>SAMEA3387494__coassemble_1901_pt1 | contig 39059 bp, 34 predicted proteins | sample SAMEA3387494__metabat2_low_PE_043 | metagenome-assembled genome bin SAMEA3387494 (sample SAMEA3387494) | Felis catus | biome: Faeces | place: United Kingdom | collected 2012
ATAGGGAATATCGTCCATTGAACTATGGGAAGCTGGTGCAGAAGGCTTATAAGGGCTCCACGGTGACCGTAACCTTTAAAAACGTGCCATATGGGTACGATTGTGTAGGGCTTCATGCTTATAACCGCACCAGTGCAGATAAGAAAAAAGTATTCAGTCCATGGTCAGAAGTGAAACATATCTAAAAATATGGGATAAAAAAGAAAATGAAAGCCTTTTTCTGTATGTTTGCGGTCATGTGGGACAAAGAAGAAGGAAAACGTGTATGTTTATGTTGTCCGGGACAGAAATGGGAGATGACAAAACATGAAAGAAAACAGAAAAAGATTTTATTTACAGTACACCTTTTTGGCGGCTCTGATCTTTGGCGGAATCAGCCTGATCTTTCTGGCTTATGGAAAATCCATGATCTGGAACAGCGATGGTCTGAAACAACATTATATCAGCCTGGCTTACTATGGAAGATATCTGCGAACGATTCTGAGAAATATCTTTGTGACCCATACCTTTGAAATTCCCATGTGGGATCTTCATATTGGATTTGGGGCAGATATCGTGACCACCCTGAATTATTATGTGCTGGGAGATCCTTTGAATTTGTTGTCTGTATTTGTACCAGAACGTTATACAGAGTATCTTTATGGATTCCTGATCTTTCTGCGAATGTATCTGGCCGGGATCACGTTTTCCAGATTCTGCTTTTTTCATAAGAATCGTCAGCTCCCGGTTTTGCTGGGCTCCCTGGTTTATATGACCTCCCAATGGATTCTGACTACCGGATTCGATCATCCTTTCTTTGCCGGACCCTGTATCTATCTGCCGCTGATCTTCCTGGGCGTAGATAAGATTCTGGCAGGAAAAAAGCCTCTGGTCTATATTCTTTCCCTGGGACTGGCAGGAATGGCGAATTTTTATTTTTTTTACATGTTAGGAATCTCTACAATAATATATGGAATCTTTCGCTATTTTATGCTGTATAAACGGATTGATGGAAAGATCCTTGGAAGACTTCTTTGGCGTTTTTTCCTGTATAGCGTAACAGGGTTGATGATTTCTGCCGTTATCCTTTTGCCGGTAGTGATGGCGGTACTTGGTACAGAACGAATGGCGGTGACAGATTATGTCCCTGTGCTGTACAAAAAATCTTTTTACCAGATGCTTCCGGTTAGTCTCATCGGTTCCAGGCTGCCTCGATATACCATCATAGGGGTTGCCGGAGTAGGCGCTTTATCACTGGGGGTTCTGTTTCTGAAACGAAAGAAATACACCGGAATGAAGGTTGGCGCTATCTTTTTGGCAGCGATGTATGCAGTGCCCATGGTCGGTCATGTCATGAATGGATTTTCTTATGTGAGCAACCGGTGGAGCTGGGTAACGGTATGGTTCCTCTCCTATCTGTTTGTAAAGATGTATCCGGAATTTTTCAGCCTGAAAAAGAAGGAACGGATTCTTTTGCTGCTCTTTGGGCTTCTATTGGGGGGATATGCAGCCTGGATGCCACAGATGAGAAGTATGGGCAATGAGATGGCAGCAGTGGAGCTGATTCTGACGGCTATTGGTATTTTTGTTTTTCTTGGACAAAAAAACAGGAATGCCTGTGTGAAACTCCTTCTGATCGGAAGCGTGGGGGCAGGTGTCGTGGTGAATATCTGTAATGGATTCTGGCTGACAGAGGAAGGGTTTACCAGACTGGAACGTTATAAAGAAACGGGAGAGGCATATGAGACGGTACATGGGGGCTGTTATGAGACACTTCGTTCCATGCCGGACGCAGGCAGCTACCGATATGGACAGAATACGCCTCATACGTTGTATAATGCGGCTATGGTCAATGGGCTCAAAGGGGGACAGTATTATTTTTCTGTGGCGCCTCCTGGCGTAAATTCATTTTTTCAGGAGCATGGGATTTTAAATCCTGCAGAACAGATCTTTGATGGGATTGACAATCGCTCCTGGCTGATGAAGCTTTTTTCCATGAAGTATTTTGTGGGAAGAGACGGACAGGTGCCTTATGGTTTTGCACCCATAGACGGAAATGAAAAAGCTCCGGGAGAAATCCGGATCTATGCGGATTCTAATCCTCTGCCATTTGCCTATGTCTACCAGAAAGCCCTTGATCCAAATGCTTTTGGAAAGATGTCCCTCTATGAGAAACAGGAAGCTCTTTTGCAGGGGGTACTTTTGGACTGCAGCAGTCTTTCCGAATGTACACCGGAGTTTACATCCCAGGAGATTCCTTTTCAGGTCAAGGAGGCGGATGGCGTGGTGTTCTCTGAGAACGGTTTCCGGGTAAAGAAAAAAGAAGGAAGCTGTGTACTGGAGTTTTCAGGGATAAAAGACAGTGAAACCTACCTGGAGGCGAAAGGATTTCAGTATCATGGGCGGATCAAACACCCGTCCCGGTGGTTTGAGGAATCGGTGGTGGCTCAGGGAGAAGTGCGGGCAGAAGTCCCGGAGGATGGAAGTGTCAATACAGAAACGCTGACTCTCCGTTCCAAAAGAAGTCGTTTTCAGTCAGAGCGGGATGATTTTCTGTTCCATATGGGATATCATGGAGAACCAGTGACCAGAATCCGCCTGACTTTCAGCCAGAAAGGCAAGTATACCTTTGACAGCTTCAAGGTGGTCTGTCAGAAAATGGATACGCTGAACCAGTGGACAAACCAGAGAAGGGAAACGGCAAAGATCGATGATCTTCAAACAGAAGGGAATCAGCTTTCCCTGTGGGTTTCCATGGACAAGCCCGGGGCTCTGGTATTGTCAGTGCCGTATCATCCAGGGTGGAAGCTTATGGTAGATGGCGCTGCAGCAGAAGTAAAGAAAGCCAATGGATTGTTTTTGGGAACGGAACTTTCGGAAGGAACACACAGCGTGGAATTTCGTTATACCACACCTGGGATTCATCTGGGCGTTGTTCTTACCTTGGCTGGGCTTTTGCTCTTATTCTTCTTCCAGAGGCAGAGCAGCGAAACTACTGAAGTTTCCGGAAGGAAGTAAAAAAATAAATATTGCTAAAAGTGTTGCCATATGCTATAATATTTTTATAAAAATTGCACATAAGAAAATAGCATGGTTCGGAGCCGGACAAATGTCCTGAGGGGAACAGAGGATTCCTGGGATTTGTCCGGCTTTTTCTATCTAAAATGCGATGTGCATACACGGAACCCTCTGACAAATAGAATAGAAGAAGGTGAAACATATGATCGGAAAGAGTATTCCAAGAGTCGATGCTTATGAAAAGGTAACAGGTCGGGCGAAATTTACCGATGACATGATCTTAAATAAGTGTCTGGTTGCAAAGGTGTATCATGCCACTATTGGAAATGGAATTGTAAAATCCATTGATACCAGTGAAGCAGAAGCCCTGGATGGCGTAGTGAAAGTAGTAACTTTTAAAGATGTACCGGATCATTGTTATCCCACTCCGGGGCACCCCTGGTCCGTGGAGCTTGCCCATCAGGATGTTGCAGACCGTAATATCCTTACGGGACGAATCCGTTATTATGGGGATGACATTGCGGCTGTTGTAGCAGAAGATGAGGTGATTGCGTCAAGAGCCTTGAAATTAATCAAGGTAGAATATGAAGAATATCCGGTGGAGATTCATCCAAGAAAATCTATGCATGGAAGTAATCCGCCCATTCATCTTGACAAAAAAGACAACATACTTGCCAGAAGCAATTTCTTTGTTGGAAATGTGGATCAGGGCCTGGAAGATTCTCAGACTGTGATCAAAAGAAGCTATAAAACCCCGATTGTACAGCATTGCCATATCGAAAATCCTATTTCCTATGCGTATATGGATAAGGGAAGAGTGGTGGTGGTGACATCCACACAGATTCCTCATATTGTGCGAAGAGTAGTGGGACAGGCCCTTGGGATTCCCTGGGGTAAGGTTCGTGTGATTAAGCCTTATATCGGAGGCGGTTTCGGAAATAAACAGGATGTTCTGTATGAGCCGTTGAATGCATTCCTGACCACCCAGGTGGGAGGAAGAGTGGTGAAACTGGATGTGAGCCGGGAAGAAACCTTCTGCAACACCAGAACGCGCCATTCCATAGAATATGATCTGACTGCAGGTGTGGACAAGACAGGACATTTTGTAGCCAAGGATATGAAGGCTTATTCCAATCAGGGCGCTTATGCATCTCACGGCCATGCCATTGCAGCCAATGGACTGACTGCGTGGAGACTTCAGTATGCATGTCCGAATATTCGTGGAGAAGCCTATACCATTTATACCAACTGTCCTACAGCAGGCGCTATGCGCGCTTATGGAATTCCTCAGGCAGCTTGTGCCATCGAGTGCTTTATGGACGACATTGCAGCAGAAATTCATATGGACCCATTGGAATTCCGGAAACAGAACCTGATCCATGGCTATTATGAAGATGCATATCTGAAACCCATTGCAGCCAACACCAATGGTATTTTTGAATGCCTGAAAAAAGGTGCGGATTACATACATTGGGAAGAAAAACGAAAAGAATATGCTAACCAGACCGGTGATATCCGAAGAGGTGTGGGCATGTCTCTGTTTTCTTATAAGACAGGTGTATGGCCTATTTCTCTGGAAATTTCAGGAGCCAGACTGGTGCTGAATCAGGATGGAAGCATGCAGCTGCAGCTTGGCGCGACTGAGATTGGTCAGGGTGCAGATACTGTATTTTCTCAGATGGCCGCAGAAACACTTCATATGGATGTGGAGGATATTCATATTCAGACAGTGCAGGATACGGATGTAACGCCTTTTGATACCGGCGCTTATGCATCCCGTCAGTCCTTTGTGACAGGTACTGCAGTGAAGGAATGCGCAGAACTGATGCTTTCCAAGATTCTGGATTATGCAAAGACGCTTCTTCCTGACGAGAAGGGAGAATTAACCCTCGACCATGGCTGGATCTATGCAGATGGAAAACAGGTTCTTTCTTTGGAAGAACTGGCGCTGGAAAGCTATTACAGCCTTACCAATTCTTCTGCCATTACTGCAGAAGTCAGCAAGCAGGTTAAGAAAAATACCCTGGCTACAGGCTGTTGCTTCGCAGAAGTAGAAGTAGATTTGAAACTTGGAAAAATTAAAGTATTAAATATTATTAATGTACATGACAGTGGAACCCTGATTAATCCTCAGCTGGCAGAAATGCAGGTACATGGCGGTATGTCCATGGGTATGGGCTATGGACTGTCCGAACAGCTTCTTCTGGATGAAAAAACAGGAAGACCATTGAACGGAACCCTTTTGGACTACAAGATCATGACGACAATGGATACCCCTGATCTGAAAGCCGATTTCGTGGAACTGGAAGACCCCATGGGTCCTTATGGAAACAAGGCATTGGGAGAACCGCCTGCAATTCCAGGCGCTCCTGCAATCCGTAACGCAGTTCTTCATGCTACCGGCGTACCATTTTATGAAGTACCGCTGACACCTCAGCGGCTCATCGAAGGATTCCAAAAAGCTGGTTTGATTTAGAAGGGAGGCATTACGCATGTATGATATTGAACAATACTATAATGCAGCTACCGTGGAAGAGGCGGTAAATCTGCTTCTTGCCCATCCGGGAGCAAGAGTGATTTCCGGAGGAAGCGATGTGCTGATTAAGATCCGGGAAGGCAAGTTTGCCGGTACATCTCTGGTATGTATCCGGGACATTGAAGAAATAAAAGGAATCAAAAAAACAGATTCCGGTGATATTTATATAGGAGCAGGAACTACTTTTTCTCATGTGACAAATGATCCTGTGATTCAGGAATGTATTCCTGTTCTGGGAGAAGCGGTGGATCAGGTAGGCGGTCCACAAGTACGAAATATTGGAACCATTGGAGGAAATGTATGCAATGGAGCTGTCAGCGCAGACAGCGCTCCAACGTTATTTTCTCTGAATGCCCTCCTTCATCTGGCAGATGGAAAGGGTGGAAGAGTGGTTCCCATCCATGAATTTTATCTGGGGCCAGGCCGGGTAGATTTAAAACCGGGAGAAATCCTGACCCATATTGAAATTCCAAAGGAAGAATATGAAGGTTATCACGGTCATTATGTGAAATATTCCATGAGAAATGCCATGGATATTGCAACCCTGAGCTGTTCTGTGGTAAGCTTAACGGATCCGGAAAATCAGGTGTTGAAGGATGTGAGGATTACCTTTGGTGTGGCAGCGCCGGTACCTTACCGCTGTAAAAAAACAGAAGAAGCATTAAAAGGAATGGCAATCGGGGAAGAACTGTATCAGAAGGTAGAAGAACTGGTACGGGAAGAAATCAATCCCAGAGATTCCTGGAGAGCATCGAAGGCATTCCGTCTCCAGATTGGCGGCGAGATTGCAAAAAGAGCATTGAAAAAAACAGTGGAACTTGCAGGAGGTAAGAAGGCATGAAAAAGGATCTTCGTTTGGTACGATGTACAGTAAATGGAAAAGAAGTAGAAGAATATGTGGATGTACGGGAGTCTCTGTTGGATATGCTGAGAAACCGTCTGGGACTTACTTCCGTAAAAAAAGGCTGTGAAGTGGGAGAATGCGGTGCCTGTACTGTAATCATAGATGGAGAGACCATTGATTCCTGCATTTATCTTGCTGTGTGGGCAGAGGGCAAAAATATCCGTACTCTGGAAGGACTGGAGAAAAACGGAGAACTGACCAGAATTCAGGAGGCGTTTATTGAAGAAGGCGCTATTCAGTGTGGATTCTGTACCCCTGGTTTTGTAATGTCCGCGACTGTTCTTCTGGAGCGGGGAGAGAAGCTGACCCGCGAGGCCATCCGGAAACACATGGCAGGAAATCTCTGCCGCTGCACCGGATATGAAAACATAGTAAATGCAGTAGAAAAAGTAAATCAGGAGAATTTGGAGCATGAAAGCAAATAATATCATTCTGGTCCGGGGAGGAGGCGACCTGGCAAGCGGAGTGATTCACAGACTGCATGCCTGTGGCTACCGGGTGGTCATCCTGGAATGCAGCAGGCCCAGTGCGATCCGCAGAGAGGTTTCTTTCTGTGAAGCTGTTTATCAGGGAGAAGCGCAGGTGGAAGGTGTGGTTTGCAAACAGATTAAAGATCCAAAGGAATGTGAAAGTGTCTGGGCAGAGGGAAAAATCCCTCTGCTTGTAGACGTTTCCGGCACATTTGTGAAGGAACTGGAGCCTGACGCTCTGGTAGATGCCATTCTTGCCAAGAAAAATCTGGGAACCACCAGAGATATGGCGCCGTTGACCATTGCATTGGGACCAGGCTTTGAGGCGGGCAAAGATGTGGATTACGTAGTGGAAACCATGAGAGGACATGATTTGGGAAGAATCCTTTCTGAGGGATGCGCATTTCCCAATACAGGAATCCCGGGAATGGTGGGAGGCTACAGTAAGGAGCGGGTGATCCATTCACCGGCAGCAGGAACCATCCGGAATTTGGCGAAAATTTCCGATCTGGTGGAACAGGGGGATATTCTGGCTTATGTGGATGAAACTCCTGTTCTGGCTTCTATTTCCGGTGTGCTGCGAGGCATTATCCGGGATGGATATCCAGTATTTCGGGGGATGAAGATTGCAGACATCGATCCACGAAAGGAGCAGGTGGAAAACTGCTTCAAGATTTCCGATAAGGCGCGGTGTATTTCTGGAAGTGTGGTTGAGATTCTTTTATCAGAAGGAATTATGCCCAGATGAAAAGAAAGGCGCAGGAGATGAATAGGGAGTTTCTGGAAGCACTGGAAATCCAGACCAAAAAAACAACAGGAATTGCAGTTGTAGGGGGCGGAGGAAAGACAAGTCTGCTTTTTCGTCTTACTGAGGAATTTCTCAGTATGGATAAGCGGGTAATTGTGACCACCACCACTCATATGGCTTATGAGCCGGAACGTCCTTTTGCCAGAGATGGAGAAGAACTTCTGGTGAAAAAACATCTTATGGAGCAGGGCTATACCATGGCAGCGGCCTGGGATGGCTGCTCAGAAAAAGTATCAGGGCTTTCCGAAGAAAAACTGGAAGCCCTGTTTCCTATGTGCGACGTTCTTCTCATAGAAGCAGATGGGGCCAAGAGGCTTCCTGTTAAGGTGCCAAGAAGCTGGGAGCCGGTTATTCCAGAGTGTTCGGGCCTGGTGATTGCAGTCGTGGGGCTGGATTGTCTTGGTAAAGCCATAGTGGAAACAGCCCACCGCCCCACAGATGTGGCTGCTTTTCTGGAAAAAAAACCGGAAGATATGTTTATGCCGGAGGACGTGCTCTCTCTTGTAACTTCAGAAAGAGGGCTGAAAAAGGGTGTGGATCACCGGGAGTATGTGATATATCTTAATAAAGCAGAGCTTGCGCCTAAGGAAGCTGTGTCCATGACTGCAGAACTTCACAGAAGAGGGTACCGGGCAGCCTTTGGCAGTCTGAAAGAAGGATGGGCAGAAAAGGGGGAAGGAAGATGAAGCTGGGCATGGTGATGCTTTGTGCTGGGAACAGTCGGCGTTTTGGTTCCAACAAGCTTTTGTACGAAGTCCAGGAGAAACCCATGTATCAGTGGATGTTGGAAAAACTCTGCCATATTCGGGATTCACTGGAAGAAGAGACGGGCGTATCCATTACGCTGGTAGTGGTCACGCAATACCAGGAGATCAGAGAGCAGGCAGAAAGAGCCGGAGCCAGGGTGGTTCTGAATAAAGAACCGGAACGGGGGATTTCTTCTTCCATGCAGCTGGGGCTTTTGGAGGCAGGGGAGACAGACGCCTGTCTGTTTACAGTGGCAGATCAGCCTTGGATTCAGGAGGAAACCATAAAAAAAATGATTTTGCGATTTTTTTCCTCCGGGAAGGGAATGGCCTGTGTGGCTTTTCAGGGGAAGCCTGGAAATCCCTGTATTTTTTCAAAGCGGTATTATGGGAAGCTGATGGAATTAAGGGGAGACAGAGGCGGAAAAAGAGTATTACTGTCTCATCTGGAAGATGTAGAACAGGTTTTGATCGAAGAAGAAAGAGAGCTTTTGGATGTGGATCAAAAAATCGTTTACACAGAACGCATATGAGGCGTTTTCCTGACTGAAACAAAAATCCCGAAGAACCATGGAAAGGGGCATTGCGACTCCGTTTCAAAAATTCTTCGGGATTTTTTTTTATGAACGTTTTTTTACGCTTTCTTCCACCAGACGAACGGTCTCAGGGGAAGGATTGGAGATAACAGCAGCAGCAATCACTTCACAGGGAGGATTCTCCCGGATGCTGTCTACAGCAGCTGTTACTGCGGATACATCGCCGCTTAAAAATACAGTGGCATGTCCGCCGCACTTGGTATTCCAGGTGCGAAAAGATACTTCTGAGGCCTTTAACATCTGGTCAATAACCAGAATGGCATTGCTGCTTCCAAGAACCTCTACTAATCCAAAAGCTCCATATGTCATAACAGTTTCCTCACTTTATTTGTTGATGGTCATGTTCAGCGCCACTTCTGTGTCGGCGGTAGGAGAAGCGATCACGGTGTGAGAAACCACTTTTCCCAAAGGTTTCGCTGTTTCCAGAGCCACTTCCATGGCTGCGTTTACGTCGGAGACACTGCCTCTCATTTTTACGCAGGCGCCGCTCTTGAGACGGTTACGTTCCACGCTCTGGATTTGCACATTGGCTGCCTTAGAAGCCGCATCCAGCGCCACATAGCAGGCAACCAGATTATCCAGTTCAAAAACGCCCACGGCCATACCATTATAATTCTCTGCCATAATACCTCCCTGTTTCTTCCAAACCTGGTTGGAAACTTTTTTCTTAGTACCAGTATACCTGTTTCTGCCATAAAATACAAGAGAAACAAAAATATTTCCTGTATAAATTTCTTGAAAAACAACAATAATTCACAAAAATCCACATAAAACAACGGATTTTGACAGTGAAATGGGAATTTGGTAGAATAAATGAGAAAGAAAAACAGAAGGATGGGAAATTGGTGAGGTGAGAGAGTGTGAAAAGAAACAGACGGGTACATCAGACAGATTTTTCCAGAGGAAGCGTGTATAGAAATATTCTGGAGGTGGCAGTTCCAATGACGTTTGCTCAGCTTTTGAATTTGCTGTACAGCATTGTGGACCGCATGTATATCGGGCGGATTGAAGAAGTGGGAACGCTGGCGCTTACAGGAGTGGGGTTATGCTTCCCGGTAATTACTCTGATCAATGCGTTTACCTTTCTTTTTGGAAATGGAGGAAGTCCCTTGTGTTCCATGGAACTTGGGCGGGGAAATCAGGAGGAAGCTGAGAAACTGATGGGGAACACGTTTACGATGTTATTGCTGACCGGAGGGGTTCTGATGGGGGCAGGGCTTTTGTTTTATCGCCCTTTGCTGTATCTTTTCGGGGCCAGTGACGTGACCTTTTCCTATGCAGCGGACTATATTCGGATTTATCTTCTGGGAACCATATTTGTGATGATTTCTCTGGGAATGAATCCTTTTATTAACAGTCAGGGCTTTGGAAATATGGGAATGAGGACGGTGTTAATCGGCGCAGTTCTCAATATTGTTCTGGATCCCCTTTTTATTTTTGTCCTTGGCATGGGAGTGAAGGGGGCGGCTATTGCCACCATACTTTCCCAGATGTGTTCTGCATTGTGGGTCCTTTCGTTCCTTACAGGAAAAAAAGCCAGTCTGAAGCTGAAAAAAGGGGCAATGCGCCTTGGTGTGAAAAGAGTGAAGGACATTATGGTTCTGGGAGTTTCTGGCTTTTTTATGGCCTTTACCAACAGTCTGGTACAGGTAGTATGCAATGCGACGCTGCAGAGCTATGGAGGGGATCTGTACGTTGGGATTATGACTGTTTTAAATTCCGTAAGGGAAATTTTTACCATGCCTGTAATGGGACTTACCAACGGCGCTTCTCCGGTGATGAGCTTTAATTATGGAGAGGGCGCTTATCAGCGGGTAAAAAAAGCCATTGGATTTATCACAGCCGTTTGTTGCACCTATACGCTTTTGGCCTGGGGAATCCTCCAGGTGATTCCGGAATTTTTTATTCGTATTTTCAATCAGGAACCTGCTCTTGTGGCGAAAGGAATTCCGGCTTTGCATATTTATTTCTTTGGCTTTGTATTTATGGCGCTGCAGTTTACCGGACAGAGTGTGTTTGTGGCTCTGGGAAAAGCGAAAAAAGCCACGTTTTTCTCCATCTTACGAAAAGGAATCATTGTGGTACCGCTGACCATTCTTTTGCCAAGGATATTTTCTCTGGGTGTGGACGGGGTATTCTGGGCAGAACCGGTGTCCAATCTTCTGGGAGGATGCGCCTGCTTTTTTACCATGATAGGGACAGTTTTGCCGGAGTTAAAAGAAGAAAAGACAAAATAAGAAATAAAAGAAGAATCTCTCAGGTGAAAACAGGAGAGATTCTTCTTTTATGGGTTTTTATAAGTGAATTTTTGTTCCGGTCTTGCCCTGGATACCGTCTTTTGCTTTTTCCAGAAGAGTGATCATGGCAGTACGTCCGGTTCCGGAGGAAGCGAAATCTACAGCAGCCTGAACCTTAGGCAGCATGGAACCAGCTGCGAAATGTCCTTCTTCAATATATTTCTGCGCTTCGGCTACAGTAAGGTCATCCAGCCACTTTTCATCTTCTTTGCCAAAGTTGATGGCAACCTTTTCTACGGCAGTTAAGATGATCAGCATATCTGCATCCAGCTGTTTTGCCAGAAGGCAGCTGGCAAAATCTTTATCAATAACTGCAGATGCGCCTTTTAAGTGATCTCCGTTTAAGGTAACAGGAATTCCGCCGCCGCCACAGCAGATAACAATCTTATTGGCATCTACCAGACTGTTGATGGCATCCTGTTCTACAATTTCTACAGGCTTAGGAGAAGCAACCACACGGCGGTAGCCACGGCCGGCATCTTCTTTCATAATGTGGCCATATGCACTTGCCATGTGATCTGCTTCTTCTTTTGAGAGGAATTTTCCGATGGGCTTGGTTGGATTTTCAAAGGCAGGATCGTTGGGGTCTACACGAACCTGTGTAACCACAGTAACCACAGGTGTTCTCATGAAACCGCGCTTACGAAGCTCTTCACGAAGTGCATTCTGCAGATCATATCCAATGTATGCCTGGCTCATGGCAACACTGACAGAAAGAGGAGTGTTGGGCTGCTGGGGATCTTCACGGGAAAGTGCAGCCATGGCATTGTTGATCATGCCAACCTGTGGCCCATTTCCGTGTACCACAACCACCTGATGTCCTTCTTCGATTAAGTCACAAAGTGCTTTTGCGGTAGTTTTTACAGCTACCATCTGCTCAGGAAGGGTATTCCCTAACGCATTTCCTCCCAGTGCAATGACGATTCTTTTTCTCTGATACATGAAAAAATCCTCCTTTTAAAGAGCAGAAGGGACTGTATGTATGACATACAGCCCCGATTGTTAGTTTTACATTATTTTGCAATTCTTGGAGCAGCTTTTACTTCCAGTTTATGAAGAACATCCTGGATGTTTTCAAATTTGGAAAGCATGATCATAGCAGCGATTACATATGGTTTGTAGCTTGCTTCTTTGTATAACGGGATTCTGTAACGGTCAAATACGGAAGCATCTACTTCACCGGTTTCACAGCTAACACCGGTAATATCAGCCGGCAGACAGTGCAGGTAGAGAGCTTTTCCGTCTTTTGTTGTTTTCATCAGCTCTTCGGTACAAGCCCAATCTTTGTGCTGTGCGTTCTGAGCAAGAAGTTCCTTCTCTAATTTATCGATACCCTCGAAGTCTCCCTCTGCATACAGGTTGGTACGTTTTTCCATAGCTGCGAAAGGAGCCCAGCTCTTCGGATATACGATATCCGCATCTTTGAATGCTTCTGCCATATCGTTGGTTTTTGTGAAGGAACCACCGGTAGCTTCTGCATTTTTCTTAGCAATTTCTTCTACTTCCGGCATTACGTCATATCCTTCCGGATGAGCAAGAACAACGTCCATACCGAAACGTGTCATAAGACCGATAACACCCTGAGGAACGGAGAGCGGTTTGCCGTAAGAAGGAGAGTAAGCCCATGTCATAGCAAGTTTTTTGCCTTTTAAGTTTTCAACACCGCCAAATTCGTGGATGATGTGAAGCATATCTGCCATACACTGAGTCGGATGATCCACGTCACACTGTAAGTTTACAAGTGTTGGTCTCTGCTCTAAGATACCATCTTTGTTTCCTTCTGTTACAGCGTCCATGAATTCTTTCTGGTAAGCATGGCCTTTTCCAATGTACATATCGTCACGGATACCAATAACGTCAGCCATGAAAGAAACCATGTTTGCAGTTTCACGAACAGTTTCGCCGTGAGCAATCTGAGATTTTTTCTCATCCAGATCCTGAACTTCCAGACCAAGAAGGTTACATGCAGAAGCGAAGGAGAAACGGGTACGGGTGGAGTTATCACGGAAAATGGAAATTCCAAGACCACTTTCAAATACCTTTGTGGAAATATTGTTTTCTCTCATGAAGCGGAGAGCATCAGCAACTGTAAATACAGCTTCCAGTTCATCATCTGTTTTGTCCCATGTCCAGAAGAAGTCGTTGTTGTACATCTCTTTGAAATTTAAGCTGTTTAATTTATCAATATAATCCTGTAATGTTTTCATGAAAAATTCTCCTTTTAATTTTTTATTTGTGGCAGAGGGAGCAGGGATTTGCTCCCTTTGCAGTTATATTATTTGCAGTATGCCTGTGGAAGAGCAGCGTAAACAGCTGCGCATCTTACCAGGTCGATCTTCCATGTCTTTTCGTTAGGAGCGTGTGCCTGTGCTTCTGCGCCAGGTCCAAAGCCGATACATGGAATTCCGTTACGTCCCATAATGGAAACGCCGTTTGTAGAGAAGGTCCATTTGTCAGTAAGAGGACGGGCTTTTCTCATTGCTTCTGTTTCAGCGTTACCTAAACGTGTTTCTCCGTACAGACCTTTATAGGCTTCTTCCAGGGCTTTTGTAACCTTGTGGTCTTTCGGGATTGCCCATGTTGGGAAGTAGCACTCGATTTCATATACACATCCGGTATAGGAAGGACGGTCATAGTTGTACATGGATACCACAACATCATCGCCATATTTCTTTACGCTTGGCAGGTTGCGGATTTCCTCCAGACAGCTTTCCCAGGTTTCTCCAAAGGTCATACGACGGTCAAGAGAAACGGCACAGGAGTCAGCAACTGCACAACGGCTTGGAGAGGTGTAGAAGATCTGAGAGCAGGTAACGGTACCGCGTCCCAGGAAACGAGCTTCTTCCCAGTCTGGATTGTATTTTGGATTCAGCATTTTTACAAGACCTTTGATCTCAGTCTCATCTGCGTCATCATTTTCGTTAAGAGAACGAACATCCTGAAGAATATCCGCCATCTTATAAATGGCATTGTCTCCACGTTCCGGAGCAGAGCCATGGCAGGAAACACCCTTTACATCCACACGGATTTCCATACGTCCGCGCTGTCCACGATAGATACCGCCGTCTGTAGGTTCTGTGGAAACTACGAATTCCGGACGAATCTTGTCTTCGTTGATGATATACTGCCAGCAGAGACCGTCACAGTCTTCTTCCTGAACAGTTCCTACAACCATGATCTTGCAGCCTTCCGGGATCAGATCCATATCTTTCATGATCTTAGCGCCGTAAACAGCAGATACGATACCGCCGCACTGGTCAGAAACACCACGTCCGCCAACTTCTTCTTCTGTTTCATAGCCTTCGTATGGATCGAAGTCCCAGTTGTCACGGTTACCAATACCAACTGTATCAATGTGTGCGTCAAAAGCGATGATCTTTTCACCGGTTCCCATGAAGCCGATGACATTACCCTGTGGGTCGATGATTACTTCATCAAAACCAACTTTTTTCATTTCAGCAGCAATGGTATCAATGTGTGCTTTTTCATCGCAGCTTTCACCTGGGTTTTTAACGATAGCTCTTAAAAATTTTACCATGTCTTCCTGGTAATTCAGAGCAGCTTCATTAATTTTGTTATAATCCATTTTTTTGTCCTCCCATAAAATTATATAGTTGTTGTTACATTACTTGCTTAAAGATTCATTGGTTCCGTATAAACCATCCCATACGATCTCGCGGTAGCGAACCGGGTCGGTATCACCTTCTGTGGAGATCACAAGGATGTTTGAGTTTTCATCCAGTTTCAGAGCTTCCTTGAGGTCTGCGGCGCCTTCATCATGAAGAGCAGTGTAGCAAAGACCAAGAGGAATGGAACCGGACTCACCGGAGATCACTGCAGGGTCTCCTGGAAGAGGATTTGCATAAATACGGGTTGCCTTAGCGCTCATCCAGTCTGGACAGGAAGCGAAGACGCTTACGTGGTTTTTCAGGATATCCCAGCTGATGGTATTTCCTTCGCCACATGCAAGGCCAGCCATGATTGTCTGAAGATCGCCGGTTACATTAACCAGATTACCGGTTTTGGCATCTGCGGAACGATAGAGGCAGTCAGCTGCGCTGGCTTCACATACCACCATAACCGGAGGATTTTCTTTGTATTTGTTAGCAAAGTATCCAACAACAGCGCCGGCTAAGGAACCAACGCCAGCCTGAACAAATACGTGAGTAGGGCGGTCGATGCCGTCTTTATGTAACTGTTCGTCAGCTTCCATTACCATGGTTCCGTATCCCTGCATGATCCAGCCAGGGATTTCTTCGTATCCGTCCCATGCGGTATCCTGAACGATAATGCCGTGTTCTGTCTTAGCAGCTTCTGCAGCGGCCATTCTTACACAGTCGTCATAGTTCATTTCTTCGATGGTAACGGTAGCGCCTTCTTTAGCGATGTTGTCAAAACGAGTTTTTGTAGTTCCTTTTGGCATACGAACCACTGCTTTCTGGCCAAGACGGTTAGCTGCCCATGCAACACCACGTCCATGATTGCCATCGGTTGCAGTAAAGAAGGTTGCCTGACCGAATTCTTCTCTTAATTTATCAGAAGTCAGTACATTGTATGGAAGCTCGCTTACGTCACGTCCAAGCTCCTGAGCAATGTAACGTCCCATTGCATAGGAACCGCCAAGCACCTTAAATGCATTCAATCCGAAACGATAGGATTCATCTTTGCAGTAGATGTTCTTTACTCCAAGATAATCTGCAAGGGCGGAAAGTTTCTGTAACGGGGTTACCGTGTACTGCGGGAAACTTTTGTGGAATTCATTTGCTTTTTTTACATTTTCTACGGACATCAGTTCCAGATGTTTATCATCAGATTTCGGAACCTCGTTGACGGTCCATTTCAGTCCTTCGATCATAAGAATAACCTCCTTCAAAAAACTTTTTTTTGGACTTTTTCCTTTTGCTTTCTAATACTATCATACCATAAAAAATGGATTTTGCAATAGAAAAATACAAAAACTTTTAGGGATTTCAAAAAAAAATTAGGTGCGTTGTAACACAGGAAAAAATGTGCTAAAATAAGAGTATCTTTTTTGTGAAATATGACATTTGCTGAGAGGAAAACTCCCTTTTGGTCAGTAAAGGAAAGGAGTCAATTATGGCAGTATTCCAGACATTTCGAGCACTGCGTCCTGTTCCGGAAAAAGCGGAGCAGGTGGCAGCCCTTCCCTATGATGTAGTCAGCCGGGAAGAGGCGGCCGCAATCGGAAAAGAAAATCCCTGTTCGTTTCTCCATGTGGACCGGGCAGAGATTGATCTTTCAGAAGAAACAGACCCTTATAGTCCCCAGGTTTATGAGAAGGCCAGAGAAAACCTTCGCCGCATGGAACAGGAGGGCATTCTGGTTCAGGATCAAATCCCCTGTTATTATCTCTATGAACTCACCAGAAAGAACAAGACCCAGACGGGAATCGTAGGGGTGAGTTCCGTAGATGATTATCTCAATCATGTAATCAAGATCCACGAGGATACAAGAGAAGAGAAGGAACAGGACCGGATACGTCATGTGGACTGCTGTGATGCCAATACAGGCCCTATTTATCTGGCTGCTGAATATCCCCCGGAACTTTTAACTCTGATGGAACAGTGGAAGGAAACCCACTCTGCTGTGTATGATTTTGCTTCAGAGGAAGGAATCCTTCATCGGGTCTGGGTAATTGACCAGGAAGAGCCCATAGAAAAAATCCGGGAAGCATTTACAGGCATTTCTTCTCTTTATATTGCAGACGGACATCATCGGGCAGCTTCAGCGGTCAGGGTTGCCCAAAAACGGCGGGAAGCTCATCCTGATTATACCGGAAAAGAAGCGTTTAATTTCTTCCTGTCCGTGGTCTTTCCCCATGACCAGCTGACCATTCTTCCCTATCACAGAATTGTGCAGGATCTGAATGGACTTGAGGAACGCGCGTTTCTTGCCAGCCTGAAGTTTAACTATGAACTGATGTTCATGCCAGGTTTTCCCTGTAAGCCGGTAGAAAGACATTCCATGGGAATGTATGTGGGCGGAGAGTGGTATCTGCTTACTGCCTGGCCGGATATTTATGAGAAGCAGGACCCGGTAGGGCAGTTAGACGTCTCTCTTCTTCAAAATAAGATTTTGTCTCCGGTTCTTGGAATTCAGAATCCAAGAACAGATGGGCGCGTCTCTTTTTGGGGCGGAACTCACAAGCTCCGGGAGCTTGCAGAAATCGCAGACCAGACAAAGGGTGTTGTCTTCGCAATGTATCCGGTATCCATGGAAGAACTGATGAACATTGCGGATGCAGGGCTTAAAATGCCGCCAAAATCCACCTGGTTTGAACCGAAACTTCGGAGTGGCCTGTTTATTCATAAGCTCTCCTAAGTGTTTCAGGCAAGAAGCATGTACAGGCTGTTACCGGTAAAGTTTCCGGTATTCAGTGGGGGTACATCCGTTCAGAAGGCGGAACATACGCAGAAAGGAAGAGATGCTGGGAAAGCCCGATTGCAATGCCACCTCAGTAACTGTGAGATCGGGATTCAGAAGCAAAGCTCTGGCATGGGCGATGCGCCGCTGGTTCAGGTATTTGTAAAAGGTGGTTCCGGTATACTGATGAAACAGTCTGGAAAAGTGATATTTACTGAAGCCTGCCATTGCAGCGATTTCTTCCAGGGCCAGCGCTTCTTTGAAATGTTCACAGATATAATTGGTAACCCAAAGGAATTTCTCCATGTATTCCTTTGGGTTATTTTGAGTTTCTGAGAAATTTCTGAGAAGCAGTTCTCCATAGTTTCGTCCAAGAACGCCAAGAATCTGAAGAAAACAGGCATAGGCGAAGGTTCCGCTGTAGGACCTGGAACTGGTACATTCTTCCCGAAGGCACAGAAGGAGCGAATAAAGCTGCTCATAAATCCCAGGCTGCTCTCTTCTGGTAATGTGGACAGCCGGGGACAACAGGGAAGAAAGGAGATTCAGCTCCCTGGATTCAGAGGAAGAGAGCTTGGCCTGAAAGATGAGCCGGGAGCCCTTTTCCGGTGCATAAAGTTCATGAATCACACCGGGACAGATAAGAAGAATATCGGTTTCTTCCAGAAAAAACTCTTCCCTGCCGCAGGTAACATGATAGCCGTTTTGGGTAGGCATGATCAGCTCAAAGGGAAGATGCCAGTGGGGCGGGTAATTTTCTGCTTCCTGATTCTGATGAAGAAGTACCTGTCTGTCTTTCTGGTACTGGACGGTTTCGTGGATGCCTTTGAGATGTTCGATCATGGAATCCCCCCTTTTGCAAATGTATTTCCATATCAGATACTCTTATTTTACCATAAAAAGAGGGGGAAAAGAAAGCAAGAATTGAGAATAAAAGCACAAGAATTACAAAGAGAATATCCTGGAAATCTGGTATGCTTGTAAATATGAGAAAAGAAAGCAGATCAGGTGAAAGGAGACCACATGACAAGAGAAGAAGCAAGAAAAAAAGCAGAAATACTCACTTCACAGATGACTCTTGAAGAGAAGACAAGCCAGATGCGTTACAATGCACCGGCAATCGAAAGGCTGGGAATCCCTGCCTATAATTGGTGGAACGAAAGCCTACACGGAGTGGCCAGAGCCGGACAGGCAACCATCTTTCCTCAGGCCATAGCACTGGGGGCAACCTTTGACCCACAGCTTCTGGAGGAAGTGGCAGAAGTAATTGCCACAGAGGGAAGAGCCAAATACAATGCGTATACAAAAGCAGGGGATCGGGACATTTATAAAGGGCTGACCTTCTGGGGACCGAATGTGAATATTTTCCGTGATCCCCGTTGGGGACGAGGACATGAAACCTATGGAGAAGACCCCTATCTCACCAGCCGCCTGGGTGTGGCTTATGTAAAAGGACTTCAGGGTCATGGAGAGACTATGCGGGCAGCGGCCTGTGCCAAACATTTTGCTGTTCATTCCGGCCCGGAGGATCTGCGCCATGAATTTGACGCGCAGGTAAATCAGAAGGATCTTCACGAAACCTATCTGCCAGCCTTTCGGGCGCTGGTAGAAGAAGCCGGGGTGGAAGCTGTTATGGGCGCTTACAACCGGGTAAATGGGGAGGCCAGCTGCGCCAGTCCCACACTGCAGAAGATCCTCAGGGAAGACTGGGGATTTCAGGGGCATTTTGTATCCGACTGCTGGGCAATCCGTGATTTCCACGAAAATCATATGCTTACGGCAACGCCCAAGGAATCAGCGGCTTTGGCAGTGAACAACGGATGTGATTTAAACTGTGGCAATACTTATCTCCATGTACGAAAGGCATGCAGGGACGGACTGATCCAGGAGGATACCATTACAGAAGCAGTGGTACGTCTGTTTACCACCAGATATCTCCTTGGAATGTTTGAAGCAAGTGAATTTGATACGATTTCCTATGAAACCGTAGAAGCGCCTTCACATTTGAAACTTTCCCAAAAGGCGGCAGAGAAGGGAATGGTTCTTCTGAAAAACAATGGAATTCTTCCATTAAAGAAGGAGAACCTAAGAACAGTGGGTATCATTGGACCAAATGCCAACAGCCGTGTGGCGCTTACGGGAAATTATCACGGAACAGCATCCCGGTATGTGACTATTCAGGAAGGAATTATGGATTACCTGGGAGATGAAGTGCGGGTATTGACTTCTGTGGGCTGTGAACTTTTCCAGGATCGGACAGAGGCGCTGGCATATCCTATGGATCGACTTTCTGAGGCAAAAATTGTGGCAGAGCAGAGTGATGTGGTTATCTTATGTCTTGGACTTGATGAAACAATGGAAGGGGAAGAAGGAGACACGGGAAACAGCTATGCATCTGGAGACAAAGTGGATCTTCAGCTTCCAAAGGTGCAGAGAGAGCTGATGGAGGTTCTGGCAAAGACCCATAAGCCGGTGGTACTTTGTCTTATGGCAGGAAGTGATATTGATCTGAGTTATGCCGCAGAGCATTTTGATGCCATTCTTCAATTGTGGTATCCAGGAGCGCAGGGCGGTCATGGGGCTGCCAGAATTTTGTTTGGAGAAGTTTCTCCATCTGGAAAACTTCCGGTTACTTTCTATGAATCTCTGGAAGAACTTCCGGAATTTACCGATTACTCCATGGAGGGAAGAACCTACCGGTATATGGAACATAAGGCGCAGTATCCCTTTGGCTATGGTCTGACTTACGGGGATGTCCATGTCCTTTCAGCCAGAATCGAAGAAAAAGAAGGACAGAGAGTTCTCTTTTCGGAGGTAGAAAACCGGGGCAGCAGAGAGACGGAAGAGGTGCTTCAGGTTTATGTGAAAAACATGGATTCTTCTTTTGCACCGAGAAATCCGGTTCTTTGTGGATTTTCCAGGATCAGTCTTGGGGCAGGAGAAAAGAAACAGATAGAGATTCGGATTCCTTCACAGGCGTTTGAAATTGTGGATGATAAGGGAAACCAAAGAGAAGAGGGAAGAAACTTTCTGTTTTATGCAGGCTGTTCCCAGCCAGATGAGAGAAGCCGGGAACTGACGGGAAAGACACCGGTGGAAATTTTTTACGAAAAGAATTAAAAAAAGGGAAAGTCAGAAAATTGCTGGCTTTCCCTTTGTCTTTCAGAGTCCGTATGTGAAAACTCAGACCTCCACAATATGTCCGGTCTCTTTGTTATAGCGGCAGTATTTGCCGTGTTCGGAGATGAAGGGCTGATATGTATTGGATTTCACATCTTTGATATAGACAATTCCCGTGGTGATCATCTGTACCAGGGAGAAACGTTCACTTAAGCTGGAAATCCATTCATACGTTTTATTCTTGGAAGAATTGGTCATCAGAAGGTTATAACCGTCTTCGCAGGCTTCCAGGGAAAAATACACCTTTTCACCTTTTCCTGTATCAGAAAAAACTTCACTTTCGATATAAGGAGAAAAGTTCTCTCTGACAAACTGGTGGAAGGTATCCAGTGTGTAGGTAATATGGGATACTTCATCTGTGATTCGGTCACCCCGTTCCAGACGTGTACGGATGATCTTCAAAACCTCAATGGTCCAGTTGATAAAAGAAATACTGCTGTATTCCATACTCTCCAACAGATGGCTGATCAAGTCTTTGGACAACACGTTGGAACGTACGGCTTCATTGTATAATTCCTGGTTCATATCTGTCTCTCTCCTTATCATGGTATTCTTTGATGATATCTGTTTTGATTATAAATCCCGGTATGCAAAATTGCAAGAAAAAAGCGGAGAAACGCCCTCTTTTGTCAGGAAGTGTTTAGAAAAAATTAAGAAACAGGGAAGAAAAAAATCAGGGATTCCTTACAAAATACACATATTTTTCTGGTATTCTGACAGAGAATGAAAACATAAAGGGGGTTCTTTATGACAAATGAACAATATCATGATCTGATCCAGCCATACGAAAGTGCAGGACAGATGATGCGTACCAGGCTGGATACCCTGAATAAAAACCTTTACTGTAAAACTACTGTTTCCCCGATTCACAACATCCTGTATCGTACGAAATCCAAAAGGAGCATCGAAAAGAAACTGGAAAAAATGGGTCATTCGGACAGTGTTCAGAATGCAAAGGATTATCTGAAGGATATTGAAGGGATTCGGGTAATCTGCTATTTTATTGATGATATTTACAATTTGGTAAATGCATTGAGACGCCAAAGCGAACTGATCGTAATAAAAGAAAAGGATTATATCAAAAATCCCAAGGTCAACGGATATCGCAGTTATCATATGATTCTTGCTGTTCCTGTATATTATCTGGATACTATGGAATATTTTCCCGTGGAGATTCAGTTTCGCACCATGACTATGGATCTCTGGGCAAGTATGGAGCACCGTGTCTGCTACAAAAAAATGCCGGAGCACCGAAAGGAGCTGGCAGAGGCATTCTGTCAGTATGCGGAAATACTGGGAAAAATAGAAGCGCAGTTTGAGGGATACAATGAAACAGGTATTTTGGAGGAGATTTAAGTCATTTCCCGGTGTTTTTATTGTTTTTTTAGAAAAAAACAGATAAAATAAAAAGAAATGTCTGTGATCCAGGGGGAAGCAAATAACTTGGGGCTCAGACGGCAGGAGGAATCATATGGGACTGATTAAGGCATTGACTGGTGCTGCCGGAGGTGTTCTGGCTGACCAGTGGAAAGAGTTTTTTTATTGTGAGGCTATGGAAGCAGAGGTACTGGTAACAAAAGGAAAGAAGAAGACCACCAGGCGCTCATCCAATACCAGAGGAACAGAGAATATCATTACCGATGGTTCTGTACTTACGGTAAATGAAGGACAGTGTATGCTGATCGTGGAACAGGGAAGCGTGGTGGAGGTCTGCGCAGAACCTGGGGAATATGTGTATGATGCAAAAACAGAACCTTCCGTTTTGGGCGGAGACCTGACAGAAGGACTTTCCGGGATGCTGGATTGGATCGGAGAACGCTTTACCTTTGGGGGAGAGGCTGCCAGGGATCAGAGAATCTATTATGTCAATACCAGAGAACTAATGGGGAATAAATACGGAACTCCCAACCCGGTTCCATTCAGGGTAGTGGATTCCAACATTGGACTGGATATGGATATTTCCATTAAGTGCTTTGGGGAATATAGCTATCGTATTACCAATCCTGTACTTTTTTATACAAATGTGTGTGGAAATATCCAGGAGGATTTTTTAAGAGAAGAATTGGACGGTCAGCTGAAAAGTGAATTGATGACAGCGCTGCAGCCGGCCTTTGCCATGATTTCAGAGATGGGGATTCGTTACAGTGCGCTGCCGGGACATACGGCAGAACTGGCTGGTGTATTGAATAAACTGTTAAGTGAAAAATGGGGCGCCCTTCGGGGAATTCAGATCGTTTCTCTTGGAATTTCCAGTGTCAAGGCGTCAGAGGAGGATGAAGCAATGCTGAAGGAACTTCAGAGAAATGCAGCATTTCGGAATCCTCTTATGGCAGCAGCTCATATGACCGGAGCACAGGCAGATGCCATGAAAGCAGCGGCAGCCAATCCCAATGCCGGTCCGGCTATGGCTTTTGCAGGAATGGGGATGGCTTCTGCCACCGGAGGTGTGGATGTTCAGGCTTTGTATGCCATGGGAAACAACCAGAGGGAAGCAGTACAGAAATCTGTACAGAAGCCTGTACAGGAGACGACGCAGTCCTGGACATGCAGCTGCGGTTCTGTGAATACGGGGAATTTCTGTCCTTCCTGTGGAAATAAAAAACCGGCGCCTGCAGTCTGGACATGCAGCTGTGGTTCTGTGAATACGGGAAATTTTTGTCCTCAGTGCGGCAGCAGGAGGCCTTTATGAAAGAAGTTCAGAATTATCAGTGCCCCAACTGTACGGCAGGACTTTCCTTTGACAGTGAAACGCAGAGAATGGTATGTGAATATTGTGGCAGTTCTTTTTCCATAGAAGAGCTGGAAGCAATGCTTCAGGAAAAGGAACAGCAGGAACATCCAGACTGTCAGAAAAAGGAGCAGCAGGAAGAGGCACAAGGGCAGAGAACGGATCTTTCCGGGATGCAGGCCTGGAATTGTCCCTCCTGCGGCGCGGAGATCATTGCGGAGGAAACCACCGCAGCCATGAAGTGCCCCTACTGTGACAACCCCTCTGTAATTCCGGAACAGCTGGAAGGATTGTATGCTCCCGATTTTATCATTCCCTTCAAAAAATCAAAAAAACAGGCTGTGAACCAGTTAAAAAAGCATTATAAGGGAAAGTTATTTCTTCCAAAGGTATTCCAGGATGAAAATCATATTAAGGAGATCAAGGGGATCTACGTTCCCTTCTGGCTTTTTGACCTTGAAGCCTCCGGTGATTTTTCTATGGAAGGGGTACAGACAAGTACGTATCAAAGGGGAGAATATCAGTATGTAGAGGAAAGGTTTTATCAGGTGATCCGCAGTGGAAATATGAAGTTTCTCAAGATTCCAGTGGATGGTTCCAGGCAGATTAAGGATGAGCAGATGGAAGCTATCGAACCTTATTCCTATGAAGATCTGGTTCCGTTTCAAAGTTCCTATCTCTCCGGATACCTGGCCAATAAATATGATGTAAAACCAGAAGAACTGGAGGAGCGGGTAATGCAGAGAATGTCTTCCAGTGTTAAGAGTTATTTTCAGAGAACCTGTACAGAATATGACCGCATTCGAGTGCTACAGGAAGAAATCCATGTGACAGAGAAAGGGAAAATCCAGTATGGACTGTTTCCCGTCTGGTTTCTTAATACCCGCTGGAAAGGAGAAAATTATTCCTTTGTGATGAATGGGCAGACTGGAAAAATGATTGGAGATCTGCCTTTGGATGGGAAACTTATGGCGAAATACTGGATAAAGTGGCACGTTATTCTGACTTCGGCCATGGTGGCAGTGATGGTGCTTCTCCGTTTTCTGGGGGTGATGTAAATGAAGAAAAAAGGATTCATAGCAGGCTTGTTTCTGCTCCTGCTTATGTGTACGGCACTTCCGGTGAGCGCAGCGCAGTCAGGGGAACGAGGTGTATTTGATACATATGGTGTACTGGATCAAAAGGAAGAACAGAAATTCTCTGAAATCATAGAAGATATTTATCATCAGTATCATTTTGGCATTGCCCTTGTGGTGTCGGAGGATATCGACGGAGATGAGCGTCAGTATGCAGCCAGATTTATGCAGATAAAAAATATTGGATATGGGGATACCAAAGAGGGACTTTGTATTTTGCACCAGCCGGATGCCAGAAACCTGGCCATTGTGTTCCGGGGGCAGGCAAAGGATCAGTTCTCCAGTAGAATCCAGGACCGGATTCTGGATCATGCCATTCCTCTTTTAAAAGAAGAGGATTTTAGCGGCGCTTATGAAACCCTTCTTTTGGATGTGGAAAAAGGACTTTCCATTCTTGCTCAGGGAAAGGAACTTCGTCCTATGGATTTTTCCCAAACTGGCTGGCAGGCATATCTGGGAAAATGGGGGCTGATTTCTCTTTTGATCATGGCAATTCCCACAGGTCTGATGGTCTGGTATCAGGGATCAAAAATGAAGACCCAGCGTCCCATGGAAGATGCGGATTTCTATCTTGTGGAGGATCAGGTGGAGATCACCAGACGGGAAGACCGGTATCTTCGGACGATTACTTCAAGAACCAAAATTGAGGATACCAGTAAAAACAATGATTCCGGAGGGTTCAGTTCCGGAGGAGAGTCTTTTTCCGGTTCCAGCCGGGATTACTGAACCAGTATAGAAAAACTCCCCTTGTAAGGAGTTCGTCGCAGAAGGACGGTACTCTTTATCAGGGGAGTTTCTGTTACTTATTTGTTTACGTCAATGTAACTGTAAAGGGTGTATTTGGAAATACCGAAATAATTGGCAACCTTATCTCCGGATTTTGTGATAAGAAAGGCGCCGGAGTCATTCAGAAACTGGATGGCTGTTACCTTGTCTTCTTTGTTCATAAGGGCCACCGGCTTGCCTACCAGTGCCACAGATTCTTCAATTAAATGATCCAAAAGATCATTGACGCTGTGGGTAATCTCCTTCGGACGTTCTTCCTGGTTCACAGGAGTGACAAGGGGAGAGAGGGCGCTTTCAATCAGTGTCAGCTTGGTGATGTCATAATTAATGCTGAATACATAGTGCAGGCTTCCATCGTCGTCCCGTATGTAAGAAGTGCTGCACTTGAGGATTTTTCCGTCAGAAGTTTTCATAAGATATCCGGAATGATCCTGAAGATCTTCTTCTCTTTTTCCTTTTTTGCGGATGACATCGAACACAGCGCTGGAAGGTCCGTCTCCCAGACTGCGGTTGGTAACATGGCCGTTTTCGATGAAGACAATGGAATGCTCCGGATCATTGGTTTTCAGATCATGGATCACAACTTCGCAATCTGGTCCGAATAAAGTGGCAAGATCATGAGCAATTTGTTTTAGTACGGTTAAACGTCCCATTTTTGGTTCCTCCTGAATTGATTTTCGTTTTCCTTCCAAAATTTTCTTATAAAAAGTATAACACAGGAACCAAAAAATAAAAAGAAGTTTTACAAAAAAAATATGACCAGCTAAAATAAATTGGTAAAAATACACAAGAATAGTTGAAGCAGTGAGAAAATCATGCTATATTTGTGATAAGATACAAGATAATTCAAGAACAATACAGGAAAGAGGGAGAAGGATATGAAGTATTTGCTGAAAAATGGAACCGTTGTATCCGGAAACAGCTCCAGAAAACTGGATGTGTTGATTGAGGGGGAAAAGATTGTTTCATTGGGGGAAAATCTCAGTGATGCACAGGCACAGGTGTTTGATGTCAGCGGAAAACTTTTATTTCCCGGATTCATTGACGGACATACCCATTTCGATCTGGAGGTTGCAGGCACTGTGACGGCAGACGATTTTGAAACTGGAACAAGAGCTGCCTTAAAGGGAGGAACCACACTGGTGATCGACTATGCTTCTCAGGATAAAGGCGGCGGTACGCTGAAAGAAGGACTGGAAAAATGGCACAAAAAAGCAGATGGAAAGTGTTCCTGCGACTATTCTTTCCATATGTCTATTGTGGAATGGAATCCCCAGGTGGAAGCAGAAATTCCAGATATGATCCAGGAAGGGATCACCAGCTTTAAACTGTATATGACGTATCCGGCTATGATCGTAAATGACGGAGATCTTTACCGCATCATAAAGAGTTTAAAGGAACATGGATGTTTTGCAGGGGTACACTGTGAGAATGCAGAAGTGATCGACGCTTTGATCCAGGAAGCGAAGAAAGACGGGCGTTTTGGTCCGGAAAATCATCCTCTTGTCCGTCCGGATGAGATGGAGGCAGAGGCAGTCCATCGTCTTCTAGTGATCGCAGGACAGGCCAAGGCTCCGGTGATGGTGGTGCATCTGACCAACAAAAAAGCGTACGAAGAAGTGATGCGCGCCCGAGAAAAAGGACAGACCGTATATGCAGAAACCTGTCCTCAGTATCTTCTCTTGGAGGATAGTGTGTATTCCAGACCGGATTTTGAGGGGGCGAAGTTTGTCTGCGCGCCGCCAATCCGGAAAAAGGCGGATCAGGATTGTCTCTGGGAGGCTCTGGCAAAAGAAACAATCCAAACGGTTGCTACCGATCAGTGTAGCTTTACGATGGAACAGAAAGCACTTGGCAAAGAAGACTTCACAAAGATCCCGGGAGGACTTCCAGGGGTGGAGACAAGGGGCACACTTTTGTATACCTATGGCGTGAGAGAAGGGAAGATCACGCAGGAGCAGATGTGCAAGCTGTTAAGTGAAACTCCTGCGAAGCTTTACGGGGTATATCCGAGAAAAGGTGTGATCATGGAAGGAAGCGATGCAGATCTTGTGGTGTTTGATCCGGAAAAAGAGAGCGTGATCTCTGCGAAAACCCATGCATACAACACCGATAACAATCCATTTGAAGGATTTGTTCTCCATGGTGGGATCACGGATGTTTTTCTCCGGGGACACCATGCGGTGAAAGAGGGAGAACTGGTGGAAGAAAAACTGGGAACCTATATTTACAGAGAGAAAAATCAGATGTGAGCATAAGAATAGCCCCGGGGGAACTCCCGGGGCATTTTTAGCGGCCTTTTTCTGACCGCAGACGGATGAAAACGACTACGCCAATGACTGCAACGATCGCTTCTGTTACCGGATAAGCGCACCAGACGCCTGTGATTCTGAAAAGAGAAGAGAGGAGAAATGCCATAGGGATTAAAATCAAAAATCCTCTCAAAAAAGAAAGCATTTGCGCCGGGCGTGGGCGTTCTGTGGAAGTAAAGTAGGTCGCAGTAACCAGATTAAAACCAAGAAAAGGACAGGAGAGAAAGTACAGCCGCAGTCCTGGGACAGCAAAAGCCTGGAGCACAGGATCTTTTTCACTGTTAAAAATAAGAGTAAACGTAGGTGCATGAAAAAAGATTATGCCATAAAGGAGTATGGATAAAAGCAAGGCTGTGACAAGGGCATAGGTTCTTGCTTTTTTTACGTTTTTCGTATTTCCTGTTCCGTGGTTTAAGCTGAGTACCGGCTGGATTCCCTGAGCCAGTCCCGTATAGATGGCCACCACCACAAGAGAGATCACAGAAAGGATTCCAAAGGCAGCGACCCCGATGTTGCCCTCCAGACGGAGCAGAAGGAAATTAAATAAAAACATGACGACACCAGAGGCCGCTTCTGTAACAAAGGGCGGGACTCCGCTGGCGCTGATATCCAGGATATTTCGTCTGTCCGGTGCCAGGCTTCTGAGATGGAAGTTGTTTTTTCTCCTGAAAAAATAAGGGGACAAAACCAGAAGGCTGATGACCGGAGCCAGTCCGGTGGCAAGGATGGAACCAAGAATCCCCATATCCAGCGGAAAAATAAATACATAGTCCAGAATCACATTGGAGAGACTTCCGGAAATCATGGCAGTCATGGAAAGTCCGGGACAGCCGTCATTTCGCACAAAACACTGAAGAAGATTGTTCAGGAAAAAGGCAGGTGCGAACAAAAGCATAACCTGTAAATAGGTGTTGGTCAGAGCAAACATGGAATCGTCGGCGCCAAGGAGCCGGACCAGAGTTCCGGAAAACAGGATGCCGGCCAAAAAGAAGAGACTGGCAAAGGCGACAACCATATAAAATGCATTGGTAAAAATCTTGTTTCCCAGTTCTTTTTCACCCCGGCTTTTGGCAATGGAATACCTAGTTCCAGCGCCCATTCCAATCATCAGCCCGATTCCATTCATAAGGCAGAAGATGGGAAAAGCCAGATTCAGGGCAGTCAGTCCCACAGAGCCCAATTTGGCAGAAACAAAGAAGGTGTCTGCCATGGTGTAACAGGAGTATGCCATTTGTCCCAGAATGTTCAAAGAGACATATCTGAGAAAGTCTTTCAAAATATTTGTGTGTTTCATCATAAATCCTCCAGGTAAAACAAAAAAATCCCGCACACAAATAGCCTTTGTGTACGGGTGCGTTTCAAACCGATGGAAGTATCATAACATAAAGAACTGAAAAAAGCAAATGGTGTATCCCAAAAAAAGGATCAGCGTTCAAACTGTTTCAGATATTCGGCTACGGAGCGGGTCATTTCCCTGGAAAAGTCAGAATTATATTTCCGATTGCAGAAGGCTTCTGTCCAGTCTTCAAAGGAAGAATGACCGCACCGGCCGGTGAACATTTTGCGAAGCTCCTCACCGTCCATGGAACGGTAGGTATTTTCATGAACCAGATGCTCCTGTTCAAACCGCTGAGGCTTGGGGCGGTTTTTCTGCTGCTGGGTAGGCCAGCCAAATACCACCATGGCCGCTGGAAATACATAATCCGGGAGCTGTAACAGTCTGCGTTGTTCTTCACAGTTTTCCATGATATCTCCAATATAACAGGAACCAATGCCAAAACTTTCGGCGGCAGTTACAGCATTTTGGGCGGCAATGGCTGTGTCAGTCACTGCCAGCATCAGATCGCCTACGCCAGGCGCTCTGGGGGTACAACCGGCTTCCAGATAGGTGTCGTACCATTTTTTGCAGTCGGCACAGAACACCAGAACCAGAGGCGCTTTGGCAATAAAGGGCTGATGGTCACAGGTTTCAGAAAGAGCCTGCTTCAGTTCTGGATCGGTGATATTAAGAATGGTATATAACTGCTGGCATCCGGCGCTGGGAGCCTGAAAAGCAGCGGTTAAAATGGCTTGTTTCATTTCATCTGGTATGGGTCTGTCCTCATATACACGCATGGATTTGCGATGATATAAGCTCTGTAAGATTTCGTTCATATTTTTCTCCTTTGTTTTTGGATTATTCTTTGATAAAGGAAACGTCCTGCTCTGGGATTCCGGCTTCATCAGAAACATATCTTTCAACCTTCATATGAAGGTTGTAGAGTTCCCGAAGGCGGATGATTTTTTCCATATATAATTTCTCCCTTGTTCCTCTATTATAAGGGAATTTTAGGAAGAACGCCAGAGCGTCCCGAAAAAAGATTTTATCCAGGGTGAACAGATTGCGAAAAATGTGGTAAAATGCTTTGAGAAGATAGGACACTGGAAAAACAAGGAGGAATGCCTATGATTTTATATTTTACAGGAACGGGAAACAGCAGATATCTTGCAAAGAAGATTTCGGCAGAAACCGGAGAAGAACTTTTTTGCATCAATGAGAAAATCAAGGCCGGAGAAACCGGAGAGATCAAAGTCCATGGGAATTTGATTTTTGTTACCCCTACCTATGCCTGGAGGATTCCAAAGTTGGTCAAAGACTGGATCTTAAAGAATGTTTTTACAGGTGTGAACCGCGTGTGGTTTGTCATGAACTGTGGGGATTCCATTGGAAAGGCAGATTTCTATAACCAGAAATTATGTATGCAAAAGGGCTGGGAATATATGGGAACCCTGCAGATTACCATGCCGGAAAACTATATTGCCATGTTTCCGGTTCCGGAACCAAAAGAGTCAAAACGCATCATAGAAGAAGCCGGTCCGGTGATAAAAATGGCAATCCAATGTATTGGAGCCGGGGAAAAATTTCCAGAACCAAAGCATCATCTGGCAGACGGGGTGTTAAGCGGGACGGTAAATAAAATATTTTATCCTCTGTTTGTAAAGGCGGATGCGTTTTTTGTAAAGGATTCCTGCGTGGGTTGTGGGAAATGCGAACAGCTTTGTCCTCTGAATAATATTCAGATCAAAGAGGGAAAGCCTGTCTGGGGAAAGAACTGTACCCACTGTATGGCCTGTATCTGTTGCTGCCCCAGGGAAGCCATTGAATATGGAAAAAAGAGCGTTGGAAAAGTACGGTATTATTGCGAATAAGGAGAAAAAGAGAGTCAGAAGATTTTAATTTATCAGCTGGCTCTCTTTTTGTATGAAAATACAGTTGGCGTTTTTTTATTTATGATGAATGGTTGACAAAAAACAGACATGCATCAGATGAAAAATGTATAAAAAACGATGTATTTCAAAGAAAAATAGAAACGTTTTATTGAAAAATTTGAGAGAAATCTCCTGAAAGATATAAAAATGAACAATTAAGATGCAGATTTAACTAGAAAAATGCATATATTAAACAAAAAACAGTGGACAACCGTCAATGGTTATGATATATTGAGAAAAAAGGAAAACGAAACGTTACACAAGTAAACTGAATAGAAGATTTTGTGAAAGGTTCGAGAGAGCATATCACGAAGGAGGATGATTTCTGGACTGGGAATCTTTCGGGGAAAAAGACAGAGAAGAGACAAGGACGGGAATGCCATATGGTATTTGTTTGCCTTGTCTCTTTTTTATACAAATAACAGAAAAAGGAGGATTGATGTAAGAAATACGCAGCACCAGGGAAAAGGTTCCAGAAAAGTATGGAGAAAAGATGAAAATCTGAATCAAAAACAAAAATCTGACTGATTAGGGAGGAGTTGAAGAGACCTATGATAAAGTATGTACTAAAGCGTATTATGAGTATTTTTGCCACATTGTTAGTTGTGTGTACACTGACTTTTTTTATGATGAAAGCTGTTCCAGGTGGACCATTTACAGGAGAGAGAGCACTGCCGGAACCTGTTCTGGAGGCTCTGAACGAAAAATACCACCAGAACGATCCAATCCTAAAGCAATATGTGGACTATATGGTTGGTGTCTTTACATTTGACATTGGTCCGTCCTTTAAAAAAGTGGGTGTGAATGTGGAGGACATGATTGCAGATGGATTTCCTGTTTCTGCCAAAATTGCCGGAGTTACCGTTGTGTTGGTTCTGATCATTGGTGTACCTCTTGGAATTGTTGCGGTGCTGAATCGAGGGAAATGGCCAGATTATCTGGCGACAATCTTTACCACCATTGGCATAGCGGTTCCCACCTTTGTTATGGGATCGGTGATGCTGTATATATTTAGCTCCAAGCTTGGCTGGATTCCGGCATATGGTTTTGGAACCTGGAAACATTACATAGGCCCATGCATTGCCCTGGCATCTTTTTCCACGGCTTTCGTTATGCGGCTGACCAGATCCAGTATGTTAGATGTCATGAATCAGGATTATATTCTGACGGCCAAAGCAAAGGGGTTGCCGAGGCGGACAGTTATTTTTAAGCATGCGCTGAAAAATGCCATGATTCCGGTTGTTACTTATATTGGACCTATGACTGCAGGTCTGATGTCTGGTTCTTTTGTAACAGAGAAGATTTTTGCCATTCCTGGTCTGGGCAAGTTTTTCGTGGAGGCAATCAATAACCGTGACTATACGGTGATTATGGGAACTACATTTTATTACGCTGCAATGGCGGCAGTGATGATCCTGCTAGTGGATATCTTCTACGCGGTTCTGGACCCGAGAATCAAGTACGAGTAAGGAGGAACCTGTTTTGGATGAGAATATGAAAATTACAGAAGAAATGCTAAATCCTGTCCATTTCAGTGAGGAAGATGCACAGGAGGTCAGCGGTCCGAGCATGACTTATCTGCAGGACGTATGGAGAAGACTGAAAAAGAATAAGCTGTCGATTCTGGGGCTGGTAATTATTGCGGTAATTCTGTTTCTGGCAATTTTTGGCCAGGCAATCGCTGGAAAAGATTACAGCACACAGGAACTGTCTATGAGCAACATCGGTCCAAGGTTGACCTGTTACGATATTGGTACAGAAAATTACATTTATATCCATAAGGAATACACCTTATATGAAGTAACAAAGGATGGAAGAATCCTCCAGCGTTTAAAACCTTCAAAGGAGAATAAGGGGCAGCGTTACCGTGAATATGAGCTTGAGGGAAAAAAGGTAAAGCTGGATTACAAAGGTGCAGTAAAGGCAGCAGCACTGGAGAAAAAAGGAAAATTTGAAAAAGCAAAAGAACTGGAAAGAATTATTCTTACAGTTGACAGGGAAAAAATCCCTCTGGATCATTCCGTGAAGCTTTTTAATAAAGAGCATTGGTTCGGAACCGATTATCTGGGCCGTGACATGTTTGCCCGTGTCATGTATGGAGCCAGAATTTCTCTCCTGGTGGCACTGATTGCTTCTGTTGTACAGTTTTTTATTGGTGTTACCTACGGTGGTATTGCCGGTTATCTGGGGGGACGTGTGGATAATATTATGATGCGTATTGTAGATATTATCAGCACCGTGCCGCTGACATTATATGTGGTGCTTTTGATGGTGATTATGGGCTCTGGACTGAAAACGATTATGATCGCTCTTGGTTCCGTCTATTGGGTAGATATGGCGCGCCAGGTTCGTGGACAGGTGATGACCATCCGTAACCAGGAATATGTACTGGCTGCTAAGACGATAGGCGTTTCCAGAGGAAAAATTATGAGACGGCATCTGATTCCCAATGCGATGGGTTCCATTATCATTACCATGACTATGAGCATTCCAAGTGCCATATTTACAGAATCCTTCCTGTCCTTTATCGGACTTGGTGTTTCTGCACCGGCAGCGTCATGGGGAACTTTGGCCAGCGATGCTCTGGGAAGTCTCCGTGCTTACCCGTACCAGCTGTTTTTTCCATCTCTTTTTATCTGCCTGACCGTTCTGGCCTTTAACTTTGTAGGCGATGGTTTAAGAGATGCACTGGACCCAAAACTCAGAAAGTAAGGAGGTTGAAAATATGTGTGAAAAAATTTTAAAGGTAGATCACCTTGAAACTTCCTTTTATACCCATGCAGGCGAAGTCAAGGCTGTGAGAGATATCAGCTTCCAGGTAGAAAAAGGGAAGACATTGGGTATCGTAGGGGAATCTGGTTCTGGAAAAAGTGTGAGCCTTAAGTCTGTAATGCGTCTGATTGAGCATCCCGGTAAGATTAAGGGCGGTTCTGTGGTGTTTGACGGAGAGGAGATTTTGAACAAAACAGAAAAACAGATGCTAAATATCCGTGGACAGAGAATTGCCATGGTTTTTCAGGACCCCATGTCCTTTTTAAATCCGGTCTTTCGAATCGGCAACCAGATTATGGAGTCTATCTGCTACCATGAAAAGGTTTCAAAAGCAGAGGCGAAGCAGCGTGCTATTGAGCTTTTAAAGCTGGTTGGAATTCCTTCTCCGGAAGCCAGAATCAATAATTATCCTCATGAATTTTCCGGCGGTATGCGTCAGCGTGTGATGATTGCTATGGCTCTGGCCTGTCATCCGGAGCTTCTGATTGCAGACGAACCTACCACAGCGCTGGATGTTACCATTCAGCTTCAGATTCTGAAACTGTTAAGTGAAATTCAGAAAAAGGAAGGAACCACCATTATTTTGGTAACTCATGATCTGGGCGTTGTATCGGAGCTGTGTGACAGGGTAATTGTCATGTATGGCGGGAAGATTATGGAAGAGGGTACCGTGGATGAGATTTTTCACGAGCCTTTGCATCCGTATACAAAAGGTTTGTTAAATTCTGTTCCATCTATGAGCGAAAGTAAAAAACGTCTGATTCCTATTCCGGGTTCTCCTCCGGACCTTCTGAATCCGCCTGCCGGATGTCCATTCTGCTATCGGTGCAGTAAGGCCATGCAGCTGTGTGTGGACAAGGAACCAGGATATTTTGAAACAGAGACCGGTCATCGGTGTGCCTGCTGGCTCCAGAATCCGACCGTTCAGAAAATGCTGAAAAACAAGGGGGGAGAGTAGAAAATGGCTGATTCAAAAAATGATATCCTGTTGGATGTTAAGCATTTAAAAAAGTATTTTCCTGTGGTCAAGGGTATTTTTAAGAAATCCACAAGCTACGTGAAAGCCGTGGATGATATCAGCTTCTACATTCGCAGAGGGGAAACCTTTGGCCTGGTAGGGGAGTCCGGTTGTGGAAAGTCCACCACTGGACGTACGCTGATCCGGCTGTATGACGTAACTTCTGGTTCCATTGAATATGATGGTGTGGACATCAGCCGCCTTAGTGAAAAGGAAATGCTGCCTTACCGAAAAAAGATACAGATGATTTTTCAGGACCCTTATGCATCCCTGGATGCCCGTATGACAGTCGCAGATATTCTGTCTGAGCCACTTGGGGTTCACAGACCTGAGACAGGAAAGGCAGAACGTCAGGAAATCATCCAGGAACTTTTGCATCGTGTAGGTTTGAAGCCGGAATATGCCAGCCGGTATGCCCATGAGTTTTCCGGAGGCCAGCGTCAGAGAATCGGTATTGCAAGGGCACTGGCAGTTCAGCCGGAGTTTATTATATGTGATGAACCTATTTCTGCCCTGGACGTTTCCATTCAGGCCCAGGTAGTGAATATGCTTGAGGATCTTCAGAATGAGATGAATTTTACCTATCTTTTTATTGCTCATGATTTGTCTATGGTAAAGCATATTTCCAATCGTATTGGTGTGATGTATCTGGGAAAACTGGTGGAGGTTGCCAGCAGCGAGGAGCTTTACCAGCATCCGCAGCATCCTTATTCACAGGCGCTGTTATCTTCGATTCCAATTCCAGATCCTCGCATTACCAAGAATCTTGTACGTGAGCCGTTGTCTGGGGATGTGCCATCTCCTTTGAATCCACCAACCGGCTGTCATTTCCGTACCAGATGTAAGTATGCAAAACCTATCTGTGCAGAAGCAGATCCAGAACTTAAGGAAGTGGCACCTGGACACTTTTGTGCATGCCACTTGCTTAATAAATAGACCTTCATAATTTGCAGAAAGGACGTGACAACTATGGATATAAGAAATCAGATATTCGCGGAAAAACTGGTCAATTACTGTGTGGCTGTTAAGCCAGGCGATAATGTATTGATCGAAACCACTGATGCTGTCGCAACAGATATTGTCAGGCAAATCGTTAAGGAGGTTTATAAGGCTGGTGGAAATCCCTTTGTTAAGACCGTGATCGCCCAGGTGGAACGAGAAATTCTGATGAATTGTAACGAAGAGCAGATGAAGATTCGGGTAGAAAATGAATTTGCACTGTTAAAGCAAATGGATTGCTGTATTGTGGTTCGTGGCTTTGAAAATGCAGCGGAGCTTTCTGATGTGCCAGCAGAAAAGATTAACATTCAGAACAAAGTCATGTATGAACTGCGTAACTACCGGGTAGAGAAGACCAGATGGGTAGGACTACGATATCCAGGTGCAGCCATTGCCCAGTTGGCGGGCATGAGTCAGGAAGCCTACGAGGACTTTTTCTATAAGGTTTGCAACATGGATTATCAGACCATGTCAGATCATATGGATGCCTTGGTAAAACGAATGGAAGCTGCAGATCAGGTTCATATTCTGGCGGAGGGAACGGATCTTACCTTCTCTATTAAAGGAATTCCAGCCATCAAGTGCGATGCAAGAGTGAATATTCCGGATGGGGAAGTATTTACTGCTCCTGTGAGAGAATCAGTAAATGGCTACGTTACATTTAATGTACCTTCTCTTTATCAGAGTAAGACATTTGAGGGAATCCGTTTTGAATTCCAGGACGGAAAAATTATTAAGGCCACCTGTAATTATGAGAAGGAATTAAACAAAATACTGGATACAGATGAGGGAGCGCGGTATCTGGGAGAGTTCTCCTTTGGATGCAATCCGTTTATCACAGTTCCTACCTTTGATGGCAGTGTGGATGAAAAACTGGCCGGTTCCATCCATCTGACTCCAGGAGATTCTTATGAGGAGGCGCCAAATGGAAACAGCTCCAAGATCCACTGGGATCTGGTGCTGATGCAGACGCCAGAGTACGGAGGAGGAGAAATCTGGTTCGATGATGAATTGATTCGAAAAGATGGTCTCTTTGTTCCAGAAGATTTAAAACCGCTGAACCCGTGAATATAAAATGAAATGGAGAATAAGTTATGAAACATCACCTGAGATTTCGCCAGATCCACTTGGATTTCCATACCGCAGAATCCATTCCTGAGGTAGCGGCTGATTTTGATGCAGAGACCTTTGCAAAGACTTTGGCAGATGCCCACGTAGATTCTGTTACCTGCTTTTCCAGGTGCCATCATGGCTGGTTTTATTATGATTCAAAGAAATTTCCGGATTATGTACATCCCAATCTGACAAATCGGAATCTTTTAAAGGAACAGATTGAAGCATGTCACAAATATGGAATCAAGGTTCCTGTTTATACCACAGTCCAGTGGGATGCAAAGATAGCCAGAGAACACAGAGACTGGCTGGTGATCGGTCCGGACGGAGGCCCCTTTAAACAAAAGGAGTTTACACCAGGATTTTACAGAAATCTATGCCTGAATACTCCTTATGTGGATTTTCTTAAGGAACAGATCGCTGATGTGATGGAATGTCTTGGACATTTGGATGGTTTGTTCCTGGATATTCTGAATATTCAACCCTGCTGTTGTCCAAGATGCGTTGCAGAAATGCAGGGGATGGGTCTGGATGCTTCCGATGAGACCGTTCGCTATGAATTTGCCCAGATTGTGATGGACCGGTTTAAACAGGATATGACAAAGTTTATCCATTCTCTTCAGCCAGACTGTCCGGTGTTCTACAATGAGGGCTATATCGGTACCCGTCACAGGGGAACGCTGGATGCTTACACACATCTGGAAATTGAATCTCTGCCTGGAGGCAGCTGGGGATATGATCACTTCCCTGTAACTGCCAAATATACCAGAACCCTGGGACATGATTTTATGGGTATGACTGGGAAATTTCATTTAGATTGGGGAGATTTCGGCTCTCTGAGAAATCAGCCACAGCTGGAATACGAGTGCTTTAAGTCACTGGCTTATGGCGGAAAATGTTCCATTGGAGATCAGCTTCATCCTGGCGGCATGCTGGTGCCTGCAGCCTATGAACTGGTGGGAAATGTTTATAGTCAGGTAGAAGAAAAGGAGCCATGGTGCGACTATGTAATTCCTATGGCTGAGGCTGGCGTTCTTGCACCTCAGGAATTCTGCAGAGCCGGTACTGATTTTATGACACAGGATCTGGTGGGAGCAGTGAAGATGCTGACACAGTTACAGGTTCAGTTTAATGTTATTGATACTCTGGAGGACTTTTCCAAATACCGCCTTCTGGTTCTGCCGGATCGGGTTCCCTGCGACGATGCCCTGAGCCGGAAAATAGAAGCGTTTATTCAAAATGGAGGGAAAGTTCTTGCTTCCTATAAATCTGGTATCCAGCCAGACGGAAAGTTTGCGCCCTGGATGCCTGTTGAGGAACAGGAGGATGCACCATTTAGTCCTGATTTTGCAGTGTCTCAGGGGCTTTTGGGACAGAATCTGCCGGAAACAGAATTTGTGATGTACCAGAAGGGATTGAAGGTTTCACTTCGGAAAGACGCACAAGAGCTGCTGAAGACCAATGTGCCGTATAACAATCGTACCTGGGATCATTACTGCAGCCATCGCCACTTCCCATCTACTGGGCATTACGGCTATCCTGCAGCAGCTGGAAACGAACATGTGATTTATTTTGCCCATCCTGTTTTTGGAACCTATCAGCAGTTTGGAAGCCGCTGGGTCAAGACCTTTGTGGACAATGCCATTGGTGCGTTGTTAGGTGAGAGGATGATCCAGTGGGAAGGACCAAGCACTCTGGAATTGGCATTAAACCGCCAGGAGGGAGAACACAGAGACGTACTCCATGCACTGCATTACATTCCTGAACGTCGTTCTGAGGAGCTGGATTTAATTGAGGACCGGATTCCACTGTATGAGACCCGGGTATCTTTAAAGACAGGAAATACCGATGTCAGAATGGTACAGATGGTTCCCCAGTGTGAGGCTTTGCCTTTTGAAATTCGGGAAGGACGAGTGGAATTTATCATTCCAAAAATCGAAGGACACCAAATGGTTGAAATTGCGTATAACAATATAATCTCTCGGAATCTTGAGTGATTATGATTGGCAACTGCCGAAATGTGTACTT
>SAMEA3387494__coassemble_1903_pt1 | contig 38957 bp, 36 predicted proteins | sample SAMEA3387494__metabat2_low_PE_043 | metagenome-assembled genome bin SAMEA3387494 (sample SAMEA3387494) | Felis catus | biome: Faeces | place: United Kingdom | collected 2012
CGTTTAAAGATACTCCATTTTCTTTTTATCAGACTTTAACTAACTGACATTGCCATGCAAACTGTAACTCTATTATAACGGGTAACTGAAAAATTAGAAAGGTGTTTCTTGACAAATCTCATCTCGTGCCATAGTATAAATGAAAACAGATGCTTGTAAGAAAAATTTCCTGCTTATTACAAAAAGAGCAGACGAATGAGAGGAGATAAAACATGGAGAAGAAAGTCATCAATGTCGCCCTTCTTGGCTTGGGAACTGTGGGAACCGGTGTATATAAGGTGTTAAATAACCAGAAGGAAGAAATGATATCGAAGCTTGGAAGTCAGATTCAGATCAGGAAGATTTTGGTTCGTAATCTGGAAAAAGCAGCTGGTAAGGTAGAAGACGCCTCTGTACTCACCAATAACTGGGATGAAATTGTGAAGGACCCAAAGATCGATCTGGTAATTGAATTGATTGGTGGGATTGAGCCGGCAAGAACCTACATTCTGGATGCGTTGCAGGCAGGTAAGCATGTAGTTTCCGCCAATAAGGATCTTATCGCAGTTCATGGCAAAGAACTTCTGGATGCAGCGCAGACTCATCAGGTGGATTTCCTCTTTGAGGCAGCTGTGGCAGGTGGTATCCCCATCATTCGTCCTCTGAAGCAGTGTCTGGCAGGAAATCATCTGACAGAAGCCATGGGAATTGTCAACGGAACCACCAACTTTATTCTGACAAAAATGGCGCAGGAGGGAATGGAATTTCAGGATGCTCTGGCGCTTGCCACAAAACTGGGGTATGCAGAAGCAGACCCTACGGCAGACATTGAAGGTCTGGATGCTGGCCGTAAGGTTGCAATCCTGGCATCTGTTGCCTTCCATTCCCGTGTGGTTTTTGATGATGTTTATATTGAAGGAATCACAAAAATTTCAGCCAAAGATATCAGCTATGCCAAGGAAATGGGCTGTACCATTAAGCTTCTTGGTGTGACCAGGGATACCAGCGAGGGAATCGAGGCATATGTCTGCCCGATGTTGATTCCAAGCGGACATCCCCTTGCTTCTGTGAATGATTCTTACAATGCGGTATTTGTACATGGCGATGCAGTAGAAGATGTTATGTTCTTTGGACGTGGCGCAGGAGAGCTTCCTACAGCAAGCGCAGTGGTAGGAGATGTATTTGACATTGCCCGGAATATACAGGCAGATTGCTGTGCCAGAATCGGATGTACCTGCTATAAAAATCTTCCTGTGAAAAAAATCGAAGATACCTATAACCGTTATTTCCTTCGCATGCATGTGGAGGAGCGCTGTGGTGTTCTGGCCGAGATTACCGCTGTATTTGCGAAGTATCATGTAAGTGTGGCGCAGATCATCCAGAAGGAGTCCAGAGGAGACGAAACGGAAGTGGTGGTGATCACAGCCAGAGTACAGGAACGGGATTTCCAAAAAGCAATGAAGGAACTGGAGGAGAGCAAAGCCGTTTATAAAATTTCCAGTATGCTTCGAGTATATCAGCCAGAGAGTTGATTTTTGCCTGTCTGAGGGAAGAACTATGGCAGATTCCGGAAGAAAAATACAAGAAAAGAATTGAAAAAAATCAGATTTCTGATACTATATAGTGAGAGAGAAATCAAAGGGAGAAGCATCATGAGGCTTTCCCCTTTCAATAGAAGAAAAAGGAGAACATTATGAGTAAAAAACCAACTGTTTTAATGATCCTGGATGGATATGGACTGAATGACAAGCATCAGGCGAATGCAGTATACGAAGCAAAGACACCGGTAATGGACCAGCTGATGGCAGACTATCCTTTTGTAAAAGGTTATGCAAGCGGACTGGCAGTAGGTCTTCCGGATGGACAGATGGGAAACTCTGAAGTTGGTCATCTGAATATGGGTGCAGGACGTATTGTATACCAGGAACTGACCAGAATCACCAAAGAGATCGAAGACGGTGATTTCTTTAAAAATGAAGCGCTCCTGGCAGCGATGAAAAATGCAAAAGACAATGACTCTGCCATTCATTTCATGGGACTTCTTTCCGATGGTGGCGTACACAGCCACAACACACATCTTTACGGACTTCTGGAGATGGCAAAAAGAGAAGGTCTGAAAAAAGTCTATGTACACTGCTTCCTGGATGGACGTGATACTCCGCCGGCATCTGGAAAGGGTTATATTGAAGAACTTCAGGCAAAAATGAAAGAAATCGGTGTAGGTGAGATCGGTGTGGTTTCCGGACGTTACTATGCAATGGACCGTGACAACCGCTGGGATCGTGTGGAACTTGCTTACCGCGCCCTGACTGAAGGAGAAGGCGTGAAGGGAACAGAGGCTGCCAGTGCAGTACAGGCATCCTATGACAACGACAAGACAGATGAGTTCGTACTTCCTACAGTAATCGAAAAAGATGGAAAACCAGTGACTGTTATTTCTGATAAAGACTCTGTTGTATTCTTTAACTTCCGTCCGGACCGCGCAAGAGAAATCACCAGAGCTTTCTGTGATGATGAATTCCAGGGCTTTGCAAGAGAGAAAAAACTGGATCTGACCTTTGTATGCTTTACAGACTATGACGATACCATCCAGAATAAACTGGTAGCATTCCACAAAGTACAGCTTCACAATACCTTTGGCGAATATCTGGCAGCTCATAACATGACCCAGGCCAGAATTGCAGAAACAGAGAAATATGCACACGTTACCTTCTTCTTTAATGGCGGCGTGGAAGAACCAAATAAGGGAGAAGACAGAATCCTGGTAAAATCCCCGAAGGTAGCAACATACGATCTGCAGCCGGAGATGAGCGCGCCTGCAGTATGCGATAAGCTGGTTGAGGCGATTAAAGCTGACAAATATGATGTGATCATCATCAACTTCGCAAACCCGGATATGGTTGGCCATACTGGTGTTGAGGACGCTGCAATTAAGGCGGTAGAAGCAGTAGATGCCTGTGTGGGACGTGCTGTGGAAGCTCTTAAAGAAGTTGACGGACAGATGTTTATCTGTGCAGACCATGGAAACGCAGAACAGCTGGTGGACTATGAGACTGGCGATCCATTTACCGCGCATACCACCAATCCGGTTCCGTTTATCCTGGTTAATGCAGATCCAAAATACACCTTAAGAGAGAATGGATGTCTGGCAGATATCATTCCGACTTTGATCCAGCTTATGGGCATGGAACAGCCAGAAGAAATGACTGGAAAATCTTTATTGGTTGAGAAATAAAGAACTTCTCTTATGAAGAATCATAAAAAGCCTGCGGTATCCTTTGAGATGCTGCAGGCTTTTTTGGTTATGTATGACTGAGTATGACAAATTTATCCCGGCCAGTGTTTTTCGCCTGATAAAGAGCTTTGTCTGCATTGGAAATATAAGTTTCCCAAGACTGTTTCTGGGTGGGATATCCTGTATAAATACCAATACTTACAGTAATATTGCGGGAATCCTGATCAGAAAATCCAATGATAAGATCTCGGATTGCCTGATTGAACAGTCTGCCTTTTTCAGCGGCAGCGTTTTCGTCGATTCCGACTCCAATATAAAGAAATTCTTCTCCGCCATAGCGAATCATATATTCATTTTCTGAATCAAGTTCCTGTTCCAGTCTCCACGCAACACGACGCAGACATTCGTCCCCCTGCTGATGGCCGTAGGTATCGTTGTAACGCTTGAAATAATCAATGTCGATCATCATCATAGTCAGGTAAGCTTTTTTTTCGATGCATTGCTGATACAGATCAGATATATTTTCTTCAAGGAATCTTCGATTTCTTAGTCGCGTAAGTACATCTCTGTTGGCATAATCAAGTAAAAGCTGGTTTTGCTTCATAATGGTTTCCTGATCAAGATATCTTTGACATTCCAGAAAATTTCGGTAAATACAAATAAAAGCAGCCATAAAGGTCATGATTGTAATGTTTACATAGCTTCCATAATTATCCGTGGAATTTTTCTGAAACAGAGGAAGCAAAAAATACATGGAGATTAAAGCGCTGAAATAAAGAATAAGCGTCTGCAAAGGAGTAAAATAAACAATAAAAGCCGTAGTAAGAGATACGATCAGGTATACGCTGATATTTCGGGAGACTCTCTGATCATAAATGGTAACACAGGCACTCCAGAAAATCAGAAAAACGGCAAACAGTTTCTGGAACGGCAGGGCTAATTTTTCAGAATTCTTTTTGAAATAGGCGATGAGAAAAAGGCCTGCTACAGACATTAGAAATAGTGCAATATAAAAGGAAAAATACACACGGCTTGCAGTGGTATGAAGTCTGCCTTGGGTATAAAATAAGGTATATAATATATTAAAAGTCTGGATACCTATGATAATAAACAAAAAATACTTGTTATATTTCAGAATTCGACGGCTGCAAAACAGGGCATATGCCTCTTCCTCTTCCGAAGACATAGGGTAGAATATCTTTTTTAATGACTTACACATAGAAGTTCTCCTTTCTTTTTTGTTTGCGACGGTATCGCGGATGCTGCTTATCTTATTTTATCAATTTGGTAGTGGAACTTCTAGCTTAAATTACATAAAAATACAAAAAATGTATTGAATGATGAAGCTGTCTGGGATAAAATAGCTGTCGAAGTGCAATGATTAAAGGAGGGGAAAAAGATGCAGACAGATATGACAACAGGGAAACCTATGAAGATCATCCTGGACTTTACCATACCAGTGTTTATTGGAGGGGTGTTCCAGCAGTTTTATAACATGATGGATGCAGTAATTGTTGGCAAGTTTGTGGGTACGAAGGCATTGGCGGCAGTAGGCGCCACAGGAACCATCATGTTTTTGATCCTGGGCTTTCTTATGGGATTGACTGCTGGTTTTACAGTTTTGACTTCACAGAAATTTGGCGCAGGAAAGATGGATGAGGTTCGACAGACCGTAGGGAATGCTGCCATTTTATCAATCCTTGTATCTTTTATTATGACAGTGGGAAGTATGCTGGGGATGCGTTGGCTGCTGCATTTTATGCATACTCCGGAGGATATCTTTCAGGATGCGTATACATATATTATGATCATTTGCGGAGGCATTTTTGCGCAGGTACTTTACAACATTCTTGCAAGTATTTTAAGGGCTTTGGGAAACAGTAAGACGCCTCTTTATTTTCTGGTTTTGGCGGCATTGCTGAATATTGTACTGGATCTGTTATTTATCATTGTCTTTCATATGGGTGTGTCCGGCGCGGCCTGGGCAACAGTGATTTCCCAGGGAGTATCGGGAGTCCTGTGTCTGGTTTATATTGCAAGGAATGTGCCGGAGCTGCATTTGAAGCGGGATGACTGGAAATTCCGTGGATATCTGGCAAAAAATCAGATCAGTGTGGGAATTCCCATGGGACTGCAGTTTTCAATCACTGCCGTTGGAACCATGATGGTGCAGTCCGCATTGAATATTCTTGGTTCTTATCCGGTAGCTGCGTTTACTGCGGGAAACAAGATTGAAAATATTTTTTCCCAGGCATTTGTGGCGCTGGGAACCGCAATGGCAACCTATAATGCCCAGAATATTGGCGCAGGGAAGCTGGAGCGTGTCCGGGAGGGCTTTCGCGCAACCCACATTCTGGGAATTGCGTATGCGATAGTTACAGGACTTCTTCTTATTGTGGCAGGAAAATATTTTGCTTATCTGTTTATTTCTGATAGTGCAGACAAGGTAATCCCTATGGTGGATATTTATGTAAAATGTGTGGGCGCGTTCTTCATTCCTCTGCATTTTGTCAATGTTCTGCGTAATGGAATTCAGGGAATGGGTTATGGAATCCTTCCTATGATGTCCGGTGTGGCGGAACTGACAGGAAGAGGGGTGACAGCCCTTGTAGCTGCTTCTCATAAAAGTTACTGGGGAACCTGTATGGCAAGTCCGGTTGCCTGGGTGATTGCAACGGCCTTGTTGATTTTTATGTATTTTTATGTTATGAATGATATGAAAAAGAAAATGGGGAAAGGGCAAGCCATGTAAAGGCTTGCTCTCCTTTATAATCAGAAAAAGAGCGCAGGAGGAGATAGGATTATGCAGATGATTGATTTGCACTGTGATACCATATCAAAATTATATAATAAGTCCGGAAAAGGAAAGACACTTTTGGAAAATCCATATTCCGTGGATGTAAAACGGCTGGAGAAGGCAGAGGGCATGATTCAGTGTTTTTCCACCTTTTTCTTTACTGGTCTGATTCCGGGGATCATTCGCGAAGAAATGGCTTTTGGGATGGCAGACCGGCGTATTGACTTCTTTAAAAAAAGCAAAAAACTTTGTGAAGGAAGACTGCGGGAGATAAAAGGGCCGGAAGATGTGTATGCCTGTATGGAAGATGGAAAAGTGGGAGGACTTCTTACTTTGGAGGATGGCGTACCAATAGGAAACAGTCTGAAAAAATTAAATTACTTTTATCGTAAGGGGATTCGTTTGATCACGCTTACCTGGAATTATGAAAATGCTTTGGGATATCCAAATTCCAGAGATGCCGCATCCATGGAAAAAGGGCTGAAGGCATTTGGATTTCAGGCAGTAGAAGAGATGAACCGTCTGGGAATCCTGGTGGATGTTTCCCATCTCTCTGACGGAGGCTTCTGGGACGTGGTAAAAACCAGTAAAAAACCGTTTATTGCCTCTCACAGCAATGCCAGAGCAGTTACTGAGCACCCAAGAAATTTATCCGACGAAATGATTCGCGCCATTGCAGAAAAAGGCGGTGTGATCGGTTTGAATTTCTGTCCGGCTTTTCTGGGAGCGGATCAAAAGAGCAGGATTTCTCATATGCTTCGCCATATTAAGCATCTGTACCAGGTGGGCGGTGAAGAGGTATTGGCGATTGGAACGGACTTTGATGGAATCAGCGATCCTCTTGAGATTGACAGCTGCGATAAAATGGAACTTTTGTATCATGCGCTGCAAAAGCATCATATGCCGGAACGGATCATTGAAAAAATGTGGAATGGAAATGCCCTTCGTGTGTTGTTTGATGTTTTGTAAAGCGCCTTTGGCAGGATAAAAACAGGCTGGCCGGAGATACTAATACATAAATGAAAATAGAAATTGTGAAAAAAATATAAATCTTTTGTTAAAACGAGAATAACAGGTGCAAAAAAGAAGATTTATGTTATAATGTAGAAGTTATAGAAGTTTTTGGCTGCTTATTGTCGAGGAGAACAGATTACATGAGTAACGAAGAGAAGAAGGAGATGCCCCGGGAGGGAGCAGAAGACATCGGAAGCAAGATAGATGCCGCAATGGCGAAAATTGTAGCAGATACCGAAGAAACAGAAGAGACAGCGAAGGGTCAGACGTCGGTACCGAGAAGAAAGAAATCTGCCCGTCCTGCCCCGCTGACTTATGTGACCATAGAAGAGGGAGAGATGGAACTCCCGCCCATAAAAGAAAAGAAGAAGCATAAAGGGCTTAAAGTGACAGGAATTGTGGCTGCCATGCTCCTGGTGACTGCAGGCTGTGCTTATGCAGGCATTTCATATTATTATGCAGATAAATTTTTTGAAGGTACCACGATTAATGGAATTGACTGTTCTGGAATGACTGCCTATCAGGCAGAACAGGCCCTTGCCAGCAAGGTGGAGGATTACTCTATTCAGGTGGCTTCCAGAAACCTGGATCCCCAGGTGATTTCAGGAGATCAGATCAATTATCGTTATATGTCTGACGGAGAAGTACTTTCTTTTTTGAAAAAGCAGAAATCCTACGAATGGATCACAGGTCTGTATGAGAAACGAAGCTATACAGCTAATGAGAACATTTCCTATGATAAGGAGATGCTTCAGTCCCAGATCAAGTCCCTAAACTGTGCAATGGAGGAGAATCAGGTTGCGCCTGAGAATGCTTATGTAGCCTTTAAGGATACCCAGTTTGAGATTGTCCCGGAGACAGAGGGCAGTAAACTGAATATGAAGCAGGCATATAAGATTCTGTCAGATGCCGTTTCCGGAAGTCAGAGAGAAGTGGATTTTGCCAGCACACCGGATGCTTACGTGCAGGCAGAAGTACGCAGCGATGATGCCAACCTGAAGGCAACTTTGGATGCCTGCAACAACTTTACAAAAGCAAGCATTACGTATACCTTTGGGGAAGAAACCGTTACTTTGGACGGAAGTGTGATTAAGGATTGGCTGAAGTTTGATGACAGAGGACAGTTTGTTCAGGACGATGCTTCCTTCCAGCAGCATGTGGCTGAGTTTGTGGCACAGCTGGCTGCTGAGCATGATACGGTGGGAACAGATAGAGAGTTCCATACCACCAGTGGAAGAACGGTTTATGTGTACGGTTCCGCTTATGGATGGCAGATTGATCAGGGAGCTGAGACAGCGCAGCTTCTGGGAGAAATTCAGGCCGGTACCCAGACCACAAGGGACCCGGTGTATGAGATGACAGCCAATTCTCATGGTTATAACGACCTTGGTGATACTTATATTGAAGTGGATCTTTCAGACCAGCATATGTATTATTATCAGAATGGTGGAATCATCTTTGAATCAGACATTGTTTCCGGTGATATGACTTATGCAGACCGCCAGACGCCGCCGGGTATTTTTACTCTTTATTATAAGAAGAGCCCTGATGTTTTGCGGGGGAGCAAGCTGCCCAATGGAAAATATGAATATGAACAGCCAGTAACCTACTGGATGCCGTTTAACGGCGGTATTGGTTTCCATGATGCCAACTGGCAGCCATATTTTGGCGGAGACCGTTATATTGGCGGCGGTTCCCATGGCTGTATCAATCTTCCACCGGAAAATGCAGCAGTACTTTATGATATTATTGATTATGGGGTTCCGATTATCTGTTTCTATTAAGGAAACCCCGGGAGGAAAATTTTATGAGTAGTTCTTTGGATATTATTTTAACCTTTGGAGCCCTGATTGTAGGAGTGATGATTTTATCCGGGCATGGAGAATTTTTTATGCGCGGTGGTAATTATCAGGCGCGGAAATCTCAGTATGATGAGAAGAAGCTGGAGAAGGTCTGCGGAATTGGTCTGATTCTCATTGGAATTGCCACAGGAATTGATTCTTTTACTCAGCAGCTGGTTTCCAAGATTATCTATATCATTGTGATCGTTGTGATCTTGGCTGTGATGATGTATCTGATGAGAACAAAATGTAAAAAATAACAAAAAAGAGTTCCTTTTCGGTTATAATCCGTAGAGGGAACTCTTTTCTGATTTTCTGAGCGCTTATTTTTCCCAGCTGCGACACAGCTTGGGAAGATCAGAGAGACAGGCAATGGTGCCATCAGGATGTTCCGCCTGACCAAATCCATATGCAGCATGGATAAAGGGAACTCCTGCTTTTTTGCAGGCATTCTGATCTCCCAGGGTATCTCCCACATAGACTGGTGAAGAGAGATGGTATTTCTCAACAATAAGAGAGAGATTTCCTGCTTTGTCAAGACCGGTATCTCCTGGACAGAGATGTCCCTGGAAGTATTTTCCAAGACCGGAGGATTGAAGAAATACTTCAATATATCCCGCCTGACAGTTACTTACAATAAAAAGGGGATAAGTCTCTGACAGAATTTTCAGGGTGTTTTCCAATTCCGGATAAAGGGGGGCGCAGGTTTTTTGCAGCGCTTCGTGTTCTGCCTGGCAGCAGTTCTCAATGAGCCGAAGCTGTTCTTTTTCTTCCTTATCAGGAAACAGGGCTTTGGCAATATCCGGGAGCAGCTGGCCAAAAAGTCCCATAAGACGTGGGGCTGTGATCTCGATATCCATATGTTCCTGATTCCGAAGGCAGTCGCTCCATGCCTGGGCTACGATTTCGGTGGAATCCCACAGGGTTCCGTCTACATCAAAAATAATACTGTCCATAATCATTAAAAGTCCTTTCTGTATTTCCTGAATGCATCCAGAGTGTATTCTGGTAAAAATATCCTATAAAAGATTCTAGCGGACAAAAATAAAAAAAGCAACTGTCTTTTTTCGGATTTTATGGTATGATAGGAGACATGAAATACAGAAATATAACAAAAGGAAAATTTCTGAGCCGTCCCAATCGCTTTATTGCGCAGGTGGAACTGCAAGGTCAGGTGGAGACGGTTCATGTAAAAAACACAGGAAGATGCAGGGAACTTTTGATTCCCGGGGTGGAAGTAATCCTGGAAAAAAGCGACAATCCATCCCGAAAGACAGGATATGACCTGATCACTGTCAATAAAAAGGGAAACTGGATCAACATGGATTCCCAGATACCAAACAAGGCAGCAGAAGAATGGCTGATGAAAGGAGAACTGTTTCCGGAGGAGATAACGGTACACCGGGAAAAGACTTATGGAAATTCTCGTTTTGATCTGTATGTGGAATCCCCTTGTCGAAAAGCCTTTCTGGAAGTAAAGGGAGTGACCTTGGAAGAGGATGGAATCGCTCGTTTTCCCGATGCGCCCACGAAGCGAGGCGTAAAACACATTCAGGAGCTGATACATTGTCTGGAAGACGGTTATGAGGCATATTTGCTGTTTGTTATCCAGATGAAAGGAATCCAAAGGTTTGAACCCAACTGGAAGACACATCCACAGTTGGGAGAAGCCTTAATCCAGGCCAGAGAGGCAGGCGTTAAGCTTCTGGCGTATGACTGCCTTGTTACAGAAGATTCCATAGTAGTGGAGAATCCGGTTCCCATTCTTCTGGAAGAACAGAGCGCGGGAGGAAATCAGAAATGTTAAATGAGATTGTGGTGCCGCTGGTTACGTGGTACCAGAAAAATAAAAGAATTCTTCCCTGGCGAGATCAGAACAATGCCTATTATACCTGGGTATCGGAGATTATGCTTCAGCAGACCAGAGTGGAAGCAGTGAAGCCTTATTTTCTGCGGTTTATTGGGGAACTTCCAGATGTGACTGCTCTGGCATTTTGTCCGGAAGAGAAGCTTATGAAGCTCTGGGAAGGTCTGGGATATTATAATCGTGTGCGAAATATGCAAAAGGCAGCGCTTACAGTTGTTCAGGAATATGAGGGGAAGCTTCCTGCTTCCTATCCGGAACTTCTGGGACTTTCCGGAATTGGCAGCTATACGGCAGGAGCCATTGCTTCCATTGCTTATGGAATTCCGGTTCCGGCTGTGGATGGAAATGTACTTCGTGTAATTTCCAGGATTACAGAAAGCCGGGAAGATATTATGAAACAATCTGTCCGGAAGAAAATGGAAGAGGAGCTTAAAGAAATTATGCCCGGGGATTGCCCAGGGGATTTTAACCAGGCTTTGATGGAATTAGGGGCCGTTGTCTGTGTGCCCAACGGACAGCCCAAATGTGGAGAGTGTCCGGTGGCCCGGTTCTGTCTGGCAAGGGCGCACCAGACAACTGAAGAAATACCGGTAAAGGCGCCTAAGAAAAAAAGAGTGATCGAGGAGCGTACGGTACTGGTAATCCAGGACGGAGAGAGGACAGCAATTCGTCAGCGGCCCAGAAAGGGGCTGTTGGCAGGGCTGTATGAACTTCCCAATACCCTGGGATATTTGACCAGTGACGAAGCCCTTGCCATGGTAAAAAAGATGGAATTAGAGCCATTATTTATTCAGGAGCTGGAACCGGCCAAGCATATATTCTCTCATATTGAATGGAGAATGAAGGCCTATCAGATCCGTGTGGCATCTCTGGAGAAACCGGCAGACCCATCGTTGTTATTTGTGGAAAAAAGACAAAAAGAAAAGCAGTATGCTATGCCGTCTGCTTTTGGCGCGTATGTGAAATATATGAAGGAGGAAAAATCATGAAACTGTTAAGTATTGCCATTCCTTGTTATAATTCAGAGGCATATATGGAGAAGTGTATCGAATCTCTTCTTGTAGGTGGAGAGGATGTGGAAATTCTGGTGGTAGATGATGGTTCCAAGGATCGTACAGCAGAGATTGCAGACGCCTATCAGGAAAAATATCCATCCATCGTAAAGGCAATCCATCAGGAAAATGGAGGCCATGGAGAAGCGGTTAATGCAGGAATCCGCAATGCCACAGGATTGTATTTTAAAGTGGTGGACAGTGATGACTGGGTGAATAAAGAGGCTTACGAAAAGATTCTGAAAACCCTGGAGGATCTCATTCGCGGCCCCAAGACCGTTGACCTTCTGATCAGTAATTTTGTTTATGAAAAACAGGGCGCCCCAAGAAAGAAAGTGATGCAGTACCGTCATTGTCTTCCGGTGGAACAGATTTTTCAGTGGAGTGATGTGGGACATATGCCAAAAGGAAAGTATCTTCTGATGCATTCTATGATCTACCGAACCAAGCTGCTTCATGAATGCGGGCTGAGTCTTCCCAAGCATACCTTCTATGTGGATAACCTGTTTGCATTTGAACCCCTTCCTTATGTGGAAAATATGTATTATCTGGATGTGAATTTTTACCGTTATTTTATCGGACGTGATGACCAGTCTGTGAATGAAAGGGTAATGATCAAACGAATTGACCAGCAGATCCGGGTAAATAAGCTGATGGTAGATGCATTTCACAGATATAGTTTTTCCAACAAAAGACTGCGCAGCTATATGATCAGTTATCTGGATATTATCACCACCGTATCTTCGATTATGCTGATCCGTTCCGGAACAGAAGAAGGCCTGGAAAAAAAGAAAGAACTTCTGGAGTATATCCGGGAGCAGGATCGGTGGCTGTATCGCAAGCTGCGTTATAGTATTATGGGACGCGCAGCCAATCTTCCAGGAAAAAGCGGACGAAAAATGTTCGTAACAGCATATAAAATCTGCCAGAAGTTTTATGGCTTCAATTAAAAAAAGGGCTTCCGATTTTTCGGAAGCCAGTTCTTTTTTTTTAATATAAAATTTATCCGATTTTATATCCGATTCCCCGGATGGTTTCAATGAGATCGCCGGCAGGTCCCAGCTTCTGGCGGAGTGTACGAATATGTACGTCTACGGTTCTGCTTTCTCCGTCGAATTCATATCCCCAGATTTGGTTCAGAAGCTGTGTTCGCGACAACACCATGCCGCTGTTTTTCAGAAGAAGACAAAGCATTTCGTATTCTTTCAGGGTAAGATTTACAGGGGTCTGATCCACCGTTACCATATGGCGGGAAGGACAGACATACAGTTTTCCCAATTGATATTCCTCGGCAGCATCGTTTCTGGAGCGGCGCAGCAGAGCTCGGATTCGGGAGATCAGCTCCATCATACGGAAGGGTTTGGGAATATAGTCATCAGCGCCGCTGTCCAAACCGACAACCGTATCATATTCACTTCCTTTGGCTGTGAGCATGATGATGGGAAGCTTCCTGGTATCGGGACGCATTCGGAGCTTTTTCAAAATGGAAATACCGTCCTCCTCAGGCAGCATAATATCCAGAAGCAAAAGAGAAGGCAGCTTTTTTTCCATAGCCTTCCAGAACAGTGAGGGACGGCCAAAGCCTTTGGCGTCCAATCCCTGGCTTTTTAAAGTATAAATTATCAGTTCCCGGATACTTTCATCATCTTCAACTAAATAAATCATGTCTTTTCCTCCGCCTGTATTAAGATTTATTTATTATAGAAGGCGTTCGTTAAATTCCGGAGGGGGGTTCTGTTAAATCTTTGTAAAGCATTTGCGTGATCAAATGGGTGAACACTTTTTCGCAGCGTAGAATATCTGCGATATCCACAGATTCATCTGGTTTATGAGCCAATTCCAGATTTCCTGGTCCATAGGACATACAGTTGGTGTTATGCAGTGTTCCGGCAATGACAGCGGTGTCTGTATAACCGGGAAACACACCAACGACAGCTTCCTGGCCGGTAACGTGGCGAATGGAACGGCCAAGGGAAGAAAGAAGCAGAGAATGGGGATTTTTCTGGACATAAGGGCGGTTTCCGGTAATGGTGTAAAAGCCTCGGATTCCAGGAACCAGCTTTTCTGCCTGAGAGATAGCTCTGGCAACGATATCTTTTGCGCATTCTGGAGTCAATGGGGGAACCAGGCGCATATCGATCCAGACTTTGGCTTTGTCTGGAACCACATAGGGACGATATCCACCGTTTATCATACCGAAGGTAACCGTGGAATTCCCCAGTTCCTCATGAACGGGAGCGGCAAGGATCTCGTTTCGTATCCGGGTGATGATCTCTGCAATCCCGGCAATGGCATCAGCGCCTTTATAGGGAGTGCTGGCATGGGCAGTTACGCCTTCTACAGAGACCTGGAACCAGGTACGCCCCTTGTGAGCCATCCGGATTTCGCCGTTGGTGGGTTCCGCATCCAGAACCCAGTCGTTTTCGGTGACCCATTCAGATACAATGGCTTTTTCTGCGCCACGCATAAAATCTTCTTCATCCACAGAGGCAATCAGAACCAGAGAGTGATTGGGATGCTGTCCCTGAGCAGCAAGTGCGCCGGCCCTGGCAAATGCAGACAGAGCGCAGGCAAGGCCGCTTTTCATATCACAGGCGCCTCTTCCGTAAATTTTTCCCTCCAGGAGTTCACCAGAGAGAGGCGTGCTTTTTTTCCATCCGTCTCCCAGGGTAACCGTATCCATATGACAGATAAAAACCAGTGCTGGATGGGAGATTTTGCCAGGGAGAACTGCACGGATATTATGCCGGCCAGGAAGTACCTCCTGGGTTTCGATGATTGCGTTGGGAACATGGCTGCGCAGCCAGTTGGTGATAAAGATGCCGATTTCTCCTTCGTAGGCGCCAGGGTCAGAACTGTCGATCTGAATCAGGTTTTGAACAAGCTTCAGGAGCTTTTCTTCTTCGTTTCTCATTTTTTTCTCCTTCTGTTGCATTTTTCGTTTTTCTTCATTATAATCCTGCAAAATATGTTTGTAAATCTGTCCGCCGGGTGATATGATGATTCCAGGAAAATATTTCTGGAGGAAACTATGTATTATTTTATTGTGAACCCCAATTCCCGCTCTGGAGCTGGAAAAAAAATCTGGGAAAGGCTTCGGAAGGAATTGCATATCAGGGGCATAGAACACCAGGTTTCTTTTACCCGTTATGTGGGACATGGAATAGAACTTTCACGGAAATTCAGTGCTTTTGGTACAAAAGAAGATCCGGTTACTTTGATTGCGGTGGGCGGAGACGGTACGATTCAGGAGGTGTTGACCGGGATACAGGATCTGGAACATGTGATTTTTGGTTATATCCCCACTGGCTCCGGCAACGATTTCTGCAGGAGCATGAAAATACCCCAGACGCCTGAGGAAGCGCTTACAAGTATTCTTGAGGCTGGACGCATTGCAGAGATGGACGTTCCGGTGCTTTTTTCGGGAAAACATCAATACCGTTTCGGAATCAGCACAGGTCTTGGATATGATGCGGCTGTGTGTCAGGAGGTATCGGCTTCCCGCATAAAAAAATATCTCAATTACCTGGGACTTGGAAAGCTGGTATATCTTGTAATTGCATTGAAACAGCTGCTTTTTATTACGCCGGAGCCCATGCGTCTGGAGATGGATGGAGACCGGAGTTTTGTTTTTGAGAAGGTATATTTTGCAGCAGTGATGAATCAGAAGTATGAAGGCGGGGGGTTTCAGTTTTGTCCAAAAGCAGATTCTTCTGATGGAATCCTGGATGTGATCCTGGTGGAAGGGGTAGGAAAGCTGAAACTTTTATTCTGTCTTCCTACGGCTTTGTTTGGAAAGCATACAAAAATTCGTGGTGTACATACATATCGGTGTAAACACATACATTTATATAGTGAGAATCCCCTGGCTGTACACAGGGATGGAGAAGGCAGCGGCGTACATCATGAAATTTCTGTGTCCTTGGAAAAGAAGGCTTTAAAAGTCATTCTTCCTGTGTTATAATGCTTCTTGATTTTAGATACTGTGATTAAGGAAGGTGAAAATTTGATTTCATTTATCAAAAAATATAAGCATGGTTTGGTGATCTTGGCCTACAGTCTGGTTTATATTATCCTGTTTGGATATCTTGAACAGTTGCCGCCTCATGGGTTTCATGTGGTTCACACCGTGTTCGATGATATGATTCCTTTCTGTGAATATTTCATCATTCCGTATTTATTGTGGTTTCCGTACATGATTCTGGCTGTGCTGTACTTTATTTTTATCAACAAAAATAAACACGAATACTATCAGCTGATTTTTAATCTGATGATGGGAATGACCATTTTTCTCATTGTTTCTTATGTATATCCCAATGTACAGCATCTTCGTCCTACTGAATTTGCAAGGGATAATATTTTTGTGACAATGGTACAGATGCTTTACCGCACAGATACCCCTACCAACATCCTGCCCAGTATTCATGTGTTTAATTCCCTGGCAATCCATATGTCCCTCACATCCTGTGAGGCGCTGCGTGACCGTCGCTGGGTCAAATATGGTTCTTTGACTTTGACGATTCTGATCATTCTGTCTACCATGTTTTTGAAACAGCATTCGGTTATTGATGTTTGTCTTGGGGCAACACTGGCTCTGTTTGGATTTCTTGTTTTCTACCCACAGAGAGCGCAGGAACTATCCAGACATCCCTCTGTGTCACAGATGATAAAAGGAAAAGAGAAGCGATACAAACTTTAAACAAAAAAGCAATGCACCGACGAGGTGGCATTGCTTTTTTTGTTTACCTGGAAGTACGTTCTGTATGATGCTCAGACAGATCGCCTTGTGGTATTGTCCTGGAAACGGAAATAATCGGGACGATGTCTGGACTGGGTATATTCAAACATGATTCCGTCACTGTTATAGGTCTGGCTGCTTACTACGGCCAGACAGTTATAATCTCCAAGATCCAGATATTTTTCATCAATCTGGGTCATTTTTTCTACGGTCATGACACGTTTGCTGGTGACAATGGAAATATGCAGTACATTTTCCAGATAATTATAAATGGAGGCTTCTGCAATTTCTTTGGTAAGTCCGGTGACAATCTCTTTTAAAAAATAATTGTGGTTGAGGATTAGAGCTTTTCCGTCCAGATAATGAAGGCGCTGCAGATAATACAGCCGGGAGCCCATCGGGAAACCAGTCCGTCGGGAGATTTTGTCATCGGCGGTAATTTCACAGAAACAGAGAACTTTTGTCATAGGAACCTGATGATTGCGAAGGGCAGATTCCTGAAAAGATTCAATGGTTCCAATGGTAAAGGCTGTTTTCAGGGTGGGCTGGAAAATATTACGCACACCCTTTCCCTGCATAGTCTGCACATAACCATCGGTAACCAAGGCGCTGACAGCTCTGCGAAGTGTGTTTCTGGAACAGTCATAGGTAAGAATCAGCTGATTTTCAGAAGGCAGCAATTCCTGGAAGGCATACGTTCCATCTTCAATTTTTGTCTTAAGATCCTGATAAATTTCCATATATTTTGCTTTGGGCATAAGAATCACTCCTGCTTGTTTAAACATCTAATTCCATTATAATAAAGAAGGAAGGATTGTCAAGAAAGAATCGGGATTCATGGGATGATAAAACTTGTTTAAACAAATTTTGAAAAATACTTGACATGTTTAAACAAGTGTAATATGCCATAGATAAAGAAACTTGTTCAAACAAGATGGAAACGGGAGGTAAAAAATGGGAAAATATGAAAAAGACGCAAAAGAGCTGCTGCGTCTGGTGGGAGGAAAAGAAAACATTGCAGCAGTTTCACACTGCATGACGAGAATGCGTTTTGTTCTCAACGATCCGAAAAAGGCAGACATTGAGAAAATTGAGGCCATGAAGGTGGTGAAGGGAAGCTTCACACAGACTGGCCAGTTCCAGGTAATCATTGGAAATACGGTATCTGACTTTTACAATGATTTTATTGTAGTATCCGGCATAGAAGGTGTTTCCAAAGACGCAGTGAAGAAAGCGGCGAAGCAGAACCAGAATGTTTTGCAGAGAATGATCACAGCTCTGGCAGAAATCTTTGCTCCTTTGATTCCTGCCATTATCACCGGCGGTTTGATTCTGGGATTTAGAAACTGTATTGATAGCTTATATCTTTTTGAAAACGGGACAAAAACCTTATGCGAAATCAGTCAGTTCTGGTCTGGGGTAGACAGCTTTTTATGGCTGATTGGCGAAGCGGTATTTCATATGCTTCCAGTGGGAATCTGCTGGTCTGTAACTAAAAAAATGGGCACTACTCAGATGTTGGGAATCGTTCTGGGGCTTACTCTGGTTTCCGGGCAGCTTCTCAATGCCTACAGTGTGGCAGGAACAGCAGCGGCTGAAATTCCCAAATGGGATTTTGGATATTTTCAGGTGAACATGATTGGTTATCAGGCTCAGGTTATTCCGGCAATTCTGGCAGCGTTTACTCTGGTATACCTGGAAAAATTCTTCCGCAGAATTACCCCTCAGGTGGTTTCCATGATTGTGGTTCCCTTCTGTAGTCTGCGTGGCTATGGGAACTACTGCAAATGACATTGGTGTAGGCGGGCTTCCTAGAATTCTTTCTATTCAGCCTGGTTCCATGGGCGCATTTGCCATCTGTATGGGAATTGCCATTTGCGTTCCTCTTATTTTGACTGTTGCAGTTGGGAAAAGATTCTTAAACAAAGAAAAAACTTCCGCTGTACAGAAAGAAAATGAGGAGTAGCCATTGGAATTAAAGGCATTTCTCACTGGAAAAGTAATTTCTTTACAGGAAGTGGGAGACGGTGTGTTTTCCCAGGGAGTTATGGGAGATGGATTTGCCATTTGTCCGGAAAATGATGTGCTGTATGCGCCGGCAGATGCAGAGGTCAGCGTATTAATGGAGGATTCCAGACATGCCTGTGGACTGACTTTGAAAAACGGAATAGAACTTCTTCTTCATATTGGAATTGATACTGTGGACATGAAAGGAGAAGGTTTTACCTACCTGGTTTCTCAGGGACAAAAGATAAAAGAAGGAACGCCTCTGATTCGTTTTGACCGGGATAAAATCAAAGTAGCAGGTCATCCGGATGTGACCGTTTGTATTGTGACTGAATCTGGCGAAGCAGCATTAAAATTCTTTACCGGACAGGCAGGAACGGCAAAGGAAACGGTTGTGGCTGTTTGCAAATAAAAGGAGATTATCAAAATGATTGATTTTAAAAAGAGTACCATTTATCAGGTCTATCCCAAGTCCTTTTCTGACAGTAATGGAGATGGAGAAGGAGACATTCGGGGAATGATCCAGAAACTGGACTATCTGAAAAGTCTTGGTGTGGATTATATCTGGAGCACTCCGTTCTTTGTTTCCCCCATGAATGACAATGGATATGATGTGGAGGATTACCGGAACATCAATCCTTCCTTTGGGACCATGGAGGATGTGGAAGAATTGATCCATGAAGCGGAAAAAAGAGGAATGGGAATTATGCTGGATATGGTATTTAACCATACCTCCACACATCACCAGTGGTTTCAAAAAGCCCTGTCCGGTGATGAGAAGTACATGGATTATTATATTTTTCGGGATGGAACGCCAGAGGTTCCTCCCACAAACTGGGAATCAAAATTTGGCGGATCTGCCTGGGAGTATGTTCCCAAACTAAAAAAATGGTATCTTCATCTTTTTGATGTGACTCAGGCAGATTTAAACTGGAAAAATCCAAGGGTAAGGGAAGAATTAAAGGATATTCTCCGCTTCTGGAAGGCAAAGGGTGTGAAAGGCTTCCGGTTTGATGTGGTGAACCTGATCTCCAAACCAGATGTTTTTGAAGATGACAGGGAAGGGGACGGAAGAAGATTTTATTCGGATGGTCCCCATGTGCACGAATACCTGAAAGAACTGGTTCATGATGCCGGGATTGAAGACATGGTAACGGTTGGGGAAATGTCCTCTACAAGTCTTGAACATTGTATTCGGTATTCCAATCCAGAGGAAAAAGAACTTACCATGTGTTTTAATTTTCATCATTTGAAGGTGGATTACAAGGATGGAAATAAATGGGAACTGAAAAAACCAGACTATAAAAAGCTGAAAGAGCTGTTTACAACCTGGCAGACAGAAATGGAAAAACAAAATGGATGGAATGCGGTTTTCTGGTGTAATCATGACCAGCCAAGAATTTTTTCCCGTTTTGGAGACGAGAAGAAGTACTGGAAGGAATCTGCAAAGATGTTAGGTACCTGTATCCATCTTCTTCGTGGAACTCCCTATATTTATCAGGGAGAAGAGCTTGGCATGACCAATCCCGGCTATCAGACAATATCAGAATACCGGGATGTGGAGAGCATTAATTACTACAAAATCCTCGCCAGCCAGGGAAAAACGGAAGAAGAGGCATTGAAAATTCTGGGACAGCGTTCCAGAGATAACGGAAGGACGCCTATGCAGTGGAGCGGAAAAAAATATGCAGGTTTTTCAGAACAAACGCCCTGGATTTCCATTCCCTCCAATTATAAAGAAATCAATGTGGAGGCAGAAGAGCAGGATCCGGATTCTGTGCTGAATTATTATAGAAAACTGATCCGTTTACGAAAAGAATATCCAGTGATCCAGGAGGGAAGTATAGATTTTCTCTGCCAGGATCAGGAAGGGATTTTTGCTTACGAGAGAGTGCTGGGAAAACAGCGGCTGGTAGTTTATCATAATCTGACAGAAGAGGAGATTCCACTTCCAATGCCTGTGGAGGTTTCCGAAGGAACTCTCCTTTTGGAAAACTATCCGCAGAAGTACGCAGGAGAAAGAGTTGTAAGCCTGCGCCCATATGAGTGTTTTGCTGTTTTGTATCAATAAAACAGAATCAGTTGAACGGAGTTCCCTGGGAATAAGTCATGATGTTTTGTGATGATATTGTTCCTTAGGGGCTCTTTTTTTTAAGAAAATATGGTATACTGTTCTAATGAATCAGTCTCTGTCTGGAATTGCCCATGAGTTTACGGCAAGGGGAATGGTTATTTTCATCTGGACAGAGAAACAACAGAAAGGAATCAAAATTATGAAATCATTGGTGATTGCGGAGAAGCCTTCTGTGGCAAGGGATATTGCAAGGGTGCTCCATTGCAGCAAAAAGGGAAACGGATGTCTGGAAGGCAGCGACTATGTGGTGACCTGGGCTCTGGGACATTTGGTTACCCTGGCAGATCCGGAAGAATACGATAAAAAATATATGAAATGGGAGATGGGAACCCTTCCCATGCTTCCGAAGGAAATGAAATTGGTGGTGATCCGTCAGACTTCCAAACAGTATCAGGCAGTAAAAACACAGATTTACAGGAAGGATATCAAGGATATTATCATTGCGACGGATGCAGGAAGAGAAGGAGAACTGGTGGCAAGATGGATCCTGGACAAAACCGGATGTCAAAAACCCATTCGACGTCTTTGGATTTCCTCTGTGACAGATAAAGCCATACGAGATGGATTCCAGAATTTAAAGGATGGAAGAGCATACGACAATCTCTACCGGGCAGCCGTGGCAAGAGCAGAGGCAGACTGGTTGGTGGGAATGAATGGAACCAGAGCGTTGACCTGTAAATATAATGCTCAGCTTTCCTGCGGCCGCGTTCAGACTCCTACTTTGGCTATGATTGCGAAGCGAGAAGAGGAAATCCGTAGTTTTCAGCCAAAGGAATACTATGGGATTACACTGACGGCAGGAGAAATCCAGTGGACCTGGAGAGAAGAAAAGAGTAAAAGCTTCCGTACCTTCCATAAGGAACGGGCAGAAGCTGTGGTGGAGCAGGTAAGAGATAAGGCGCTGGAAGTAACGAAGGTAACTACAAAAGAGAAAAAAACATATGCGCCGGGACTTTATGATCTGACAACCTTACAGCGGGAGGCAAACCAGAAATATGGATTTTCGGCAAAAGAAACCCTGAACATCATGCAGAGACTTTACGAAAATCATAAGGTACTGACATATCCAAGAACAGATTCCCGCTATATCGGAAAAGATGTGGTTCCAACCATAAAAGAACGGTTAAAGGCCTGTGGAACCGGTCCTTATAAAAAACTTGCAGGTATTTTGGTCAATAAACCTATTCAGGTAAATTCCAGCTTTGTGGATGATAAAAAGGTAAGTGACCACCATGCCATTATTCCTACGGAGCAATTTGTCCAGCTGGATCATATGACCAACGAAGAGCGAAAAATTTATGATATGGTGGTGCGAAGATTTTTAAGTGTTTTGTATCCGGCTTTTCTCTATGACCAGGTAACCATGGAAGCCGAGTCCGCAGGCGAAACCTTTACAGCAAGTGGAAAAGCAGTAAAAAGTCTGGGATGGAAAGAGGTTTATGAGGGAAATTTTGAAGAGGATGACGAGACAGAGGAAACAGGATTAAAGGATCAGCGTCTTCCCATAAAAAAACAGGGAGAAAAGCTGAAAATTGAAAAAACTGTTTTGAATACGGGCAAGACAAAGCCCCCTGCCAGATTTACAGAAGCCACACTGCTTGCTGCAATGGAAAATCCAGTGAAATTTATGGAAAGCAAGGATATGAAGGCCGCAAAAACCCTGGGGGAAACCGGTGGACTTGGAACAGTTGCTACAAGGGCAGATATTATCGAAAAACTTTTCCACACCTTCCTTATGGAGAAAAAAGGGAATGAAATCCACATTACTTCCAAGGCAAAACAGCTTCTGGAACTTGTTCCGGAGGATTTGAAAAAGCCAGAGCTGACTGCAGACTGGGAGCGTAAATTGTCGGATATTGCCAAAGGAAAAATGAAACAGGAAAGCTTTTTAAAAGAGATCAAGGGGTATACCTGCGAGATCGTACAGGAGATCAAAACAGGAGATGGAACTTTCCGCCATGACAATCTGACCAACAAAGTCTGCCCACAGTGTGGGAAGAAATTACTGGCAGTCAATGGGAAAAACAGCAAAATGCTGGTGTGTCAGGATCGGGAATGCGGATATCGGGAAACCATTTCCAGAACCACCAATGCCCGTTGTCCCAAATGCCATAAGCGTATGGAGATGCTGGTAAAAGGAAAGGAAGAAACCTTTGTATGCGTCTGCGGATATAAAGAAAAACTTTCTGCTTTTCAGGCAAGAAGACAAAAGGAAGGGGCAGGAGTCAATAAGCGGGATGTACAGAAATATCTGAAGCAGCAGCAAAAGGAAGCCAAAGAACCGGTGAATAACGCGTTTGCCCAGGCCTTGGCAGGACTGAAGCTGAATCAGTAAAAGACGAGGAGGAAAAAATATGCGCCGGGAAGTTTCCATGGAAGAAATTTCAGACGGAAAGTTATATGATCTGAATGATATGGTAAAAGCAGATTGTCACGATTGTGAAGGCTGTTGTGACTGTTGTACAGGAATGGGAGAGTCTGTTATTCTGGACCCTCTGGATGTACATCGGCTGTCTGTAAATCTGAAAAAGACACCAGAAGATTTGATGGAAAAGGAATTGGAACTGGATGCGGCAGATGGAAATATTCTGCCTCATCTCCGGATGACCGGGCGGGAGGAACGCTGTATTTTTCTCAATGAAAAGGGACGTTGTTCCATTCATGATTTCCGACCGGGAATCTGCAGACTGTTTCCATTGGGAAGATTTTATGAAAATGGCAGTTTTCGTTATTTTCTGCAGATCCATGAATGTAAAAAGCAGAACAGGAGCAAGATAAAAGTAAAAAAATGGATCGACACACCGGATGTAAAACGATATGAGCAGTTTGTCAGCGACTGGCATTATTTTCTGAAAGACGTACAGGAAGTTTTATACAATGCCCAGGATACTGAGTTGATCAAAAATCTGAATCTTTATGTGGTTAATCGTTTCTATATCAAGCCATACGAAGAAGAAAGAGATTTTTATGAACAGTTTTATGAGAGACTGGAAGAAGGGAAACAGCTGTTGAAACTGGGATACTAACAGCCATTTTTCCCGTTTCAATGCTCCACTTCCAGAGAAAACAGAAAGAAATAAGAGAGAAAACATATGTCAAATATCATAGAAATTACAGATTTTGAAGCGCCGGAACTGGATGTCTATGCCAGACTTACAGAAAATCAGCTTGTGAATCGTCATGAACCGGAAAAGGGAATGTTTATCGCAGAAAGTCCCAAGGTAATCACCAGAGCACTGGATGCCGGATGTGTTCCCGTGTCCTTTCTTGTAGAAAAAAAGCACGTGGAGGGAGAGGCAAAAGAACTGATTGCCCGTTGTGGGGAGATTCCTGTATATACTGCAGAATTTGATGTACTAACCAGACTGACCGGGTTTGGCCTGACCAGAGGAATGCTTTGCGCCATGTATCGTCCAAAACTTCCGCTGGTAGAAGAAATCTGCAAAGATGCCAGAAGAATCGCAATTTTGGAAAATGTGGTGAATCCCACCAATGTGGGAGCTATATTCCGCAGCGCTGCGGCTTTAAATATGGACGCGATACTTCTTACCTATGGCTGCAGCAATCCTTTGTACCGGAGGGCTGCAAGGGTGAGCATGGGAACAGTTTTTCAGGTGCCATGGACCTTTCTGGAAAAGGATGCCTGGCCGGAACCGACGATGGAAAAGTTGAAACAGCTTGGATTTCAGACAGCTGCCATGGCTTTAAAGGAGGATTCCGTGGGAATTGACAATCCGGAACTTTTGAAGGCAGAAAAACTGGCGATTATTCTTGGAACCGAAGGAGAGGGACTGGCAGACCATACCATTGCAGATTGTGACTACACAGTAAAAATCCCTATGTCCCATGGTGTGGATTCCCTGAATGTAGCTGCCGCCAGCGCAGTTGTTTTCTGGGAACTTGGGAGGTAAAAAGAAATAGATTCACGGAAGTTTGATTTTCAGTAGTAGAAAGAAGGCGGAGGCGTGATCAATAAAAATTTTTTTGGAGAAGGAAAGAATATCGAGTTTAAAAGAGAAATTCCAGTTAATCATGAAAAATTCCTGAAAGATATTATAGCATTCTCAAATAGCACAGGTGGAAAGGTAATTCTGGGAATAGAAGATATAACAGGAGAAGTATGTGGAATTGGCGAGCAAAGTCCATTTAAACTATCAGATTCTATTTCAAATATGATATCAGATGCATGTACTCCACAAATTGAATCAGATATTTTAATTCAGACCATAGAAGGAAAAACAGTTCTTGTAATCGATATTGCTCCTGGAAAATTTCGACCATACTATCTTATAAAAAAGGAAAAGAGAAATCAGCATTTATCCGGATCAATGGTACAAGTAGACCAGCAGATGCCAGAAAAATAAAAGAACTGGAGATGGAAGGCCAAAATATATCATACGATTCTCTTCAGGAAATTGGAGAAGAATATGATGAAGAAAAGGCATTGGAACTTTGCAAAAATATGAAAAAGCGTGCACAAAGAAGCTGTAAAAATAAGGAAGAACTAGATTTTATCAAAGACATGACGATAGAAAAACTTGTGGATTTCGGGATTTTGTGTAAAAGCGCCAGGAATTATTATCCAACACATGCGTTTCATTTGCTGACAGATAATAAAAGTAAATATGCAAAGATACAATGTGCATTGTTTAAGGGGACAATCAGAGATATTTTTATTGATCAAAAAGAATTTACAGGACCAATTTATGATCAATTAGAAGATGCGTATCAATTTACTTTAAGGCATATTAATATGGGAGCAGAAATTAATGGAATTTATCGAACGGATGTTTATGAATTACCTGTTTCTGCAATTCGTGAGATGATTGCGAATGCAGTTGTACACAGAAGCTATTTAGATAAATCCTGCATTCAAGTCTGCATTTTCGATGATAGAATCGAGGTTTTATCGCCTGGAATGCTTTATGGTGGTCTGGATATAGAAACTGCAAAACTGGGAAAATCTACATGTAGAAATGAGGTAATTGCAGAGTCTTTTCATTATATGCGTATCGTGGAGGCGTGGGGAACAGGAATACCAAGAATTATTAACCGATGCAAAGAATATGGATTACCAGAACCGCTTTTTGAGGAATTTGGAGATGGTTTTAAGGTGACTATGTTCAGAAAAATAAAAGATGTACTACAAGAAGAAAAAATAGCAACCCCAAAATCGACCCCATCAACCCCAAAATCGACCCCATCAACCCCCAGTTTTGTTTCTGAACCAACGGTTTTATACGAGTCTATAAAAGAAAAGAGAGATGCATCATTGAGGGAACAGATTTTGGATTTGATAGAAAGAGATTCCTCGATTTCTAAGAAACGTATGATTGAAAAATTAGGAGTTTCTATGTATGCATTGAAAAAAGAATTGTCTGCAATGAAAAAAGAACATATTGCAGAATACGTTGGATATAGCAGAAACGGAAGATGGAAGATATATAAACATAGTGATTGAACAATCATGAGTGGTTTGTAAGAAAGCTTGGATTTGTAATAACAGGAGACAGAAAATGAGATTTGAACCAAGAAAGATTCAGGACAAAAACGGAAATACGATTATCCTTCGAAATGCGGAAAAAGAGGATGCCAACGAATTATTGAACTGTATGAAAACAGTTACCGCAGAGACGCCATATCTGATTCGTGAGCCAGAAGAATTTGTCCTTACCTTGGAACAGGAAGAACAGTTTATCCAGAGCAAGATTGGAGATCCGGGAGAACTGCTCCTAGTGGCTGTCTACAACGGAAAACATATGGGAAATTGTGCTCTGATGAGAGTCGGAACATACAAAAGATACGCGCATCGCTGTGAAGTTGCCATTGCCTTATATCAAAAATACTGCAATCTTGGTATCGGGAAAAAGATGATGGAAGCAGTATTGGAATCTGCCAGAAATGCAGGATATGAACAGGCTGAACTGGAAGTGATCAGCAGCAACACAAATGCCATTCGTCTCTATGAAAAGATGGGATTCCAGAAATATGGAACTTTTCCTTACAATATGAAGTATAAGGACGGTTCCTATGAAAGTGCAGACTGGATGATGAAAAAATTATAAAATGTAGAAAGAGGGAAAATATATGTGTACTTGTATTACGTATAAAAACGGTGATTTTTATTTTGGAAGAAATCTTGATCTGGAATATACTTTTGGGGAACAGGTGGTAATCACTCCTCGAAATTATGAACTGAAATTTCGGAAACTGCCCTCTATTTCCCACCATTATGCCATGATCGGAATGGCAACTGTGGCACAGGATTATCCTCTGTATGCAGAGGCGGTAAACGAAAAAGGATTGGGGATTGCAGGACTGAATTTCCCTGGAAATGCCTGTTACCAAAAGGAAGATACAAACAAAAAGAATGTAACTCCCTTTGAACTGATCCCGTGGATCTTGGGACAGTGTGCATCGGTAAAAGAAGCCAGAGAACGGTTAGAGGAGTTGAATCTTCTGGATGAAGCTTTTGCAGAGAAGATGCCGTTGTCTCCCTTGCACTGGATGATAGCAGACAAAGAGGAATGTATCATTATGGAATGCATCCAGGATGGCATTCACATTTATGAAAATCCGTATGGTGTCCTGACCAATAATCCTCCATTCCCTTATTACCAGATGCATTTGAATAATTATCTGAATCTTTCCAGCGAAAATCCCAAAAGCGGATTTGCTCCGGAGATTGTGCTAAAGACTTATGGGCAGGGAATGGGCGCTATTGGCCTTCCAGGAGATTACTCTCCGGCGTCCAGATTTGTCAAAGCTGCATATCTGAAATGGAATTCCCGATCCAAGGAGGAAGAAAATGCAAACGTGGCTCAGTTTTTCCATATCCTGGATGGCGTCAGCATGGTGCGTGGATCGGTGATCACACCAGAAGGACGGGAGGATATCACGACTTATTCCTGCTGCATCAATGCAGATCAGGGGATTTTCTATTATAAAACTTACGATAATAATCAGATTCAGGCAGTCAATATGCAGAAAGAAAATCTGGATTCAAAAGAATTGAAAATTTTTGATTTGGAATTAGAACAGCAGATTTTGTGGAGAAATTAAGTTTTTTGAGAAAAATATTTCGTGAGTTTCGAAACGAAATATAGGGAGAGAGGCAGAATGGAAATGAAGAAAAAGTCTTTTGTGCAAACAATGAATATTATGATGTGGGTGCAACTTATTGCTGTTTCTATATTATTAATTCTTTTTACAATAAATATTTTCCGTTCTGCTGCAAAAGAAACAAACGTTGTTGCGAAAAATTTTCTTGAAATTTATAGTACTCAAATTGAGAATCGCCTGGAAAAAATAGATATGCAATTATCTACGATTGTAGGGGAAGAAGAGGATATGCTTCTTTTAGGGGATGCAGATGAAGCAGTTCGATTTTATGCATCTAATAGATTGGCTGAAAAGATGAAAGCAATCATGAGGTTGGATCAGAGTGCAGATATTTTTGTGGTTGCTCAATCAGAAAATGAAATTTGTCTAGATGCGAACAATGGAAATATTCTTCTTGATGATAAGGAAGATGTGCGAAAATATTTTAAAAAATTAGCTGGAAATGGATCAAAGTATGGACAATGGCAATTTGGAAGGATAGGAGAAAAGAATTATTTATTTCGTGCACTTAATAATCAATATCGCATTTGTGCAGGTATAATTTCAGTTGATTCTTTGCTAAATACGCTTCCCGATGTGAAGTTTAATAATTGTGCATTTGTTTTAACTGACCATGAAAACTATATACAGGGATATGCAGGCTCTCATCTTTTTAATGAAGAGAAACAGATCAAAAATTCCCAATTGGAATTAATGGATAAATTTTGTAATGAAACTATCCTTGCAGATGGGAAAATGCATTTATATTCTTATGCAGAAAAATCAGAGACATTTCGATACTTATATGGTAATGCGGTTTGGGTTCTTTTAATTATTATTCTGTTGGTTATATTTGATTTTAACTTTATTAGGGTTGAAAAAAAACAGTTGATTATGCCAATGAATGCAATGGTAAGTGATATGAAAAGAATGGAAGCCGGAGATTATGAACATAGAGTATCAGAGTGTGGTGATACAAAAGAATTTTTTATGCTTGCCAAAACATTTAACAAATTGATGGATGAAATTATTCATTTGAAGATTCGATTTTATGAAAAAAAACTGGCATTAGCTGATGCCGAACAAAAGTATGTCCGTTTACAAATTCGTCCTCATTTTTTTCTTAATGCGATGACAACAATTTCGAGTTTAAGTACAAAAGGGAAAAATAAAGAAATTGAAATTTATATTAGCGCCCTTTCAAAAAACATTCGTTATATGTTTAGTTCTGGATTGCATACTGTTGCGGTGAAAGAAGAAATCAGACATGTGGAAAATTATTTTGAAATGCAGGAACTTCGTTATCCTGATTGTTTGTTTTATTTTATTAGTCTTCCAAAAGAATTAGAGGAATGGAAAATTCCTCAAATGCTTATCCATACATTGATTGAAAATGAGTATAAGTATGCAGTGTCGCAGGATGCAGTTCTGGTGGTACTTATCAAAATAAGTAAAGTTTTAAGAGAAGGGGAAGAGATGCTTCTGATTGAAGTAGAAGACGATGGAAAGGGATATCCTTTAGAAGTACTGGAATATATGAATAAGGATTGTTATGTGGAAAAACAGGATGGAACAAGGGTAGGGCTCTGGAGTATAAAACGTCTGTTAGAATTAATGTATGACAGGAAGAATCTTATGGAATTATCCAATGTACAGCCACATGGGGCCATGAATCGAATTTTCATTCCGGAAGAACCTGTAAATGAAAGAAGTAAAGATTATTTGGACGAGCGTGGAATTCAATAGAAAGAAGGTGAGAAGATGCGTGTATTGATTGTAGATGATGATATGGCTATTGTGGATGTGATTAGGGATTCTGTGAACTGGAAGAAATTTGGAATTGAAGATGTAGAAACAGCTTGTAATGTGGAACAGGCAAAAATTATTTTAAAAGAGAAAAAAACAGATATTATAATTAGCGATATTGAAATGCCTATGGAATCAGGGTTAGAATTGTTAAAATGGTTTCGAGGCGAAAATCTTCCAGGAAAATTTCTTTTATTGACTTGCCACGAAAGTTTTTATTATGCAACAGAGGCAATTAAGTATCATGCGGAAGAATATTTGATGAAACCATTTAATTTGGAAATGATGGAAATGGTTTTGCAGAAAATTGTTCTTGAATTAAAAAAAGAACAGCAAACAAAGGGGTGGTCTGTACAAGATGAGAGAGAGATACTCCTTTCTTTTTGGAATGCTCTTTTTTCTGGAAGAATTATGAGCACTCAGAAAGATATAGAGAGGGAACTTCAGAGAAGAAACCTTACACTTGATTGGAAAGAGAAAAAGCGTCTTGTGATTTCCAGAGTAACAAATATGGAAGGAGATATGGATGCTTATGGTAATTCTTTAGTATTTTTTATTTTAGAAAATCTTCATTCGGAGATTTTAAATGAAAATCCGGAGAATGATAGTGTTATATATTTTGAACATAGAGATTATTGTACGTTTATTACTATATGTGAGAATGAAGCGGAAGAAGTTTTAAGAAAAAAGTGTATGGAGTTAATTCAAAAATGCGGAAATCTCCTAGATTCTACGCTCACTTGCTGTATTAGCGATGCGTGCACAGTTATCGATTTTTATGAGAAATATCGAAACAATAAAAAAATTTTTGAAGAAAATATTTTATATTATGGAAAAGCATTTCTGGAATGTGATTCTATATCAGAAAAAGGAGAGTATCAGGAAGCTCTCCATCAAGAAAAAATGGCGGAATTTTTAGAGACAGGAAATAAACTTGGATTTATGGATTTTCTGAAAAAAGAATTAAATGCTAAAGTGAGAATGAATATTCTTGATGGAAAAATGCTTGTGCAAATTCGGCAAGAAATACAGCAGTCCGTTTATGTGCATTTGGCCCAAAAAGGGATTTTGGCCTCACTTTTATTAAGTGATGAAACATCTGTACAGATGGCTGCCCGTGCTTCTCAATCAGTTATAGATATGATACGATGGGGAAATTATCTTTTGAGTCGAGTCTTTGAATATGAAGAGGAAGTAGAAAAAGCTCAGACAATTGTAGACAAAATTCATTATTACATACAGGAACACTATAAAGAAAATATTGGACGCAATGAAATCAGCTCCCAATTTTATCTTGCACCGGAATATCTTTCTAAAATGTATAAAAAGAAAACGGGAAAAAAATTAAAAGATTTTATCAACGAATATCGTTTAGAGCAGGCAAAAATTCTTCTTAAAAATAAAAAACTGCGAATTAGTGATGTTGCGGTAGAAGTAGGCTTTGATAATTTTTCGTATTTTTCTACTTTGTTTAAAAAAAGTACAGGTATGACGGCGAATGAATATCGCAAACAATTTTGATTTTGTTAAAAGGTCTGTTAAGGACCTTTTTTTGACTTATTTTTGAAAGAATATCTCTTGTTTTTAAAAGAATTTGATAGATAAGTTTGTTATACTGAATACAACAAAAAAACACGGAGGTATATTTTTATGAAAAGGAAGATTTTATGCGGGATTCTTACAGCATGTCTGCTTGGTAGCATGTCTGCTGCGGTTACAGTAAGTGCGGATGATTATGATCAGGTTACTTATGCATTTGCAACTTTTAACAACATTCCTACTGAGGAAGACCTTGATACAGTAGAAGAAGCCATCAATGAGATTACAAGAGAAAAGATTGGAGCAGAGATTACCTTAAAACCTATTTTTATCGGAGAGTATTCAAATAAGGTAAATCTTGCTTTGCAGGCTGGAGAAAAAATTGATGTATTCCAGTCAATAGGAGATTTTAATAACTGTGTTAGTACAGGAATGCCGCTGGATATCACAGAATTAATTGATGAATATGCTTCAGAAACAAAGGAATTAATGGGAGAAACATGGTTAGAAGCATGTGTTTCAGAAGATGTTTTATACGGAATACCGACGTATAAACCAATTGCTTTGACTCCAATGGTGATTTATCGTCAGGATATTGCGGATGAAGCAGGAATAGATATGTCAGCTGTAAATAGTGTAGAAGATTTAACAGCAGTTTTGGAAACCGTGAAAGAAAAATATCCGGAAATGACACCTATGGCTCCTGTAGAATCCGGTTCATTGGGGTTGAATAGAACATATGGGGATGTAGATTGGCTGACCGATGACTATAATACACCAGTAGGTGTCTTGATGAATGATGAAATGAAAGTTACGGATCTTTATTCTTCAGAAGTATTCAAAGAAAGATGCGAACTTGCAAGGAGTTGGAATGAAAATGGTTTGAGTATGAAGGATGCTGCAACAACTACTAGTATGGCAGCAGAACTTATGACATCTGGAAATTATTTTTGTTATGTGGCAGCATATAGCTATCCAGAGGAGGATACGGCAGCTTCCCTTCAGGCACAGTGTGGAAACTTTCCTATTGGTGCAAAAAAATTAGGTGAAGCATATTTAACAACAGGAGATATCAATTCGCTTTCTTGGATGATTGCATGTAATACTGAAGTTCCAGAAGCTGCAATGAAATTTTTAAATCTGACTTTTACAGATAAAGAAGTTTGTAACTTGTTAATTTATGGTATTGAAGGACGAGATTATGTATTGGATGAGGAGGGATATGCTTCCTATCCAGAAGGAGAAGAGGCTGCAACAGTTCCATACACGGCACAATTAAGCTGTGGTACTCTTGGAAACTTCTTTATTATGCATCCTCAGGTTGGAACAAATAAAGAATCTCTTGATTGGGAATTGGAACAAAATAAAGAAGCAAAAACTTCTCCAGCCCTTGGTTTTACCTTTGATTCTTCCAGATTAAAAACACAGTATACAGCAGTTAAGAATGTAATCAGCCAGTATCTTCCAGGACTTCTCTGCGGAAGTGTAGATCCGGAAAGCGAAATTCCTAAATTTGTAAGTGCATTAAATGATGCAGGATATCAGGATATTCTTAGTGCGAAACAAGAGCAGCTGGATGCATGGGTAGAGGCGAATAAATAAAAATTCTGTGGCACTGCTGTTGGAATTAGACAGCGGTGCCATTTTGCATCAGAAGAGATTGATGATGTGAAAACAGAGAGGGAAATAAAGGAGAGAATAACGTTATGACACGAGCTGTAAAAGTAAGGAAAAAGGGAGAACTGAAAAAAACATTTCCATTATTTCTGATTGCGCTCCCAGGTATTTTATATTTGATAGTCAATAATTACATTCCAATTATGGGATTGTTCCTTGCGTTTAAAGATTACAATTTTATGAAAGGAATTTTCAAAAGCGACTGGTGTGGATTTGATAATTTTAAATTTTTGTTTGCGACAAAGGATGCATGGATTATGACAAGAAATACGATTCTTTACAATCTGGTATTTATTGTCGTTGGAACAATTGTTGCAATTTTTATTGCGATTTTAATGTGTGAGCTGGGAGCAAGATTACGTGTAAAATTTTTTCAATCTGCACTTCTTCTACCGAATCTTTTGTCGTGGGTAGTAATTGGATTTGTGGTTTATGCATTTTTAAATGCGGATAGTGGGTTTATTAATAAGACAATTTTGGAGAAGCTTGGAAAAGAGCCGATATCTTGGTATACCTTTTCAGCAGCATGGCCGTTTATCCTGGTGATTGTAAATTTATGGAAAAATGCAGGATATCAGTCAATTATTTATATGTCCAGTATTTCTGGTATTGATAAATCTTTGTATGAAGCAGCTGCTTTAGATGGTGCAACAAAAATTCAACAGATTTTTACTATTACGATTCCAATGTTGAAACCTACGGTAATTACTTTGACGTTGATGTCAATCGGTCGTATGTTTTATTCGGATTTTGGATTGTTCTACCAAGTGCCACAAAATGCAGGAGCGTTATATAATGTTACACAGACAATAGATACCTATGTATATCGTGGTTTGATGGAATTGAACGATGTTGGTATGGCAGCAGCAGCAGGTTTTTATCAGTCAGTAGTTGGATTTGTTTTGGTTTTGATTGCAAATGCTATTGTACGTAAAGTCGATAGAGATAATGCATTATTCTAAGGGAGGAACGAGAAATGACAGAAAGTAAAGGATTTAACAGAGTGGCAACTGTTATTTTAACTGTCCTGGTAATAATTGCATTGTTGCCAATCATTTTGATTATTATTGCATCATTTACGGATGAAACCACTCTTTTAAGGGATGGATACACATTTCTTCCAAAAAAATTGAGTACAGATGCCTATTATTATATGATAAAACAAGGCACAACCATTGTCAGGGCCTATGGGGTTTCTTTTTTGGTAACTATTGTAGGAACATTGGGAAGTGTAATACTTACTACAATGCTTGCTTATCCTATGTCACGAAAATCTTTTAAGTATCGTAATGCACTCGCTTTCTTTGTATTTTTTACTATGTTGTTTAATGGAGGGATTGTTCCATCATATATTATGTGGACAAAATTCTTCCATATTAAAAATACAATTTGGGCATTACTTTTGCCAAATTATCTCGTGACAGCTTTTAACGTAATTCTTGTAAAAAATTTTTATTCTAACAATGTTCCAGATGCCCTTGTAGAAGCTGCACAGATTGACGGTGCAGGTGAACTTAAAATTTTTAATAAAATAATGTTTCCTTTGGCAAGACCAGTTGTAGCAACAATCAGCCTGTTTACAGGACTGTGTTACTGGAATGATTGGATTAACGGATTATATTATGTGGATAATGAAAAACTATATAGTATTCAGCTTCTTTTAATTAAAATAATGAATAATATACAGAGCTTGAAAGCAAATTCTAGTGCAGCTATGTTGGGAACGGGAGCAGTAGATCTACCTGGAACTTCTGTTCGTATGGCTATGGCTTTTATAGGAATACTTCCGATCCTATTGATATATCCATTTGTGCAAAAATATTTGGTAGAGGGCGTAGTAATTGGTGCTGTGAAAGGATGATAGGAGGAAATAGGGTATGTCTTTTGCACATATGCAATTTTTTTCGAAAAGTTTATGCAAAATAGTGAATTTTCAGATTTTTCTTCCTAATGATATTCCAAAAGAATGGAAAGAAGGAAATAATCATTATTGCAGAGAAATGAAAAATTTATTCCTTTTACATGGGTATAGTGGTACATATTCAGATTGGCAAAATAACAGTCAGATTATGGAACTGGCAAATCAGTACAATCTTGCTATCATAATGCCGGATGGAGAAAATAGTTTTTATTTAGATGGAATGGAGACAGGAAGAAAATATGCCACTTATGTAGGGGAGGAACTTCCAGATTTTGTAAGTGCTACATTTCATTTGTCCAAAAAAAGAGAAGATAATTTTGTAGGAGGCTATTCCATGGGAGGTTTTGGTGCTATACATACAGGATTTGCATACCCGGAAAACTTCTTTGGAATATTTGCTCTTTCCTCAGCACTCATTATGCATAAGGTAGAAAAGATGAAACCAGGGGAAGAAGATTTTTTTGCTAATTATGCATATTATCGGTTGATTTTTGGAGAGCCGGATAAGATAGAAAAAAGTAATAATAATCCTGAGGAATTGATACGCAGACTAAAGAAAGAAAAAAAGAAAGTACCAGATCTTTATATGGCATGTGGGACAGAAGATTTTCTTTTAGAAGAAAATCGAAACTTTCATAGATTTTTATGTGAACAACAGGTTCCGCATAGGTATCTGGAAAGTAAAGGAATACATAACTTTAAATTTTGGAATCAGTACCTAGAACCAGCACTTCAATGGATTCTGGAAAAAAATAATCAAGATTAAAAGACAAGAAAGGAGCTGGTGCAGACAACAGAGATGTTTTGCAGAAGCTCCTTTTATGAAAAGAAAGAAGGAAAGATATAAGATGACAGTACAGGAAATAATTTACGCTATAAAAAGAGAAACGGGAATAGAGTTGCCGAAAGATCAGACTTGTGATCAGCTGATGGCAGGATCACCAGATATGAAAGTAAAAAAAATTGCGTGTACATTTATGGCTACGGTAGATGTAATAAGAGAAGCTGCGAGGCAAGGAATCAATATGATTATTACTCATGAACCTACTTGGTTTACTGGAAAAGATGATACAGAGTGGCTAAAAAATGATCCTGTTTATTTGGAAAAAAAGAAATTGATTGAAGAAAGCCGCATCGCAATTTGGAGATTTCATGATCATATGCATATGGGAAAGGAAGATGGAATTTATCGAGGGTTTGATCAGGAATTTGGCTGGAAGCCTTATAGGGTTGATCCATTGGATAATGGGGAATTTCTGGAACAATTTGGTGCTTGTTATGAACTTCCAGAGACAACATTACGTGAACTCTGTATGTTTTTTAAGAAAAAACTTGAAATGCAAGTGGTTCAGATTGTGGGAAATCCAGATATGAAAGTGAAAAGAGTTTCTGTTTTAGTAGGTGGAGGAAGTTTAGGACTTGGGCAAGAGAATCTTCCGATGATTCATATGAAGGAAAAAAATATTGATGTAGCTATTTGCGGAGATATTACCGAGTGGACTCTTTCTGCCTATGTAAGAGATGCGGAACAAATGGGTATGAATAAAGGAATGTTAATTCTCGGACATGAGAGAAGTGAGGAGTGTGGCATGAAACATATGGTGGAATGGTTAAAACCATTAACCAATGGTATAGAAGCTGTTTTTATTGATGCGAAGGAACCGTTTTTGTATATATAAAAAGAGGTGTGTAGAATGAATTTCCAAAATAACATTTATATATTGAAACAGTTGGTAAAAGAGCATGCGTTTCTTATTCCTATTTCGCAACACAGAAATTCCGATGGGACAATTTATACGGAACAATTTAAGCAAAATTGGGAAGAAAAGATGAATGCTTTTGAAAGAATAAATCTTTGGGAAAAAACACCTGGTTTTGATGACAGAGATCCTTTGCAGAGAGAGCCGTATATGATTTTCATCCCAACATCTAATCAGGAAAAACCAAAGGGGACAATATTAATAGCCCATGGAGGCGGATTTACCATTCGTACAGGTTGTGAAGGTCCCAATATTGCATTGTATTTTCATGAAAAAGGATATAATACAGCGATTCTTACCTATCGTCTTTTTCCATACTCAAGATTTGATTGTATTGCAGACATGCAGAGAGCAATAAGGATGCTGCGCTATAAAAAAGATGAACTGCAAATTACCGAGAAAGTTATCGTAATGGGTTTTTCAGCGGGAGGGATGTTGAGCGCAAATTGTGCAACACATTTCGATTACGGAGAAACAGAGAGCGAAGATCCCATACAGAAACAATCTTCTAGGCCAGACGCTGCAGTAGTAGGGTATGGAGCAATTACTGGTATATCATTTCCAAGGCCGTTTATGATGCCGGAAGATTATGCACACGATATGCATGGGATGAATATGAAAGAACGGATATATTTGGCACCAGAAAAACATATCGACTATGATACGCCACCATTTTTTATATGGCAAACATTAAGTGATGATGGAAGATTTGGAATGAATCTTGCAAAAGAATTAAGTGATGCGCAGATCCCATATGAACTTCATATTTTCGAAGGAGGGATTCATGGAATTGGTATGGCTGATGGAGAAAATGATCTTGGAATGAATGTTCCACACATTACCCACTGGGGAACCTTATGTGATGAATGGATTCAAATGCATCATTTGAAATAAAAATAGGATTGGTGCTCTAGTATAAAGAAAAGGAGAGTATTATGAAAAAATATGATGTTATTGTGGTCGGACTTGGTGCTGCTGGTACCATGGCAGCTCATGCTGTAACAAGTGCAGGCTTATCATGTGTAATATTAGAGAAAGGAAAAAATTACGGAGCAAGTAATGCTGCACGAAGTGGAGGACCAGCTTTGGCAGAAACACGACTTCAAAAAGAAGAGAACGCGACAGTTACTAGAGAACAATTATTTCAACATATGTATAAATATTCCAGAGGAACTGTTCATGCAGGTCTATTGCAAAATGCGATAAATAAGGGAAGTAGAGTTGAAGAAATTCTATTAGATGCAGGAATAGAAATGACCCTGTTACCAGATACCTACGGAGTAGGGTTTCGGGCAAGAGAGTTTATTACGACTCCACCTACGAAACGTTGGAAGTTGCTGACGAAAAAAATTGAAGAAAATAATGGAGAAATATATTTTGAAAGGGAGGCAGAACGTCTTCTTACAGATGGAGAAGGAAGAGTGGTTGGAGTTGTTGCCAAAGATATTTCTGAATCTGGAGAAGGAAGAGAAATTGAGTTTTATGGAAAAGCAGTTGTAATTGCGTCAGGAGGCTATCTTGGAAATGAGGAAATGATGCAAAAACTCTTTGGAAATGTTCACGTAGGAGCGCTTGGAAGCAAAAAGAGCAATGGAAGAGGAATCTGCATGGCTTTAGAAGTGGGAGGGATTCTGGATCGTAGTTTTGGAATTTGTGCCAATGAATTCGGTGGGTTTCACAGTAAAATGAAAAGAAGACGTTCTTCAAACATGTATTTTGCAATTGGAGGAGGTCTTTTGGTAAATCGTTTTGGAAGACGGTTCATGAATGAACAGTATATGTCAGATCAGCCGCTATCAATAGGTGGTGAAATTACGCTGAGGGAAGGAAAATTTTATGCTGTAATGGATGAAGGACAATATCATGCACTTAAAGAGGGAACTCTTTATGATTATTATGGACGGCCGGATGAGTGGCATGTCGGAAGAATGACGCATGATAAGCTAATTCCATGGAAAGAAGCGGATTTTTTTAGAGATATGGAAGATGGATTTGCGACATCAGGAAGAACAATACAAGAACTTGCTGGATACTTTCATCTTTCGGAACTGGAAAAGACAGTTGCCGAGTATAACCGTATGTGTTTGAATGGGAAGGATGTTGCTTTTGGAAAAGCATCATATTTGATGAAACCAATTCAAAAGGAGCCTTTTTATATTTTCGAATATGAGACAAGTGCGTGGTGTACACTAGGGGGTGTGAAAACAGATGAATATTGTAGATCTTTGAATGCAGATGGAGAGATTATCCCGGGATTGTATGTGGTGGGAGTGGATAATGGAAGTTGTTATTGTACGCCATACTATGATAACGAAGGAGCTGCGTTAGGGATTGCGTTTACACTAGGTTTGGTTGCTGGTGAACATATTGCGAAGAACATCAGCAAAGAATGAAAAATTAAGTACAATTATTACTTATGGATCATTATAAATGGATAATCTCTCGGAATCCTGAGTGATTATGGTCAGCATAGCTGACAATGGACATTG
>SAMEA3387494__coassemble_1906_pt1 | contig 38454 bp, 34 predicted proteins | sample SAMEA3387494__metabat2_low_PE_043 | metagenome-assembled genome bin SAMEA3387494 (sample SAMEA3387494) | Felis catus | biome: Faeces | place: United Kingdom | collected 2012
AGTATCAGATGGCTTTTATAAAATGTCAATATACGAATGATTACCTACTTACTTTATAAAAAGAAAAAAGAGGAATCCGGATTTCCATAAATGGAAACGCTGGATTCCTTTTTGTGTTTTGGGAAATTTTACGATAAATATTTCTTTTACAGTGCGCTCAAGAAATTCAAAGAACCCACTGGATTATCTGTTCCTTTTTCCAGAAGGGCGATCAGAGCGCGGATGGTTTCTCCAATTTCCTGATGGGTGGAGGGAACCAAAGTGTTATCCAGTTTAATGGAAAGCACGATTAGTACAATCTCAGCCAGAGCAGCAGGGTAGGCGAAAGAAATATCACCGGCATCAATGCCCTGCTGAATGATTTGAGTGAGGGTTGGTTTCAGTTCACTGATGAGGTGCTTTAAATATTGATGGTGAAGAAAGGTATCTGCCTGGGCGTTCTCTGGTTTGTCTGGATAATCCTGTTTCTGAAAGGCTTTTCTGGAGTTGCGGCAGGCTTGAAAAATCATGGCCATTCGGATGAATGGAGAGATTTCGGTTTGAGAGGCAAGCTGCTTGGCTGTTTCCAGGGGTTTTTCGTAGCTGCGCTCTACCAAAGCTTCCAGAATAGAATCCTTGGATGGAAAATAATAATAAATACTTCCCTTGCCGATACCGGCAGTCTGTGCAATCTCGCTTACAGAAATGTTCTGGATACTTTTTTGATCCAGTAAGCTCTGGAGGGCATCCAGAATCCGATTGTATTTTTCTGAAGATGGCATGGCAATTCACATCCTTTTTTCTCTGATGATAGATAGTATGACTTAGTATACCACACAAAGACAAAAACTTCCAATTGGAAAAAATGGACAGAAAAAAGGAATACCCATCTTAAAAATTATGGAAAAGTATTATTGACCGACGGTCGAAAAGGTGTTAAATTAAAAATAAATCAAATCGACCGACGGTCGAAAAAGAAGGAGAGAATAAGAAATGACGTATGCGGAGTTTTTTTCAGAGATAAAAACAAAATTTATGGATACAGATGTAAGGGATATTCAGGAGCATCTGGCTTACCAGTTTAATATTGTGGGAGAGGCAGAAGGAATCTTCTATGTAGAAGTAAAAGATGGAAAACTTTACGTAGAACCTTATGAATACTATGACAGAGATGTGATCTTTGTAGCTAAGGCAGAAACCTTTATGAAGATTGCAGAAAACAAGTTGGACCCGGTGATGGCGTTCACTTTACAGAAAATGAAAGTAGAAGGAAACTTCGACAAGGCATTGAAGCTGAAGGATATTCTTGAAAGCAAAAAACGGAGCAAATAAATTATGAAGAGATGGATTGGAGGCGCAGTGGCGCTGCTGAGCTTGTTGGCAGTCTCAGAAACAGGAGGCGCAGCGTACTTTTACCAGAGAACCATGAAGCGAGGCAAGGCAAAAACAGAGCGTACCATAAAAATGGCAGGTACAGACTGGAGCCAGCACATGGATTTTATTCAGGAACGAAAAAAATATATGCTGGCGCAGTATCACGAAGATGTGTATCAGACAAGCAAAGATGGATTGAAACTTCACGCTACATATTTTCCAGGACCGGATACTCAGAAAATAGTGATCTGTTTTCATGGCTATACCAGTGACGGGATGCATGATTTCATCGGACTCTCGGATTATTATATGAGAAATGGATATGGGATGCTTCTGGTAGACGAACGCGCTCATGGAAAAAGTGAGGGAACCTATATTGGTTTTGGTTGTTTGGATCGTCATGATGCACTGGGATGGATTCAGTGGGTAATTCAGGAATGCGGACCACAGGTTCAGATTCTTCTTCATGGAATTTCCATGGGTGGCTCCACGGTATTGATGACCAGCAATATGGAACTGCCGTTACAGGTGAAAGGAATTATTTCCGAGTGTGGATTTACTTCACCAAAAGAAGTGTTTACCCATGTGCTTCATACTATGTATCACCTGCCTGTATTTCCAATGATACAGATATCAGATTATGTGAATCGAAAAAAAGCGGGATTTGGTCTGGATGAATGCAATGCTGCCAGGGAAGTACGCAATGCAAAAGTACCGATTCTTCTGATTCACGGGGACGGAGATACCTTTGTGCCATGTGAGATGTGTGAAAAAATCTATGAAAACTGTACATCGCCAAAAATCAGGCTGATTATAAAAGATGCTGCGCATGCCCAAAGAAACAGAGGAAACTCTTACAGAAGATGGCTGGCTGAAAACAGGAGATCTGGGTTATGTGGATGACGAAGGGTTTGTTTATCTTACCGGAAGAAAGAAAAATCTGATCATCACCAAAAACGGGGAGAATGTATCTCCGGAAGAGATCGAAAATAAGATCGGGGAGCATCGTCTGGTACAGGAAATCCTGGTACGTGAAAAAGAAGGTGTTATCGAAGCCGAGATTTTCCCGGATTATGAATATGCCAAGAAAAAAGAGATTACGGAGATTCCGGCAGTTCTTCAGGAAGTCATTGACGCTTACAACCAGGGAGCGCCTGCTTATAAGAGGATTTACAGTCTGAAGATCCGCGAAACAGAATTTGAGAAAACCCCGTCCAAAAAGATCAAGCGATATTAAAACAGAATATCCACCCACATGAAACAAATGTCCGTGTATCTAATACACGGACATTTTTGTTAAAAATGTTCGTGATACGCGGAAAAAACACTTGCGTTTTTGAGAAATACCAGTTATTATAAAGACAGATAAGAGGAAAATGTCTTTGATACACGGACATTTTCCGGGAGAAACGGAACGCAGGAGAAAGGAGAATAAAATTTTATGGGAAAAACAATGTGGGCATTGGTAAAAGAGAAGCCAGAGGCAGGATTATGGATGAAACGTGTGCCGGTACCGGAGGTAGGGCCTAACGATGTAAAGATCAAAATCCATAAAACCTCTATCTGTGGAACAGACGTACATATTTATCAGTGGAATGACTGGGCACAGCATACGATTCCGGTGGGATTGACTGCCGGACATGAGTATGTAGGCGAAGTAGTAGAAGTGGGAGCAGGTGTAGAAGGATTTAAAAAAGGCGACCTGGTTTCCGGTGAAGGCCATGTGGTATGCGGAAAATGCAGAAACTGTCTGGAGGGTCATAAAGAAAACTGTAGAGATGCCAAGGGCGTAGGGGTAAACAGAAACGGCGCTTTTGCAGAATATCTTGTGATCCCGGCTTCCAATGTATGGCCGTGTAACCCTAATATTCCAGAGGAAATGTATGCGATCTTTGATCCTCTTGGAAATGCAACACATACAGCCCTGTCTTATGATATGCTGGGAGAGGATGTTCTGATCACAGGAGCTGGTCCCATCGGGATCATGGCAGCAGCAATCGCGAATTTTGCAGGAGCACGTCATACCGTGATCACAGATATGAACACCTATCGCCTGGATCTTGCGAAAAAACTGGGCGCAACAAGAACGGTTGATTTAAGAAAAGAGAATCTGAAAGATGTCATGAAAGAAATTGGTATGACAGAAGGATTCGATATTGGTCTTGAAATGTCTGGAAACCAGGCAGGTCTTTCTGATATGATCCATAATATGAAACATGGCGGAAAAATCGCCCTTCTTGGATTACAGAGAACCGATGCAGTGGTGGATTTGGAAACAGTTATTTTTAATGGTTTGAATCTTCGTGGTATTTACGGAAGAAAGGTATGGGATACCTGGTATAAGATGTCCACGATGATCCAGGCAGGACTGGATGTTTCCGGAATCATTACCCACAGATTTGATGTGAGAGATTATGAAAAAGGATTCGAGGCAATGATTTCCGGACAGTCCGGAAAAGTGATCCTTGACTGGACAAAGATCAATGAATAACACTGGCGGAATCCTATGAGAATGTAAAAAAGAAAAGGAGAGAAGGAACATGCGTAAAGATGATATTTTAAGCATTTATGCAAAAGAAGTAGAGGGAATCAAAGAAGCAGGACTGTTCAAAGGAGAAGCTCCTTTTGTATCTCAGCAAGGTGCAAGAGTGGTTCTTGAAGATGGAAGAGAAGTCTTAAATATGTGTGCAAACAACTATCTGGGACTGGGTAACAATCAGAGATTAATCGATGCAGCAAAAAGAACCTACGACGAAAAAGGATATGGGCTGGCATCTGTTCGTTTTATCTGCGGAACACAGGATATTCATAAAACACTGGAAAAGAAACTGTCTCAGTTCTTAAAGACAGATGATACCATTTTGTATTCTTCCTGTTTCGATGCAAACGGCGGTTTGTTTGAAACAATCCTGACCGATCAGGATGCGGTAATCAGTGATGAGCTGAACCATGCATCTATTATCGATGGAGTTCGTTTATGCAAAGCAAAAAGATTCCGTTACAAAAACAATGACATGGCAGATCTGGAAGAAAAACTGAAAGAGGCAGATGCAGCAGGAGCACGAGTGAAGCTGATTGCGACAGACGGTGTATTCTCCATGGACGGAATTATCTGTAATTTACAGGGTGTTTGTGATTTGGCAGATAAATACCATGCCCTGGTCATGGTGGACGACAGCCATGCAGTAGGCGTACTTGGAAAAACCGGACGTGGAACTCCGGAACATTGTGGTGTAGAAGACCGTGTGGATATTATTACAGGAACTCTGGGAAAAGCTCTGGGCGGCGCTTCCGGCGGATACACTTCCGGAAGAAAAGAAATCATTGATCTTCTTCGTCAGAGAAGCAGACCATATCTGTTTTCCAACACCCTTGCTCCGGCGATTGCAGGTGCAAGCATTGAGCTTCTGGACATGCTGGAGGAAAGTACAGCTCTTCGTGACCACTTAGAGGAAGTGACTGCTTACTATAGAGAACAGTTAAAAGAAAACGACTTTGATGTGATTCCGGGAACCCATCCTTGTGTACCGGTAATGCTTTACGATGAAAAACTGGCTGCAGAATTTGCCCGCCGCATGATGGAAAAGAACGTATATGTGGTAGCTTTTTCCTATCCGGTGGTACCGAAAGGAAAAGCAAGAATCCGTACCCAGGTAAGTGCAGCGCATACAAAAGAAGATATTGACTTTATTGTAAAATGCTTCAAGGAAGTAAGAGAAGAGCTGCAGAAGTAAAAGGAAAGAGGGCTGGTTTTCAGCCCTCTTTTATCGTATTGCCTTCATAAAATACAGAAGGAATAAAAAGATGTTCAGCAGCCTTGCCAGGGTTGGCAATGCGATCCAACAGTATTTGTGCGCTCTGCCTTCCAAGTTCGTCGTAGGATTCATTCATGGAAGAGAGATGGGGGACAAGAGCCTCAAAAAGCTGTTCATAATCAAAGCAAAACAGAGAAAGCTGCTCGGGGATATGGAGCCGGCTGTTGATCACTGCAGAAAGAAGTCCCAGGGAGGAAAGATGATCCAGACAGATGATTCCGCTGGGAGGGGTTGATGCAGACATCAGACGATTCAGTACCAGACCAGACTCTGACAGGGTGGAAATTTCATGAAAAGATAGCTGAAAGTCCGAAAAACTCTGATTTGTCTCAAACGCTTCACGGATGCCCTTGTAGCGCATTCCGGTCAGGTAGTTTTCCAGAGTTTTTCCCACAAGAGCGATCCGGCGGTGTCCCTGACGAAGAAACAGATTGGCAACATATTTTCCATCCTGCTGGTGATCAGCAGAAACAGTGTCCCCCAAAAAAGAAGCAGGAGAATGATCCAGACAAAGACAGGGAATCCGTTTTTGTTGGATTTTTTGCAAAGCGGAGACGCTAAGAGAATCTCCAACAGCCAAGATACCGGTGATGTGGTTACTGAACAGATATTCCAAAAGCGAGTGTTCAGAACTGCTTCCCGGTGTATTGGTACATACAAAAGAAAGATAATTCAGGGACTTTAACTGGTTCTCAATGGGATTAACAAGCTTTCCATAAAGGGAATGCTCCAGAGGCGGAAGAACCAGAGCGATTGTCCGGGTATTTTTAGAACGTAAATTTTGAGCCATTCGATTGGGTGTGAAATCCAGTATTCGAATGGCTTCTTCAATTTTTGTTTTGTTTTCAGGTAAAACAGGTTTATTGTTTAAATATTTTGAAATAGTTGAGACGGAGAGCCCCGTGGCCTTTGCAATATCGGTAATGGTAGCTTTCATTGCATTGCACTCCTTTCCGTGTGTAGAGGATATCTGATGAATATGAGTTTTATTATATCATAAAACAGGCAAAAAGAGAAACGAAAAACGTTTTGTTTGCACATAGCAATCATATAGTAAAATAGCATAAAAATAAAGAGTAATAATCGTGAATAATAAACAGAATTAACATAAAAACAGGAAAATATGTTGACGAAACGATTCGCGTATGATATATAATAGTATATAAGAAAGAACGGAAACCCCTAGAAGAAAGGAGTAATGAAAAATGAAAAAAAGAACAATAAGTCTGTTGCTTACAATGGCTATGGTAGGTGCTATGGGAGCAGGTGCAACAACCGTGTATGCGGATACCGATTATGCGCTGACAGATGTGGATCTGAAAGGAACAGAACTGAAACTGTACGCAAACTTAAATCAGGCGTCTGAGAAATACTTTAAAGAGAAACTGGAAACTTTTACCAGTGACACAGGGATTGAAGTAGAACTGACGAACCTTCCTACAGAGGCAGACTATATTGATAAGCTGAGTACAGACTTTGCTTCTGGAGACATTCCTAATGTATTTATGGAATATGGCGGTTCCAGATGTCTGGACTATATGGAGGCAGATGCATTGTTAAATCTGCAGCCATATCTGGAAGCAGATGAAGAGTGGTATAAGAATTTCTATGAATCCTGCTGGGAACCGGCTCATTTTGAAGATTACGGATATGAAGGTCTGTATTGTGTACCATACTCCAGCTACCAGATTGTATTGTATTATAATAAGGAAATTCTGGAAGAAAACAAGATTGAAGTCCCCACTACATGGGATGAGCTTATGGCAGCCTGCGAAACTTTAAAGGCAAATGGAGTACAGCCTTTTGATGTAGGTGAGAAAGACAATTACCGTTTCGGTCATCTTCATACCGTACTTTCTCTGAAAACATATGGACCTGAAATCGCAGAGAAACTGGGCAGCAGAGAAGTTGCTTATGATGGAGAAGAAATGCTGGAAACCTATGCTGTAATTAAGGACATGGTAGATAAGGGATATCTTGGTGATAATCTTTTAAGTACAGATGCCAACCAGGAAACTGCATACTTCCAGGAAGGAAAGGCAGCATTCCACTATAATGGTTCCTGGGCAGCAACAAATATCGAAAACTCTGGCTCTCAGCTTTATGCAGATCAGAAACTTGGCGTGACAAGATTCCCGGCAGTGAATGAACAATTTGCAAAAGTAGATATGGGTGGCGGAAATGATTCTTTCTTTGTATCTAAGATGAATGCAAGTGAAGAAGAGATTGCAGCTTCTGTTGTATTGTTAAAATACATCACAGGAAGAGAATTCTGTACAGGACTCATGGAAGTGAATCCGAACACCATGGCTATGGGAACTGACGCAGAAGTGGACAATTACCTCTTAAAAGAAGTAATGGCTATTATGGAAGATACTGAAGAAACAAAAGGCGATCTTCAGAACTACGATACACAGGCACATATGATCAACACCGTACGGACAGCATTACAGGGACTGGCAATGGGAAATGAGCCGGAACAGGTAGGAGAAGAGATTATCGCAACTATGGCACAGTACGAATAAAACAGTTCATATCATAACTGTGCAGAGGAATGTGGAGGTTGTGCATGTACTATGCTGTTGATAGAAGGAGCATGGCATGCACAGCCTCCTTTTTGTGTAACAGATAATTTGCCTGTTGATTAGGAGGAAAAATGAAAGCAAAAAAGAAAGATTATGTGATAGGGATCTGCTTTCTGCTGCCGGCAGTGGCATTGATCGTATGTTTTATTATTTATCCTGTATTGGATGCGGCATTTCTGTCTTTCCATTCCTGGAAAGGAATTTTCGGACAGCCCAAGACATGGGTGGGACTGGATAACTACAAAGGAGTATTGGGAAGTAAGATCTTTTGGGATTCCATGCTGAATTCTTTTTGGTTTATTGTAGGAAGCTTCCTGGTATTGATGCCATTGTCTTTTTGCCTGGCACTTTTGATTACATCAAAACTGAAATTTACCAGATTTATGAAAACGGCATATTTTATGCCGGTGATCTTAGGTACTACGACAGTTGCTCTCATGTGGACTTATATTTTAAATCCTGAATGGGGTGCAGTTGCTCAGATTTTAAGAGCGGTAGGACTGGAAAAATATGTGATAGACTGGCTGGCAACACCGACGGTAAACGTATGGTGCGTGGTTCTTGTAAATGAATGGATGTATGCCGGTTACAATATGTTGATTTTTGCAGCAGGACTTGTAGCTATTCCTCAGGAACTGCATGAGGCAGCTTTGATTGATGGATGCAGCAGCTGGCAGAAGATCCGTTATGTGACGCTTCCTCTTTGTAAGAACTCATTTAAGATTTTCTCCGTTCTTGCAGTGACCGGATGTCTGAAGGTATTTGATATTGTATGGGCGATGACAAGAGGAGGCCCGGTAAATTCCAGTTCTACTCCGGCAATTATGCTTTATACACAGGCATTCCAGTATAAGTTATTTGGACGAAGCAGTGCGTATAGCATCATTCTTTTAACCTTTGGCGTTATTTTAAGTTTGGTTATGAATCGTGTATTCCGTCAGGAAGACGATCTTTATGCATAGGAGGTGACAAACACAATGAAAAGAAAAGCGGTACATACAGTATTATATACGTTGGCATTTTTATGGTGTGTGATCACAATTTTGCCATTGGTAATTACTCTGATGTCTTCATTTAAAAACAACAATGAAATTTATTTAGGATTGTTTAACCTTCCTGAAGTATGGAGAGTTTCCAATTATTCCAATGCTGTGGAAACAGCCAATGCTTTAACTGCTGTGTTTAATTCCCTGTTTATGGCGATTACTACCACGATTATGGTAACCGTGATTGGAATGATGGCATCCTACGTATTGTCAAGAAAAAAACTGTTTTTTGTAAAACCATTGACCATTTTCTTTATGGTAGGAGTTATGGTACCGGTTCACTGTACTCTGATTCCCATTTCTAATATTGCAAGTGCGATGCATGCGAAAGATCAGTATTGGTTTCTTCTGCTGATTTATACAACATTTAATCTGGCTCAGGCAATTTTCCTGTACACGGGATTTATGAATGGAATTGACAAAGGACTGGACGAAGCTGCAATTATTGATGGATGTGGAGACATTAAACTTTTGACTCAGATTTTACTTCCAATCTGTAAACCAATTATTGCAACAGAAGCAATCTTTGTATTTATTTATGGTTACAGCGAACTGATCTTTTCTCTCACTTTGATTACCAGCAATGCCAAATATACCGTTTCCAGAGCTATGCTTAATTTTACAGGAAATCATACCATTGATCTGGGCGCACAGTTTGCGTTTGTAATTATGGCAATGATTCCTACGATTCTGATTTATCTGTTTTTCCATGAAAAAGTGGAGGCAGGTATGCTGGCAGGAGCAGTAAAAGGTTAAAAAAATACTCCAATTCCAAAGATTTTATGTATAATAAAGATAACACTTCATGTAGTTCAGGAAGAAACAGTTATGGAAGATAAAAATAAGAGGATTGGAGAAAAATATGGCAGTAACGATTAAAGATGTGGCAAAGGATACCAACCTGGCAATTTCCACAATATCTAAGTATATGAATGGAGGTAACGTACGTCCGGAAAATCGAAAACTGATCGAAGAATCGATTATGCGTCTGGGATACAGTCCCAATCACCTTGCAAGGGGACTTCGTACTTCAAGAAGCTATACGTATGGTTTCCTTCTGCCATCTCTGGAGGGCGGAAATTCAGGACGCCTTGTCTCCTGTATGGAGCAGGAAACAAGAAAACGGAATTGTTTTTTAACCATTTGTTGTCACCAGAATTCATCAGAACTGGCAAAAGAGTACATAGAATTTCTTGTGGAAAAAGGTGTAGATGGAATTGTAGTAGGACCGGTCAAGACAGAAGAAAACTATCTGCAGGCAGCGCAGGAGGCAGGCATTCCTCTGGTAATCCTGGAGGATGTATATAACGATGAAAAGTATGATATCATTCAAGTGGACTGCGCGACTTCTTCCTACGAAATCGTGGAAAGCCTGATCAAAAAGGGCCATAAAAAAATAGCCATTATCAAAGGAACGGAAGGAATGACCACCGCCAAAGAACGTCTTAATGGTTATTTGAGAGTGATGGAAGATTATGGGATTCCTGTGGAACAGGAGTATCTGATTGAAGGAGATTATGACTATCGTTCAGGCTATGAAGGCGTAAAAAAAATCTGGGCTTTGAAGGAACGGCCAACGGCTCTTTTTGTAACCAATTATCATATGAGTATTGGCGCGTTGGTTGCAGCGAAGCATTTGAATATTCAGGTTCCGGAGGAGTTATCCATTGTCAGCTTCGATGATATGGATTTATCAGCATTGGCTGACTTCAAGATTACCACCGTACGCCAGCCTATGGAAGAAATCATGCATGAGGCATGTGCTCTGATTGAAAAAAGAATTCAGGGAGATTATGAAAATTTTCCTGAGAAGAAGAGAATTAAGGCAAAAGTAATCTATCGGGATTTTCATTGATATACGGAAATCCCGGACGGGAGGAACATATGTCAGAAAAATATAAAAAAACCTATCGGGGATATCTTATTGATAATCATGCCCCGGATGCACCCATTGTTACTCTGGAACATTTGAATCCGGAAGAATATGAACAATTTTTCAAAGAGGCAAATATTAACCATTTAATGTTGTACTGTAAGGATCATTGGGGAAACAGTTATTATGATACCAAAATTGGAAAAATGCATAATGGTCTGAAAGAGGACTGGATTGGAAAGCTGGTTCCCATTTTAAGAAAACATAATATAGAATTTAATGCCTATTACTGTTTTGAATATGACCAATACGCACCCACAGCACATCCAGAATGGGGCACTGTAAAAAAAGATGGAAGTCCTCTGGTATGTGGAGATGGAAAACCAGATGCAACAGCAAGGTGGGGAATCCCCTGTTATGAGACCGGGTATCGCGCTTATATCATGGGACAGCTGAAGGAGATTATTTCTCAATATCATCCAGACAGCTTGTTTATTGATATTTTTGGAAAATCTCTGTGTTATTGCGAAACCTGTCAGAGAGAATTTGAAGAACGCTATGGCTACCAGCTTCCTTATAAGGAACAGGATATGATTCTTCACAATAAGGAACTTGTGGAATTTATGGATAAACAGGCAGAAGATATGCTGGATGAAGTTAAAGCGCAACTAAAGGAAATAGATCCTTCTTTGGCCATTACAGTAAACTTTTCAGCTCATTATCCCAAAGAAATCCGGGATAAACTGGATTATTTATTCACAGAACCGTGGGCTGGGAACTGGCTTTCCGGAGCTTATGCAAGAGATACCTCCGGTGGCAAATATCCTCAGCTTGGTCCGGGAGACGTATCACAGGTTTATAATTATAAGGAAGATGAAATTTATGAACTGGCTGCGGCAGAAATTGCAGCCCAGGGTTGTCGTGTTTTTATGTACAGTGAACCTATGCATTATGACGGAACACTGGATCATACAGAAAGCAAAAAGATTGGTAAGGCTTATCGCCAGGTAGAGAAATACGAAGAATATCTGGAAGACAGGGAGATTGTAGCAGATATTGGAATCATACAGAGTGATATTGCAGATTCTCTGATTGTAACCCATCCTGTGGTCGCACGTTCTGTGGGAAGAGCCCTGGAAGGAGGGCAGCACAGAAAAGCGCTTTTGGGAGCCATGAAAATGTGCGAGTATTCCAAATATACATGGCGTGTAGTGCCGGAACTGGAGCTCACTCCGGAAAAATTAAAGAGGTTTAAAATGATTCTTCTTCCCAACCTCTTTTATGTAACGGAAGAACTGAAAGAAATGTTAAACGCTTATGTGGAAGAAGGCGGCTGTCTTCTGATTTCCGGTGAGACAGGGATGTACGATGCAGAGGGAAAACTTCAGGATGAGTTTACACTTGGGGAGCTTTCCGGCTGTCATTTGATAAAAAAGAACGAGACCTATAAACGAAATGTATGGAGCGCATATGTAGAGCGGAAGGAAGACAAAATCTGGGAATACTGCGAGCCTACCACACCGCCGGTATGGGAGTATACGGTAGAAACCTTACCTCGGGGAGGTCAGGTTCTGGGAACATTTGCTTACCCTGCTACAGAACTCACAGATACCAGCTGGGTAAACTGGGGATATCCTCTTCCGGGAAAAGGAACAGATATACCTGCAATATATCGAAATCAAAAAGGAAAGGGATGTGTGTATCACTTCTGTTTTGGATTTTTTGCCATGGAAACTGAGAAGATACTGTGGGGAAAGAAATTATTCCTTGGAATCTGCCAGCAGCAGATACAGCCATCTGTTTATCTGGAAACAGATATCAGGAACATCCTGGAGTATACCTGTTATGAGAGAAACCAGGGAAAAGAGTTGATTCTCCATGAGTTATCAAGAATGGCAGCTCTGGCAGAGGGAGATACTGTGCCCGTAGAAGGGGGAACCTTAAGGCTGAAGCTTCCTGGAAAATCAGTAGAAGAAATTCGGATGGTTTATCCGGAAAACAAAAAAATGGAATTCCATACAGAGGGGGATGAAATTATTTGTCCGTTGGATGCATTACGCATTCATGGGATGTATCAGGTGATTATGAAATAAAAAAATCAAAACTCATAAATCTATTGCTTTTCCCGGTCTTATTTCGTATTATAAACGATAGTAAACTCAAACGTATGGAGGAAATAAAATGAACAAAACCGGAAATGATAATCTTCTCAGGCTTTGGTACGATAAACCGGCGACTGACTGGCAGACAGAGGCCCTAGCGATTGGAAACGGATATATGGGCGCGCTGGTATTCGGCGGCGTAGAAAAAGACAAGATCCATCTGAACGAAAAAACAGTATGGAATGGAGGCCCTTCTAAGGGAACCGATTATAAATATGGAATCACAAATCCCATTGCGACAGAAGAAGATTTAGAGTCTATCCGCAAAGATTTAACAGCAATCCGTAAAAAACTGGATGATAAATCGGAGCATGTCTTTGGATTTCCTGGTGATTCTTATCAGGCATATGGAACAGACACCAAGGGAGAACCTATGGACTGGCTGAATAAGCTGATGGGTGATCTCACCGGTTATGAAGACCCTCAGGATTATGCAAATCTTTATCTTGCTATGGAAGAAGTGGAAGAAGATCAGGCAGAAAATTATGTCCGCGATCTGGATCTTCGTACTGCTCTGGCAACAGAAAGCTATGATTATAAGGGTGTGCATTATACAAGAGAGTATTTTAACAGTTATCCGGACAATGTGCTGGCAGCGCGCTTAAGCGCAGACCGGAAGGGAAGCATTTCCGTTATCGTAAGTCTTGAGGATTGTACCGGGGGAGAAGAGCTGGTTCATGAAGTGAACGGTGCGCTTCTCACCATGAAAAATACGCTGAAAAGTAATGGACTGAAAACAGAGGCCCAGGTGAAGGTTATTCCAGAAGGAGGAACAATGGAAACAGACGGTTCTTCCATCAGGGTAAAAGGAGCAGACACTGTAACAGTGATTCTTGCCTGCGGAACTGACTATAAAATGGAACTTCCTTCTTTCCGTGGAGAAGACCCTCATGAAGCCATCTGTAATCGGATAGAAGCTGCTTCCTCAAAAGGTTATGAAGCTTTAAAAGAAGCACATATAAAAGACCATTCTTCTTTATTCTCCCGTATGGAGCTGAGTTTTGAGGAAGAAATTCCACAGATTCCCACAAATGAACTTCTCAAAAAATATCGCAATCTGGTGGAAAAAAATGGCGGAGAGCTTCCCACTGAAAAAGAACAGAGAGCCATGGAGGTAATCTGTTATCAGTTTGGACGTTACCTGACCATTGCCGGTTCCAGAGAAGGGGCGCTTCCTACCAACCTTCAGGGTGTGTGGGGAGAAGAACATTTTGAATGGGGTGGAGATTACCATTTTAATATCAATGTGCAGATGAATTACTGGCCGACCATGGCAAGTAATCTTGGAGAGTGCCTGCTCCCATACCAGGATTATCTGGACGTACTCCGAGAGGCAGGCCGTGAGGCAGCCGCAGCCGCTTTTGGTATCAAGAGCGAAAACGGAGAAGAGAATGGATGGCTGGTGGGATGTTTCAGTACCCCGTATATGTTTGTTACCATGGGACAGAAGAACAATGCAGCAGGATGGAATCCCATCGGTTCTGCATGGGCGCTTCTGGATTCTTATGAATACTATCTTTATACGGAAGACAAAGAATTTTTGAAACGTCTGTATCCGTCTCTGAAAGAAGTGGCGAACTTCTGGAACAAAGCGCTTTACTGGAGTGAGTATCAGAACCGTTATGTATCCGGACCTTCCTATTCGCCGGAAAACGGTCCTGTGACCAATGGCGCATCTTATGACCAGCAGTTCATCTGGCAGCATTTTGAAAATACCATTCAGGCAGCAGAAATTCTTGGTGTGGATGAGGATTTGATTCCTCAGTGGAGAGAAAAACAGTCTAAACTGAACCCGGTTCTTGTGGGAGCAGATGGACAGGTGAAAGAATGGTTTGAGGAAACCCATATTGGGAAAGCACAGGCGGGAACACTGCCGGAAATCGATATTCCACAGTGGAGACAGAGCCTTGGTGCAGAGTGCGATGGACAGCAGCCGCCGCATCGTCACCTTTCCCATTTGATGGCGCTTTATCCATGTAACATGATCAGCAAGGATGCGCCGGAATTTATGGATGCAGCCATGGTTTCTCTGAATGAGCGTGGTCTGGATGCAACAGGATGGTCCAAGGCGCATAAACTGAATCTCTGGGCGCGTACCGGTCATGCAGCAGAAGCTTTCCAGTTGGTACAGTCTGCGGTAGGCGGCGGAAACTCAGGTTTCCTTACCAACCTGTTTTCTTCTCACGGCGGTGGAGAAAACTATAAAGAGTACCCGATCTTCCAGATCGACGGAAACTTTGGCTATACAGCAGGAGTAAATGAGATGCTGCTTCAGAGCCAGCTTGGCTATATCCAGTTTTTACCGGCTCTTCCAGAGCAGTGGAAAAACGGTTATGTAAATGGAATCGTTGCCCGTGGAAACTTTGAGATTGATATGAAGTGGAGCGAAGGAGTGGCAGATTCCTTTGTTGTCAGATCCAGAAATGGAAATCTGTTTACCGGTGAATACAAAAATATTTCTGCATATCATGTAACAGATTCTAAAGGAAACAAAATAGAAGTGGAAGTTGTGGGAAAAGATAAGATTGCTTTTGAAACAAAGGTAGGAGAAGTTTATACCATTGCAAGATAGGATTGCTGCAAAAGGAAAAGGGGATGTCACAAAAAAGTGACATCCCCTTTTTATGAGGTAAAGTTGATTAAGAAAGTGTCAGCATTCCAGTGAAGACAGCAAAGTTTCATACAGACTTTCCAAAAGAGCAGGGTCATTGCGGTAGGTATAATTATTCGTAAAAATTTTATTCAGAAGCTGGTCGTGCAGTTTTGGATTTTTATTCAGAAGGAGCTGGAACAAAGCTGCATCCTCTGCTCCACGGCGTTGAGCTTCCATACGCATTCCAAGCTCCGGACCATTTTCTCCCGGATAGACAAGAAAGGAATCTCCACAGGGGAAACTGGTTCCGATGCCGGTATTATTGGGACAGCTGGTGCATTCAAAAGGATTCATGTTTTCGGGAAACTGGTTAAAACCCCAGTGCAGAAAGCCCTGAATTCTGTTTTTAGAAAATCCCCAAAATAAGAGCCGCCCCTTTAAAAGATGGAAATCCAAAAATCGGTTCAGCCATTGGCCTTCCGGGCCACAGCACACATAATTCCATACAGTTTCTCCAAGAGCTGTCAGCTGGTCAAATTCCTCCTTTTTTCTTTCGTATCCGGCAGTTCCGGGAACCCAGATATCTATGGCGCCACGAAACTCTGCAGAATCCACAGCTTCTATGATTTTAACACCGGGAAGATATTTTCTCAGGATAGAAGCCGCAAGATAATATTGCTTTTTTCTGGACTCCAGTGCGGCGGTGTCCCGGTAATGAATATCCGGTTCATCATGGATATGGAAAAGCACCTTTTGTTCCCAGCCGTGTCTGGAAAGGTAGGAAGCCAGGCTCTTCACAAAGTTTACAGTAACAGAATAACCTTCCAGAGTATCCACTGGTATCTCAGGCGCCATAGAGCAGGTAAAACGGTCTGTATACATGTCAGGTGCTCCGTCAGGAAGAAATCCTCTGCTTAAAAGAGTTCCAAGTTCCATATACTGCATTCCCTCCTGGAAAAAGAGTTCAATGAGGGGAGTCAGATATTCGAAATCAAAAGTGTAAGGTTCTCTCTTTTTGACGCAGCGGTTATCAAGCTGGATGAAAAAGATATTCTGGTGTATGCGTCTCATGGCACGAATGTATTTTTGAACCATGGAAAAATAAGCTTTGGTGCCTTTCTGCAAATGGTGAAAACGGCAGATGGCATCTTCGGAAAACCAGTTAGTTACTGGATACTGGTCCATTGGAATCTCCACATCGTATACTTGGATGATCAGAGTACATTGATAAGTACCTTCTTTCATGTTCACACGAAGATGGGCAAGGTAGGTATTTTTCTTTAACGGATGGGAAGGACTGAGGCAAATGTATGCAGCAGCAGTTCCGTTTTTGGGAGTGATCTGTCCGTCTGGTTTTTGTAAGAGACAGTCATACACATAAAATGGGGCAAGATGGCAGGCATAGGATGGCTTTTCCAAAGGTGGTTTCTCAAGCACCATGGCACCTCCCTGTTCTACCCCATCTCCAGTGTTGTATTCTACAGGAATTTCTTTCATTTCATACCATTCAGGAAGAAAATCAGGAGATTCCAGTGAAAAACGAACCTGTTCATCGTCTGTATGAATCATAAGCTGAAATCCTGGCATTCCGTTTTTTGCCATGACGAGCCGGAGGGAATCCGGAAGAGGACCACAAGGGCTGTCGGGAAAAAGAAATTCTTCTTTGGCAGTTAAGCATCCCTGAAATAACATTATAATTTTTTCACCCCTTTACACCAGATGCTACAATACTTTGTTTTAACTGTTTCGAAAACAGAATTGAAAGCAGGATTACAGGAGTAATGGTTACTACTGCGAGACCCATAAGGGCATTCTGCTTGGTTCCCATATTGTTTGAAATATTGTACAGTGCAACGTTTAAGGTCCAGAGATTCTGATCCTCTGTAACCAGCCATGCCCAGAAGAAATCATTCCAGTTTCCAATGAAGGTTTGCAGGGCGATGAGAGAAATGATTGGTTTGGACAGAGGCATGCAGATCTTGGTATAAAGATAGATACTGCCGGCTCCATCCAGAGATGCTGCTTCAAAGTAGCTTCCTGGAATCTGGTCGAAGAAGCCTTTGTACAGATATACATAAAATCCGTACGGGTACAGGAAAGGAAGCAGAAGCGCTGCATAGTTATTATAGGCACCCATCTGCCGGTACATAATCAGCTGAGGGAGCATAATGCTGGCAAAAGGAACCATCATACCGCCAAGAAAAAAGAGAAGAACAAATTTTCCTGCTCTTTCGGAGAGCTGGCGGCTAATGACAAAAGCACAGACAGAGCACAGAATTACCTGAGCGATCATGGCGAAACCGATGACAATCATACTGTTAAATACAAAGGTCATAAAGCCCATTTTGGCAATTTGGGTATTTTCCGGGTAAATGTAAGCTGGCATATCCAGATAGTACCGGAAGCTTTCCAGATTTAAAAGAAACTTTTCTGTGTTTCCGACACTGACTAGAGTTCCTTTTGGCGGATATTTTTCTTTTAGAAGTTCAGATACCGGTTCCATAAATGCGGTTCCCAGATCTTCTGAAACAGAAGCAGAAATTCCATTCAGGTCAAATTCGTAACCAATAGACTCTGCGGCACGTATGTATCGGTCTTCATGAAGAAGTACGTTTTCTTTAATGGCAGTTCCTTTATAGATACCGTAATCACGTTCCATTTGAAGTTTCATCTGATGTGCTCTGGAATGAAAAACGGTTTTTCCATCCCGGGTTCCATAAACGTGGGTTTCCATAATGGATTCATCTGCCATTTTATAGTTGATTCCAAACATGGTAAGGATAGAATCCTGAAGCATTACATCCTTTAATTCTTCTTCTGAACCATCCAGACCAGAATAATCAAGAACGAGAGAAATACTGTTTGCCTGTCCGGGAAGGAGTTTTGGTGGTACTTCATAAATTTTTGCGTTGTCCTTCATGGCACTGGAGATAGCAAAAACAAGGGGGTAGAGCATAAAAGCGGCAAACAGCAGGGAGAGGATTACGGCCAGGGATTTCAGCCAGCGCTGGGAACCGCTATATTTAATTTTGTTTTTACGATTTAATTTTTTCATATAGCTTAGTCCTCCTATTGATTTTCGGCTTTTTCAAAATGCATCTGTATCATGGTCATAATGGCAATCACAATCAGCAGAACCACAGATGCGGCAGAGCCTCTTCCATAATTGAGATCCTGGTGGAAGGCATTATAGATAAAGATACCTTGTGTGGTGGAGGCACCGCTTGGGCCTCCGGAAGCATACATATAAGGTGCATCCAGAAGCTGCATAGTTGTGATGACACAAATAATCAGCTGGATAAAGATCATAAAGGAAATATTGGGAAGAATAATATGTATGATCTTTTTAAATCCAGTGCAGCCGTCCAGTGCGGCAGATTCCATAATATCTGTGGAGACACCCTGAATGGCGGAAAGATACAAAAGTACCGTGAGCCCTCCTCCAAGGACGCCTGGAAAGATGATGCAGAACTTCACAAGATTCGGGTCGCTGAGCCATGCCTGGGGCTCTCCGCCAAAGAATTTTACAATCTGATTGGCAACACCGTAATCTGGATGCCAAATCCACTTCCAGATAATAACATTAACAGAAGTAGGAATCAGAGCGGGAAGAATATACAGTGTGGTCAGACATCGCTGAAGCTTTACCAGTTCGTTTAAAAACAGTGCCTGGATCAGTGGGATAAAAAAGCACATACACAGCTGAAGCAGCAGAAAGATAAACGTATTCTTCCAGGAATCCCAGTAGTGCTGCATCTGGAACATATCTGCGTAATTTGCAAAGCCAACAAACTTTCCCGGAGGGTTGATAGGATCATATTTAAATAGTGAAATAAAAAAAGCGCTGAAAATAGGATAGTATTTCAGCCATACAGTGAAAGCCATAGGGAAGAAAAGAATACACCACGGAGTCACCTTTTTCTTAAACTGGTAACGGCTGAGTTTTTTTCCGGCTGGCGGGTTTTGAGCTGTTTTTTTCATACTCATATTACCTCCTGATTTTAAACTTTCTTATACTGCTTTAAGTATAAAAATAAGAAGATGATTTTAAAATGTTTTAAAATAACTTTAAGGTCATTTATCTTAAGGATTTTCAGTCTTTTTTTTACACCTTAAGAAAAGTGACTTTTTTAGGCGCAATGTGGTTAAGTTTGCATCATTTTCTTTGCAGAACAAATCTGTTACAATAACCACATGAGAAACCGGTAAGCGCATACCGGATAAAATGATTAAGGAGGAACTAGATATGAAGAAAAAAATTCTGGCAGCACTTTTGTGTCTGACCATGACTATGACAGGTGCGGCGACCACTGTGTACGCAGGAGAAGAAAAAGAAGCGGAAAAAGAACCTGTAGAACTTACTATTTGGGTAACCAGCCGTAATGCAGATGACTGGAATGATTCTATGGAGCAGAAATTCCTGGATGAACATCCATGGATCACATTAAATAAGGTCGTAAAAGAAGGAGACCCTGGAAATGAATTTTACCAGGCTGTGGCATCTGGAACAGCGCCGGATCTTGTCAACTGTTCCTTTACTATGATGAATGCTTATATGGCATCTGGAATTCTTGAACCTCTGAACAAATATACAGATAACTGGGATGAGTGGGAAAATTATACAAAAGAATATGTAGATATGTTTACAAAAGATGGAAACGTTTATGGTATTCCAAATCAGGTAGCCCCAATGCTGTTCGGTTACAACAAAGCTCTCTTTGAAGAGGCAGGAATCGAAGCACCTCCAAAAACATGGGAAGAGGCACTTGAGGTTGCCAAGAAGGTCAATGATCCGGACAATCAGGTAACTGGATATGCAACACTGGCAGCTGAGTGGACAGAATGGTTCTTCCAGTATTATGTATGGCAGGCAGGCGGCGACTTGACAAAAGAAAATGAAGACGGAACTGCAGAGCTTACCTTTACAGATCCTGCAGTTATTGAAGCAGCAAAATATTATCAGGAATTAAAGGCAGCCGGCGTTCTTCAGAGCGACCTTACCCTGAAATTCGGTGATCTTGTAACAAACTTTGGTCTTGGAAAAGTTGGAATGATGCCATTTGCAGGTGACTGGGTTTCCGACGCAGTCAAGAATGGAATTGATCCAGATGATATCGGACTTTGCCTTCCGCCGGCAGGACCATCAGGAGAACAGACAACTGCCATCGCAGGTGATTGCTATGTAATCAATGCAAAGACAGATGAAGCGAAAAAAGATGCTGCATGGGAATACATCAGCTACTACACAGGAAAAGAATATCGTTCTTCTTATTTTGAAAACCTTGCAACAAAGGGTGCTCCAAACCCTGTAATCATTCCTCGTGATGATATGACCGTTACAGACTTCTACGAATTCCCAGAAGAGTACACAGACGTATTGAATGCAGTAAAAACAGTAGGACGTCTGGAATTCTACGGAAAAGCTTCCTTTGGTTCTTATGTAGACCGTGCAGTACAGAAGATTCTTACGGATGCCAATGCAGATCCGGAAAAAGAATTTGCAGAAGCACAGGATCAATGTGAAAAAGAAGCACTTGAAAAGTTTAACGAAGAAAATAAAAAGTAAATCTTTCCTTAGAAGAGGGATGTGGATTTTGTCCGCATCCCTTTTGCTTTTTCTTGAACTGCTTTCGTGCTATAATGAAAACAGAATATTCAGAGTTTATGGAGGAGTTCATGAAAATTATCAATTCTTTAAAAAATGTAAAAAAATGCTGGAATAATAAAGTAAAATGCCAGCTTCGGAAGGTGGGAATTTTTAAACGCCTGAATCTATCATTTTTGCTTTTGCTTATGATTTCTTCCATCTTTCTGACTTTTTTTAGTTTTTATAAATATTCAGATGAGATTAATTTACGTTTGAATCGTTATGTCTCCCTGTTGGTGCAGAATGTGGAACTAAAGATTTTAGACAAGGTGCAGTCTTATGAAAAAATGGCAGTGGGATTTTATGAGGACAGAGTAGTTCTGAATGCGTTGGAGGAAAATGCGGCCATAGGAGAACCTGCTTCGCCAGGGGAACAGGAGAAGCAGGAGAAGAACAGCTTTGTGGTGGAAAATAAACTATATGAAATTGGAAATAATAGAAGCTACATTAAGAATATTCAGTTTGTCAGTCCCACAAGGCAGTATCATATGGTAGAGGCAAATGGATATCGGAGGGGTGGAACCATACGAAACCTGGAAGAGTTTTATAAAAGCGATTTTTTTCAGCTTCCGCAGAAAAAAGGCGGTTATCCCGTATGGATTGACAGTCCGTCCCAGACGGATACCTTCTACAAGGATGAGCAGACAGTTTATGGTTTTGCGAATATTGTGACACTTTGTACAGCTGTATATGAGCCGGATACCAGAGATTTTCTTGGTGTGCTTCTTTTTAATATAGATATCAACACTTTTCTGGAGGATATAGATGGCTTTCAGTCTTATAATGACGGAAATATATTCTTGATAGGAAAGCAGGGAGTGCTTCTTGGGTTTCACCCAAGCATTAAAGCGCCTTCTTTTCCCGCAGATGAACAGCGCTTTTTACAGATGATGGAACATACAAAAGGAATTGTCCGGCAGAAGATTGAGAATCGTTCGGTGCTGTTGGCTTATGAGCGCATACCAGGAACAGAATGGTTTGCAGCTTATGCAGCAGATCTGGACTACCTTCTTGAGGATACCTATGCAATAAGAAACCTTTGCATTCTTGTTCTTGTGCTGATTGTAATTGCATGTTTTGTGATTTCTTATTATGTGACCATCAGTATTTCTGATCCTGTGCAAAGTCTTGTAAAGGTAATGCAGAAGGCAGGAAAAGGAAAATGGGATGTGCGGTATGATAATTCCGGAAATGATGAAATCACAATTTTGGGAGACCGTTTTAATGAAATGGCAGATAAAACAAACCAGTTGATTGAACAGGTATATTTATCAGAGATCAAACGTCAGAGAATTCAGCTTAGCTGGAAAAATGCTCAGCTGGATGCCATGCTGATGCAGATTAATCCTCACTTTTTATATAATACACTGGATATTATCCGGTGGGAGGCTATGTATGAGGCTGGAGGGGAAAGTGCTGTTACACAGATGATCGAGAAATTCAGTAATCTTTGCCGTATGGGAATGCGTACTGGAAGCAATACGGTACGTTTGCAGGAGGGCATTGATCATGCAGCTGCATATATGGATGTAATTAATTTTAGGCATTCAGATAAAATCCAGCTGCTCTGGAATACAGAGGTGGATGCTTCCGGATACTATATTCCACAGTTTATGCTGCAGCCGATTATGGAAAATGCAGTGGTGCATGCGTTTGGAAATGCAAGTAAGGGATACTGGATTTCCATTCACTCTTTTGCAAGAGAAGAAAAGCTGTACATCCAGGTGGAAGATAATGGAAAGGGAATGAAAGAGGAAGAATTATCCAGACTCAAAGAAAACCTGAAAAAGGATGAAATGGCAGAAAAAGGAATCGGACTGGTGAATGTGAATCAGAGAATTCGTCTTTTTTATGGAGAAGATTATGGAATAAAGGTTACAAGTAAAGCAGGAAAAGGCTCTATAGTGGAGATAGTCCTGCCTCTTCGTGATTATTCAGAGAATATGAAAAAAGATATGGAGGAAGGCAAAGCAGATGATTTACCAGGTATTGATCGTAGATGATGAAGAAATCGTATGCAGAGGTCTGGCTCAGTTTGTAAAATGGAAGGAGCACGGCTTTGAAGTGGCAGGAATGGCATACAGTGTGGATGAAGCATTAAAGCTGATGGAACAATTACATATTGATGTAGTGTTTATGGATATTCAGATGCCGGAAAAAACAGGCCTGGATCTTTTAAAGCTGATGCATAAAACCAGTCCGGAAATAAAAACAGTGATTTTAAGCGGCCATAGTGATTTTTCGTACGCCCAGGAGGCTATCCGATACGGAGCTGTGGATTATCTTACAAAACCGGTGAATCTTGGAATGGTGGAAGAAGTGCTGGAAAGGCTCAGGGAAGGATTTCTTCAACAGGAAAAGGAATCCAGAATCTGTTCTGACAGGGTGGAGGGTCTTTTACTCTCCATGGCCAGGGGCTATATGCCGTTTACACCGGAAAGATATCATTTCCCGGTGGTGGGAAAATGGTATGGCTGTTTTTTGTCCTTGGGGGATAAAACTCTGGAGGAACAGGAAATTTCCGGAAAAATGCAGGAACTCCGTGCCCATGTGCTTTCGCTTGTTCCAAAAGCAATTCTGCTGAATGCGGAGGCATATTCATTGTTTGCCATTCTTCCCTGCGAATCGAAAGAAGAGCTGGAAAATTTTGTGTCCATGATAGAGCCGTTTTTTTGCCGTACAGGGGAATGGGAATGTGGAATGAGTAAATGCAAGGAAGGAATCCTGAAATTGAAGGAAGCCTGGCAGGAGGCTTCTATGGCTCTTCATTATCAGAGAGCCAGCGGTAAGAAAAATGTGATTTTCTATCATAATATAGAGGCTTTGTTTGCAGAAGACCGCATGGAAACGAAGGATCTGACGGCAGAACTTTTATGCAGGCTGTCTAATCCGGAAACGAGAAACGGAATGATATCCTGGCTGATGGAAGCTCTGTCTGAGCTGCAGGGAAGTGGACTGTCCAAAACAGAATTCCAGACGGTGTGTATTCGCTGCCTGATTGAACTTAACAGTTATCTTAAGGGATTGAATATGAAAGAACCGGAACTTCATTCCAGTTTAAATAAAACGTTAAGAGAAATTCTTCTCTCTGATGACAATGAGCATATGCTTTCCTGTATGATTTCCTATTTAAGATGGATTCTTGATCTTTTATCAAAGGAAGATACCCAGCAGATCAGCAAAGGCGCCATTCGGGAGATTCAGATCTTTATCCGGGGACATTACAGTGAAAATATCACTCTGAATATGCTTGCAGAACAGTTTTATCTTCATCCTAATTATTTAAGCCGCCTATTTAAAGAAAAAACGGGGAAAAATTTTTCGGAGTATTTAACAGAAGTGAGACTGGAGAAAGCGGAAGAGCTGTTATGTCATTCAGATTACAAAATTATAGAAATCTGTGCGATGACAGGTTATGACAATCCCAGGTATTTTAGCAAGATGTTTAAGCAGCATACAGGCATGACTCCGCGAGAATTTAGAGACTGCATAGGGGAACAGAAGGAAAACTGAAGAGAAAAGGATTTTACTAACATTTTACATAATCAGGATTTTATATTTAACTTTTCATTTTTATAATGACACTTGTCAATAAGAAAGCAAGAAACAAAAATGAAAATAAAGAGGAGAAAAAAATTATGAAGAAAAATGTAGTAAAATTCTTAACCGCAGCTATGATTGGAACCACCGTTTTTGCATCCGCAGTAAGCGCAGCGCCAAGCGGAACAATCACCGTAGTATCCCGTGAAGATGGTTCCGGAACAAGAGGCGCATTCATCGAACTGTTCGGTGTTCAGGAAGAGCAGGATGGAGAAAAAGTGGATATGACCACGATGGACGCAAGCATAACAAACAGCACTTCTGTTATGATGACTACCGTATCTGGAGACGAAAATGCGATCGGATATATCTCCCTTGGTTCTCTCAATGATACCGTAAAAGCGGTGAAGATCGATGGTGCGGAAGCAAGCGCAGAAAATGTGGCTAACGATACTTACAAAGTATCCCGTCCTTTCAATATTGTAACAGGAGAAGAAATCAGCGAAACTGCTCAGGACTTTGTAAACTACATCATGAGCGCAGAAGGACAGCAGATTGTAGAAGACAACGGTTATATTAAAGAGGATGCAGAAGCAAAAGCATACGAAGCAGGAGATGTTTCCGGCAAGATCGTGGTCGCAGGTTCTTCTTCCGTAACACCGGTAATGGAAAAATTATCTGAGGCTTATCAGGCATTAAACAAAGATGTGACAATCGAAGTACAGCAGAGTGACTCCACAACAGGTGTAAACTCTACAGCAGAAGGCATCTGCGACATCGGTATGGTATCCCGTGAACTGAAAGAAGAAGAAACAGAGCTTGGACTGACCGCACAGGTAATTGCAAGAGATGGTATTGCAGTAATCGTAAACAACGATAACGATGTGGAAGATCTGACAAGTGAGCAGGTGAAATCCATCTTTACCGGTGAGACCACAGAGTGGGAAGCACTTGAGAAATAAAGATTCCGTAAAAGAAAAGCTTAATGAGTAGAACTTGCACAAGCGGCTAGGCTGCAGGAATAAGATTCCACAGCTGATAAGCCGCTTGTGGTGAGTATACCAGATAACGGGGTTTCCCGTAAGTGAGTCTTCATAAAGAAAAGGATAGGGATATCATGAACCATTTGAAAGAAAAAGGCATGAAGCTTGTATTTATGATTGCAGCATGTACTTCTGTGCTGGCTGTATTTTTAATCTGCATCTTTTTGTTTGCCAGCGGAATCCCTGCAATAGGAAAAATAGGACCTCTGGAATTTTTGCTGGGAGAAATCTGGAGACCTTCTAATGAGAAATTCGGGATTTTTCCCATGATTGTTGCCAGTATTTATGTAACAGGGGGAGCGATTCTGGTGGGAGTCCCCATTGCAATTTTTACTTCCGTGTTTATGGCACGTTATTGTCCCCAAAAACTGTATAAGCCATTGAAATCCGGAATTGAACTGATGGCTGGTGTACCGTCCATTGTGTACGGATTTTTTGGACTGGTTGTTCTGGTACCCATGATCCGTGATCTTTTCGGCGGAAGTGGAACCAGTATGCTGGCAGCTTCTCTTCTTCTGGGGATGATGATCCTGCCGACTATCATAGGGGTGACGGAATCTGCAATCCGAAGCGTACCGGAAAGCTACTATGAAGGCTCTCTGGCTCTGGGAGCCACAAAGGAAAGAAGTATTTTCCGCGTCATCCTTCCCGCAGCGAAATCCGGAATCCTGGCCGGAGTGGTTCTTGGCATCGGTCGTGCCATCGGAGAAACCATGGCAGTAATCATGGTGGCAGGAAACCAGCCGAGAATGCCACAGGGGTTGTTAAAGGGCGTCCGTACCATGACTGCAAACATTGTAACAGAAATGGGATATGCCACAGGACTTCACCGAGAAGCGCTGATTGCAACCGCAGTGGTTTTGTTTGTATTTATTTTGATCATTAATCTGAGTCTTTCTCTACTGAACAGGAGGGCAGAACATGCAAATTGATACGACGGCAGCAATTCCTGCATCCAAGGAACAAAAGAAAGGGATTTCTTTTACAAGAAAAATCAAAGCATATAAAAATCATCCGTTTTCCGGGGTGCTGGCATTGTTCACACTTCTGGCGGCTTTGGCAACCTTTGCGCTTCTGGCTTCCCTGGTAGGCTATATTGTGGTAAAGGGGATTCCGTATCTGACCAGAGATCTCTTTAGCCTGACCTACACCTCAGAAAATGTATCGCTGGTACCTTCTCTGGTCAATACTTTGATCATGACAGCTGTTTCCCTGGTAATTGCCGCTCCTCTTGGAATTTTTGCAGCAATCTATCTGGTGGAATATGCAAAAAAAGGAAGTAGGCTTGTGGGGGTAATCCGAATCACAGCGGAGACTCTTTCCGGCATTCCGTCTATTGTGTATGGATTGTTTGGTATGCTGTTTTTTGTAACCACATTGGAGTGGGGGCTGTCTCTGCTTTCCGGGGCCTGTACCATGGTAATTATGATTCTTCCTTTAATTATGCGTACTGCGGAGGAAGCATTAAAATCGGTTCCGGATTCCTACCGTGAGGCGAGTTTTGGTCTGGGCGCAGGGAAGCTTCGTACAATTTTTACGATTGTACTTCCATCTGCTGTTCCGGGGATTCTGGCAGGTGTAATTCTGGCCATTGGACGTGTGGTAGGGGAAACGGCTGCTTTGATTTATACGGCCGGTACCGTGGCGGCAATCCCGGACAGTCTTATGGGTTCGGGACGTACCCTGGCGCTTCATATGTATGTGCTTTCCAGTGAGGGACTTCATATGAATCAGGCATCGGCAACGGCAGTTGTGATTCTTGCTTTTGTGTTACTGATCAACGCTGCGTCCGGTATGGTGGCAAAACGAATAGCGAAAGGATAACCAGATATGAGCGAACATACAAAAATTTCTGTGGAGGCTATGAATCTTCATTATGGGAACTTCCACGCTTTAAAAAATATCAATATGCAGATTCCGGAAAGGGAGATTACCGCATTTATCGGTCCCAGCGGCTGTGGAAAATCCACCTTATTAAAATCCTTAAACCGGATGAATGACCTGGTGGAGGGCTGTGTGATTACAGGAAAGGTACAGCTGGATGGAGAAGATATTTATGGAAATATGGATGTGAACCTTCTTCGGAAAAGAGTGGGCATGGTGTTTCAGAAACCCAATCCCTTTCCTATGAGTATTTATGACAACATTGCTTATGGGCCGAGAACCCATGGCATCCGTTCCAAGGCAAAGCTAGATGAGATCGTGGAAAAGTCCCTTCGGGATGCAGCAATCTGGGATGAAGTAAAGGACCGTCTCAAAAAAAGCGCCCTTGGTATGTCGGGAGGACAGCAGCAGCGTCTTTGTATCGCCAGAGCTCTTGCGGTTCAGCCAGAGGTGCTTCTCATGGATGAGCCCACATCTGCCCTTGATCCCATTTCCACTTCCAAAATTGAAGAACTGGCCATGGAACTGAAGAAGGATTATACCATTGTGATGGTTACCCATAACATGCAGCAGGCTACCCGTGTTTCCGACAAAACAGCATTTTTCCTTCTGGGAGAAGTGGTGGAATTCGGAGATACCGACCAGCTCTTTTCCATGCCAAAGGATAAACGTACAGAAGATTACATTACAGGGAGGTTTGGCTGATATGACAACTTTTTTTGAAAGACAGTTAGAAGAACTTCATGTACAGCTGATTACCATGGGCAGTCTTTGTGAAAAAGCCATTTCCCTTTCTGCGCGCGCCATTCAGGGACATGGAGAGTTTCTTGTGCGACAGGTCTTTGAGACAGACCGGGAAATTGATGAAAAAGAAAGAGAAATAGAAACCCTTTGTATGCGGCTTCTTCTTCATCAGCATCCGGTAGCCAGAGATCTGCGGGAAATTTCTGCAGCTTTGAAGATGATTTCCGATATGGAACGGATTGGCGATCAGGCGGCGGATATTGCAGATTTGTCTCGTTATGTAGAATTGGAGAATGTGAAGGGCGAGATTAATATTACGGAAATGGCAGAAAATACCGTTCATATGGTGACGGAAAGTATTGATGCATTTGTAAATGCGGATTTGAGCCTTTGCAGAAAAGTCATTGGGGATGATGACCGGGTGGATGAAGAGTTTAATGAAATCAAGGAAAAACTGGCGTCTTTAATCTATGAGAAAAATCTGGATGCCAAGGCAGGTCTGGATTTTCTCATGACAGCCAAATATTTTGAACGAATTGGAGATCATGCAGTAAACATTGCAGAATGGGTCGAGTATTCCATTACCGGAGAACACAGAAACAATGAACATCATATGTAAACAGGAGCAACGGAGGTTCAAAGCAAGGTGACAAAGAAAATTTTTAAATCGATTATGCTGGTCTGCTCACTGGTGTTTGTTCTGGGTCTGGCCTTTGTGATGGGAATCCTTTACCGGTATATGGGAAAGGAAATCGGAGATGAACTTCTGAAGGAAGTCCATTATCTGGTGCCGGGAGTGGAAAGCCAGGGAGAGGCTTATCTGGAAAAGATCAGAACCAAAAGCTCTCGGGTGACCTATATAGATACAGATGGAACGGTGATTTACGACAGTGAGGCCAACGCCTCTCAGATGGAGGACCATAGCCAGAGAGAGGAAGTAGTGGAAGCAGCAAAGCAGGGGGCAGGGGAAGCGCAGCGTACCTCCACTACATTATCGGAAAAGACCATTTATTATGCGTTGAGACTTTCGGATGGAAAGATTCTCCGTGTTTCCAGTACCCAGTATTCTGTATTCGCGCTGGTATATCAGATGATCGTGCCTGTTTTATGGGTACTCCTTCTGATGATAATACTTTCCGGGATTTTTGCGTCCAAGATCTCCAAAAAGATCGTAGAGCCTGTAAATGATCTGGATTTGGAACATCCCGAAGAAAATCAGGCTTACGAAGAGGTAGCGCCTCTTTTGAGCAGGATTCATAAGCAGAATCGTCAGATTAAAGAACAGCTGGAGGTTGCAAGACAGCAGCAGGAGGAATTTGCCATCATCACAGAAAATATGCAGGAAGGGCTTTTGGTCATTGATTCCTATACCATGATTCTTTCTGGAAACTCCAGTGTGTGGCGGATGTTTAAGATAAAAAAACCAAAAACAGGAGAAAGCGTATATTCTCTCAACCGGGAGGAAGAATTCCGTAAAGTGATTGAGAAGGTACTGGAGGGAACTCATGGAGATACCATACTGAAGCTTGATGGGGAATCGGTACGTCTGATTGCCAATCCGGTGAATCGGGAAAAGGAAACCGTAGGAGCAGTTCTCCTTCTTCTGAATGTAACAGAAAAAGTGGAGCGAGAAAATCTGAGAAAAGAATTTTCTGCCAACGTTTCTCATGAATTAAAAACGCCGCTGACCTCCATTTCTGGTATCGCGGAAATTATGGAGGATGGATTTGTACAACCCAAGGATATTCCATCCTTTGCAGGGAGAATTTACAAGGAAGCACAGCGACTGATCGCTTTGGTGGAAGATGTGATTAAGATCTCACAGCTGGATGAGGGAGAAATTCCTTACGAATGGCAGAAGGAAGACCTTTATGGGATTTCCAGAGATGTGTTTGCAAATCTTAAAGAACAGGCAGAACAGAAAAAGGTACACCTTTATATCCAGGGAAATCGGGTCATTGCCTGTACCGTTCGCCCCATTCTGGAAGAGGTGCTTTACAATCTGTGTGACAATGCCATCAAATACAATAAAGAAGACGGTACGGTTCATATTCTTCTCTCTGAGGAGCAGGACACGGTAAAGGTTGTGGTAAAGGATACGGGAATCGGTATCCCGAAGGAAGACCAGAGCCGGGTATTTGAACGGTTTTACAGGGTAGATAAAAGTCATTCCAAAGAAATTGGAGGAACAGGACTTGGATTATCCATTGTAAAACACGGAGTAACTTTCCTTAAAGGAACCCTGGAGCTGATAAGCGAGGAGGGAGAGGGAACAGAAATTATAATCACCCTTCCAAAGGAAAAAAACAGGAATGGTGAATAAAAGAAAAAAAGATATAAGGGAAATTTTAATGAGACAATGATAACGTTAGGACTTGCTCTCTTTTTAGAAAAAATGTTATAATCCATAAAGAATACCATAATGAAAAAGCACAGAAAAGAATGGTTTATCAGACGCATTCTTGATGTGCTTTTTCCATGTTTAGCGTTGGTGTACAAGGCATGTTGCCCTTTTGCATGCCGATGCAAGAATAAGAGGAGAGAGTTATGTCAGGAAAAGTAAAGGATATGACAACCGATTCGCCGGGGAAATTAATCATGCTGTTTGCCATTCCATTGATGATCGGAAGTGTGTTTCAGCAGTTTTATACGATGGTAGATACTATGGTTGTGGGGCAGGTGGTAGGTGTTCAGGCGCTGGCGGCGCTTGGAGCAGTGGAATGGATCGTTTGGATGGTTCTTGGAATTTCCACGGGAATGACCCAGGGATTTTCCATATTAGTTTCACAGTTTTATGGAGCGCAGAAAGAAACTTCATTGAAAAAGGCAGTAGCCAGAAGTTATGTGCTCACAGCGATCCTTGCAGTGCTGGTACTTTTGGCGAGCCAGGCTGGCGCTTATCCACTCCTGAAATTTTTACATACGCCATCAGATATTATTGAATTGTCTTCTGTGTATTTACGGATCGCCTTATGTGGCGTTCCATCGATTGCAGCCTATAATTGTCTGGCTTCTGTGCTGAGAGCTCTTGGGAACAGCAGATCTCCTCTCATGGCAATGATTCTTGCGGCTGGGATCAATGTGGGACTGGATCTTTTGTTTGTAGCAGGTTTTGGCTGGGGTGTGGCCGGCGCAGCTATCGCAACAGTCATTGCGCAGACTTTTTCTGCGCTTTACTGTTATCTGGTGGTAAGGAAGATTGAGTTGCTTCATCTTACTAAAGAAAATTATCAGAGGGAAGCCGGAATGGATGGAAGGCTGCTTCGCTTGGGAGCCCCTACCGCTTTTCAGAATATCATTATTTCCGTAGGAGGAATGGTGGTACAGTATGTGGTAAATGGATATGGTTTTTTGTTTGTGGCGGGCTTTACTGCTACGAATAAGTTATACGGAGTATTGGAATTGGCGGCTATCTCTTATGGGTATGCCATCACCACTTATGTGGGGCAGAATCTTGGAGCCAATCAGATCAAAAGAATCAAGCAGGGAGTCAGATGCGGCGCAGTGATGGCGGTGCTGACTTCTCTGGCTGTGACGCTGATCATGGTTTTTGCCGGAAAGGGAATATTATCTTTATTTATATCCGGAGAACCAAAGCAGGTAGCCCTTGTACTGGATGTGGCATATCAATATTTGTTTCTTATGGCTGTGTGTCTGTGGATCTTGTATCTCTTATATGTATATCGCTCTGCGATCCAGGGATTGGGGAATACCGTGATTCCTATGATAAGTGGAGTGGTGGAATTTATCATGCGAGTTGGCGTGGCTCTTCTTCTGCCTCTTCTGATTGGATCTGACGGTATTTTTTATGCGGAAATCTGTGCCTGGACAGGAGCTGCCATCTTACTGGCAGTCAGTTATTATAAGATGATAAAAGTTTACAGATGAAAGAAGCAGGGAGGGAGCGGAATGTATTTCAGTCATTTATTACCCGATGAGGAAATGCGGGAAATTATAAGAAAAACAGGGATGGGTGTGGAAAGCATAGAATTTTCTGTGGCAGAAAATCTGGATCGGTTTTCTGCTACCATGAAAAATTATCAAAAACGTTTGGAATATATGGAGTGCGAGGGTCTGCTTCTCCATGGGCCGTTTCTGGATCTAAATCCCATGGCATACGACAGTGGAATCCGCCGTGTAACCATGTATCGTTATGAGCAGGCGTATGAAGCAGCACAGATACTGGGCGCAGAAAAAATCGTATTTCATTCCTGTTTTTTGCCCAATGTATATCTGACGATAGGATGGGCAGACCGGGTGGCGGAATTTTATATGGAGTTTTTGAAAGATAAGGACGATTCCATAGAAGTCTTAATGGAAAATGTGTTGGACCCGGACCCTGTGCCTTTAAAAGACGTTGCGGAAAAAATTTCTCATAAGGCATTTGGGTTATGTCTGGACTTGGGACATGCCAAATGTTATTCGAAAAGCGGTCTGTTTCATTGGATGGAGACTTTGGAACCTTACATCCGGCATGTGCATCTTCATGATAATATGGGAGAGCGGGACAGCCATTTGTCTTTAGGAGATGGGAATCTTCCATTAAAAGAAATATCAGAATTTTTGAAAAAAAATGGAAATAAAAAAACGTATACCATAGAGTGCGCTGAGAAAGAAGCGGTGGAAAAATCCTGGGACTATTGTCAAAACACGCATACATTTGATTTTGTTTGACAAGGAACAAAAAAATCAGTATGATGTACAAGAGATAAAAAACTGTCAAAAAAATGATAGTAAAATACATATGGAGGAAAGGATACAATGAAGAAAAAAAGTACGATCATTGCAGCCGTGGTGTTGGTTCTGGTTGTGGTAGCAGCCGGACTTCTTTATATGAAGTTTAAGCCGGGAACTACAGCAGGGGAGAAAGAAGTGGAGATCACGGTAGTACATGGAGATGAAAGCCAGACCACTTTTACTTATGACACGGATGCTGAATATCTGGGAGAAGTAATGCAGGATGTGGAATTGGTAGAAGGAGAAAAGGGAGAATTTGGCCTTTTCATCAAGACCGCAGACGGTGAGACGGCAGATGAATCCAAGCAGCAGTGGTGGTGTATCACAAAAGGCGGAGAACAGGTCAACACATCCGCAGATACCACTCCGATTCAGGACGGAGATAAATTTGAACTGACACTGAAAGAGGGATATTAATTGAAAAACCGGAAAACATGGGAAATCGTAGTCATGGGTGTCCTGACAGCCGTTGTTTTTGCCGCTCAGGTTGCCATGGGATTTCTTCCGAATATTGAGCTGGTTACCCTGCTTTTTATTTTATATACCCTGGTTCTGGGTAAGAAAGTGTTTCTGATCATCTATGTATTTGTATTTCTGGAAGGGATTTTTTATGGATTTGGCCTTTGGTGGGTGAATTACCTGTATGTATGGACGGTGCAGTCGATCGTGACTCTGATATTGAGAAAGCAGACGTCCGTATTTTTCTGGAGTATCCTGTCCGGATTTTATGGCATAAGTTTTGGCGCTTTGTGCGCGATTCCCTATTTTTTTATGGGAGGACCTTCTTCTGCTTTTGCCTACTGGGTATCCGGAATTGCTTACGACATCCCGCATTGTATCGGAAACATCGTGATCTGTCTTTTGCTTTTTAAGCCTTTGTACAAGGTTTTGGATCAGGTACTGAACAAGGGATTACAAATTAACAGATAAGAAAAAACTGTCTGGCAGTTGATGCCGGGCAGTTTTTTTCTTATCTGACGAGGAGCTGAGAAATAAGTTTCTGTTGTCAGAAAAGAATTGTAAAAATTCAGTATAATAAGTATAATATAGACAGTTATAAGAGAGTTACGAAGGGAGAAAAGAGCATTGGCGAAAACAATTCTGGTAATCGACGCATGTGTAAGACAGGAGGAATCCCGTACAAGAAAGCTCATGGATGTGGCAGTGACAGAACTGAAGACACAGCATCCGGACTGGAAATGGGAGATCCTGAATCTGATGGAGGAAGATTTGAAATATTGGACTACAGAAACCTTAAAAGAGAGAGATCGTCATCTGGCAGCGGGAGAATATGACCATCCCCTTTTCCGATATGGAAATCAGTTTCGTGAGGCTGATGGAGTCATTGTGGCAGCTCCTTTCTGGGATCTGAGTGTTCCGGCAGTTTTGAAGGTATATATCGAAAATATTTCCGCACAGGGGATTACCTTTGACTGTAACGAAAACGGGCTATACGGGATCTGCCATGGAGCATGGATGCTGTTTTTGACCACAAGAGGCGCTATGTGGGAGGGCGGCGACATGGAACAGGGAAGCCCGTATATGGAGGCTCTGAGTAAGTTTTTTGGCATTGACCAGTATCATTATGTCTATGCAGATGGTCTGGATATTCAAGGCTTGGATCATGCCGCCATTATGGAAGATGCGATAGAACAGACAAAAGAAATATGCAGCAGACTTTCCTGAGGGAAAGTCTGTATTTTTTTGGTGAAATCATACAAAAATACAAAGATCAAACTAGATAAAAAGTAAAAAAAAATCAAAATCAGACATATGTCCGATTCATAAAAGGAAAAAGAGACTATACTGGGGCACATAGGACAGAAAGGCAGTCAGAGGGAAAGAGCAATGAAAACAGCAGAGGAGTATTTGAAATTCTGGGGATTGGAAAAAGCCTTTCAGGGAATACCGATCAAAGAGATGCCAATGAAAACGTATCAGGACGGAGAACCTTTGTTTCGCGCCGGACAGGATGTAGCCTATGCATATCTTCTGGTAGAGGGAAGATGCAGGCTTTATGGTCTGTCTCTGGAAGGAAAAGAAGTTTTGGTGAATTTCAAGGAAGCCCTTGGGATTTTCGGAGATATGGAAATCCTTTTGGGGCTGGATTTTCAGCTTAGCATGTCAGCCTGGGGAGAGGCGGTTGTTTTAAAGATTCCCGTAAGTCTGATGCGAAAGAAGCTTCTGTATCAAGTGGATTTTTTGAGGTTTCTTTCCCGTGAACTGGCCGATAAAATGAATATTGATTCTGCTCAGCAGATCCAGGTGATCTTAAAAAGCGGACGTGCCAGAGTGGCTAAGTGCCTGTGGCTGCAGAGAAAAGTGGAGAAAAAATCTTCTTTTGTTTTTTCCTGTGGTTCCCTTGCCAGAGATGCCGGAATATCTCCAAGGCATTTGACCAGAATACTGAAGGAATGGGAACAGACCGGGATCATAAAAAGAACGGGAAGAACCATCCGGATCATAAATGAGACAGAACTGAAAAAACTGACAAGCGACCAATAATGGTACCAAAAAGAGAACAGATAAATGGAGGGATGAAAATGGTATATTCAACAGACGGAAGAGCGTATCACATTCAGGTGGCACCGGGAGAAGTGGGAAAATATGTAATCCTCCCGGGAGATCCCAAGCGTTGTGCATCGATTGCAAAGTATTTTGACGATCCGGTGCTGATTGCAGACAACAGAGAGTATGTGACCTATACCGGATATCTGGATGGAGAAAAGGTTAGTGTAACATCTACAGGAATTGGCGGTCCTTCTGCTTCTATCGCCATGGAAGAGCTGGTAGAATGCGGAGCAGATACCTTTGTAAGAGTGGGAACCTGCGGAGGTATGGATCTTTCTGTAAAAGGCGGCGACATCATTGTGGCAACTGGCGCCGTAAGAATGGAAGGAACCAGTAAGGAATATGCGCCAATTGAGTTTCCGGCAGTAGCTAATCTGGATGTAGTCAATGCACTGGTGGCATCTGCGAAGGAACAGAAGGTAACCTTCCACACAGGTGTGGTGGAATGTAAAGACTCCTTCTATGGACAGCATTCTCCGGAAACCAAACCGGTAAGCTATGAACTTTTGAATAAATGGGAAGCATGGATGCGTCTTGGATGTCTCGCTTCTGAGATGGAATCCGCTGCTTTGTTTACTGTGGCCAGCTACCTGAGAGTTCGCTGTGGTTCTGCATTCCTGGCTGTAGGAAATCAGGAACGGGCGAAACGGGGAATGGACAATCCTCAGGCACATGATACTGACATGGCAGTACGTGTGGGAATCGGCGCATTGAGAAATCTGATTCAGCAGGATAGAAATAAAAACTGAGATAAAATCCCCTGCATCCATAAAGAGGAAAACAGGGGAAAAAGTTTTGATCAGGCAGTTTTTAAATTTTCCTTATCCTTGGAGGAAATCTTATTATCCCAGATGATTCCCACAGCCACAAGGACAATACCCAGAAGTTTCTTCAGGTTGAAATCCTGATACATAAAGATATCGAACAGGATTCCGGCAGTGAGCTGTCCCACAAGAAGTAAAATGGTAGATTCCATAACCTTCAGACGGGAAAGGGTAATCATGGAAACAATAAATGCTACGATTCCAAAAGCGCCGCCCAGGTACATCCACCAGGGCGCCTGGCGAAAGGAATACAGATCCAGCGAAAAGTTTGAGGAGACAAGAAGCAGGAGAAAAGACAGGATGCTGGCAACCACATAGTTGACAAGAGATCCGTTGTTCGTTCCCAGATATTTGGTGCATCGATAGTTGATCATTTTGGAAATGACAGTGGCGCATCCGTTTACAAATGCAAGAGTCAGTACAAAAGCCATAAAAAAGCTCCTTTCTGTAAAAAAGCAGTGTTCCGTTTCAAAAACAATCCAGAGAGTCAGGACAGATTGAGAATAATCAGTCCCGCCAGAATCAGGAGAAAACAGGGAACACGTTTCAGATTAAAAGGGGTGCGGGGAACGCCGAACCAGCCAAAGTGGTCAATGACCGCGGAGATCACCAGCTGACCTGTAACAGAAATACATGTCATAAAAGAGACACCCAGAATGCTGATGCAGTAGCTGGAACTGGCAACGAGGAAAATTCCAAAAAATCCGGCAGAGTACAAATACCAGGGCATTCCTGATAATTTCAGTTTTTCGTGAGTGACGGTCTTCATATAAAGAATCAGAAGTGCACCGCCGATGAAGTGTACCATAAAGCTCATGCCAAACATGCCGATCCGGCTGTTGAGCATTTCATTCAGGCTGGCCATAGCTGACTGCAAGGCTCCTGCCAGGAGCGTGAAGAATGCATACATGATCAGATACCTCCGAATATAAATGATACAAGACACTATGACACATCCTAAATAAAAAAGCAATATTTTGCAAAAAAATATTTAAAATTTTTTCTTATCAAAAAACTATGGCAATTATTCCTTTAATGTTATAGAATAGTCTTTGTAAAAGTGGAATATTCAGAGGCAATTTGCTGCAATTCAAAAACAAATCGTCAAAAGGAGAAAAGTTCATGAAAGCATGGGAAATCGCCCAAAAAGTATTTACAGAAGCCAGGCCGGTGGTTCGCAAGGAAGAAGAACAGACCTGGACAGATAATGTAGATGTATCTGAATTTTATGACAGTAATCTGAATTTAGACTGGGGAAGCAATGTACCAGGCTCCGGTGCTCCGGAAAAAATTATGGTAGCTGCAGTACAGGCACTGGAAAATCGAGGTTATCGGGTAAGCGATTATGGATATCAGCTCCTTTTGGAAGGACTTGAAGCTCATAAGGAACAGGATTTTGTGAAACTTCATAAAATTTCTGCTTTGCTTCGAAGAGAACTGGCAAATGCAGAAAAAGATACGGAATCTTCCTATTGGAATTATCATTACTATTCTTCTTTTGAAGAGTATGAAAAGCAGGTGAAATTTCCAGAAGCCATCCCTGTGGATTCTGCATCTGAGAAGTTTAAGGAGCAGATTCAGGCAGCCTGGATGTCTCAGTTGATTGGAGGAGCCATGGGAACCATGGTGGAAGGTTATACCAATGCCAATCTTGAGAAGGCTTTTGGAGATGTGAGAGGGTACTTAAGAGAACCCAATACATATAATGATGATATTACGTTTGAACTGGCTTTTCTGGACGCCTTTTCCCAGAAGGGATATGAGGTGACTTCAGAGGATATCGGGTTATCCTGGGTGGGATTGATTCCCTGCGGATGGTCAGCAGAAGAACTGGCAATCCGTAACATCAAAAATGGAATTTTCCCTCCGGAGAGCGGAACCTACCGAAATCCGTTTAATGAATGGATCGGTGCACAGATGCGTGCTGGAATCTGTGGAATGGCAGCTCCGGGAAATCCATATCTGGCAGCAAAACTTTCCTGGATGGATGGAGAAGTGTCTCATGCCAATAATGGAATTTTGGGAGAAGTATTTAAC
>SAMEA3387494__coassemble_1910_pt1 | contig 37491 bp, 34 predicted proteins | sample SAMEA3387494__metabat2_low_PE_043 | metagenome-assembled genome bin SAMEA3387494 (sample SAMEA3387494) | Felis catus | biome: Faeces | place: United Kingdom | collected 2012
GGTCCCAGGACCTACTTTGGCCGCTCAGCCAGAGGTCTGGGCAAGCTGTGTCAATCGGATTTTTTCTTGTTCCATTTTATTTCACCCCCTCATTCTTCTGGGAAGCCTTCCATATTCTTCCCTCTTCTGTCTTTCTTGTGAATCCATTTTTATCGAAATGCTCCAGTATTGCTACCGCAATCTTTCTGGAACATCCCAGATGATCCCGGTATGCCCCCAGGGAGACTACCGGTGTCGTCTGCGTCATTTCTTCAAAAGCTTCCTTCGCTTTCTGGTAGTAGTCTGCATGAATGCAATACTGTCCATCCAGTCGAATCAGGATTTTTTTGTTTAAAAGCGAAGTAAAAATTGCTCTGAATTTCTTTTGTTTTTCGTGTTCTTTTGCATACAGTTCTGTGGTCAGCGGGGCAAATCCCACCTTCAGATAATACTGGATGATTTCCTGAATCACCGCATCCTCATCTTCTTTTACAACCACTCGAAAACGATATTTGCTGATCAGTCCCTGATGCTCTTTGATTTTCTTTTCTGATTTTAAGATTTCCAAAATCTCATCTGCCACATGATTGGCATATTTCAGATTCATCCGGCTTCGGACCTCTTCCAGCCCCATTCCTTCCTTAAGAGGAAATGCTTTATGAAAGTCATCCAGAAAACCCGCTACTTTTTTTTCGTAGAGCTTCAGTTCTTCTCTGTGAATAAAAAGATTCTCTTCCAGCTGCACAAAACTCTGTTCTTCTACCAGCTTTCTGGCAAGATTCTTCACCCTGGAACGATCCAGAGAACAACGTTCTGTCAGTTCCGTCAAAGAATAGAAGCATCCCATATGCTCCAGAGCCGCCAAGGCAAGCTGCTCCTTCTGACATCCTGTTTCTTTTATGGCAAATGCCTCCAGCGCTTTTGGATCACTTTTCCTGTGCTTCTTGGGACAGGCATCCAAAATCACACCCCCGCCCAGGGTTTCCACCGGGGAATAAAATCGAAGAACAAAATGATCGCCTTTTTTTGCTACTGTTTTTTCTTCCAGGCGAAGCTGCACATACCCGCTTTCTCCTGCCTTTAACTCTCCTTTGTCCATAAGGCAGACTTTTCCAAGGAGCTCTTTGGTTCCATGATAGATATGTACCCTGGCTCCATGACGAATGGTATGCTCTGCATGAGGCAGTATCTCTAACCTAACATCCAGCATTCTAGTGGGAAAAAGGCTGTGTCTGGTTGCCAGGACATCTCCTCTTTTTATCTGATCTTTTTTGCAGTCAGGAAGATTGACTGCCGCTCTCTGTCCGGCATATGCTGTCTCCTCCCCTTGGGAATGCACCTGAATGCTTCGTATTTTTACTGGTAATTCTTCCGGATAAAGCATTACTTCCTGATCTTTTTTTATTTTTCCTTCCATCAGGGTTCCCGTTACCACAGTCCCAAAACCTTTCAGAGTAAAGATACGATCAACAGGCAGACGGAAATGACTTTCCAACGCCCGTTCCGGAAGCGCCTCACAAAGCTGCTCCAAAGTCATTCTCAGTTCCTGGATTCCCTTTCCCTCATAGGCGGACACAGGAAGGATAGGAGCCTGTTCCAGAAATGTTCCCTGTACCAGTTCCTGTACCTCCTCTTTCACCAGTTCCAGAAAATCCGGTTCCACCAGGTCACACTTAGTCAGTACAATCACACCATGTCTGATTCCAAGAATAGAGAGAATCTCCAGATGCTCTACGGTCTGAGGCATAACCCCCTCATCTGCAGCAACCACCAGCATGGCTAAGTCCATTCCCCCAGCTCCTGAGAGCATATTTTTCACAAATTTCTCATGTCCTGGCACATCAATAATCCCCACCCGTCTTCCATTGGAAAGATCCAGGTAAGCAAATCCAAGTTCTATGGTTATTCCACGCTTCTTCTCTTCTTTCAGACGGTCTGTATCAATGCCGGTCAGAGCCTTGATCAGGCACGTTTTTCCATGATCCACATGTCCTGCGGTTCCGATAATTACGTGTTTCATATTTCGCCTCCGAGTAAAAAGAACTGCTTCTATTCTATCACATTATCACCGGTACTGGAACAAGAATTTTAGAGTGTTATTTTAGAATAAAAAATCAAATGAAAACAAGGGCGAAAAGTCTGAAAACAAGCCTTTCGCCCTTCATTATCATACATATTCTTTACATTCAAATTATAGAGAGTTGCCTATCTCCGGATGCCAATATTTGCGATTCCCTTTTTCCAGATCCATTTGATGAAGCACTGCACATCCTTCTAAAACAATTTCTAATGCTGAATAATGGCCAACACCTTCTTTAAATTTAAGACCTGTACACATATTATCAGAAACTGAACATACCGATCCCCCTCTTCTACCGAAAAGAGAAGCAAGCGTAATAATCGCTGAAGACTCGCGATCCCCATTTAAACATCCGGCTCTGTTATATATCCCAGCATGTTCAATATTCCAAGGCTGCATATAACCACCTGGTCCTGGTCTTCCACCACCCACATAATCGCTGTCACACGATACGGTAACACCTACGTGATATGATGCTTTTTTCCTTTCTGCGGCCTGCACCATTGCACAAACCACTTCATAGCTACTGACAGCTGGATAGGCAGCATCAATATATGCCTTTGTCATACCTTCACCACGTACTGCCCCTGAAGTAATCACAATATCTCCTGGTTTTACATGATCACCAAAACCACCAGAACCACCCAATCTGATAAATGTACTTGCATCTGTAAACTCTAAATAATCATACATGATCATTTCCATTTCCGGAGCACCACTTCCTCCACTTACAGCTGTGATATGTGCGCCTTTATACCAGCCACTGTATGAGGTATACATTCCTGACGCTCCGATCAATTCTGCATTTTCCAATTTATCTGCCACAACTTCAGCTGGATCTTTTCCATATGCACACAAAGCATCTCTAACCAGAATAATTACGTAGTCTCCTACTTTTTCTGGATCAATTTGGGTCAGTGCAGGTTTTCCTTTTATGAAAAATCCTTTCGGCGGAATATTATCTCTATACTCAAAACGTTGCTGAATACGCCGGACAGACTCTTTATTCCTGATCGCATCACTTTTTTTCATCTTTTTCCCGTCTATCCTTTCATAAAGAATGATTTCTGTTATCTGCTATTATCATTTACTTCTCGTCAAAGTGCACGTATAGTGAATTCATTGGCAACAATAGCACCCTCATCCACGACATAACCACATGCTCCGCATGAATAAGAATCATCTTCACAGCTCACAGCTTCTTTTCCGTCTATATACATTGCCAAATGCATTCCTTTTACCTCAAATTTCCAGTCATGCCAATCGCCTTCTTTATAAGTTAATTCTTTTGATGTCGCTAAAACAGTAACATTTCCTTTGTAGCATTTTACAATCTGAATCTTTCCATTGCTAAATACTGCTGCATAATAATTTCTATGACCTTTTGCCCTTGCAACCAATCCTGCATATTCAGCATGAACAAATTGAATTCTAGATTCTACAGAATAATCCTTCCAATCTTTTGTTCCAATTGTCATTACACCATTTCTTTCCGGATGGGAAATCGCAAAAGTAGCAAGATAATCTGGTCCTGCACATTTACAGCTATTCATAAATGCCATCATCCATTTTGTTCTAGTTACAAATGGGCTTAAACCAGGAGTCAATTCCTGTGATGTTCCCATATGGAAATACTCTGGACACCCTTTCCAATCTACTTTACGTACAACCAGGTAGCCATCCTTTCTTCTATCTGATAATAATTCAAATCCCAAACGATAAATTGCACGTCCTTTTGTGTCTGGCATTTTCCACTTTAATGTATTTAAACCTTTGTTTAATTTATGTATACACTCTTCCTTCATAACTGCAATATTATCATTTGCATCATAATACTCTATGAAAAATCTAAAATCCGGATTTTCCTCAGATATACAATCTACTACTGCCGAAACTTCTTGACCTGTATAAAGAGATGGTGATGCATACACTTCAAAATAACTGGTATCTGCCGCTGCTTTTGGCGTTGGATCTACATATGTCTGCACCGTCACAGAAGCTGTCACAGAACCAGATACACCTTTATAATCAACAGCCAGTCCAGGTTTTCCATCTATTTCCATAGAGTTATAAACTCTTTTTGCCGCTTGATCAAACGTGCATCCCGGATAGATCATAAAACCCTGTACACTTCCAGGAAATTCAAATGCATATCTTTCTCCTGGAATTTCAACTTTTTCGCCATTCAAAGCAGCAGCGGCACGAATAATCTTTCTACTTTCCCGTACTGCATCAAAAATACAGTCTCCGCCATCTGTGCTCACAACGTACATTCTATCTGCTACTGGCCCTCTCATATCTGCATCTGCATCAATACTCTCCAAACCAAGACGAATAGCATTTAAACATCCTACATTTCCTCCATTACAATCTGTATCCCACCCTGCAGATACTGCAATAGAAATACTTTTTCTAAAATCATCACCGCCCATAATTAAAGCCATGATCACAGATAAATGATTGGGAACCATAGGACAATTTCCTTGATATTTTGCATAATTATGGTTTTCTTCAATCCAATCACGTACATCGCGCCAATCATTCGATTCATGGCATTTTTTTATTACTTCATCTAACAATCCATTTAACTGTTTTCCATATTCATTGTCTGCAATATACTTCCTAGCTTCTTTTAAAAGTATATCTACATTCTTTTCTTCAAATGCCATTGCTTCCAATGCAGCTAAATATACCGCACATTCTACCGCTATTCCGTCATGACTTACCACCGCTGCTTCTCTAGCCATTTTCGCCGCTCTCGCCGGATTACCTGGATTTACCATGGCCCAAGTATCTATAAAAATTTGAGAACCAATCTGTTCAGCGATCGCCATTCCATTCATTTCGCCTGAACCCGTAACCGGAGGTTTATATCCCTGTTTCAAGCGCAAATATGCAGAATGTTCAGTAGAACGTGCTAAACCACCCCACCATAAGATAGTTTTATCTTCTACAATATAGTTCAGCCATGCTTCCCCAATATCCTCTGCTTTGATTTCTGGATTATACTCGTTATCTTCCAATGCTCGATAAAATACAAATGTGCCAGAAATATCATCGTCTGGAACAATAAATGGGGCTCCTGTTTTATGAGCCACATAATAATCCACAAAATCAAATTGATCTCGGATCGCTTCATAACTCCATCCTTCTACTGGCCGGCCCAAATAAACCCCAATAATTTTTCCTAATACACCTGCATATATTTGTTCTTTATATTTATTAATACTCATAATTCACGCTCCCTGTTCATTAAATAATTTTAACCTTTAACCGCTCCTCCTGCCATTCCTTCAATAAATTTATTTTGAAGAAGCAGAAATACAACTAACATAGGTACTACCATAATCACAGCACCAGACATGATAACACTAAAATCTCTGGAAAATGTACCATTCAAACTAAGATACTTTAAGGTTGCTGTGAAATTTTCTTCACTTTGTAACAACGTGGTACTAAGAAGATATTCATTCCAGGAGAATAAGCCCACAATACAAGAAACTGTTACCATTCCTGGAGAAACGATCGGCATTACAATTTGGGTAAATACAGTAAATGTATTTGCACCATCTACTCTAGCTGCTTCTTCCAACTCATATGGCACTTTCAAAAAATATGTTCGCATTAAAAATACAGGCATTGGAAGATTCCATGCAGCAATTGCTACACCTACTGCATAAACATTTCCGATCAATCCCATTTTTGTAAAACTACTATACAATGGCAACATAAACATTTGAAGTGGAACTGTAGTCGCAATCATAAAATACAGCGTAAGAATCTTCCACGTTTTTACACGTCTTGTAGCCAGCACATATCCCATTGTTGTAGATCCAATTACACCTGTAATAATTGCAGTTCCAGTTAGTTTTATACTATTAATAAACCCATCTGCAAATTTTCCAACTTCCCAAGTATATATAAAATTACTAAAGCTTATTTTTTTGGGAAATGTTAATGGATTCTGTAATATTTCTACATGTGTTTTAAAACTATTAATCAATACTAAAACTATGGGAAATAAAGATATAACTGCTAGCAAAATCAATGCACTCATTGCAATATAATAGCCACTTGTTTTATGATATCTTGCATATCCAGTTTTGTTTTTCTTTTTCATTCCAGTGCCTCCTTCCTGCTAAACCAGGTATAGAAGAATGCAGCAATACATCCAAAAAGTCCCATCACCAAAGATACTGCGGATGCTTTCCCAAACTTAAATGCAGAATAAGCAAGCGAATATGCATAAGTACTTAAAACTTCTGTCGCATGCGCCGGACCGCCTGATGTCATTAAATAAATATAATCATAAGTACAAAATGAATAAATGACAATCAAAATCAACATCAAACGTACGGTAGGAGCAATATTGGGCATATAAACGTACCAAAATGTTTGCCATCCATTACTTCCTTCCATTCTTGCACTTTCTATCTGATCTTGTGGAGTTTGTCTTAATGCCGCAAAATAAATTACGGTTAAAAATCCCCAATAATGCCAGATATCTACTAACGCTACACCTACAAGTGCAGTATTCATATTTCCTAATGGAGAAGTAATTTCCCAGCCCAATTTCTGCAAAAAACCTATTAACCCAGCATTTGGACTAAATATCATATTCAACCATATAATCGCATTTGTAGTTGGTGCCAGTAAATAGGGAATAATATATATTATTTGAAAAGATTTGCTTCCTATATGTAAATATGCCATAATCACTGAAGCTAGTAGAGCTACAATTACCGGAATTGTAACAAACATTAATGTCCACTTAAAATTATTTACCACCGACTTCCAAAAAACCCAGTCACTTGCAAGTTCCTGAAAATTTTGTAGACCAATCCATTCTTTTTCAGTAGAAATTCCATTCCATTTTGTAAAAGCAGAATAAATTGTCTGTATCGCCGGAATCAATACAATCGCTCCACTAAGCAAGATTGCAGGGAGGGACAGTACATGATAAGCTACTGTACTTATTCTCTTCTTCTTGAAAAATAACCGAGATTCCTTCATATCTCTATCCTCCAAACTGATTCTCCGACCTTATTCGAAAAAAGGTGGGTATCCCTCTAGGTACAGACGGATACCCACAGAGAGTATTTTCGTTATTTAGAAGGTTCTACTAATGGACATACCAAATTTTGTTCAATATCAGATTCCAATTCCATTGCTACAGTTGTACAAAACGTTTCTGCATCCATTACTCCCTGCCAAACAGTATCTACATCCTCAAAAGCAGTTACCGTGGCTGATGGAAAGAATGTAGATGGATGGAATGCAAAATAACCTTTATCAATCTGAGGAATCGCATTTTGGAAGGCTACAATACTCATTCCTGATAATCCCGTTAAAGATGACGCATCATATTCCACCAGCTCTTTGATTGGAGTTGTCCAATATCCAGGCCAGCCTTCTGTCATTTTTACTGCATATTCACCTGTAAGCATATAATCTAAAATTTTTGCACATTCATCTGCATATTTCGTAGCTGCATTAATAGAGAAATTACAATTCAAAGATACATCATAAACATCTTCTTCCGTATTATAAGACGGCATTGGAATAAATCCTACTTTATCCTGTTCTTCACCCAAGAAAGATTGTGCTGCGAACTGTGTATATAAAGACGGCGCCATAATCATAGCACAACGTTTATCTGCTAATAACTGCATCACTTCCTGTGAGTCAAGATTCACATAATCTTCTCCTGCAAGATATCCTTTATCGTACCATTCTTTAGAAACATTCACTGCTTCCACCATTTCATCGGTTTTAAAACTACTTTTTCCAGTTAATGCGTCATAAAACAAATTTGCACCTGCATAATGATTAATAATCATAGAGCTAAAATGATCGTTGCATGGTTTCCATCCTTTATTTCCGGCGCCAAGTGCATAAATTCCTTCTTTTTGCGCTTCGTCAAATAAAGCTAACATTTCATCCCAAGTTTCCGGTTCTTTCCAACCTTTCTCTTCAAACAATTCCTTATTATAATATAATCCGCCAATGCACATACCACCTGGTACAGAATAAAGACTTCCATCCAATGTACAAGAATCATACATTACACTTAACAGACGATCTTTCCATCCATATTCTTCTGCGTACTTATCCAGATTCATCACAAGGTCTTCTGCCTGATATACAGCTGTATATGATGGGCCACTCGCATATATGATATCTGGAGCATTACCTGCTGCCAAGGCAACTGGAATGTCTGTGTCTACAGTATTTCTGAATTCAATAGACAATTCATATTCATCCTGTGAATTATTGTACCATCCACATAAAACGTCTTTCATAGTCTTTTGGTAATCCGTTGCAGCCCCCCAAAACCACATCGTAATTTCTTTTTTATCATCTGCTGCCACTGTCATTGGCATTCCTACTGCTAATCCAACTACTAAACTTAACGCAGTTACCATTTTCGTAATTTTCTTCATAGTTTTTCCCTCCAATCCGATTTACGGTTCTCCAACTTCCCACTGTGGAATCAAATCAAGAATCTCTTTTGTAAAAGATTCAAAATCAATATTATTTACTTTCCTTATGGTTTCACACCATTCACTCGGTACAGCTTCAATACCTGCCATCGCACCCGCCATCGCGCCTGCCATTGCAGCATTGGTATCGCAATCTCCACCAAAATTCACACAGATCTCATTAACTTCCTTTGGATTCCCTTTACCTAATGCAAACAATCCAATTGCTACTGGTACGGATTCCGCAGCAATATCTCCGCCGCCAAAATAATCATAGATTTCTTGCATTGCTTCTTCTTTTCCATTGGATTTTTTTACTATGCCATAAATAAATTCTATTCTTTTTGCAATAGATGGGGATACAATCGGATATCCATACTGTTTTCCAATTTCAGCAGCTCTCATAGTTTCCTCAATGATCACATCCATATCTGTTTCTCCCCGAAGACATACCGCAATTCCCCATGCAACTGCAGCTGCGGATGATACGCAAACTGTTGTGTTATGTGTCGGAAGGCATGTCAGATATACATCTTTTACCATTTCCTCACAAGATGACTCTCTTAATCCATGGATAATACCTACAGGTGCGATTCTCATCGCAGAACCATTCGTATTTCCATAACGTCCACTCTGTGTAATATCTGCACCAGCACGAATAGCTTTTAATGCTTTTTCTGTACTCGGGCCTAAAGGACTTGCATATTTATCTTTTACTCTATCTGCCCAAAGTAAAATCTCATTTACAACATCTCTTGGAACTACTTTTTTATTTCGAATAAAAGATTTCATTAATGCAAGTGCCTGTTCCGTATCATCAGTATATTCCCCTGCTTTTAAGCCATCGTGGAAAATATGCCCTTTCTCTGGCGGATAAAAAGTTGTAATCCATCCCCATGTTTTCTTAATGTACTCTGGAGTCATAAAGGAGGTAGGCACTCCCAATGCATCTCCCGTTGCCATTCCATAAAGACATCCCAGTACTTTCTCATAAGCTCCCATTTTTTTCCTCCTCCTATTTCTTTCATATTTTATTATGTTTCCATCTTTTGTTCTTTCCAATCTGGATATTGACCATCTAATCTTTCTATCAGTTGTTCCCAATGAGAACGATATGTTTGGCCTCCCATGCATTGGATGCAAAAACTTGCGGCACAGGCCCCTATATATCCGGCTTGTATATCATTAAATCCCGCTGCAACAGCACTTACAATTCCGCTTGTATATGCATCTCCTGCACCTGTATAATCTTCAATCTGATCTGCTGTTATCAAAGGAATATGTTGTTTCTTCCCTCCTTTATAAAAATCACTTCCCTTGCCGCCATTTGTCACATAGATTTTCAAAAACGGATACTTCTTTGAAAATGAAATCATATTATCTGCACCAGATTCTTTACAAAGTTGTTCACTTTCACATTTATTCACGAGCAATGTATGAATTCGCTCAAGATATGGAATTAACTTTTTTTCTCCGATACCAGTAACAAAAATCTGACTTTGTTTTTTTATTGCCTCCTCCAAAAAAGCATAGGTATAATGCCTTAATAATGGTGATATAACAACCATTTCTTCATCCATTTCTGTTTCGTTAGACTTTGTGGAATCCGCTGCACCCTGGTAAGAAAAGCACATGGTTGTTCCATCATCCTGCATATACATCCATGCACATCCACATTTATGCTCTTTCGAATATGCAAGCCTACATTCAATACCTCTATTTCTCCAGTCAGAATATACATCCCATTCCTCAAAATCATATCCTACTGGATAATACAAAACAGGTTGTATTTGGTTCAAATTAGCAATTCCACATGCAATATTAGGAGCACAACCACCAGGAACTTTTTCTGCTCCTTCACTAGTTATTGCAACGATTTCTCCCTTTTCCGGCAAATGATTCACTTTGAAAATATAATCTCCTACTGCTGCCGCCCCTACAATTGCTACTTTTTTCATTTCTTATCACCCCCTATTTTTTATTTCTCATCTCTCATTTTTTTGTATAGTTGTATTAACTTATATACATATTAACTTACAGGAGTTATTTTGTCAATGCTATTATGAAAAAAATGTATAATATTTTCTTGTTTTTTGTAGTTTACTTTGTTAAAAATTTTGTGTAAAATATATAATAGTAAACTACTTTAAGGAGTAAAATAAAGGTATGGTAAACAAAAAAATAGAATTAGATCGTTCATCACCGGTTCCTGCATATTTTCAAATTGCCAGTGATCTAAAAAGTCGAATTATGCGTCATGAATGGAGTATAACTCAAAAGCTCCCTACCGAACTTGAGCTAGCCGAACAATATAATGTAAGTAGAATCACTCTTAGGCAAGCACTCGCAGAACTTGAAAAAGATGGAATTTTAAAAAAGAAACGGGGAAAAGGTACATTTATTGTTTCTGATCCCACCCCTTTTGTTGCAGAATTAAATTATCGTCTTGTAACCAATGACAAACTCATGCAAACACCCTACTCCATTACAGCTCAAGTTCTTGATCAATGTATAGTAACTGATTTATTCCCCGCTGTAGCAGAACATCTCCAATTAAATTCCAGTGATAGTGCCGTTTACATCAAGAGACTTTTTCTTTTAGACGATCGCCCCTTAGCAATAGGCCGTTCCTACATATCTGCAAAATATGTTCCACATTTAGAATTGCGTTCATTAATCAACAATTCTATTTCTACAACCTTGCAACAATATTATAGTCTTGTTCCAGAATATGTAGAAGATTATATAGAAGCTTGTCGCGCAACGCAGGCAGACATTGCACTTTTGAATTGTAGTTTGGATACCCCTATGATTTTAATTTCCGCTACTTCTTTTCTTTCTGATCAAACACCATTGGAATATTCCACTGCTCTTTGGTGTGGTGATTACGTACGATTCCGTCTTCCGCTCAAAAGAGGAAGCAACGGTTTTATCATTACATAACAAAAACCTCCTTGTACTTGACACAACACCTTTTATGTTGTATATATGTATATATCTATATACATATAATTTTACAAGGAGGTTTTCTAATGAAAAAAATTGATGCAAAAGAAGCACGTACAATTATTTGGGAGGAACTCCGCAAAGTTGCACGTCCCGATTCTCGTTTTAGTTGGGAATTTTCTGAATTTATTACTGATTACGAAGGTAGTAATAAATGTGCTGAGCTCCTGACTAATACAGATATTTACAAGAATTCCAAAGTTATTTTTATTACACCTGATAACAATTTAGAAACGCTTCGAGAAATTGCTTTTAAAGACAAAAAAACTGTTGTAATGACAAACTACGGCATTACTCGTGGATTTTTTCTCATAGAGCCTGGTATTATTCCCGAAGGAAAAGAAGAATTTGCTTCTCTTTTAGACGGCGTTTCACGTTTTTGGAAACATCAAACATTAGAACAATTAAAAAAATCTGTTAAAAAAATAGATATGATGGTTACCGGAGCTTCTGCTATTACACCAAGTGGAATTCGTTTTGGAAAGGGGCATGGTTACTTTGACTTAGAATGGGCAATGACGTATTCTATGGGACTTGTTGATTTAGATACTCCTGTATTTTGTGTTGGACATGACTGTCAGGTAATGGATGTTGATGTAGAGGTTCGAGAGTATGATACAGCTATCGACTATATCGTTACACCAACCCGTGTTATTCATACAAGAAATGAATTTCCCAAACCCCAGCGAGGCATCATTTGGAGCCAACTTGCACCCGGTATGCGGGAACAAATTCCACCCATACAAGAATTATGGTGCAAAATCCACTGCAAGTAATTAATAAATGGGGAGCTTCGGGCTTTCTAACTCCCAAATGCTCCCCTAAAAAACCACTATTTCAAACAATAACCTGTATGTAACAGATGATGTGCAATATGGCTGTTTGGTTCTTCTAAAAATTCATCATAAATCTTCTTAATCGCTGGATTTTCATGAGATTTCCTGTATGGAAGTGCGCGGTCATGGGCGAAGGTTGCTTCTCTTCTGGCCGCATAAGCCTCTGGTCTGTCCAGATCCATCAAGAGCTTAGGCTGACCCCCGCCGCTGACACAGCCCTCAGGACAGGTCATCACTTCAATAAAATGAAGGTTCAAGGTTCCTGCTTTTACAGCTTCCAATACGGGAATCACATTTTTCAATCCGGTTACTACACCAATTCGGAGATCCAGATCTCCTACCTTAATGATGGAGGTACGGAAGCCTTCCGTTCCTCTTACTGCTTCCACATCCACACTTGGAATCGGCTGTCCGGTCACCAATTCATAACCGGTACGAATGGCAGCTTCCATTACCCCTCCAGTTACACCAAAAATGGTTCCTGCACCTGTGTACAGTCCAAGAGGTTTATCAAACTCTTCTTCAGGAAGCGTATCCCAGTCAATTCCTTTTGCTTTGATCATCCATGCCAGATCTCTTGTGGTGATCGCCACATCCACATCACGGAAACCGCTGTCTTTCATTTCCGGACGTTCGCATTCAAATTCCTTACAGGTACATGGCATCACAGAAACGCTGAATACTCTGGACGCTTCTATGTTTTCCAGCTCTGCGCCGTATGTCTTGAATATTGCGCCTCCAATCTGCTGGGGGCTCTTTGCTGTGGACAGATGGTCCTTCAATTCCGGATAATTTTTTTCCAGGAAACGTACCCAAGCCGGACAGCAGGAAGTAAACATTGGAAGGGTTCCTCCCTCTGTCACCCGCTTAATCAACTCTGTTCCTTCCTCCATAATGGTCACATCTGCGGGGAAGTTGGTATCATAGATCCGGTCAAAGCCTACAGCCCGAAGAGCAGCAGCCAGTTTTCCAGGACTTAAGGTTCCAAGGTCTGCGCCAAACTCTTCTGCAATGGCAACACGCACTGCAGGTGCACACTGTACCATGGTAAACTTCTGTGGATCTGAAATGGCAGCCCCCACTTTATCCAGATTACAGACTGCATGAGCTGCAAACAAAGGCTCCTGCACACAGTCTGGAATATGTCTTTCTTTTTTTACTCTTTCGTAAGCATTTTTTCCATGAGTGAGTATGGAAACGTAGGATTTACATTTCTGTATGCATTGTCCACACATCACACACTTCTCCGTATCAATGGTCTGCGGTTTTCCCTGCTCTCCAACAATGGCATAGGCAGGACAGACCTCCGCACATTCGCGGCATCCGGTACAAAGATTCTGGTCAATTGCAACTATCATGAATTTCGTCCTCCCTTACCTCCAGTTTTTTGTCAGAAGCAGAGCCTCTGCTGCTTTTCTGTTCTTTTCTTCCCGTTCTGCTTCCGGGTCTACCAGGCGAAGCGCCTGATGAGGACAGACACGCACACAGGCCGGACCGCCTTCTACTCCCGCACAGAGATCACATTTTGATGCAAAAACCTTTGCCTCCGGTGACATTGCCTGAGCCACAACCTTCCCTCCATTAGCATAAGGAAGAAGCGCGATGGCACCAAAAGGACAGGCCTGCATACAATCTTTGCAGCCGATGCATTTTTCTGCATCTACGATCACCTGATGGTCTACACGGCTGATCGCGCCTTTTGTACAGGCATTCAGACAAGGAGCATCCTCACAGTGCTTACACTGAATAGGCATACACATATCATCAAATTTTGTAAGAAACAGTCTTGGAGTTACAGGAACAGTTACAGTTCCCACAGTTTTTCCCACCGGATTGTTCTGACGGCTGTGAACGGTAAAGCAAGCTACCTCACAGGCTTTACAGCCAGTGCATTTGGTACTGTCTCCTACTACAAAACATCCAATCTCTTTTTTCATTTCTTTTATCCCGCCTTCCTATTTCTGTGGATGAGTCTCCAGAAATGCGCTTCTGGCTGCTTCCTGGCGCTTCCGTTCCATGGCATCTCCCAGTTCCTCCTCTGTAACCAGAGTCAGGGCTTCTGTTGGGCAGACACGTACACAGGCAGGTCCACCTTTGATTCCATAACAAAGGTCACACTTGTTGGCCACCTTTTTCTCTGTTCCATCTGTCTGAGCGGTTCCCACCAAAGCCACCATATTGATGGCTCCAAAAGGACAGGCGTCCATGCAGGATTTACAACCCATGCATTTCTCCGTATGGATTACTACACAGTGATCCTCCTGGGAAATGGCACCTACCGGACAAACTGCCATACAGGCAGGATTCTCACAATGTTTACACTGCACCGGTACACTTAAGCGGGCAGTTTTTACCATATGGAGTTTGGGATTGAAATTGTATGCATCCGGATCCACCTCAAAAATATGCTTTCCTTCATGGGCTACCACACAGCCAATCATACAGGTACGGCAGCCAATACAAAGATCTGGATTTCCTTTTACAAAGTAATTCATGCCTTCGCCCCCTTTCCGGTTTTAATTCCCATCTGGGCGCGAATCTCATCGTATAATTCTATCACATGGCGCTCTGCCCATTCCTGATCCTGGATTTTCTCCACACGGCAGGAGCAATATTTATACTCTGGTGTGTTACTGATGGGATCTAATTTGGCAGTGGTCAGCTCATTGCATGCGCCAACCCACCACTGGTAGGTCATATAAGTAGCACCTGGTTTTACACGGTCTGTAGGCAGACAGCGGGTAATACAGTATCCTCTCTTGGAAAGGATTTTTACCAGTTCTCCTTTTTCCAGTCCCATGCGCTCACAATCCTGGGTATTCATCTGAACCCATCCAGGCTCATCTTCCAGATTACGCAGAGTACGGCAGTTGCCGGTCATTGTACGTACGGAATAGTGCCCTACTTCACGTACGGTAGACAGTGTCATCGGATACTCGTCATTTTCCAGTTCCACTGGCGGATGCCAGTCAGTTCCATAGAACAAGGCTTTATGGTCTTTGGTTGCAAAAATACCATCTTTATGTAAATATGGAGTTCCCTTATCCTCCATGGATTTATCGCGACATGGCCACTGGACACATCCATATTTCTCTATTTTTTCATAGGTGGCACCTGTGAAGCTTGGGCAAAGATCAATCATTTCATTCCAGATTTCTTCTGTATTTTTGTAGTGCATAGGGTATCCCATAGCCGTGGAAATATCGGCAATAATCTGCCAGTCAGGTCTCATATCACCCTCTGGCTCAATTAACTTTCTCACTCTCTGAAATCCTCTGTCTGCACAGGTATAAACGCCTTCGTTTTCTCCCCAGGCTGTTGCAGGAAGAATCACATCTGCATACAATCCTGTTTTATTCATATAAATATCCTGCATAATAACAAAGTCGCACTTATCAAGAGCTTCACGAACCTCTGCAAGGTCCGGATCAGACTGTGCCGGATCCTCTCCGAAAATGTAGTATGCATGAATTCTCTTCTTTTCATCCTTCTCATGAAGAATCCGATGAGGTACATGGGTGATTGGACATCCAACCTGGTCGGAAAGAGGTACGCCCCACGCTTTTTCAAATTTTTCCCTGATCTCAGGAACCGTTACATTCTGATAACCAGGATAAGAGTTTGGAAGAGCACCCATGTCACAGGCTCCCTGTACGTTATTCTGTCCACGTACCGGACCAATGCCCATAGACGAACCTCCAAAATTACCGGTCATCAGTGCCAAATTGGCCAGACCTTTTACCACATCCACTGCCTGGGTAAACTGACAGACGCCCATGCCGTAAAGGATCATGGCAGGCTTGGATGTTGCATATAGTCTTGCTGCTTTTCTGATTTCTTCTGCTGGAATATGAGTAATCGGTTCTGCATATTCCGGTGTGTATTTTTCAATTACCTTCAGGAATTCCTGGAATCCCTTGGTATGTGCTTCGATAAACTCTGTATCTGCCAGTCCCTCATTCCAGATTACATTTGCCATAGCATTGACCAGGGCAAGATTTGATCCTCCTTTTAACTGAAGGTGGATATCCGAAATACGTGCGGTTTCTGTCACACGTGGGTCTGCACAGATGATCTTCATTCCCTTTTGTTTGCCTCTGACAATCCGTCTGGCAACGATTGGGTGAGAATCTGCTCCGTTGTAACCGAAGCATAATAAACATTTTGCATCCTCGATCTCCGGGATGCCCATGGACATTGCGCCTGAACCTAAAGAATACAGTAGACCCGCTACCGAAGGCGCATGTCATATTCGGGCGCAGTGATCCACATTGTTGGTACCGATACACGCGCGCATAAATTTCTGCATCAGATAGTTTGCTTCATTCCCTGCTCCACGGGCAGAACCTGTTCCCATAATCGCATCTGGACCGAACTTCTCCTTAATCTCTCCCAGACGTTTTGCCACATAAGAAATGGCCTCTTCCCATGATACCTCCACAAGAGGAGATTTCTTTCCCCCTTTTCGGATCATTGGTTTGCGAAGACGTTTCGTTAAAATCTGCGGATCATTTAAGTAATCCCAGCCATAATGACCTTTCAGACACAAAGTGCCCTGATTGGTTCTTCCATTGGCTGGAACTGCTTCCACGATTTTATTCGCCTTTTCATCAACGGTGAACATAATCTGACAGCCTGCTCCACAATAGGGACAGGTTGTCTGGACTTGTTTAAAATCCATATGGTTCCCTCCTTGCTTTTATGAATTTGTGTATATTTTAACATTCTCATATACATTCTTCAATCATTTTAGACAAGATATCTTAGAAATTTTCAAAATTATTGGAACAACCTACCAAAAAATGTAGTAAAATCTGTTACAACATCCAGACAGAAACCTCCTGTCCCTTTTCAAGACCTGCATTTCCAGCAGAAATATCCAAAAGACAGTTGCATCCTCGAAGAGTTCCTATGGCTCCGGAGGAAAAAATGCCAGAAGGCAGCGTCACATTTCCATTTTGACAGATAGCTCTTACAAATCTCCGTACTTTACTCTTCTTGCCAAATGCTTCTCCCATGGTTCCTTTCCTTTTTTTCATTGCAAAAGCAGGATCCCCTGTCAGGATTTCCAGAATAGGCCGAAGAAGAAGCTCTGTATTGGCCATGGCTCCAAAGGGATTTCCGGAAAGAGAAAGAATCAGCGTATTTTGATATATGGAAAAAATTGTGGGAGTGCCGGGCTGCAGCTTTACTCTCCAGAAAAGTTTCTCTGCCCCCATCAGCTCCAGCGCGCCATGAAGGATATCCTTTTTTCCAACGGAAACTCCGCCAGTGGTAACAATCAGATCTGCATCCTTTGCAGCCTGTTTTAATACCTCTGCCAGTCCCTGCTCACTGTCCATGGCATGGGCTACACTTTTGGGAGGAACCCCCAGCTCCCTCAGACGTGAAGAAACCATCATTCCATTGGAATCATAAATCTTTCCAGGCTTTAGGGGTGTTCCAGGAGGACATAACTCATCTCCAGTGGTAAACAGCCGAATTACCGGCTTGTCATACACCAGAACCTTTGTTTTTCCAAGACCGGACAAAATTCCCTGTTCTGCAAAGGTAATTCGGGTTCCCTTGGAAAGAAGAAGGCTCCCCTTCTGATAATCCTCTCCTGCAAAGCAATAATTATCAAATGATCTCTGACTCTGATATATTTCTACCAATTCTTCTCCGTAATCGGTGTCCTCCTGTTTCACAGCTGTATCCGCCCCTTTGGGAAATGGAGCTCCTGTCATAATCCGAAAGGCTTCCCCTGTTTTAATTGTCAGACTTTCTCCATCTTCCCCGGCATAAATACAGCCGGCTACCTTAAGCCTGGCAGGATTTCCCCGAACAGCCCCCTGAATATCCTCTGCCCGTACTGCATATCCGTCTACGGGAGACCGGGGAAAAGGCGGATTATCAATTGCTGCATACACATCCTCCGCCAGCAAATACCCACCCGCTTCTTCCACCAGAACTTCCCTGGTTCTTTGTATTCTTTTTGTATGCTCTTCTATGCAGCAGAGCGCTTCTTCCAGTAAAATTCCCTCTTTCATTGTTCTGTTCCTCTTTTCTCAAATTCCAAAAGCTTTTGATAATCCTCAGGCGTATTGATATTTTCTGTTTCCCAGGAAGAAAGATTCACTGGAAATGTCTCATACCCCCATACATCCAGCGCCTGAAAGACCGGGAGGGAATGTTCCAGGATCAGTTCTTCGATTTTTTCTGCCATTTCTACCGGATAGATTCCCATAAGAGGCTCCACCCGTTCTCCATGGGAAAGCAAAAGGGGCAGCCGGGAATAAGAATCCTTCTTCATATGAAACAATAGAAGCGATTCCAGCGCCTCCACCGGAAGCTGGGGTACATCCACGGGAAGCACCAGACAGTAAGGGGTCTTCATTTCCTTCATACATGCATGAATTCCTCCCAAAGGCCCACGATTCAAAAAACGATCTGCAACCACATGTACGCCGGTCTCCTTCCAGGCATGACCGGAAAGATAACATGCTTCCATTCCCAGTCTTTTTGCTTTTTCCAACTGACAGGCAAGAAAACTTTTTCCATGAAAGGTCAGTTCTCCTTTGTCTTTTCCCATACGGCTGCTTTTTCCGCCGGCAAGAAGAAGAAAGGAATACTGGCTTTGTACCTTTTTCTCTGTCATATAACATCTCCTGCCTATTCCTGTTTATAAAACAATTTCTGTATTTTTTCTATTTTATCATAAAACATAGAAGCTGTAAAATCTATCCCCTCTTATCCTTATATTTGACGTTCTCAAAAACACCAATAGTTTTCATAAATGTGCACTCCCAATAAAAAAGAGAACCGATGATTAGTGGCTGTTCACCAATCATCGGCTCTGTATCTTTGCGTCTGGCTCTTTTACAATTTCAATTTTTATTACCTGATTTGTCCTGTGTCGATTTCTTACATAAGAGATCTGCGATTGTGACACTATCAAAATATTCATTCGTTATATCATAATACTTCTCCCACAAAGAAATGGTCTTACAGTTAGCTCTCTTACTGCAAGGTTTTGCGTTACACCCAAGGCACGCCACAGGTGCAAGATCACCTTCCACTAAACGCAATATTTCACCTGCTGTATAGTCTTCTGGCCGCCTGCTTAAACGATATCCACCGCCTTTTCCATGGACACCTTCTACAAGGTTACTTTTTGATAAAGCGGGCATAATTCTCTCCAAATATTTCAAAGAGATCCCCTGCCGTTCAGCAACCTCTTTCATAGGAATATATCCATTATCCATGTGTTCTGCAAGATCAATTATAACCCGAAGAGCATATCTGCCTCTTGTTGAAATCATTACCGTAAGACACCTCGATTCATTTATTTTTCCTTATTTTACTACAGAAACGGTATGTAATTCAACCATAGCTTTGCTTTGAAATGTAGATATCAATCTGCAAAGAGCGGCGTAGACGGGTATCTGTCTCCTGTATCTGGCAAAAGAGCAACAATCGTTTTCCCTTCATTTTCCTGCCGTTTTGCAACCTCGATTGCAGCCCACACAGCGGCACCGGAGGATATACCCACAAGAATTCCTTCCTGTTTACCGATCAGATTTCCTGTCGCAAAAGCATATTTATCTTCCACCGGAATAATCTCGTCGTATATTTTTGTATTTAGCACATCTGGAATGAAGCCTGCGCCAATTCCCTGAATTTTGTGTGTTCCAGAGATTCCTGTAGACAATACGGCAGAAGATGCCGGTTCTACCGCAATAATTTGTACACTCGGCTTTTGCATCTTTAAATATTCACCCACGCCGGTGATTGTTCCGCCAGTTCCTACGCCGGCAACAAAAATATCAATCTTTCCATCCGTATCTCCAAAAATTTCCGGACCAGTAGTTTCCCTGTGCACCCTCGGATTGGATGGATTTACAAACTGCCCTGGGAGAAAGCTGTCTGGCATTTTCTCTGCCAGTTCTTGTGCCTTTGCAATAGCCCCTTTCATGCCTTTTGTCCCCTCTGTCAGTACAATTTCTGCACCATAAGCTTTCATAAGCTGGCGTCGTTCTACAGACATGGTTTCCGGCATAACGAGGATAATTCGGTAGCCTCTGGCAGCTGCTACAGAAGCAAGCCCAATTCCCGTATTGCCGGAAGTAGGTTCAATAATAACTGAGCCAGCTTTCAATCGACCGGAACGCTCCGCATCATCAATCATCGCCTTTGCAATGCGATCTTTAACAGATCCGGCAGGATTAAAGTATTCCAGTTTTACAAGAATACGGGCCTTTAGCTGATGCATTCTCTCAATGTGAGTCAACTCCAAAAGCGGCGTCTTTCCAATGAGTTGGTCAGCAGATGTATAAATATGGCTCATTTTTTACACCTCTCTAATTTCTTCAAAACCATTTTGCAGGTCTGCAATAATATCATCAATGTGCTCTGTACCAATAGAAAAACGAATCGTATTCGGTTTGATGCCTTGAGCTGTCAACTCTTTCTCCGTAAGTTGGCTATGGGTGGTAGTTGCCGGATGGATCACCAAACTTTTCACATCGGCAACATTGGCAAGCAGAGAAAAAATCTTCAGACTATCAATAAACCGATAAGCCTCGTTCTGTCCACCTTTGATGTCAAAGGTGAAAATGGAACCGCCACCGTTTGGAAAATATTTCTGATACAACAGGTGGTCGGGATGTTCCGGCAAAGACGGATGGTTAACCCGCTCTACCTGTGGGTGGTCAGCTAAAAAAGCAATGACCTTTTTGGTATTCTCTACATGGCGTTCTACGCGCAGAGACAGGGTCTCCACCCCTTGCAAAAGGAGAAAAGCAGCAAAGGGGGAAATGCAAGCGCCCGTATCCCGCAGCAGGATAGCCTGAATGTATGTGACAAAAGCGGCCGATCCAGCTGCCTGAACAAAGGATGTTCCATGATAGCTGGGGTTGGGCGCAGCAATCGCGGGATAATTGCCGGAAGCCGCCCAGTCAAACTTGCCGGAGTCTACAATGATGCCGCCAAGCGTTGTTCCATGCCCGCCAAGAAACTTGGTGGCAGAGTGAACAACGATATCCGCACCATGTTCAATAGGACGGATCAAATAAGGCGTGCCGAAGGTGTTATCCACAACCAACGGCAGACCATGGCGGTGTGCCAGTTCCGCCAGGGAATCTACATCAGGAATATCGCTATTCGGATTGCCCAGTGTTTCAATGTAAATGGCCCGCGTATTTGACTGAATGGCACATTCCACTTCGTTCAGATCACGGATATTGACAAAGCTCGCGGTAATACCGAAGTTTGGCAGTGTATGCGCCAGCAGATTATAACTGCCGCCGTAAATTGTCTTCTGGGCTACGATGTGTCCACCATTTTGGGCTAATGCTTCAATCGTGTAAGTGATAGCGGCCGCACCAGAAGATAAGGCCAGTGCAGCAACGCCTCCTTCCAAAGCGGAAATCCGCTGTTCCAACACATCCTGTGTGGAATTGGTAAGACGGCCATAAATGTTGCCCGCATCCTGAAGGCCGAATCGGGCAGCAGCGTGAACGCAGTTCTGAAATACATAGGAGGTAGTGGCATAAATCGGCACTGCCCGCGCATCCGTTGCAGAATCTGGGGTTTCCTGACCAACGTGCAGTTGAAGTGTTTCAAATTTGTAATTACTCATAGTCTTTTATTCCTTTCGTTATAGAATTATGATGTTTCATTGTTATCATTTACATAAAACACATTCGGCCAAAACGAAAGTTTGCTCTAACGAGCTTTTCAAAAAAGAATTCCATCGCCATTACCTTCCTTATTATATATTTCACCTACCATTTAGGTTGGTATGATTATATTTCAACTTACCTACTGTGTCAATAGGTAAATATGAAAAAGTTCTGATAAATCGATTCTGATAAATTTATATATCTTCGTACGATGGATGAATCAAAACCCCAAAAAAGGACTGTCATAAAAGACAATCCTTTTTTGGGGTTTCTTTGGTCTATTTATTTTTTGGTAATGTAGCCTTTTGCCTTTAAGGTCTCTGCGCAAAGAACAGCACCGCCTGCAGCGCCTCTGACTGTGTTGTGAGACAGACCTACAAATTTAAAGTCATATACGGTATCTTCACGAAGACGTCCAATGGATACGCCCATTCCTCTTTCGTAGTTGACATCCTCAGTTACCTGTGGACGGTTGTCTTCTTCCAGATACTGGATGAACTGCTTCGGAGCGCTTGGAAGTTCCAGTTCCTGGGGAACGCCACGGAATTCTTTTAATGCCTGAATCAGCTGTTCTTTGGTTGGTTTTTTGCGGAATTTTACAAATACAGCTGCTGTATGTCCGTTTAATACAGGAACACGGATACACTGGCAGGTGATCACTGGCTCTGTTGCCGGTACGATCACACCATCCTCGATCTTGCCCCACAGTCTTAACGGTTCTTTTTCGCTCTTCTCTTCTTCTCCGCCAATGTAAGGAATGATATTGTGTTCCATTTCCGGCCATTCCTTGAAGGTCTTTCCTGCTCCGGAAATTGCCTGGTAAGTAGTAGCAACTACTTCGTATGGCTCAAATTCCTTCCATGCAGTAAGTACCGGTGCATAACTCTGAATGGAACAGTTTGGTTTTACTGCAATAAAACCTCTGGTGGTTCCCAGACGTTTCTTCTGGAACTGAATCACATCAAAGTGTTCCGGATTGATTTCCGGCACTACCATAGGAACATCCGGTGTCCATCTATGAGCACTGTTATTGGAAACAACAGGTGTTTCTGTCTTAGCATATTCTTCTTCAATTGCCTGGATCTCTTCCTTGGACATATCAACTGCAGAGAATACAAAGTCAACGGTTGCTGCAACCTTCTCTACTTCATTGACATTCATCACAACCAGCTTCTTCACAGCTTCCGGCATAGGAGTATCCATTTTCCAACGGTTTCCTACTGCATCTTCATAGGTCTTACCTGCGCTTCTTGCACTGGCTGCAAGGGTAACCACCTCAAACCATGGATGATTTTCCAAAAGAGAAATAAATCTCTGTCCTACCATACCGGTAGCACCCAAAATACCAACTCTTAATTTTTCGCTCATAATAATATCTCTCCTCACTTTTTCTATCTCTTATGTCTTCCTATAGAGGACATATGTCTTTCTTATGAATACTATACCAGTTTCTCTGAAAATGCAAGTATTTTTTTAATTTTTTTCCAGATATTCTCTGTTTTCCTGAATCACCTGTTCCATCATCTCCGGACCTGGCGCTCCATATGTCATTCGTTTCTCCACACAGGTACGCATGCTGATGGCATCATAGATATCCTGTTCAAAAACCGGACTAATCGCCTGATATTCCTCCAGGGAAAGCTCATCCAGAGAAATTCCTTTCTCAATGCAGGTCAGCACCAGCTGTCCCACAATGCCATGGGCATCCCGGAAAGGTACTCCGTGATTTACCAGATAATCTGCCGCATCTGTGGCATTGGTAAATCCGTTTTTGGCACTTGCCTCCATATTTTTTTCCTGGAACTGCATGGTAGAAACCATTCCGGTAAACAGAGCCAGACAGCCCTTCACCGTATCTATGGCATCAAAGGTCAGTTCTTTATCTTCCTGCATATCTTTGTTGTACGCAAGAGGAATCCCCTTCATGGTTGTAAGAAGGGACATCAGCGCTCCATATACCCGTCCTGTCTTTCCACGGACAAGCTCTGCGATATCCGGATTCTTCTTCTGGGGCATAATGCTGCTGCCGGTGCTGTATGCGTCATCGATTTCCACAAACCGATATTCATTGGAATTCCAGAGAATAATTTCCTCACAGAAACGGCTTAAGTGCATCATAATCGTAGACAGGGCAGACAAAAGCTCTATCACATAATCCCGGTCTGATACAGAATCCATACTGTTTCTGGTCGGCTCCGCAAATCCAAGAAGTTCTGCCGTATATGCACGATCAAGAGGATACGTAGTTCCAGCCAGCGCGCCTGCTCCAAGAGGACAAGTGTTCATTCTTTTTCGGATATCAAAGAGACGACCTCTGTCTCTCCGAAACATTTCAAAATAAGCGCCAATATGATGAGCCAAAGTCACCGGCTGCGCTTTCTGCAGGTGTGTAAACCCAGGCATATAGGTATGTACATGAGCTTCCATAATAGTAAGAAGCGCCTGAAGAAGTTTTTTTACTTCCTCATCAATGGCATCCATTTCATCCCGCACATACAGTTTCATATCCAATGCCACCTGGTCGTTCCGGCTTCTTCCGGTATGAAGTTTCTTTCCTGCATCTCCAATGCGATCAATAAGATTCGCTTCCACAAAGCTATGAATGTCCTCATACTTCTCTGTGATCTCCAGTGTTCCATTTTCCACGTCTGCAAGAATTCCGTCCAGACCCTGCAAAATAGCTTCCTTCTCCTCTTCTGTCAGGATCTGCTGCTTTGCCAGCATCTGTACATGGGCCTTGCTGCCACGAATATCCTGTTCATAAAATTTACAGTCAAAGGAAATGGAAGCATTAAAATTATATACCAGTTGATCCGTTTCTTTGGTAAAACGGCCTCCCCAAAGCTGTGCCATGGCAATTTCCTCATTTCTCTTATTATTTTCCGAGCACATCTGCGCTCTTTCGCAATTTCATGTGTTAGTGTATCACATTTTTAAAAAAATGCAAACCATTTCTCGGTTTTTTCTGCCTTTTATGCAAAAAAAGCCAATCAAAAAGGGACATTGCTCCTGGCAACATCCCTTTATGTATGGTTTTTTCCCTTCATAGATTTGTCCCATTATTCACCATCGGGGCAAATCATCCCTTTGGGTTTTTCCTCCGGTTTGTGAAAAAGCAGTCTCTTCTCTGCCATAAACAGTCGATCCTTCGCCTGTGTCAAAAGACGCTGACACTGCTGATAAGACGCCTCCTGAATGGCTCCAGAGGAACGCATATCTTCTGCTGTCTGGAATACCTGATCATATGCAAGTTTACCCTCTTCCAGATATCTGGCGCAGGTTGCATATGCCTCCTGTTCTCCCAGCTCTTCCTTCAGCTTCTGATAATCGGAAATACAGATCAGCAAACGGTCTGTGATGTCTTTGAGACTTTGGATCTGCGTGTGCAGGATTGTAGGGATCCCTTCCACGTTTTCCCATGGTTGTGTTTCCTGCTCTTCGTCATCGGAACCAAGCTGTCCATTTCCATTTGGATCATCCTCTTCATTATCAATATCAGGCTGTTCCTCATCTTCTGAGGATTCCCCGTCAGGTTTTTCTTCCTGACCCGGGTCGGGAAGCTGGTCTGGCTTCTCCTGTTCTGTTCCATTTGTATCTGTACCAGTCTGGAATCCGCCTGTCAATTTATCGTCCACGATAACCCCATCTGATGACAGGTTCTCTTCCGAATCAGGCAATACAATGGAAGTTTCCGGAGCTGTCAGTTCTTCCTCTCTGACATCTTCTTTCTTTATCCAGGTATACTCTTCTCTTTCTTTGGAGAGTCTTTCCGCTTTTGCCATCCACAGATTTCTATCACTGATATCTGCTGTGGGTTTTTCTTTGGATTCTGTGTGCTTTTTGTTTCTGGCAACGTATTCTGTGACATCCACCTCTTCCTGTGAAAGAAGTTCTGTAATCTCAGAAATCGTCATCCTCGCCAGAGTATCCATGTCAAGGTCCGGTCGTTTGATCAGGAGCTTCTGAATAAAAGCTGCCTTTCCCGGTGAAATCTCATACTTTTCTGACATTTCTGTTATAATGGAATCCAAAGTATAGGACTGATGGTACACAACCGGCGTAATCTCATCCTGTCCCAGCGCTTCCCGGACATTGTCCGCTACAAGCATCTGTATCTTGGCAGATTTCTCTGCATCCCCATGATCCACAGATACCAGAACAGAATTCTTCTCCTGATCCAGATATCCATCTACAACCATGGTATCCACCAGCATCTGTACTGCTACATTCAGTTTCCTGTAGTTCAGATCGTCCCTTAAATCGTCGAGAATCTTTACCCCATCTGCGTTTAACGCGTTTACTCGGACAACCCGGTCACTGCGGTTCACCTGCAGTTCCAGGCTTGGATTCACATCGATTTCCACAACGGAATCCACTTTAAAGGAGAATTGATATACAGTAATTCCAAGAAGAAGCATACAGCATGCGGCGAGAACAGCTGCCGTCTGTGCGGCTCTCATCCAAAAGCTGCGGGTTTTCTTATGGTCTTCCTCCATAAGCCAGGCTTCTGATTCCAGTTTCGGTCCTGTATCCGCCATTATCTTCTGGAATACATCAGGTGCCATTTGACTCATGCCCCGATGGATTCTTCTTTCTATATCATTCACCTGATGTCACTCCTTCCATATAATTTTTCAGCTTTTTCAGCCCTCTGCGGTATTTGGATAAAACCGTAGAAAGAGGAATTTCAAGAAGTGACGCAATTTCCCGATGTTTCATTCCGGTGTTGGCATGAAGAAGAATGATCTGGCGTTCCTCGTCTGTAAGCACAGAGAATGCCCCTTCAAGTGCAAGACGATCCTCCTGATCTTCCACAGAGGAAAAATCCAAGCGATTTTCCAGAAGATCATAAGGCGTTGTCTCGTACAAGGATTCTTTCTGGGTCTTTCTGTATGCCAGGTTCTTTGCTATGGTAAACATCCATGCCAAAGGCTTCCCGGAAGGCTTGTACAAATGTGCTCCATTCTTGATATTGATGAAGGTATCCTGCAGAATGTCTTCCGCATCCTGCTGATTCTTCAACATGGAAAGAAGGAACCCATAGACAGCCTGATAGCTGGCGTAATAAAGTTTCTCAAACGCCTGCATATCTCCGTCTGCAATCCTGGAAATCCATTCTTCTTTAATCGTAGCTGATAAGCATACGGTTTCGTTTTGTTCGTCCGGAATTACACAAAACAAAATCATATCGTCACCTGTTGTTGATTTCCCTTTCTACTAATATAATACATGAGAAGGCCATTTTATTGCATCGAAATGAAAAAAATTTTATTTTTTTTTATTTTTCTCTGTTTTGGGCCTGTTTTTTGGAATAAATGCACCCACAATAGTTCTGCCGATACAGTCCATACTCTGCTGACAACTCAACAGAACGCTTATATCCGTTCTTTTTCTTAAAATCGGAAGGAAGGTGAGGCACCTGATAAAGCTTTGCCAGTTCTTCCCCGATCTCATTGATCTTTCCTGCATTTTTCAGAGGACTGATAGACAGTGTGGTGGTAAAGTAATCATATCCCCCTTCTCTGGCAAGACGGGCCGCCTCTTCCATGCGAAGACGGTAACAGCGAAAACACCGCTCCCCTCCCTCGGGAACCTGTTCCAGACCTTTTGCCATGTCAAAGAAATCCTGGGGGCGATATGTCCCTTCCATCAGTGTCACCGGATGAACCAGCTTCATCTCCTGAAGCATGCGGCGAAGCTCCTCTACCCGTTTCCCATATTCCTCCTCTGGAAAAATATTAGGATTATAAAAAAACAGGGTTATGGAAAAATATCTGGAAAGGTATTCCAGCACATAGCTACTGCAAGGAGCGCAGCAACTGTGGAGAAATAACCGCGGAACCCTTTCCTCTTCTGTTATTTTATCAATGATTTTTTCCAGTTCCTTTTGATAATTTCTGTTCACCAATCCGTTCTCCCATTCTTACAATTGTTTCATATCCATTTTCTGTATTTTCCAACAGATCATAATCTATTCTTACATAGTCCGGCTGAATCAGAAGCACCACTGTAGAGCCGCCAAATTCAAACCAGCCTTTCTCTTCTCCCCGTTCTACCTTGCGGGGCTTCTTATGAAGATTAGTGATTTTTCCCACCATCATGGCTCCTACTTCCATCATCACCAGCGTTCCAAAGCGTGTTGTCTGCAGCAGTGTATATTCTCTGGCATTCTCCTTATAAATGGGAAATACCTCGCCAGCCACAGGATTCACCGTATGAAAGATCCCAGGCAGAACCACATTGGAGGATTTTACACCTTCTGCCACATAGCAGTAATGGTGATAGTCATCTACCGTCAATCGAAGAATCACCGCGTAGCCGCCTTCATATCTGCGGGCCAGCTTTTCATTTTTCAGGAGCTGGGCCACTGTGTATTCTGTTTCCTTAATAAAAAAACGAGACTGCTTCCCTATGCGGTACACAGAAGCCTTACCATCACAGGGACTGATCAGATATTGCTCTCCCTGAGCCAAAGGCCTGTATTGTTTCTGAATCCTTCTTGTAAAAAAGTCGTTATAGGATCCATACATACATTCTTCATATTCCTCCATGGGAATCTGGTTTCGCTGAACAAAGCCGGGAATCATTCTTGCGGAAAGAGAGGTACTGAGAAACCAGCCTGCCAGTCTGGAAACAAAAGGACGGACCAGGATCTTCAGACAAAGTCTTCCACCCCGGTCCGTATATAAATGTCTCAGTAATTTGTCCTGTCCACTGTCCTCGATGGTAATATTCCCTTTTCTGTCAATATATTTCATCCAATCACATCCTGTCACTTATTCTGTATTACAGTCTTTGCACACGTATCCGCTGTCTTTCGACAGCGGATATGGATTTCTCTGATTCTATTTTACACTAAATGAAACATCTTCGCAAGAGCCAGGGCTACTAATGCCACCAAAATAATCACAACTGGATTCTGCGGTTTTTTTACTTTGATATCACTGATAAACAGAACGCCTACAATCACAATTGCCGCATGAAGGGCAAAAATAAAATGAACCCCGCAATAACGACGAAGAAGATACAAAAACGGAAGAATAATGGCCATGGAGGTAATAGGGAGTCCCTGATAGTAATGACGAAGTTCCTCGGTACTGCTCTGACGTTTTTCTTCTGTTACATTAAAGTAACCAAGACGGATCACAGAAGCCACCCCGTAAAGTACCAGTATGGTCATACTTACCCAGCCATGCATTCCCAGACAATAGCATATAATGATGGGGAAAATTCCAAAGCAGACCACATCACACAGGGAATCAATCTGAATCCCAAATTTCTTTTCGTCTTCGGTACGGTTTTTTTTCGTTCTGGCTATTTTTCCATCAAACATGTCACACAATCCAGACAGAGCAAGGCAGAAAATCGCCACCTTAAAATTCCCCTGAAATGCCTGAAACATACCTAAAATAGAAATTCCCAGGCTGATATAAGTCAATACAACGGTGTAATCATAAAATCCTAACATCAAACTATCTCCTCTTTTCTCTTCTGTTCCCTTCCAATCACAATCTGCGCCACACAGGTCATCACTGCACTGATCAAAAGCTGCCCGTAATATGAAATCCCTCTGCTCAACAACATGGAAGGCAGTAAAATCTTGCCAAATACAGGAGCAAACATGATCAAATACAGGGTCTCGCTGATTCCCATGCCTCCTGGAAGAGGAAGCATATCCACAGATACGGAGATGACCGCCTGAAGAATGGTAATCGTAACAATGGATTCCCCATGAAAGCCCAGGGCGCAATAAACCCAATAAGTAACTGTAAACAAAATCGTTCTCTGTACCAGCGTAATCAGAAAAACATTTCCTATGATACGCTTATGAGATGCCCAGAACGCCGCTGTTTCATGGTACTGATCCATGGAACGCTCCAGCGATTCCAGTCTTTTCTGTTTTTTCTTCAGGATATGAAAGCGTTCCAAAAGCTTCAGTCCCCGGACCATCAGCCATTTTGCCAGTCCCGGCGCAAACACTAACACCAGCATAAAGGAAACACAGAATACATTCAGGGCAAGTCCCAGATAGAACACCCACATATACTCTCCCAGATATCCTTCCAGAAATCCTCTTCCAAAAATCCAGATCAAACCGCCCACAAAAACAAGAACTGCTTTGTAGGTGATGGTAACAATCATCAAAACCAGAGTGGTAACCGGAATATCCAGTTTATCCTTCTTCATATAGTAAATCTGCATGGGCTGTCCTCCAGTCGCTGATGGAGTAATACAGCTGAAGAAGAACCCCACAAAGGAATAAAGAGCGCAGTGACTCATCTGGACCTTTTCTCCAAGGGTACGCATCATATAAAAAATGATCACGGACTCTCCAATGATAAAAAGCACCACACAAACAATCCCAAGCCATAGATAGCTGGACTTTGCACTATGTATCACCTGCAGGATCTCATGGATATCCTCTCCCCGAAACACAAAGTATACCGTCAGAGAAAACACCAGGATCAAAAATATCACATTCAGAATTGCTTTTTTTCTGTTTTCTTTCATTTTCTTTTTCTTTTGCACACGCTTCCTTTTAATTTATGAATCTCCAGAAGTGGTTTTAAACTCACTAAGTGTTCCTATTATATCACAACCTCTCACAAAAGCATATGATAAAATATACCAAAATGGAGGTAACGCAATGAAACCACTTTTGGAAGTCAGGGATGTTTCTCTCGTTTACCATACCCCTATAGGGGAAACGTCTGCCCTTTCTCATATATCGTTTCAACTGATGCCCGGCGAATTTCTTGCTGTCGTCGGTCCATCCGGATGTGGAAAATCCACACTTTTAAACCTGATCTGCGGACTTTTAACCCCCAGCAGCGGTTCCATCCTTATGGATGGAAGTCCTGTTGTTGCCGGAAATTCCCGTATCGGCTATATGCTTCAGAAGGATCATCTGCTGGAATGGAGAAGCATCTACCGAAATGTTATCCTTGGTCTGGAAATCCGCAAAGAACTTACTCCCCAGAAGCTTGCCCTCATCGACGAATTGCTTATCACTTACGGATTGGACAAATTCCGTGACGCCCGTCCATCTCAGTTATCCGGCGGCATGCGACAAAGAGCTGCCCTGATTCGCACACTGGCGCTAAAGCCTGACCTTCTCCTTCTGGATGAGCCCTTTTCTGCCCTGGATTATCAGACACGCCTGGATGTCAGTGACGATATCGGCCGGATTCTGAAAAAAGAACACAAGCCAGCCATCCTTGTCACCCATGATATTTCCGAGGCCATCAGTATGGCAGACCGTGTACTGGTCCTTTCCGCCCGTCCCGCCACCTTAAAAAAAGAAGTTCCCATTCTTTTCAAAGCCAAAACCAGAACACCCCTTTCCTCCAGGAATGAGCCGGAATTCAAATCCTATTTTCAATCTATATGGAAGGAGCTGCATCAAGATGACTGAATACTCTGCAGAACAAAAAGCTTATCTGCTTCACAGAAAGCGGGAAAAGCAGTGGATTACTCTGGTACGTATCCTGATCTTCCTGGTCTTTCTGGGGCTCTGGGAATTATCTGCCAGGCTGGGCTGGATCGATTCTTTTATTTTCAGCAGTCCCGGGCAGATCCTAACCGCCTTTATCCAGATGACCCAGGCTCAGTCTCTCTTCACCCACATTGGAATCACTCTGGGAGAAACTCTGCTGAGCTTTTGCCTGGTGGTTCTTTTTGGGATTGGCACCGCCGTCCTGTTATGGTATTTTCCCAGACTTTCCAAAATTCTGGAACCCTATCTTGTGGTCCTTAACAGCCTTCCTAAATCTGCCCTTGCTCCCCTGCTGATTGTCTGGCTGGGAGCAAATGTCCGTACCATTGTGGTTGCCGGTATGTCTGTGGCAATCTTTGGTTCCATCATGAATCTGTATACAGGATTTCTGGAGGCTGATCCGGAAAAAAGGAAACTCATTGCCACTTTGGGAGGTACCCGAAGAGACGAACTGTTTAAAATTGTACTTCCCTCCTCCATACCCCTGATTTTAAGTGTAATGAAGGTAAACATCGGTCTTTGCCTGGTAGGGGTCATTATTGGAGAATTTATCGGCGCCCGTCAGGGATTGGGATACCTGATCATCTATGGAAGTCAGACCTTTAAGCTCACCTGGGTTTTAATGTCCATCTGCATCCTGTGCGTCATTGCCATGATCCTATATCACATCCTGAATCTTCTGGAAAAGCATTATTTGAAGAGAAAGTAAACCTCTTTATTGGATATAACGAAACAGGGAAGCGTTTGGATTCACGCTTCCCTGTTTTTTTGCTTGCATTTTCCCATAAAATCCTTTAAAATAAAGAAAAAAAGAATGTATGTTCGATTTTTATTTCAGGAGGTACTACCGATGAAACACCTTTGGCTGATTCCCTGCATTGTGCTTCTTTTTCTTATACTGCTCTTTCTTTTATACCGAAGGAAGAATTACTATCCCTATGCAGCCAGGCATATCCTCACCAAAAGAGAATATCGTTTTTATCTTCTCTTACGAGAAGTGGCAGATGAGTACCACTATCTCATCTGTCCTAAGGTGGGAGTCAAAGATCTGCTCTCTGTTACCGATCAAAGACACTACATGAAGTATTTCCATATGATTGCTCAGAAGCATGTGGACTTTGTCGTGTGTGACCATGATCTTCGCGTACTTTTTGTCATTGAACTGGATGACAGCACCCACGAGACCAGAGATGCCAGGAAGCGGGATCATCTGAAAAACAAAGCCTTTGCCGCTGCCGGAATCCCCTTGAAGAGAATCACAGAAATCGATAAGAAACAGATCCGAAAGCTCTTTCATTAATCTGACCTTGTTTCCTTTTGATAAAAGAATGGGCCAAACCACAGAAACTGCAGTTTGACCCATTCATTATCTCATAATATAAACAAAATAAGCTGCATACCCAACAAGCATAATAGCGCCTCCGGCTCTGGAAAGCTTCCGATCCCGGAATACACACAGCCACAAAAGGATTCCTGCTGCTGCTGAAATAATAGTATCTATTATAAATTTCGACTCAAATGCCACCGGTGTGATCAGCGCTGTGGTACCTACCACAAACAGGATATTGAAGATATTGCTTCCCACAATATTTCCGATTGCAATATCCGCCTTTCCCTTCATTGCTGCAGATACAGAGGTAACCAGTTCCGGAAGAGAGGTGCCCAGCGCCACAATAGTCAGACCAATGAGGCGTTCGCTCATACCCACTTCCTTTGCAATCACAGTCGCTGCATCTACTGCAAAATCACTGCCCAGCATAATACATACAATTCCTATGATCACCATAATCAGCAGCTTCCATATGGACTCTTCTTTCTTCTTTTCTTCTTCCTGCTGATTTTTATCTTTTTTTACCATCCAGAACAGATAACCAAGGTAAGCCAGAAATGCCACCCAGAGGATGACACCCTCCCAAAGTCTGATTTCATTTCCGCTGATTCCAAGTCCCAAAAGCAAAAAAGTAATGAGGATCATATACGGCATTTCTACTTTTACCGTGGATTTTGCAACAGCAATGGGAACGATCACCGCAGAAAGTCCCAGAATGATCAATACATTTAAAATGTTACTTCCCACAATATTTCCAATGGTGATCCCTGCGTTTCCCTTTAATGCAGCCGTAATACTTACTGCCGCTTCCGGCGCGCTGGTTCCCATTGCCACAATGGTCAGACCAATGACCAACTGTGGAATTCCAAATTTCTCAGCTACTCCTGCCGCTTCATCCACGAACCAGTCTGCCCCTTTTACCAAAAGTCCAAAACCAAGGATCAAAAGCAGGATCTGTAAAATTATTTCCATTTTTCCTTCCTCTCTGTCCATATGTTTTCATTTGCTTCAACGTCTTTATCTGGATTTTACCTTATTCCAGAGTTCTCCATAAATCTTGTCCGCCTCTGGTCCAAGATACCGGAAGGTTTCCAGATTTGAATACTGAGACAGATCTGGAAAGGCAATCTGGCTGTTTCGGATGTTCTCATCCTCAATCAGTTCTCTTGCTACTACATTTGGTGTGGAGTAAGTAATGTACTCAAAGTTTTTCAATGCAATATCCGGCCGGCACAGGAAATTCAGAAATTTTTCTGCATTTTCCTTGTTCTCTGCGTTCTTGGGAATTACCCAGGAATCGATCCAGATATTGGTACCTTCCTTGGGAATCACATATTCCAGATCCGGATTCTCTTTTTGTGTGTAAATTGCTTCTCCGGAATAGATTACTCCAATGGCTGCCTCATTTCCAATCATCTTATCTCTTACCTGGTCTACTACATATGCCTGAACCAGAGGCTTCTGATGAATCAAAAGCTCCTTTGCTTCATTAAGCTCATCCAGGTCTGTGGAATTGAGAGAATATCCAAGATACTTTAAGGCTACGGCAAAAGCATCTCTCACAGAATCCTGCATCAGAATACTGTCCTTATATTTTTCATCCCACAAAACAGACCAGCTGTCAATGGGTTCATCCACCATGGTTTTATTATAAAGGATTCCCACAGTTCCCCAGCAATAAGGAACGGAATATTTGTTTTCCGGGTCAAATTCTCTTGACTGTTCCATATACTGCGTTCCAATATTCTTGATATTGGGGATTTTGTCAAAATCAATTTCAGACAGAAGATCATTTTCAATCATCCTCTGGATCATGTAATCACTTGGGCAGATCACATCATAGGCAATGGCCCCGGAACTGATCTTTGGATATAGAATCTCATTGGTTTCAAATTCCTCATAGATTACATCTATGCCAGTCTCTTCCTCAAACAGAGTAATGATTTCCGGATCCATATATTCTCCCCAGTTATATACTACCAGCTTTTCTTTATTCATAACCTGGTTCTGAGAAGCATAGTAAATTCCACCGCCTAAAAATACAATGGCAATGGCTGCCGGTAAAACACGACGTACCAGAATTTTTGCCACTCTGGAAGGACGTCTGACTCTTTTTTTCTTCCGGCTGGTTTCTTTTTCTTCTTTTGGTCCGTAATTTACCAGGATTAAAAGTACCAGTACCGTAACGAACATCAATGTGGAAAGGGCATAAATTTCCGGTTTGATTCCCTTTCGTACTTCTGTGTAAATCTTCGTAGATAAGGTATCGATTCCCGGTCCCTTGGTAAAGTGGGTAATGACAAAATCATCCAGAGACATGGTAAAGGCCAGCATAAATCCAGACAATACACCTGGAACAATATCCGGAAATACCACCTTGAAAAAAGCCTTAAATGGAGAGGCCCCAAGGTCCAAGGCAGCTTCATAGGTCCGTCGGCTGGTCTGACGCAGCTTTGGCATTACACTTAAGATCACATATGGTATGTTAAAGGTAATATGAGCAATCAGAATGGTTCCAAAGCCCAATGTCATACGAAATGCAATAAAAAGCAGCATCAGGGAAATACCCATAACGATTTCCGCATTCATCATAGGAATATTGGTCAATCCCATGTAAAGAGTACGCCATTTCTGTTTCATGCCCTGAATGGCAATGGCTGCTGCTGTTCCAATCACAGTTGCAATCAGCGCTGCCGCTGCCGCCAGAAACAGCGTCGTGTACAAAGCACTCATGATCTGTTCATTCTGAAACAGTTCTTTATACCATTTCAGTGTAAATCCGCCCCATTTTGCTCTGGTCTTGGATTTATTAAAGGAAAGAACGATCAATGTCACAATGGGCGCATAAAGAAGGATAAAGATCAGCGCCAGATATATTTTCTCCAAGTATTTCCGCATCAGAATACCCCGCTCTCTTCTTTATCGTATTTGGCAACCAGCGCCATACTGGCAATGATAAATACCATCAGCACCAGGGAAAGTCCGCTTCCCACATGCCAGTTGCTGTTTTGTTTAAAGGACTGTTCGATCACATTTCCAATCAGAAGGATCTTTCCGCCGCCCAAAAGGTCTGAGATTACGAAGGTGGTAAGCGCAGGCACAAATACCATAGTAATCCCGCTGATCACTCCCGGTACGCTAAGAGGGAGAATGATCTTCAGAAAGGTCTGAGCCGGATTGGCGCCCAAATCTCTGGCCGCATTTAAAACATCTTTGTCAATCTTGATCAGAACATTGTAAATCGGCAGTACCATAAAGGGCAGGAAATTATATACCATACCAAGGATAATCGCATATGGCGTATTGATGATTTCCAGTCCGGGCAAATGGAAAAATTTCAGGACGCTGTTAATCACACCTGTTTTTTCCAGAAGAGTCTGCCATGCCATGGTACGCAGCAAAAAATTCATCCACATGGGAAGAATAAAAATCAGTACAATAAAGCTGGACTGGCTCACATTTCTGGAACTTAAGATCATGGCCAGAGGATATGCCAGAATCAGACAGACCAGCGTACTGAAAAAGGAAAGCATAATGGACATCCCCAATGCTTTCAGATTTTCCGGTGTGGTAATAGCCGAAAGGTTGGCAAAGGTAAATGCGCTATCGTCATTGGTAAAAGCATAATACAGAATCACCAGAAGGGGGATCACCACAAAGGACACGGACCAAAACAGATACGGGCCGGCCAGTAAACGCTTACTCTTCAATATTCACAGCCTCCTCGTCCTCGGATTCCGGTTTTTTCATGATCTGAATATCAAAAGGATCCACGTGGATACTTATCTCTGTTCCTACAGGGAACATATCTGTGCTATGAACCAGCCATTCGTAATTATTTGCCATTACTTCCATTTCATAGTGTACTCCCTTGAAGATCAGATGAGTCACCACTCCATCCATGGTACCTTCTCCTGGTTTTAACAGATCAATATCCTCCGGTCGGATCACCACGTCCACCGGTTTGTTATGTCCAAAGCCTTCATCCACACAGGGGAAAGGCACACCGAGAATTTTTACCAGACGATCCTCCAGCATCAGACCTGGAATAATATTACTTTCCCCAATGAAATCCGCCACAAAAGCATTTTCCGGTTCATTGTAAATTCCCTCCGGCGTACCGATCTGCTGAATATAACCCTGGTTCATAACCACGATGGTATCTGACATAGTCAGAGCCTCCTCCTGATCATGGGTTACATAGATAAAGGTAATTCCCAGTTCGTTTTTCAGACGAATCAGCTCATACTGCATGTCCTGCCGCATTTTTAAATCCAGTGCGCCAAGAGGCTCATCCAGAAGAAGAACCTTCGGCTCATTGACGATTGCACGTGCAATAGCGATTCGCTGCTGCTGTCCTCCACTTAAAGACTCCGGCATTCGATTCTCAAATCCATCCAGATTTACCAGCTTTAAGGCATACTTGATTTTGTCATGAATATACTGTTTACTTTTGTTTTTTATTTTCAGACCAAAAGCAATATTTTCTGCGATAGTCATGTGGGTAAACAGCGCATATTTCTGAAACACTGTATTCAGCTGACGTTTGTTTGGAGGAAGACTGGTAATATCCTGTCCGTCAAAAATCACCCGTCCGGAATCCGGACTTTCAAATCCTCC
>SAMEA3387494__coassemble_1926_pt1 | contig 36026 bp, 33 predicted proteins | sample SAMEA3387494__metabat2_low_PE_043 | metagenome-assembled genome bin SAMEA3387494 (sample SAMEA3387494) | Felis catus | biome: Faeces | place: United Kingdom | collected 2012
TAAAAAGGAATCTGAAACCCTTGATTTTACTGGGCTGAAGATTCCGAGAGATTATCAATTAGAAATGGAGGAAAAAATATGAAAATGAAAAAGCTTTTAGCCACAATGCTTGCATCAACGATGGTTGTTACTATGCTCTCAGGCTTTGGAAATGAAGAAACAAAAGTGCTTGTAAAGGACGCTGTAGTAGAAGCGCAAGAAGAGGCGGAATCCACAGAAGAAACAGAAGGTCTGAAAGCAATCTCCTTCAACATCGGTCAGGAACCAACCACGCTGGACCCGGGGCTTTGTGCTGGTGTGGATGGATCTCTGGTCATCAGCCATCTGTATGATGGTCTGTTGCGTGAGCGCGATCACAAGATGGAACCCGCCACTGCGGAACGTTATGAAGTCAGTGACGATGGTCTGGTGTATACCTTCTATCTCCGTAAAGATGCGAAATGGTCTGATGGAAAAACAGTGACAGCAGGCGACTTCGTATTTGCATGGAAACGTGTGCAGGACCCGGCTGTTGCTTCTTCCTATTCCTGGATTTTTGATTCCGGTAATATCGAATCTTATAAAGCAATTGACGATACGACATTGGAAGTAAAATTAACGGCACCGTCTCCGGTATTCCTGAGCTTGTTGGGAAATGCCAACTTCATGCCACTGCGTGAAGATATCATTGACTATCAGGATGGCGGCTGGGCTGTGAACCCTGAAAAGGTTGTCTGCAATGGACCTTTCTACATGGAAAGCTATTCCGCAGGCGATAAACTGGTTATGAAGAAGAATGAAAACTTCTACGATGCAGATAACGTAAACATTGACAAAATTGACGCGCTGATGATTGTGGATACCACCACTGCGTTGACTGCTTATGAAGCAGGTCAGCTGGATGCGCTGAGCGCCGTTCCTCCGGCAGAGATTTCCCGTCTGATCAATGAAGATCCAAACTTTACAATTGAAGAAGGCGGAACCGTAAACTACTATTGCTTTAACGAGCAGGTGGAGCCATTTAAAGATCCACGTGTTCGCCAGGCTTTTACCTATGCCATTGACCGTGAAGCAATCTGTACAGACGTGCTGAAGGATTCTCATGTTCCAGCGACTTCTCTGGTTCCTGGTATCATTTATGACTCTGAAGGAAACATTTTTAACGAGGTTGCCGGCGATCACGGAATTGCTACTGATCTTTCAAAGGTGGAAGAGGCGAAGAAACTTCTGGCTGAAGCCGGATATCCGGATGGAGAGGGATTCCCGGAATTTGAAATCCTTTATAACACCGACGAAACCAACAAGGCAATCAGCGAAACCCTGCAGCAGATGTGGCATGACAATCTTGGGGTTAACTGTAAGCTGGTGAATATGGAATCTGCTGTTTTCCATCAGACTCGTGTTGCACATGATTTCCAGGTTTGCCGCGGCGGCTGGACAGGTGACTATGCCGATCCTCTGACTTATCTTGAAATTTATATGTCTGACAGCCCAACAAACTATCCTGGATTTAACAATCCTGATTTCGATAAGCTGATCACAGAAGGACGCGTACTGACAGGTCCAGAACGTTTCGAGAAATTCTATGAAGCTGAGAAGCTTCTGATTGAAGGTTACGACTTCATGCCGATTTCTTACGAGGGCGATACCGTGCTTGTAAACTCAGATAAGATTGATGGATGGGAGTGGACCTCAGGAGGTTACTACAACTTTGCGTACGCAGATGTTGTAGAAGAATAATTTAGAACAGACACCGGGGTGGAGACCGGTTGCGCAGGGACGGTCTCCATCTGCCGTAAAAAGTAAGAACAAATAAGAACAGCCCTCTTTCGTGATTACTGGAGAGGGCTGTTCTTGTACCTTAAAAATTTAAATAGCTGATAAAAGTGCGTCTACATCTTCTTCTCTGGTTGCCCAGCTGGTGCAGAATCGGCAGCTGTGATGGGTTTCATCCACAGGGCCGAAATCTTCAAAGGAAAAATCCCTGGACAGTCGTTCCATTTGCTCTTTGGACAAAATAGGAAACTGCTGATTGGTTGGGCTTTCGCAGGCAAAGGCATAGCCTTTTTTCTGGAAACCATCTCTGAGCTTCATAGCCATAGCAATGGCATGCTTGCTGATCTGAAGGTAGAGGTCATCGGAAAACAGGGTGTCAAACTGAATGCCAAGGAGACGACCTTTCGCGAGCATGGCACCACGCTGTTTCATGAGGGAACGGAAGCCATTGAGAAAATCAGGATCCGGAACCACAACTGCTTCTCCAAACAGAGCTCCCACTTTTGTGCCTCCAATATAAAAGACATCACACAGCTGAGCCAGATCTGCAAGGGTAACATCATTTCCTTCGGATGCCAGTGCGTATCCCAGGCGGGCGCCGTCAACGAACAGAGGAAGATGGTATTTCAGACAGATTTCACGAATGGCAGTCAGTTCCGCCTTGGAGTAAACCATACCAGTTTCGGTTGGCTGTGAGATATAAACCATACCTGGCTTAACAATATGTTCCCAGGCTCCGTCATGCTTCCAGCGCAGATAAGCGCTCTCAATGTCCTCAGCATGAATCTTGCCCTGGTAATGTGGAAGTGTCAGAACCTTATGCCCGGTGCTTTCCACGCCGTTGCCCTCGTGGACATTGATGTGGCCGGTTTCAGCAGCGAAAACTCCTTCGTGTGGACGCAGAATGGAACAGATTACGGTGGTGTTGGTCTGGGTGCCCCCAACCAGAAAATGTACAGCTGCATTGGGTGCACAGCAGGCAGCGCGGATCTTTTCTGCTGCGGAACTGCAGAAAGAATCTTCCCCATAACCACCGGTCTGTACCATATTGGTTTCGTTTAAGCGGTGGAGAACCTTTGGGTGTGCGCCTTCCAGATAGTCACTATTGAAAAGAATCATGGAAATAGCCTCCTAAATTTTTTAGTGTATATCTGATATTTTATGCCAAAATATGAGAAAAAACAAGATATTTCACAAGCTTTTTCTTAAAGTTTGTATTATTCAAAATTTTATTTTATAATAAAAAAAATGCGCAAAGAAAGGAAGTAAGATACGATGAAAGAAATGATTTGCGAAAAAATAAAAGAAATGAGAACCTCCATTCTTTCCAACATTCAGGACAGCATCCGGATTGAAAGCGTCAGTGGAGAACCTTATGAGGGCGCACCTTATGGAAAGGGACCGAAGGCAGCACTGGAGCATGCGCTTCGTTTGGGAGAATCCTTCGGATTGAAAACCAAAAATGTAGATGACCGGGCTGGCTGGGTTGAATATGGAGAAGGAGAGGAAATGATCGCCATTCTGGGACATCTGGATGTGGTTCCGGCGGGGGACGGTTGGAATTATCCTCCGTTTGGCGGAGAAATCTGTGATGGCAGGCTGTATGGACGAGGAGTCCTTGATGACAAAGGTCCGGTGATCGGTGCCATCTGTGGCCTGAAAGCGATGAAGGATCTTGGAATCAAGACAAAACGCCGCATCCGTGTGATTTTTGGTTGTGCAGAGGAAACAGGCTGTGACTGTATCCATCATTATATTGCATGTGGAGAAGAACTTCCGTCAGCGGGCTTTACACCAGATGGTGATTTTCCTCTTATCTTTTTTGAAAAGGGAATGACTACTGTGGAGGCAGGAAAGAAAATACCGCAAATGGGAAACATTAAGGTGCTGCAGTTTGCAGGAGGTGTTGCCAAGAATGTGGTAACTCCTAACTGTACACTTGTGATGGAGGGAATCTGGAAGATCCCGGAGCAGGAAGGCGTTACGGTTACTGTTCAGGATGGAAATACCACAGTATATGCAGAGGGAAATGGCGCCCATGGCAGTACGCCGGAAAAAGGAATCAACGCAGCCATCCGTCTGTTAAAGGCAGTACAGCATCTGGATTTTGGCGGCGATTTCCAGCAGATGATGAATTTTATTCTGAAGGAAGTGGGAGAGGAAACCAATGGAAAAACATTGGGAATCTACTATTATGATGAAGAAACTGGAGAAACTACAGTGAATTTAGGGATTGTTTCCTATACCCCGGAAGAAATGCGTCTGACACTGGATATCCGCCATCCGAAAAATGCCGTGCAGCCAGAGGTGGCACAGAAGGTAGAAGAGGCTCTTGGAAAGTATGGAATGGAGGTTTTTGAGTCCAAACCTACGGAATGTCTGTATGTGCCTCAGGATTCCCCACTGGTAAAAACGCTGATGACGGTTTACAGGGAGCAGACTGGACGTACAGAAAAACCTATGGCCATTGGAGGGGGAACATATGCAAAAATGTTCCAGAATATGGTGGCTTTTGGACCGGTATTTCCGGATGAGCCATCTCTGATCCACCAGGCAAATGAGTCAGCGGATGTGGAGCAGCTGATGGAGGCGATTGAGATGATTACCATTGCAGCTGTAGAGCTGGCGGTTTAGTAATCATAAAAAAAGAAAGCTCTGGAAGCTGTTACATAGAAAAATCAAAAAAAGAAACCCCTGTCTCATCTGAAAGGAGGGACAGGGGTTTCTTTTTGAAATTTACAGATCAATAGAAATATGCTGTTCTGCAATGTTATGTTTCTTGGCATAGCCCGTCAGCATCAGAGTCAGAGCGCCGTCTCCGGTTACGTTACATGCAGTACCAAAGCTGTCCTGAAGGGCAAAGATGGTCAGCATCAGTGCAGTTCCGGCATCATCGAATTTCAGAACGCCGGTGATGATTCCAAGAGATGCCATAACAGTTCCGCCAGGAACGCCAGGTGCGCCGATGGCAAATACGCCAAGGAGTACGCAGAATAAGATCATGGTTCCAAGAGATGGAACAGAACCGTACAGAATCTTGGAAATGGTCATACAGAAGAAGACTTCTGTCAAAACAGATCCGCAGAGATGAATGTTGGCAAAAAGCGGAATGCCGAACTGTACCATATCTTTGCGGAGCGGTTTACATTTGTTCGCACACTGAAGCGCAACAGCAAGTGTGGCAGCAGAAGACATGGTTCCTACTGCAGTCAGGTAAGCCGGTCCATAATTCCGTACGACTTCCATTGGATTTTCTTTTGCGTAAGCGCCTGCAAGTCCATAGAGAAGCGCCATCCAGATAAAATGACCAAGCAGTACAATGACGATTACCTGTAAGAAAACAGGAAGCTGTTTGGTGATGGAACCCTCATAGGCGAGAGAGCAGAAGGTCAGTGCAATAAAGAATGGAAGGATCGGGATGATTACCTTAGATACCAGAGAAAGAACGATCTTCTGGAATTCATCCAAGATACCGGAAATCAATTTCGCCTTATTCCAGGTAGCTGCAAGACCAACCATAACGGAAAATACCAGAGCACTCATAACCGACATGATCTGGGGGATTGCCAGTTCAAAGACGATATCCGGAAGCGCCTTTAAACCTTCTACATCTGTTACGATAGAAAGATGCGGGATCAGCGCATATCCGGAAGCCATGGAAAACAGTGCGGCTCCCAGGGAGGAGGCATAAGCGATCACAATGGCAACACCCAGCATCCGGGAGGCATTGTTTCCAAGCTTCGTGATGGATGGAGCAATAAAGCCAATGATGATCAGCGGTACACAGAAGTTGATCACCTGACCGAGAATATACTTCAAAGTAACGATTACATTTAAAACACCAGTGACAAAACCTGAAGTCTCAGCAGAGTTCAGGATCAGACCAATAATAAGACCAAGTACCACACCTACCAAAAGTTTAAATGGAAGGCTTTTGAAAAAGCTGTTTTTTTTCATGAAATTAATTCCCCTTCTAAGGTTATTATACTCAGCATTCCCGGTTAACGTTGACCCGGTCAATCATAACATTTAAGATTTCCGTATCTGTTGAACGCATGCCCACACGACCAATATAGCCCATGCTCTTAATTGTTTCTTCCACATCTCCCTTAATGATACCTTCTCCTGGAAGAAAGCTCTTATTCTGGATGCTGAGGTGGAAGGCCATAAGGGCAGCATCCACGGAAGTGGCGATTTTTGCTGCGCAGGATGGCTTGGCACCGTCACATACAATACCGCCGATGTTTCCCAGGGTATTGATGATAGTCAGAGAAACCTGCTGATACGTACCGCCATACATATAGGTGATGCCGGCGCCGGCGCCGCAGGCTGCACTTACTGCACCGCAGTATGCAGAGAGACTGCCAATATAAAATTTCTGATGAATGGCAATGAGGTTACTGACTACCAGGGAACGATAGAGCTTTTCTCTGGAAATTTCCCATTCTTCCGCGTAGGCAATTACTGGAAGGGATACGGTCATTCCCTGATTGCCGCTTCCGGAATTGATGACAACCGGCATGGAACAGCCGCCCATGCGGGCGTCGCTTCCGGCTGCTGCTCTGGCGCAGGCCCGGGTAGTGATTCCTTTTCCCCATACATGCATCAGAGTTTTACCGATCTGTGCGCCATAATTATTGTCCAGACCTTCCTGGGAAATGGCAGAATTCATACGGATCTGGCGTTCCAGAAGATCTTTGACATCCTCAATCTTAACTTCATTGGCAAAGGTTAAGATATCCTTCACCGTTAAGGTGGATTTGTCAATGCCTGCATCGGTATCTTCTGCTTCCACTGGAATATCCAGAAGTACTTCGTCGTCCTTTACGATCTTTGTAATGTTGGTATGGTGATTGATGATGGTTACTTCAGCATAATGGTTGTCTTTCTTTACTTTGGCCACAATATAAAGATTGGCAACGCCTTCCACAAGAGAACAGGAACAGATACGTTGTTCCACCAGTTCCCGTGTCTTCTGGATGTGTTCCGGGGTGATTTCTTCCAGAACCTCCAAAGCCTTATCTGCGTTGCCGCCCACAACACCCAGGATTGCAGCCACATCGATGCCCTTCATGCCATCGGAATTGGGAACAGTGACACCCTTCACATTCTTGATGATGTTGCCGCTGCAGCTCATCTCGATGGTGTCTGGAAAATCGCCCAGAATCTGTCTTGCCTTAGCAGCAGCATAGGCAATGGCAATGGGTTCTGTACATCCCAGGGCAGGTACAAGTTCGTGCTTTAGAATGTTCAGATAATTACTGTACAAAGCAGAATCCATTATTCTCCCTCCTTCAAAAAGTTTATGCAAATATTATATTATACAGGGAAAAGAAACACAAGTTTTATTCATATTTACAAAGAATATTTTTTTTGATATCCTAAAGTTATAGAATGTAATAGACAGGAAGATAGGAGAAGAAATATGTATAAACGGATATATAATGCATTAAAAGAAAACGGGATGGCCAGAACAGCAGTGATCGTGGAAGGACCGGGAACCGGAAGCCGGTGTATGGCAGAGCAGGGGGGACTTTTTTCTGAAGATTCCGCAGACTGGAGCGGAATGGAAGCGCAGATTTTGTCTCAGGAAGAGACAGGGCTTCTCCTGGTGGGAAATCGGAAAGTCTTTGTGGAACTGTTTCGTCAGAATCCTCAGCTGATCATTTTGGGAGGAGGTCATGTATCCTGCCCTGTGGCCCATCTGGGAAGTATGCTGGGATTTCATGTAACGGTAATGGATGACAGACCGGAATTTCTTACACGGGAACGTTTTCCAGAAGCGGATCAGCTGATTCTTGGTTCCTTTGAAGAACTGTCAGAAAAAATTCCCCTTTACGAAAATGCTTATTATGTGGTAGTAACAAGGGGACATACAGGAGACAGTATCTGTGCGAGACAGATTCTGCGTCGTCCATATGTATATTTTGGAATGATTGGAAGTAAGACAAAGGTGCGGCTTTCCAGGGAAAAACTCATGGGAGAAGGTTTTACAGAAAAAGAACTGGATACCATTCATGCGCCCATTGGACTTCCCATCGGCGGTCAGCTTCCAGAAGAAATTGCCATTAGCATCATGGCAGAAATCGTACAGGAAAAAAACAGAAGATACCTTTCTTTTGCAGATGAGAAGGTGGAAGAGGCGGTGCTTAGTGGTAAAAAAGGAGTTATGCTTACCATTGTAAAAAAATCCGGCTCCTCTCCAAGGGGAATGGGAAGTAAGATGTTTTTGGGGGAGGATGGTTCCTCTTATGGAAGCATTGGCGGAGGAAGCGTGGAATACGAAGCCATGCAGCATGCATCTGTGGTAACGGGAACAGAACTGGTTTCTTATAACCTTTCTGTCAGTGACCAGCGTAATCTGGGAATGATTTGCGGCGGCAATGTAGATGTTCTCTTTGAAAAAATCTGAAAATAGCAGAAAGAAATGATTGTGTTTTGAAAAAAGTGTGATAGGATAAAATAAGATAAGCACCGGACTTTTAAGGAAAATTCCTGCGGAGAATGGACTGCCAGAGCATAGTAAATAAGGAAAAGAGAATTTCTGAACAATATGAGCCGGAGTCCGTGGGGGATTTCGGCTTTTTCCGTGTACAGTTCCTATCATGAGAAAGAACGTGCGTATCAAAAAAAAGAAGGAGAAAAATCTATGGAGACAAGAATTGCAGTGATTGCCATTATTGTGGAAGACCGTTCCAAAAGTGAAGAGCTGAATCAACTGCTCCATCAATATGGAGAGTATATTGTGGGCAGGATGGGAGTTCCTTATCGGGAGAGAGAGGTTTCTGTCATCAGTGTGATCCTGGATGCGCCTCAGGAAAAAATCAGCGCATTGTCCGGAAAACTGGGAATGCTTCCCGGGGTTTCCAGCAAAACCGTTTATTCAAAGCTGCCGGAGAAAAAGTAAATGAAGGCGCTCATTGATCAGTTATCTGAGACGAGGACACTGACAGCCCAAGAATGGAAGGCTCTTTTACAAAACAGAACAGAGGAGACAGACCTTTATGCAAGAGCACGAGCCAATGAGGCGCGGCAGAAGGTCTATGGAAACCGGATTTTCATCCGGGGTCTTATTGAATTTACCAATTATTGTAAAAATGACTGTTATTACTGTGGAATCAGAAGGAGTAACCGAAAGGCGATTCGATACCGGCTTAAGGAAGAGGAAATTCTTGCCTGCTGCCAGGAAGGGTATGCGTTGGGATTTCGCACCTTTGTGCTTCAGGGGGGAGAGGACGGAGCCTTTTCCCGGGGGAGAATGACAGCACTGATTCGGAATATAAAAGAAAGATATCCGGATTGTGCCCTGACCCTTTCCATAGGAGAAAAAACAGAAGAAGAATATGCCGCTTATAAAGAAGCAGGCGCAGACCGTTATCTTTTAAGACATGAAACGGCCAATGAAGCTCATTACAGGAAACTGCATCCCCAGGAACTTTCAGCAGAGAACCGGAAAAGGTGTCTGTTTACCCTGAAACGGCTGGGATTTCAGACAGGAGCCGGGTTTATGGTGGGCTCACCCTATCAGAACCTTGATACTCTGGTGGAAGATTTTTTGTTCCTAAAAGAACTCTCTCCGGAAATGGTGGGAATCGGACCTTTTATTTCTCACAAAGAAACACCTTTTTGCGACTGGGAAAATGGAACTCTTTCGGATACCCTGTTTTATCTTGCGCTTCTTCGTTTGCTTCTGCCGGAGGTACTTCTTCCGGCAACCACAGCCCTTGGCACCATTCATCCAAAGGGAAGAGAACTGGGAATCCTTTCCGGTGCCAATGTGGTTATGCCCAATTTATCGCCGGTTTCTGTGAGAAAGAAATATATGCTTTATGACGATAAGATCTGTACCGGAGAAGAGGCGGCAGAAGGGCTTATGCAATTAAAAAAACGTATGGAAGAAATTGGCTGCCACATTGTGGTGGACCGGGGAGATGCCATCAGAGAAAGGAAGAACGATTATGTATGATGTAAAATCCGCAAAAGCAACTGAATTTATTGATCATCAGGAAATTCTGGATACGTTGGAATATGCCAATGCAAATAAAGGAAACAGAGAGTTGATTTCCGGCCTTATTGAGCGGGCCAGAGACTGCAAGGGACTGACCCACAGAGAGGCGGCGCTTCTTCTGGAATGTGACGATCCAGATCTGGTAGAGCAGATGTATCATGTGGCGAAGGAAATTAAACAGAAATTTTACGGAAACCGGATTGTGATGTTTGCGCCATTATATTTATCCAATTATTGCATCAACGGCTGTGTATACTGTCCTTACCATGCAAAAAATAAACACATCCGCAGAAAAAAACTGACACAGGAAGAAATTCGTCAGGAGGTCATTGCTCTCCAGGATATGGGACACAAGCGTCTGGCCCTGGAAACAGGAGAAGATCCCAAGAATAATCCCATTGAGTATGTACTGGAAAGCATTAAAACGATTTACAGCATTAAGCACAAAAACGGAGCAATCCGAAGAGTCAATGTCAACATTGCAGCTACCACAGTGGAAAATTACCGGAAGCTGAAAGAGGCAGGCATCGGTACTTACATCCTGTTTCAGGAAACTTACAATAAAGAAAGCTATGAAAAACTTCATCCAACTGGACCGAAAAGCGATTATGCTTATCATACAGAGGCAATGGATCGTGCCATGGAGGGCGGAATTGATGATGTAGGCTGCGGCGTTTTGTTTGGTCTTGATACCTATCATTATGATTTTGTAGGACTTCTCATGCATGCGGAACACCTGGAAGCCCGGTTCGGTGTGGGTCCTCATACCATCAGTGTGCCAAGAATCTGTCCGGCAGATGATATTGATACAGCTGATTTTTCCAATGCGGTTCCAGATGATGTTTTCCAGAAGATTGTTGCAGTCATTCGTATTGCCGTTCCTTATACGGGAATGATCATATCCACCAGAGAGTCACCAAAATGCAGAGAAAAGGTACTGGATCTTGGAATTTCCCAGATCAGCGGCGGCTCCAGAACTTCTGTGGGCGGTTATGTGGAAGAGGAAGCCGAAGAAGATAATTCATCCCAGTTTGATGTAAGTGATCGAAGGACTCTGGATGAAGTGATCAACTGGCTCCTGGAACTGGGCTATATTCCAAGCTTTTGTACTGCCTGCTACCGGGAGGGGCGCACCGGTGACCGCTTTATGTCCCTGGTAAAAACCGGACAGATTGCAAACTGCTGCCATCCCAATGCGCTGATGACCCTGAAAGAGTATCTGGAGGATTATGCGTCTGTAGATACCAGGGCAAAAGGCTTAAAGGTGATTGAACGGGAACTTCAGAATGTGGGTCGGGAAAAGACCAGAGAAATCTGTGAGCGTCATTTAAAAGAAATTGAAGAAGGAAAGCGGGATTTTCGGTTCTGATATCCTCAGATATTTGTCGTTTTCTCTCGGGGGAATGGATCATACAGAGACTGACACCGGTAAAATACAGCCGAAAACACAGGATTCCCTTCCTGTATGGAAAAAAGACTTGCACAATACAGGGGAAATAGGGTATAGTTGTTAGGAAATGATTTCTGAGAAAAACAGGCTGTACATTCCTGCCGGGATAGGGAATCAGGTGGCATGAATGGACAGATCCATTAAACGTAAGAGATAGATAAAGGAGGAACTGACCATGAAAAAATGCGGGCTGTTTATACTGGCTCTTGGATTTGCCCTTGCAATTCCAGGCTGTGGATTTGAAGGAGCAGATCAGGCAAAGGCGATTGCCATTGAGGCAACTCCTACACCAGAACCCACACCGAAACCCAAGAAAGCGAAGAAACCCAAGGCAACGCCGACTCCGGCTCCGGTAATTGAACAGACACCAAGTGGAATCAAGGTAGAGAAGAAGGAAGGCACTTATTATGCAGCAGCAGATTTGAACCTTCGTGCAGATTGCAGTGCAGATGCAGAATGGGTAGCATCCCTCACAACAGGTACGGAGATTAAGAGCACCGGTGTCAGTGAGAACGGATGGATTCAGCTTGTGTACAATGAGCAGACCTGTTATGCCAGCGGAGATTATGTAAGTACAGAACCGGTGGCAGCAGCAGCGCCGGCGCAATAATCCATAAAAAAATAAGCAAACAGCCTCTCTGTTTTCTGCCGATTTGACAGGAAGCAGGGAGGCTGTTTTTTATTCCGGATAAACCAGACGGTCCGGTGTGATATTTAACAGCACCTCATCCAGAAATTTTCTGGCCAGGTATTTTGCCATGGGGAGGTTCATATCCAGATAGTTTCCGCAGTCTTTGGCAGAAGCTCCCGGAACTTCTCCTTCAAAATCACGGATAAAAGTAAAGGTTTCGATGAGAAGGGGAACAATGTCCTTGGATTCGTAGTCTCCGCTTAGAAGCAGATAGTTACCGGTGCGGCATCCCATAGGACCCCAGTAGATCATTTTGGACCCAAATTCTTTGTGGTTGCGCAGAAATGTAGCTGCCAGATGTTCAATGGTGTGAAGCTCCGCAGTATTCATAACTGGTTCCTCATTAGGGGAGGTCATACGGATATCAAAGGTGGTGACCACCTGATCGCCCACAGAATCCTTTCTGGAAACGTAAACGCCAGGCTGAAGTTTGATATGGTCTATGGTGAAACTTGTGATTTTTTCCATTTGTTTTTCCTCGCTTTCTGAAAAAGATTTCTTTTATCTTAACAGAGGAATGCAGAAGTATCAAGAGAAACACCAAAAGCCTTGGATTGACTTTATGCAAAGAGAATGATAAACTACTGTAAAAGTGCTTTCCATATTCAAATAGGAAAGTTCACGACGGAAATCATAAGAAATGACGGCAGAAATTGGAGGAAAAAACAATGATCGACGGAAAAAAAGTTTTATTCAGTGGAATGCAGGCCACAGGAAACCTGACACTTGGAAATTATCTTGGGGCGCTGAAGAACTGGGTGACTTTGAGTGACGAATACGAATGCTTTTACAGCGTGGTGGATATGCATTCCATCACTGTGCGTCAGGATCCGGCAGAACTCCGTAAGAGAGCGCGGAATCTTCTGACTTTATATATTGCAGCAGGCTTAGACCCCAAGAAGAATTGCATTTATTACCAGTCCCATGTATCTGGTCATGCGGAACTGGCATGGATTTTGAACTGCTTTACCTATATGGGTGAGCTCAATCGTATGACCCAGTTTAAGGATAAGGCTGCCAAGCATGCAGATAATATCAATGCCGGACTTTTTACCTATCCGGTTCTGATGGCAGCAGACATTCTTCTTTACCAGGCAGACGTGGTTCCTGTTGGTGTGGATCAGATGCAGCATCTGGAACTGACCAGAAATATTGCAGAACGGTTTAACAATATTTATGGAGACGTATTCACTGTACCGGAAGCATATATTGGTAAGGTGGGCGCTAAGATTATGAGCCTGCAGGATCCTTCCAGAAAGATGTCCAAATCTGACGAAAATCCCAATGGAAGTATTTATCTTATGGATGATCCGGATACGATTATGCGTAAATGTAAACGCGCGGTTACAGATTCGGAGGGCTGTATCTGTTATCGTGAGGAACAGCCGGGAATCAAAAACCTCATTGACATTTACAGTGCATGTACTGGTAAAACACCAGACGAAACAGTAAAAGAGTTTGAAGGCAAGGGCTATGGAGAATTTAAGCCGGCAGTGGGAGAAGCTGTGATCGGTGTGCTTCGTCCCCTTCAGGAAGAATTTGCCCGCCTGAGTAAAGACAAGGCATTTCTGGATTCCATCATTAAGGAAAATGCAGAGAAGGCCGGTTATTATGCGAACAAGACTCTGCGTAAGGTACAGCGCAAGGTAGGATTTCCGGACAGAATCCGTTAAGATTCTGACAGATAAGGAAATGGATCTTTGGAGGTAGAACAAAATGAAAAATCGTAAACTTTTGACTATGTTATGTGTAGCTGCTCTTGGCGCATCTGTGCTGACCGCCTGTGGAGAAACAGAAAAAAAAGACACAGCTGCCACAGAAAAAACAACAGAAAAAAACACCGATTCCCAGGAAGAGAAGATCGCAACCGAAGAGGAAGCAGAGGCAGCGGGATTCTCCGATGGAACTGATGCTGATGCAGAAACAGAAGAAGAGACGAAGGGATCAACCCAGACAGTTCTTCTGGATACTGAAGAGGCGCTCAGCGGTATTCATCATGCAGAAATTGAAATTAAGGATTATGGCACCATTTCACTGGAACTGGATGCAGATACCGCGCCGATTTCTGTAACGAATTTTGTGAAACTGGCACAGGAAGGCTTTTATGATGGATTAACCTTCCACCGGATCATGGATGGATTTATGATGCAGGGAGGAGATCCTCTTGGCAATGGAACCGGCGGTTCCGAAGAAACCATTAAGGGTGAATTCTCCAGCAATGGAGTGAAGAATGACCTTTCTCATGAGAGAGGCGTGATTTCCATGGCGCGCTCTTCAGATCCGGACAGCGCAAGCTCTCAGTTCTTTATTGTGCAGTCTGACAGCCAGTTCCTGGATGGAGATTATGCTGCTTTTGGAAAAGTAACAGAGGGAATGGATATTGTAGATAAGATCTGTGCAGAAGCAAAACCTGTGGATGACAATGGAACCATTCCGGAAACACAGCAGCCGGTTATGGAAACCATCAAGATCATTGATTAAGTAACGAAAAGGCTGGAAAAGGGGATGTGGCGTCGGTGAATGGCGTCCATCCCCTTTCTGATAGTTCAAAAAAGCAGTGTTTACCTGAAAAGAAATGAATTCCGGGAAAGAGGATTACCGGAGACGGATTACCAGCACAGGAATCGGGGGATGATTGGGGCGGTTATAATAGTCGCTTCTGATCACCAGATAGTCTTTGGGATTCAATTCCTTTAACCAGGAAAGAATGGTGTCCCGTTCTTCAAAACCGGTATCGCCGCCGCTGTAAATACAAAGGGAGAGAAGACCTCCTTTTTTTAACAGGGGAAGCGCTGCGCGTAAGGCGGAAAGACTGGATTCCCGCCGGGTTGCTTTTTGGTGGTCGCCCCCAGGAAGATATCCGAAGTTAAACACAATACAACTGACAGAATCAGGCTGCGCGTAAGATGCAAGATGTTCGTGAGAGTCCAGAATGAGCTGACAGTTTTCTGGCGCCTGTGCCAGAAGGAGACGCTCTCTGGTATGGATAAGGGCTTCTTCCTGGATATCAAAGGCAAGAACCTGTCCGGTATCCCCGCACAGGCAAGAAAGAAGCAGAGTATCGTTGCCGTTTCCCATGGTGGCGTCGATGCAGAGATCTCCAGGCTGAACCTGCTGCTGGATAAACTGGGCGCACCATTGGGTGACAGAATAATTTTTCATGAATACTGATTCCTCCAATCTGGCTGAGAAGAAAAGGCTTCTGCAGCCATGAATATCTTTATTATAACGAATAAATCGGAAAAAATGGTGTACAAAAATGAAAACACGAAGAAAAATCCATTGATTCCAGAATTAATCTGTTCTATAATACAACAGACAAAACAAGGAAGGAGTGCCATATGCTGAAAGGAAAAACGGTTCTTCTGGGAGTAACCGGAAGTATAGCCGCATATAAAACTGCGTATCTGGCCAGTGCACTGAAAAAACTTCATGCAGATGTTCATGTGCTTATGACCCGGAATGCGACGGAGTTTATCACCCCCATTACCTTTGAATCTCTCACTGGAAACAAATGTCTGGTGGATACCTTTGACCGGAATTTTCAGTTCCAGGTGGAGCATGTGTCCATTGCAAAAAAAGCAGATGTGGTGATGATTGCTCCGGCAAGCGCCAATGTGATCGGCAAGCTGGCCAATGGTCTGGCAGACGATATGCTTACCACTACGGTGATGGCCTGTAAATGCCATAAATGCATTGCCCCGGCCATGAATACCAATATGTTTGAAAATCCGGTGGTGCAGGACAATTTGAAGAAACTGATGTACTATGGATATGAAGTGATCCAGCCGGCTGTGGGATACCTTGCCTGTGGAGATACCGGAGCAGGAAAGATGCCGGAACCGTCAGATTTGCTTCCATATGTACTGAGGGAAATCGCTTACGAAAAAGATCTGAAAGGAAAAAAAGTTCTTGTAACAGCAGGTCCCACTCAGGAAGCCATTGATCCGGTGCGTTATATCACCAACCATTCCTCTGGAAAGATGGGCTATGCCCTGGCCAAAATGGCTATGCTTCGAGGCGCAGAGGTGACGTTGGTAAGCGGACCTGTCTCCATGGAACCGCCGCCTTTTGTTCATGTGGTTCCGGTGATCAGCGCCCGAGAGATGTTTGAAGCCGTTACTTCGGTGAGTGAAGAGCAGGACATCATTATTAAGGCAGCTGCAGTGGCAGATTACCGTCCAAGGGAAGTCAGCCAGGAAAAGGTGAAGAAAAAAGACGGCCAGATGGCAATTGAACTGGAACGCACAGACGACATCCTGAAATATCTGGGTGCTCACAAGCGTCCGGGACAGTTTTTGTGTGGGTTTTCTATGGAAACCCAGAATATGATCGGTAATTCCAGGGAAAAACTGGTAAAGAAAAATCTGGATATGGTTGCCGCCAATAATTTAAAGGTGGAAGGCGCCGGATTCCAGGGCGATACCAATGTGATTACCCTGATTACACAGGAAGAAGACGTTTCACTCCAGCTGATGAGTAAGGAGGAGGCAGCTTTTAAAATCCTGGATAAAATTCTTTCCATGATGGAAGGAATCCCCTGTTGCTGGGAACAGTAACAAAAAGTAACTGTATTGTATCCATTTTTATGGAACGATAACAAGGAGGAAAAAAATGAAAACAACAATCAAAAAAGACACTCGTTGGATGGTCAGTGTGGCACTTATGGCAGCCATTGTAATTCTTTTGGCCAATACGCCGCTGGGAATGATCCAGCTGCCAATTATTAAGGCGACAACTGTACATATTCCGGTCATCGTAGGCGCGATCCTTCTGGGACCAGCAGCCGGCGCAATTCTGGGAGCTACCTTTGGAATCTGCTCTCTGATCAGCAACACGATGGCTCCAACACTTCTTTCCTTTGCCTTCTCTCCATTTTTGAGTACCACCGGATTTAGCGGGGTTTTAAAGGCAATCTGGGTTTCCGTGGGCTGCCGCGTACTGATCGGTGTAGTTGCCGGATGGCTTTGGATTCTTTTGAAAAAATGGAAGACCAATTCCTACATTGCTTTGATCATCACAGGTTTTGTGGGCTCCATGGTCAATACGGTCATGGTAATGGGAAGTATTTATGTTTTGTTTGCACAGCAGTATGCTCAGGCGAAAAATGTGGCTTCCACAGCAGTTTTTGGACTGATTATGGGAACAGTCACTGCATCCGGAATTCCGGAGGCCATTGCGGCAGCTGTTCTTGTCACAGCGCTGGGCAAGGCTTTATTAAAAGTATATCGAAGTGTGCTTACTCCGGTTTCAGTAGGAGAATAACAGATAGGTGGATGTTTTATGATTCTTGCAATTGACATTGGCAATACCAATATTGTTGTGGGCGGTATTGACCAGGAAAAAACATATTTTATTGAACGGCTCTCCACAGTCCGGACAAAGACAGAGCTGGAATATGCGGTGGATCTCAAGACAGTATTGGATATTTATCACATTAAGAGAACAGATATTGAGGGCTGCATCATTTCATCTGTGGTTCCTCAGATTACCAACATTGCCCGTCTGGCAGCAGAAAAGATCCTGAAAAAAGAGGTTCTTGTTCTGGGACCTGGGATTCGGACCGGTCTGAATATCATGATGGACCAGCCAGGACAGCTGGGGGCAGATCTGGTGGCTGATGCAGTTGCCGGAATTGCAGAATATCAGGTTCCCCTGATTATTTTTGACATGGGAACTGCAACCACCGTTTCAGTGGTGGATCACAAAAAAAATTACATTGGTGGCATGATCCTTCCTGGAGTACGGATTTCCCTGGATGCTTTGACCTCCAGGGCCTCCCAGTTAAGCGGCATCAGCATTGATCCCCCAAAAAAGATCATTGGGAAAAACACCATCGAATGTATGAAGAGCGGCATTCTTTACAGCAATGCGGCTGCAATGGATGGAATTATTGACCGGATTGAAGAAGAACTGGGACAGAAAGCAACCATCATCGCCACAGGAGGACTGGCAAAAAAAATCATTCCTCACTGCAAGCGGGAGATCATTCTGGATGAAGACCTTCTTCTGAAGGGGTTGCTTGCCATCTATAAAAAGAACAGACCTGCCGGTATCTGAAAAAACGAACACAAAAAGAACAGCCTTTCTTTTTATGAGAGAGGCTGTTCCTTTTTTTATCTGCTTGAAAGACCCATTTTTTTTCTCCGGTACAGATAATAAATGATAAAAAGTATGGAAGTGGTAATCCAGGTAACCGGATAATTGAAAATGACCATATGAAGGGTTGGATGGAGTGGTACAACAAAGAAAATCCAGGCTATACGAAGAAAACACACTCCAAACATGGTAAGAAGCATGGGCATGATTACATCACTCATTCCCCGAAGGGCGCTGGAAAGGATTTCAATAAAGACAAAGGTGGCGTAGCAGGGAGTAATGAGCATGAGCATATCTGCCCCAATCTCAATGACTGCCGGGTCTCCTGTAAAAATCTGGAACAGGGGATAGCGCAGCAGGATGAGAAAGAGGGAAAGAAAAACAGAAACCACAAAATCCATGCCAAGACAGATACGCACGCTTTTTCTGATTCGGTCATGTTTGCCGGCACCATAATTTTGTCCCACAAAGGTGGTGATGGCAACACCAAAGGCAGCGCTCACCATCCAGAAAATAGCGTCCAGTTTGCCATAGGCTGCCCATGCAGCCGCTGTATCTGTTCCGTACACATTGATAGCTGCCTGAATGATGATGTTGGACAGATTATACATGGTAGACTGAAGCCCTCCGGGAAGCCCCACATAAAGCTGAGACTTCAAAACCCTTGTGTGAAAACGGATCTTTTTTAAGGAAAGGCGATAAATGTCTTTGGATGTCATAAGCGCCCGGGTAACGAGGATGGCGCTTACTGCCTGGGCGATCACTGTGGCAATGGCGACACCGGCAACGCCCAGACGAAAGATCAGTACCATAACAAAGTCAAGAACAATATTTAAAAGGCAGCAGACAATCAGGTAATTCAGCGGCCGTCTGGAATCTCCCAGTGCGCGGAGAATTCCGGAGCCAATGTTATAGATGAATACGAACACAATTCCGCCAAAATAAATCTGCAGATAAAGGGTGGAATCCGGGATCAGCTCCGTAGGTGTGTTCATGGCAAGAAGAACCGGTCGGGCAGACAGGATTCCCGCAATCATAACCAGGACGCTTCCCACAAGGGAAAAGGCATAGGCAGTGTGGATACTTTCGTTTAGGTTTCGCTGGTCTCTGGCGCCGTAAAACTGAGAAATGATGACACCGGCGCCGGCCGCCAGTCCGGTAAAAAATCCAACTACCAGGTTGACGATCATTCCAGCAGAGCCGGCCACACTGGCGAGAGCGGCCTTCCCTACATAACGGCCAACCACAACTGAGTCGATGGTGTTATAAAACTGCTGAAAAAAAGTTCCCAAAAGAATGGGAAAGAAAAAGAAAAGAAGCTGCTTCCAGATCACACCTTCGATGATCTGGTTTCCCTGAGCTGTTTTCTGGTTCATTTTTTAGATCCTCCTTTGTGAAATGCAAGTATAAAATCCTCCGGAACCGGAGCCGTGAACAACAAAGGCTCACCGGTAATGGGATGCAGAAACTCCAGTTGAAAGGAATGGAGCGCCTGTCTCTGTATTTTTTCATAGGATGGGTGATACAGATAATCACCGGGAAGGGGGTAGCCCAGATGGCGCATATGTACACGGATCTGATGGGTACGTCCGGTTTCCAGACGAAGGGCAATGAGAGACAGGTTGTTTTGATAATCCAGCCGTTCAAAGTGCGTCACCGCAGGTGCTCCGTTTTCCAGGCTGACTTCCCGTTCTATGGTGGAACCGGAAACTCTGGCGATAGGTGCAGAGATGGTTCCCTGAGAAGGGGTTTTTCCCTCAGCCAGAGCCAGATAGGTGCGGTGAATCTGTCGGTTTTTCATCTGGCTGGAAAGAATGGCGGCGCTTAACGCATTTTTGGCAAGGATTAGGGCGCCGGTGGTGTCCCGGTCCAATCGGTTGATGCAGCGAAAGATAAAGGTCTTTCCCTGGGAAGCGTAATAATAAGCCACTGCATTTGCCAGGGTGTTTTCGTAATTCCCCTGGGAGGGATGAATGGGCATATTGGAAGGTTTATTGACGACCAGAAGGTCTTCATCTTCATATAGAATAGAAACAGGAAGGTGTTTGGGCAGGATATGGGGAGAAGCCTCTGTTTCCAGAAGACGGATGGAGAGATGATCTCCTTTTTTCAGAAGTCTGTGTCCAAATCCCCGCTCTCCATTTAAACAGATGGCCTGTTTGTCTGCCTTCATGGCAGTAAGAATGTGGCGGGAAAAGCCGCGGGAACGCAGGAAGGAAAGAAGTTCCATTTCCTGTTCTTCTTCCTGGATTTCATAAGTAAAGATTCGATCCATGGGGTACTCCTTGCAGGCATGAAATTCATGCCGGATATTGATTCGTAACTTTTAGTGTACCATGTCCTGGCTGAAATTGCCAGAACTTCCGAAGCTGGAATGGAAATGTGGGGAAACGTGGGTTTTTCCGGTGAAATGAGCCATAAGAATTGACTTTTATAGGGGGAAAGAATATAATAAAGAACGGAATAAAAAAGAAAAGGTATTTTCAGGAAGCAGTTGAAAGTCCTGCGCAAGTCCGTTACTGTAAAAGCCAGATACTGGATACCTTTTTATGCGAACAGAAAGAGCCTGCGGCAACCGGGAGCTTTCTATTTCTATTCATTGAGAATCAGAAGTTTTGTTGCCTTCAACAAAACTTCTTTTTTTTACAGGAAAGGGAAATCATGGACAGAAAAAATGGGCTGGAAGATTACTATGTGATCCGAAATCAGAAAAAAATGCGCTTTGGGTATACCACTGGTTCCTGTGCAGCTGCCGCAGTAAAGGGAGCGGTGGAAATGCTTCTGGGAGGGAAGTCTCTTTCAGAAGTGACCTTGATGACCCCTAAGGGAATTCCTTTGTTCCTGGAATTAAAGGATGTGTGCCAGAAAGAACAGGAAGTGAGCTGTGCCGTGGAAAAGGACGGGGGAGATGATCCGGATACCACCCATGGTCTTTGGATTTATGCAAAAGCACAGCGAATGGATTCCACAGAAGAAGAGGCGCAGCCAGGAGATTTCATAAAAGAGGTGGAAGGCTTTCAGGTGATCCTGCGGGGCGGCGTGGGCGTTGGTCGAGTGACAAAGCCTGGACTTACGCAGAAGATAGGGGAACCGGCAATCAATAAGGTACCAAGAGCCATGATTTTTCAGGAAGTTCACGAGGCAGTTTCCAGATATGGAGGTAAGGGAACTCTGCTCCTTACGATTTATGTCCCAGAGGGGGAAGAAAGAGGAAAACGGACTTTTAATCCCCGACTTGGAATCCAGGGAGGAATCTCGATTCTGGGAACCACGGGAATTGTGGAGCCTATGAGTGAAAAGGCATTGATTGAAAGTATTGGCGTAGAAATGCGCCAGCATGTGGCTCAGGGAGAGACATATCTTCTGGTTACACCGGGAAATTACGGTGCGGAGTATCTGAAGAAGCATGGAAATCTTCCGTTTGAGCGGAATATCAAATGCAGCAACTATGTGGGAGAAACCATTGATATGGCAGTAAATCTGGGCGTGAAGGGGATTCTTTTTGTGGCCCATATAGGAAAATTTGTAAAGGTGGGAGCCGGAATTATGAATACCCATTCCCACAGCGCAGATGGACGTATGGAAATCCTGGCATCCAATGCCATTCGGGCAGGAGGCACGCTTTCCTGTGCAAAGGCCATACTGGATTGTCAGACCACAGATGAGGCGTTGGAAATTCTGGAAAAGAATGATCTTCTGCAGCCAGCCATGAAAGACCTTACCCAAAGAATCCAGTTCTATCTGGATCATCGTTCTTATGAACAGATTCAACTGGGAGCAGTGATCTTTTCCAACGAAAAGGGATGGCTTGGGCAGAGCCCGGATGCGGAAGCGCTGATGCATGCCTTACAGCAGCAGGAGCAGAGACTGCGTGGAAAATAATAAAATCTGAAAATAAAAAGAGCAGAAAATAAAGGAGAAGAAGACAATGGTACATTTTGTAGGAGCAGGACCGGGGGCACCGGATCTCATTACCGTAAGAGGAAAACAGTATTTAGAAGAGGCAGATGTGATTATTTATGCAGGTTCCCTGGTAAATCCCAAGCTGCTGGAATACAGCAAGGATGTGTGCACCATTTATAACAGCGCAAAAATGACGCTGGAGGAAGTAATCTCTGTGATGGAAAAAGCAGAGGAGAAGGGGAAAATGGTTGTACGTCTCCACACAGGAGATCCTTGTATTTACGGAGCAATCCGGGAACAGATGGATATTCTGGACGAAAAAGGAATTCCTTATGATACCTGTCCCGGTGTCAGTGCATTCTGTGGCGCAGCCAGCGCGCTGAACCTGGAATATACACTTCCGGATATCTCCCAGAGTGTGATTATTACCAGAATGGAAGGAAGAACACCGGTTCCGAAAAAGGAGAGCATTCAGTCTTTTGCAGCGCACAATGCCACAATGGTGGTATTTTTAAGCACAGGAATGCTGGAAGAACTGAGCCGCCGTCTGATTGAGGGAGGATATCGGCCGGAAACTCCCACAGCGATTGTCTATAAGGCAACCTGGCCGGAAGAGGAAACCTATCTTTGTACAGTGGAAACTCTGGCGCAGACTGCAAAAGAACACAACATTACAAAAACAGCGCTGATGCTTATTGGAGATGCAGTAAAGGCTTCTCATTACGATCGCTCCAAACTGTATGATCCAGGCTTTACCACGGAATTTCGTAAGGGAACGGATTCCCTCTAAAGAAAGGGGAAGCAGCGTATGAAGATTGCCATTATCTGCTTTAGCCTGACCGGCTGGGAGACTGCCAGCCGTCTGGCTTCCCATTTAAAAGAAAAAAATATGGAAGTGACCCTGGAAGGAAAAAGCAGGTATTTGCCGGACTCTGTCCGGGAAAGTGTGAAGGAATGGACCGGCATGCAGTTTACCTGTGCAGAGGGGATTATTTTTGTGGGCGCCTGCGGCATAGCGGTGCGGAGTATTGCTCCTTATATTGAGAAAAAAACAAAAGATCCGGCGGTGCTGGTGGTGGATGAATGTGGAACGTATGTGATTTCCCTTCTTTCCGGACACCTGGGAGGGGCTAACGAACTGGCCCTTGAAGCAGCAAAGGGATTGGGGGCCATTCCCATTGTGACTACAGCCACAGATCTTCATGAGCGGTTTGCGGTGGATGTCTTTGCAAAAAAGAATGGCTGCGCTCTTTTTCATATGAAAGCAACCAAAGAAGTATCTGCAGCGATTCTGGCTGGAGAACCGGTTGGATTTTACAGTGAGTTTTCTTTTTCTGAAGCCCTTCCAAAGGGACTGGTTCTCTGTGACCGGGAGGGGATCTCCCTGCAATCCGGGGGACAGAAAGGAAAAAAACTTCCCATAGGGATTGCTGTTACTATACATAAAGGCTGCCTGCCCTTTTTTACTACTGCGCAGGTGGTCCCAAAGGCAGTAACCATGGGAATTGGCTGCAGGAAAGGACAGGAAGAATCGGTAATTCAGGCAGCGGCAGAAGAGTGCCTTACCCGCATAGATCTTTACCGGGAGGCCATAAAAGGCTTTGCCAGCATTGATCTGAAAAAGGAAGAAGCTGGAATCCAGGCGTTATCTCATGCCTGGCAGATTCCATTCTGGACGTATACAAAAGAGGAGCTGCTTCAGGTGAAGGGGATCTTTACCCCGTCTGCATTTGTGCAGAAGATTACGGGAGTGGACAATGTATGTGAACGAAGCGCTGTTCTTTCCGCAAATAATGGGACATTAATACAGAAAAAACAGGGCAGGGACGGAGTAACCACAGCAGCTGCCCGCGTAGATTGGAGGATTCGTTTTGAATAAAATATATGTTGTTGGAATTGGACCGGGAGCTTATGAACAGATGACTGGAAAAGCAATCTGTGCATTAAAGGAAAGTGATGTAATCATTGGATACACCGTATATGTGGATCTGGTGAAGGAGTATTTCTCTGAAAAAGAATTTCTCACCACACCCATGAAAAAAGAGGTGGATCGTTGTGTTCTGGCTTTTGAGGAGGCAGAAAAAGGAAAGGTTGTTTCCATGATCTGCAGCGGAGATGCCGGTGTCTATGGAATGGCTGGTCTTATGTATGAAGTGGGAGAAAAATATCCTCAGGTGGAACTGGAGATTATTCCAGGCGTAACAGCTGCCACAGGCGGCGCTGCGGTGCTGGGAGCGCCGCTGATTCATGATTTCTGTCTGATCAGTTTAAGCGATCTTCTTACCCCCTGGGAAAAAATCGAAAATCGTCTGCTCTGCGCAGCGAAGGCAGATTTTGTCATCTGTCTCTATAATCCTTCCAGCAAGAAGCGCCACGATTATCTTCAGAAAGCCTGCGATCTGGTGATGAAGTATCAGTCGCCGGATACAGTTTGTGGAATCGTTGGACATATTGCAAGAGAAGGGGAGGTTTCCCGTGTGATGACTTTAAAGGAATTACGGGATACCCAGGTGGATATGTTCACAACTGTATTTATCGGAAATTCTCAGACAAAAGAACTTCATGGAAAAATGGTAACACCGAGAGGATATCGAAATGTATAAAGCCATTGTGTTTGCAGGAACAACGGAAGGGTACGAACTCTGCCGGTTTCTTGCAGAAAACTGCGTTTCGGTCTGTGGGTGCGTGGCAACAGAATACGGGGGAAAGTCTCTGGAAGAAGGGCCTTTTCTCCATATTCGGACAGGACGATTAAATGAAGAAGAGATGAGTGTGTTTCTGAGAGATGAACAGCCGGAACTTGTGCTGGATGCGACACATCCTTATGCGGCAGAGGTAACAGAGAATATCTGCAGCGCCTGTGAACAGACAGGGGTGGAATACCAGCGTGTGCTCCGGGAAGAAAGTGAGCGGGAAGCTGCGATCTATGTGGATTCCGTAGAAGAGGCCATTGCATATCTGGAAACACAGAAAGGAAACATCCTTCTCACCACAGGCAGTAAGGAACTGAAAAAATTTACATCCCTTTCTGATTATGAGAACCGGATTTATGCAAGGGTCCTATCCCTTCCCTCTGTTCTGGAAACATGTAGGGCAGCAGGCTTTGAAGGACGGCATCTCATTGGGATGCAGGGGCCGTTTTCCAGGGAATTGAATCGGGCCATGCTTCGCCAGTATGAGTGCAGGTTTCTGGTGACAAAGGACGGCGGACATGCAGGGGGCTTTTTGGAAAAAATGGAGGCTGCCCGGGACTGCGGCGTTCAGGCGATTGTCATTGGACGGCCCAAAAAAGAAACCGGTCTTTCCCTTGGAGCTTGCAAAGATATGCTGGCGAACCGATATGGATTTTCTGTTAAGAGAAAAATCACCCTTCTGGGAATTGGAATGGGAACAGAAGAGACGCTGACCATAGAAGGGAAAAAAGCTCTGCAGGAAGGGGATCTGCTCATTGGAGCAAAAAGAATGGTGGATGGTGTACGCCGTCCAGGTCAGGCTTTTCTGTATGAATATCGAAGCGAAGCCATTGCCGCATATCTGGATGCGCATCCCCAGTATCAGAAGGTAGTGATTGCCCTTTCCGGAGATGTGGGCTTTTATAGCGGAGCCAAGAAGCTCCTGGAGGTTCTTGGAGATGAGACAGAGGTTCTTTGCGGTATTTCCTCTGTGGTTTATTTTATGGCAAAAATACATCTCTCCTGGGAGGACGCAAAAATTGTCAGCGCCCATGGAAGAAGCTGTAATCTGGTGTCTCTGATTCGTCAAAATCCCAAGGTGTTTGCAATTCTGGGAACGGCTGACGGAACAAGAGAGCTGGCGCGGCGTCTGGTGGATGCCGGACTGGGGCAGGTAGGCCTTTATGTGGGGGAAAACCTGTCCTACGAAAATGAGAAAATCTTCCACAAATCGGCAGAAGCGCTGGTGGACTATCAGGGAGATGCCTTAAGTGTGATCTGCGCCTGTAATCCCAAAGCCTGTCCATCTTACGCAACCCATGGAATTCCAGATGGAGAATTTTTGAGGGGAAAAGCCCCTATGACAAAAGAAGAGGTACGAACGGTTTCTCTTTCCAAGCTTCGTCTCAGGGAAGATTCTATCTGCTATGATGTGGGAGCCGGAACCGGTTCTGTTTCCGTGGAAATGGCTCTTCGCGCCCACCAGGGCACCGTATATGCCATTGAGAAAAAAGAAGAGGCCATTGGGCTTCTGAAAGAAAATAAGAAAAAGTTTGGTGTGGATCATTTAAAGATCATAGAGGGAACGGCTCCGGGGGCCATGGAAGAACTTCCGCCGCCTACCCATGCATTTATCGGCGGTTCCTCTGGAAATTTAAGGGAGATTGTTACCCTTCTTCTGGAGAAGAACCCACAGGTGCGTATGGTGATCAACTGTATTACTCTGGAGACTCTTACGGAAGCGCTGGCTGTTTTAAAGGAACAGGCGCTTGAAGAAACGGAAATCGTACAGTTGAGTGTTTCCCGGGGGAAGGAGCTGGGCTGTTACCATATGATGATGGGAGAAAATCCCATTTATATCATTACCTGTCAGAAAGGAGAACACCCATGAAACTTCCAAGAATTCTTCTGGCAGCAGGGGCCAGTGGAAGCGGAAAAACCCTGATCACCTGCGGTCTGCTCCAGGCGTTGGTCAACCGGGGGCTGAAGGTGGCATCCTTTAAATGCGGACCGGATTATATTGATCCCATGTTTCATAGTCAGGTTATTGGTACAAAATCCCGAAATCTGGATACTTTTTTTACAGGTGAGAACCGTACCCGCTATCTGCTGAAAAAAAACGGAGAAGGTGTGGATCTGGCGGTGATGGAAGGCGTTATGGGGTACTATGACGGTGTGGGAGGAACCACGTTTCTGGCCAGCGCCTTTGATCTGGCAGATACCACAGACACGCCGGTGATTCTCATTGTCAACAGCAAAGGAATGAGTGTTTCCCTGGCGGCCTATATTAAAGGATTTGTGGAATATCAGAAAGAAAGCCACATCAAAGGGGTCATCTTTAACCAGATGTCTCCAATGCTGTATCCCCGGATGAAAAAACTGATAGAAAGTACTCTTCCGGTAAAGGTTCTTGGATATGTGCCTAAGGTGGAGGATTGTGTCATTGAAAGCCGCCATCTGGGACTGGTGCTTCCGGAAGAAATTCCAGAATTAAAGAAACGGCTGAATGCTCTTGCAGAAATTCTGGAGCAAACGCTGGATATCCAGGGGATTTTATCTCTTTCCAGAGAAGCGCCCTCTTTTTCCTGTCAGGAGAATCTGGAAGAAGAGGAGAAGGCCTTTGGGTATCATACGGAGAAGCCTGTACGGATTGGTGTGGCCAAGGATGAAGCGTTTTGCTTCTTTTATGAGGACAATTTCCGTCTTTTAAGAGAGATGGGAGCAGAACTTGTCTGGTTTTCTCCTCTGCATGACAGACATCTTCCAGAGGAACTGGATGGATTGCTGTTATATGGGGGGTATCCGGAATTGCATGCAAAGACGCTGGAAGAAAACACCGCCATGCGGCAGGAGATTTTTCAGGCTTTACAGGGTGGGATGCCTGCAATGGCAGAATGCGGAGGCTTTATGTATCTTCATGAGACGCTGGAAGATATGAAGGATGGGCAGATGCGAAAAATGACAGGAGTGCTTCCTGGAAACGCTTACCGCACGCCGAAGCTTGGCCGGTTTGGTTATATCACCCTTACAGAGGCGAAGGAAGAAGGCTTTGGTCCCATTCCTGCCCATGAATTCCATTATTACGATTCCTCAAACTGCGGAGAGGCTTTTTATGCGGCAAAACCCCAAAGTACCAGGGGATGGAACTGCATGCACAGGACAGACACGCTTCTGGCCGGGTTTCCGCATTTATATTACTATGGAAATCCCAGAGTTCCCGGAATGTTTCTGGAAACCTGTGAACAATACAGAAAAAAAAGGAAGCAGGAAAAATAAAATGACGTATCATATGTTTGCACTGGCAGCTGGATTTCTTCTGGATCTCTGTTTTGGCGACCCCAGGTGGATGTACCATCCGGTGTGCCTGATCGGCAATCTGATCTCTCTTCTGGAACGGGGGATTCGCAGATTTTTTCCAAAAACAGAGCAGGGGGAGCTTCGCGGCGGTTTGCTGGAAGTCATCCTGGTCTGCCTTATCTGCGGAGGAGTTCCCTTACTTGTTCTGACATTTCTTTATAATCTGATGCCGTGGGCAGGTTTTGTACTGGAGACGTTCTGGTGCTATCAGCTGCTTGCCACCAGATCTCTGAAAGAGGAGAGTATGAAGGTTTATGAGGCTCTGACAAAGGGAACCATAGAGGAGGCCCGCTATGCGGTTTCCATGATCGTGGGCCGTGACACAGAAAGCCTGGATGAAGCAGGTGTGACAAAGGCTGCTGTGGAAACTGTGGCAGAAAATGCTTCAGACGGAATCCTGGCGCCTATGTTTTATATGGCTCTTGGGGGAGCGCCTTTGATGTTTCTGTATAAGGGCATCAATACCATGGATTCCATGCTGGGATATAAGAATGACAAATATCTCTATTTTGGAAGATGCGCAGCCAAACTGGATGATGTGGCGAATTATCTTCCAGCCAGATTGTCCGGCTGGCTGATGACAGCAGGAACTCTTTTTGTGGGACTGGATACCAGACAGGCTTATAAGATTTTTCGTCGGGACTGCCGCAACCATGCCAGTCCCAATTCTGCGCAGACAGAATCCGTTATGGCAGGAGCCCTTCAGGTACAGCTGGCAGGAAATGCCTGGTATTTCGGGACTCTTTATGAAAAACCATCCATCGGAGATGCCATTCGTTCCGTGGAACCGGAAGACATCAAACGTGCCAATCGGCTTTTGTACAGCACTGCATGGCTGGGACTGATCCTTTGTCTTGGGCTGGGAATGCTGGCAGGAGTCTGGTTACCGTAAGTCTGCAAAACCATGCAGTGAAAAAAGGACACAGGAGAAACGACATGAAAAAACACGTACATGGAGGCAATGTCTATCAATATGAAGGCTGTCTGGATTTTTCAGCCAACTGCAATCCTCTGGGAACTCCGGAAGGGGTGATAGAGGCGGCAGTCAGAAGTCTTGCCAGGATAAAAGACTATCCACAGGTGGGATATGCACCTTTAAGAGAAGCGCTGGCAGAATATGAGGGAGTCAAAACAGACCAGGTAATCTGCGGAAATGGAGCAGCAGAGCTGATCTTTTCCCTTTGCCGGGCAATTCGGCCAGGCCATGGGATGCTGGCGGTTCCTTCCTTTGCCGAATATGAACAGGCGCTTTTAAGTGTGGACTGCCAGGTAGAGCATGTGCTTCTGAAAAAAGAAGAAGGCTTTGTTTTTGGAGAGGACTTTGTTCAGGCTCTTCACAGAGAACTGGATGTGGTATTTCTCTGTAATCCCAACAATCCCACAGGTCTTCTCATTGACGGAGAACGACTGAAGGAGATTTTGAAAATCTGCCGGGAGTTTCAGATTCTTCTGGTGGTAGATGAATGTTTTCTGGACTTTGTTCGGGAACCTCAAGCTCATACGCTGAAAAACGTTCTGGAGGATTTTCCAAATCTCTTTTTATTAAAAGCCTTTACCAAACGCTATGCCATGGCAGGCTTGCGCCTGGGCTACGGACTAACTGCAAACCAGGAACTTCTAAGGGAAATGGAACTGGTGACGCAGCCCTGGAATATTTCCAGTGTGGCAGAGGCAGCGGGAATCGCAGCCTTGAAGGAGCAGGCTTATGTGGAGGAAGGGCGCAGACTTGTGTTTGAGGAAAGGGCTCTCTTAAAAAAGGCGTTGGAGGAGATGGGACTGAAGGTCTATCCTTCTCAGGCAAATTATCTTTTTTTTGAGGGGCCGGAGGATTTCTTTGAACAGGCAGTCCGGGAAAAGATTCTGATCCGGGACTGCAGCAATTATCAGGGACTTACCCGGGGCTTCTACCGCATTGCGGTGAAGAACCATGAAGAGAACCAGGCTCTTTTGCAGGCATTTCGCCGTATCCTGGAAGAAGGGAAGGAAAGGAGAAAAACAGATGGCTAAATCGATCATGGTGCAGGGAACCATGTCCAATGCAGGAAAGAGTTTGCTGGCCGCCGGGTTATGCAGGATTTTCAAGCAGGACGGGTATCGTGTGGCACCTTTTAAGTCTCAGAATATGGCTTTGAATTCTTATATTACAGAAGAAGGACTGGAAATGGGACGGGCACAGGTGATGCAGGCAGAAGCGGCAGGAATTGCTCCCTCTGTTCTGATGAATCCCATTTTGCTGAAACCTACCAATGATGTGGGTTCCCAGGTAATCGTAAACGGAGAAGTGCTGGGAACTATGAGTGCCAGAGATTACTTTGCATATAAGAAGAAACTGGTGCCGGATATATTAAAAGCCTATGAAACTCTGGCTGCTCAGAATGATATCATAGTGATCGAAGGAGCAGGAAGTCCGGCAGAAATCAATCTAAAGGAAGAAGATATTGTAAATATGGGTATGGCCAGGATGGCAAAAGCTCCGGTGCTTCTGGTGGGTGATATTGACCGGGGCGGCGTGTTTGCCCAATTGGTGGGAACCCTGGAGCTTCTGGAGGAAGAAGAACGCCAGATGGTAAAGGGGCTGATCATCAACAAATTCCGCGGGGACAAGACCATTCTGGACCCGGGCATTTCCATGCTGGAAGAAAGGGGTCAGGTTCCCGTGGTGGGAGTTGCTCCTTATCTGAATATTCAGGTGGAAGATGAGGACAGCCTGACGGAACGTTTTGACCGGAACCAGGAAATTGGCCAGATTGACCTTGCAGTGATCCGTCTGCCCAGAATTTCCAATTTTACAGATTTTAATCCTTTTGAAAGCATTCCAGGGGTATCTCTCCGGTATGTGAAGCATCCTCATGAATTAAAGAATCCGGATCTGATTCTTCTTCCGGGAACAAAAAATACCATGGAAGACCTGATGTGGTTAAGAGAAAGCGGACTGGAAGCGATGATCTTAAAGGCTGCAGCCCATGGAACCATGATTTTTGGAATCTGCGGCGGCTATCAGATGCTGGGGGAAAGTTTAAGCGACCCTCATGGAGTGGAAGCAGGAGGAACCATGCGTGGTATGGGGCTGCTTCCCATGGATACGGTGTTTGCAGAAAAGAAGACCAGGACACGGGTAACAGGAGTCTTTGGAGAAATGCCAGAATGCTTTGGACCTTTGAAAGGGAAAAAGCTGTCCGGATATGAAATCCACATGGGAGATACCATCCGAAAAGAAGGCGCTTCTGCAGCTGTGTGCATCCAGGATCAGGTAAGTGGAGAGGAAAAGATGGACGGAACCTTTTCGGAGAATGTGTGCGGTACTTATGTACACGGCATATTTGACCGGGAGGAAGTGGCAGAATCCATGATCGAAGCCATTGGAAGAAGAAAAGGGATTGACGTATCAGAAATGACTGGTGTGGATTTCCAGGCATTTAAGGAAACCCAGTATGACCTTCTGGCTTCTGAGCTTCGGAAGCATCTGGATATGAAAAAGATTTATGACATCCTGGAGCAGGGAATAAAGGAGAAATAAATGAAAATTCAACTGGAAAATGTAAAGCCCATGGAAATTGAAAAGAGAAGCTTCGAGATCATCACCGAGGAACTGGGGGAGACCCCTTTGATTCCCGGAACAGAGCTGATCGTAAAACGATGCATCCACACAAGTGCAGATTTTGATTATGCAGAAAATCTTTGTTTCTCAGAGCAGGCGGCAGAAAAAGCCATGGAAGCCATCAAAAAAGGCGCCTGCATTGTAACGGATACCCAGATGGCAAAATCCGGGATCAACAAACGGGCTCTGGCGCGTTATGGAGGAGAAGTGTTCTGTTTTATGTCTGACGAAGACGTGGCAGAAGCAGCCAAAAGGAATGGAACCACCAGAGCAACTGCCTGTATGGATAAGGCAGCGCAGATGAATCGTCCTCTGATCTTTGCCATTGGAAATGCGCCCACAGCGCTGGTACGACTTTATGAGCTGATTAAGGAAGGAAAGCTGGCTCCGGAGCTGATCATAGGTGTTCCTGTAGGATTTGTCAATGTGGTACAGTCCAAAGAGTTGATTATGGAAACAGAGGTTCCATATATAGTAGCCCGGGGAAGAAAGGGAGGCAGCAATATTGCCGCCTGTATCTGTAATGCGCTTTTGTATATGATTGATAACCGCAGAGATTAAAAAAGTGACAGAGCTTATGGCTCTGTCACAATCTTGCGAAGAAGGGTTAAGGCAGGAAGAAAATCCTCTGTTTTCATGGAAGAACAAGAAAGAATCACAGTTATCCCTTCCGGCCCCTCTTTTTGGATCTGAAGCCCCAGTCCCTGTGCGCGGGCCTTTCGGGAAAGCGCATCTTTGGAAAGCTTTGTAGAAAGGGTCAGAGCCAGGCTGGTTCCGGCAGCGCCGATCTTAATCGGGACTTCGGTACCGAAAACCCTTTCCACTTCCTGAAGCAGTTGATGCAGCTTGGAGGAATAGAGACGGCGCAGTTTTCTGGTCTGGGCAGCAAGATGTCCGTCCCGAATGAACTGGCAGAGAGCAATCTGCTCAGCCTTGGAGGCTGTTTGATTGTAGCAGGCCGCCTTTTCTTTGTAGGCAGCAAGCAGGCCAGGGGGAAGAACCATGAAGCTGATTCGGATGGAAGGGAGCAAAAGCCTGGAGAAGGAACCGATATAGACCACATCCTGTCCTCCTGCAAGACTGTACAGGGACGGGGTGGGTTTCTGAAGGTAGACAAATTCGTTTTCAAAATCGTCCTCCAGGATTATGCTGCCGTGTTCCTGGGCATAGCGGATCAGTTCCAGTCTCCGGGAAACAGGCATGATTTCCCCCCATTTGGTCATGTGTGCCGGAGAGACGTAGATCACACCGCAATCCTTACAGCGGTAATGGATCTCAAAACCATGATCTGCAAATACGGTGCTGCCCTGAATAAAGGATGGGGTAGGGAAAGAAACCGTTTTCTTTTCTTTAAGAAGGGGACAGAGGATGTGAAGAAGGCTCTGGACACCGGCGCCCACCACAATATCATCGGCTGTACACAGGATGTTTCTCCGTTCCCGGATATATGCGGCCAGGGTTTCGCGAAAGTCGGATTCCCCCTGGGGTTCTCCGTAAGAGAGCAGCCGTTCATCCTGGCGAAGAGCGCTTTTCAGGTAACGCTGCCAGAGATCAAAACGGAAGCTTTCCCGGTCCACACCGGAGGAAGCAAAGTTGTAACGCAACTTCTGGATAGGAGTGGAGGCGGGAGGAGATAAAAGCTTGGGATGGGCGGCGATGTCTGTGACATAATAACCGCTTTTGGCTCTGGAGATGATATAACCTTCTGCAGCTAATTGCAGGTAGGCGCTCTCAATGGTAGTCCGGGAGAGTTTTAATTCCTGGGCGCATTTACGCAGGGAAGGCATCTTGCTTCCCGGAAGAAGCTTCTGCTCCAGAATCAGGGATTTATAATAATGGCAGACCTCCAGATAGAAGAATTCTTTTTTGTTGGTTCGCTGTAATTGTAATTTCATAACATTTCCTTTAGCAGGCATTTTTCTTTTTTACATAGTGATTGAGGATGCCGCCTCCAACGATAATAGCAAGGGCAATGGCAACTACTTTTTTTGCGGCCTCCTGGGGAAGCTCATCCTTGGAACCAATGGAGTCCCGGTGAAACGTAAAATCATAACTGATCTCGTGAGGGGTTCCCATGGCAGTGGTGTCTGCAATATATTCCAGCGGCTGATCCAGATCAAGGATTGGCACAGTAAACTGGGAATTCACACCTTCTTCACTTTCGTTGAGATACTTCTTTCCCTGGACGATCATGTAATCGTAATTGGAACTGCTCCAGGTAAGACGGGCATAGGCTCTGGCATCCTTAACGATCATAAGTGTCGGGGAAACCACACCGGCTTTTCCGCTTCCGCCTACGCAGTCTACCAGAATAGAGTATTCTCCATCAGGGAGATCCAGGACAATGGCATCTTCCTGGGCGGCTGCCTGAACTGAGAGACTTCCAGAGAAAAGAAGCAGGGCTGCCAGGAGAAGGCAGAAATAATACGGAGAAAATTTTTGTTTCATTTAATCACCATCCTAAGTTAAATATGAAATAATGTACAGGAGAAAATTCACCTGACTGAAAATAATATAACATTTTTAAAATAATTAGTCAATATCAGAAGAAAATACAGTGAGAGGAGAACAAAACAATGAATGGAATTTTATACGGTGTAGGAGTAGGACCTGGAGATCCGGAACTTATGACCTTAAAGGCAGTTCGCATGATCCAGGAAAATGAAGTGATTGCAGTTCCGGGAGCAGATGTTCGGGAAACTGTGGCTTATCAGATTGCGGTACAGGCAGTTCCGGAGCTTGCAGAAAAAGAATTGCTTCCTATCTATATGCCTATGACTCATGACAAAGCAGTGATGGAGGAAAATCACCAGAAGGGCGCAGCAACAATGGAGGCTTACCTGAAACAGGGAAAAAATGTGGTATTTCTTACTCTGGGTGATCCTACTATTTATTCCACCTTCAGTTATCTGCAGAAAATTGTGGAAGTTCATGGATTTCAGACAGCCCTGATCAGTGGAATTACCTCTTTCTGTGCTGCAGCGGCAAGAATGAATCTTCCTCTTGTGGAATGGAATCAGCAGCTTCATGTCCTTCCGGCAGTTCATCAGCTGGACAGCACACTGGATCAGCCGGGAACTTATGTCCTGATGAAATCCGGAAGAAAGATGAATCAGGTGAAGGATATTTTAAGAGAAAGCGGACGCCAGGCAGTTATGGTGGAAAACTGCGGAATGGAAGAGGAACACATCTATCGCAGCGTAGAGGAGATTCCAGACGATGCGGGGTATTATTCTCTGATTGTTGCCAAGGAGTGATTCATGATTGAACTGAAGAATCTCACAAAGAAATTTGACCAGTTTACCGCTGTGGATCATCTGAATCTTCAGATTGAGAAGGGGGAATTTTTTGGACTTTTGGGACCAAACGGTGCAGGAAAAACCACGACCATCAGTCTGTTGTCCACTCTTTTGCTTCCCACTCAGGGAGAAATTCTCATTGACGGGCAGCAGCTGAACCGGAAACGACCGGATCTGAAGAGAAAACTGAGTGTGATCACCCAGGAGTATTCCATGAGACAGGATATGAATATGGATGAAATCATGGAGTATCAGGGAAGGCTGTATTTTATGCCCCGCAAAGAAATCCGCGCCCGGACAGAAGAACTTCTGGAGTTTTGCGGACTGATTGATTTTCGCAAAAGAAGTGTTCGGAAGCTGTCCGGGGGAATGAAACGAAAACTTATGGTATGCCGGGCCTTGCTGACCAGTCCGGAGATCCTTCTTCTGGATGAGCCCACAGCAGGTATGGACCCCATCTCCAGACGGCAGATGTGGAATCTTCTGCGCCAGCTCAACGAACGGGGACTGACCATTGTACTGACGACCCATTATATCGAAGAAGCCCAGTCCCTCTGCAAAAGAGTGGCGCTGATGAACAAGGGAACACTGCAGGAAGTCAACACCCCGGAAGCCTTTATTCAAAAGCTGGGCGCTTATGCAGTAGACGAAACCAGTACAGAGGGTGTGAAGAGTCACTATTTCGCAGACAAGGAGGCGGCGATTGCCTGTCTTTCCAGGATTTCAGGAAGCGCAGCCATGAGAGATACAACATTGGAGGATGTTTTTGTGGAGCGGGTGGGAAACCACTTATCAGCAAAATAAGCCTCAGACAGGATGAACATATGGGAATCATAACAATTTTATGGGAAAAATGGACAGAATTTAAAAGAGATTTTTATAAGATCACACTGGCTGCCATGGTGGCGCCGCTGATGTATCTGATTGTTTTTGGGATGGGGATTCAGACGATGTCTCATGGAGAGCCGTATCTGAATTTCCTGATTCCAGGTGTGGTTTCTCTGACAACCATGAACGGAAGTTTCAATGCGATTGCCCAGAACCTTAATGTACAGAGATTGTATGAAAAAGCCTTCGACCAGGTGATGATCTCGCCTACGCCTCTGTGGCAGTTCGTGGTAGGGCAGATTCTGGGAGGAAGTCTGCGGGGACTTTATGCAGGCTGCATCATTCTGGTGCTTACCATTCCAGTGC
>SAMEA3387494__coassemble_1931_pt1 | contig 35012 bp, 33 predicted proteins | sample SAMEA3387494__metabat2_low_PE_043 | metagenome-assembled genome bin SAMEA3387494 (sample SAMEA3387494) | Felis catus | biome: Faeces | place: United Kingdom | collected 2012
TTTTATTTTGCCTGAAAAGTGGAAGATCAGTTTGTTATAGTGTGCCCGATAACATAATAAAAAATGAAGTAAACGGATTGCCTGTTGGAAGGTTGGATTCGGCTGCTTTTTATGGATGCGATGTGCAGGAAGTGGTGTTGCCCAATACATTATATGGCATAAGCTATTCGGCTTTTCATTCCTCTAATATAAGAACGCTTACCATTCCAGCATCAGTAACATATGTAAACTATTGGCTTGCACTCGATTGCAAAAATCTGGAGACCGTGACGTGGAATGCGCCTGCGGATATTCCAGACAGCGCTTTTTCCGGGGATATCCGGCTACGGCAGGTGCGGCTGGCAGAGGGAATGAAGAAAATAAATTATGGAGCTTTTGCCGGTTGTGAAAAAATTAGCAGCCTCAAGCTGCCGGAATCCCTGACTTCTATAGAGGATCAGGCATTCTGGGGATGTAAAAGCCTGAAAAAGCTGTATATTCCATCCAGCGTTAATTATATCAGTGCCACTGCTTTTGAAAATATCCCCGGACTGACCCTTCAGGGAGCGAAAAATTCTTATGCTTCCTATTATGCAAAGGCGCAGGGGATCCCGTTCCAGAGTGTGGGAACTGCTGAAAAACCCATGACAAGCCGCCCGGTGGTAAAAGCGGTAAAGGTGAATAAAAATGCAGTTACCTGTTCCCTTCTGCGTACGGTATCGGGAGCGCGTGAATATGAGTTTTATGTTTTGGATGAAGATGCCAGACAGAGCGACCGTCCTTACTATAATGGAAAATATATCCGCAAAATCTGTTCAGAGAATCCTTCGGCAACCTTTTACAATCTACCGAAAGGGAACTGGAAGATCGCATGTCTGGTGAGGTTTGAGAATGACAGGAAAACCGCCAAATGGTCGAATGAGGTGCTGGTGCAGATCAAACAGCCCCCGGCAGAGAAGCCAGTGATCAGAAAGGCAGAGGTAAAAGGACGGAATGTGATCATAACGGTAAAAACGGAACATCCTCAGACAATCAAAGGTTATGACTGCGTGCTTGCCGAGCGGTGGCAATGGCATGGGCCGGAGAATAAGGTTTATACCATCAAAAATAAAAAGACCTCCACGATTACATTTAAAAATGTGAAACCGGGAACCTACTATGTGGGCGCGCATTGCTTCGTGAGAGAAAATATCCATTCAGGCCCGAAGGTATTTGGGGAATGGTCTGTCGGAAAAAAGTTGTGGTGAAATAAAAAATATATCGTAAAAAGAGATGAAAAAGGATGTTTCCTGTGGCGGGAGACGTCCTTTTTTAAGGAGATTTACAGAAATGTATGGTACAATATGGTAAGATGAGAACAGAGAGGGGCAGTTCTTATTAAAAGGATAAATAATGGAAAAGGGGATTCATATGTCAACAAAGAGAAGAAAAAAGTACAGGAAGAAAAGAAGCAAAACCGTGCTGCTGGTTTGTGCGGTGGTAGAAATCGTAGTCCTTTTGACATTGGGAGTTATGATCGGCTGGAATTATGGACTTGGGGACTGGTTTTCCCAGTTTGGCCGCCCAGTGGTAAAAGAACTGGATCTGAGCGGGATTCATAGTCCCTATGCCGTTCTGATGCAGAAGAAGGGCGGAAAAGTAATCGGGGAGATAAACAGTGAGGAAAGAATCTACCCAGCCTCTATGACAAAGATTATGACAGCGATTGTAGCGCTGGAAGAACTGGATAGTCTTGACCAGGAAATCACGCTTTCCCAGGAGATGTTTGCAGATTTGTATGCTCAGGATGCCATGCAGGCCGGATTTCAGCCCGGGGAAACGGTAAAGGCAAGGGATCTTTTATACGGCGTGATGCTGCCATCTGGAGCAGAGTGCTGTATAGGTCTTGCAAATGCCATTGCAGGGTCTGAAGAAGGTTTTGTAGAGCTTATGAACAAAAAAGCAGAAAAACTTGGAATGGATGGAACTCATTTTTGCGACAGTACCGGGCTTCATGATCCGGAACATTACAGTACCGTTCGGGATATGGCTGTTCTTTTAAAATACAGCCTTGGAAATGAGGATTTTCGGGCAATTATAACAAGCTCAAGACATTCTACGCCGGGAACGAATATCCATGAAGGTGGGATCACTTACTACAGCACTTTGTTGAAAAATCTGCCCGATCCTTCTGTAACAGGTGGACAGATCCTTGGTGGGAAGACTGGATTTACCAATGAAGCGGGTTTATGTTTGGCAAGTTTTGCAGAAATTGAAGGAAAAGAATATATTTTGGTTACTGCGGGCGTACAAGGAGCGGCTGGAGAACAGTATCATATTGAGGACGCCAGAACGGTTTACAATCGATTGGGAGCGGCGCTGCAGGCACAGAATTAAAAAACGGAGCAGAGACTTCCTTTATGGAAGGTCTGCTCCGTTTTCATGAGAGATCTAAAGATTCAGATTTATTCAAATAAAAATGTGCAGTGGTAAGCAGTTCTTAGCCGAAGTATCTCTTCAGAAGACCAGCAAATGCTTTTCCGTGACGGGCTTCGTCTCTTGCCATTTCATGAACAGTGTCATGGATAGCGTCAAGGTTTGCAGCTTTTGCACGTTTTGCAAGGTCAAATTTACCAGCAGTAGCGCCATTTTCAGCAGCAACACGCATTTCCAGGTTCTTCTTGGTGCTGTCTGTTACAACTTCGCCTAATAATTCAGCAAATTTGGAAGCATGTTCAGCTTCTTCGTAAGCTGCTTTTTCCCAGTATAATCCGATTTCTGGATATCCTTCTCTATGAGCAACTCTTGCCATAGCCAGATACATACCAACTTCAGAGCATTCACCTTCAAAGTTTGCTCTTAAATCAGCAAGGATGTCTTCGCTAACGCCCTGTGCAACACCTACTACGTGCTCTGCTGCCCAAGTCATTTCGGAATCCTGTTTGGTAAATTTGTCAGCTGGTGCTTTACAGATCGGACATACCTCCGGTGCAGTTTCTCCTTCATGAACATAACCACATACATTACATACCCATTTTGCCATAATTCATATCTCCTTTTCTTTTTATATAAATTTTTTTGCTTTCAATAATAGTAACGATTACTGTTTTAATTTAACATATAAATATGGACTTGTCAAGTAGAATTTTGAATTTTAATTTTCTTTCATGCAATCTTCACAAAGTCCGAAGAATCGTGCGTTATAATCCGAAATCTCTCCATTAAATCCTTCACAGGCTTTTTCCATAAAATGGCTGAAATCTCTGATTTCCAGATCTGTTACCTTGCCGCACTTTGTACACATAAAATGGCAATGCTGATCTGTGCGTCCGTCAAAGCGATCCGCGCCGCCGAAACTTGGCAGCTTCTTGATTTCTCCTAAATCAGAAAGAAGAGAAAGATTGCGGTATACAGTTCCCAGACTGATATTAGGATAAATCAGTTTGACATTCTCGTAAATCACGTCTGCAGTAGGATGATCATTACGTGTCATGAGAAACTCCTTGATGGATTCGCGCTGACGACTATATTTCAGTGCTGCCATAGCATCTCCTCCTTTCTCTTTAGTAATAGTAATTGTTACTGATATCAATATACAATACTGTATCATATTTGTCAAGTATTGTTTTGAAAAAATTTTAAGTTTCTTTTAATAGGGCATTTTAGTCTGTTTTTCTCGATAGTCATCGTTTTACCCCGAAAATCAAAAACCCCCTGTTTTTTGTGCTATTTTAAACAAGTGACAATCTTGAAGTTATTTTGATTGCAAGATGAAAATTTATTTTTTATAATAATGTAAAGGAGCACAACATATGGATTCATTTTCTGAAACACTGCAGTGTACCAGAGAAAAAGCAACCTTTGATACCAACGCTAAACGTATCCTTGCGAATAAACAGGTACTTGCCCGTATTTTGAAAAAGACAGCTTCGGAATTCAGAGAGAAAACTTTTTCCGAAATTATGGAGTGTATTGAAGGGGAACCTAAAATTAGTCTGGTTCCGGTTCATCCAGGCATGACAAATGCACCGGTAATTTCCGGAATGCAGAACGAAGATAAAATTCCCTGGGAAGGAGTGGTATATTATGATATCCGCTTTTTTGCCAGACTTCCTCATAAAAATGAGACGGTAAAAATTATTGTAAATGTGGAAGCTCAGAAAGATTTTTACCCTGGTTATTATCTCGAAACGAGGGGGATTTTTTATTGTTCCAGACTGATATCTGCACAGCTTAATACGGAATTTACAGAGCCGCATTACAATGATTTGAAGAAAGTATATTCTATTTGGATCTGTTTTGAGAGTACGAAAAAGCAGGCAAATGCAATTTCTGAATATAAGATCACAAAGCATGATATTATAAAGGGAATACATGATCACAAAAATGCCTATGATAAATTATCAGTAATCATGATTACCTTGAATAAAGATGTTGTATCGGAAGACCAATTTATTTGTATGTTAAACTGTCTGTTCCATGAAAATAATGGAGAGCGAAAAAAGGAAGTATTGAAATCTCAATATGGATTTGATGTGACAGACGATCTTGGAAAGGAGCTGGATTTAATGTGTAACTTATCAGAAGCATTTATTGAAGAGGGACTAAAGCAGGGATTAAAGCAAGGATTAAAGCAAGGTATTGAGAAGGGGCGATCTGAGGGAGAAAAACGTTTGCAAAATCTTCTCAGTTGTTTGTTAAAAGAGGGCCGGCATGTAGAAATGGAAGAAATTTTATCGGGGAATGAGAAGCTTAAACAACAGCTATACAAAGAATATGAATTATAATCAGGTACCAATCAGGCGAGGCAGCAAATTGCTGCCTCTTTTTGTTGGTTTACCAGGAAAGCCGTATATTCTATACTTATTTTTAAATTTAAAAAAATAACGAGTTTTCTCGATTGCCATCGTTTTTCCACAAACCACCAAATCCGTTTGTTTTTTTGTGCTATATTCTTTTTAAACAAATGAAAAGTCCGAAATCTATGGCTGTATGTGGATCTATGGAAGTTTGGCTACAGCTGTCTTTGACCTTTCTAAAATCATTTCTTAGCACAGAATCTTTGGATACCCATCAGGTTCAAGGCTGCAAGACAGGAAAAATAATCTCTTGTACATTGGCTGAGAACAGAAAATTCGGAATAAAGTAAAAAAGATAAGGAATTTCCGGAAAAATACTAATGAGAATTTTGAGCAGGAAGGGAACCATTGGAAGATTGGTCTGTACGTGCACAAATCCTTTTCAGTATTTGTAGTTCTTTCGATATAAATTTATTTTTGTGTATGATAAGATTAAAGTTTCTTGTTACGGTTATATTTTTTAGAGGCAAGATTACAATGGTTCCTTCCTGAACTTCTCTCTGAATCATCCGAACAGAGAAAATAGCAATACCTCTGCCGCAGATAACGGCATTTTTGATAACCTCTGTATTGGTGCTCTGGAACGTCCGATTCAGCTTTAGACGTTGTTCTTCAAACAGCTTTTCAAATTGATTTCTCTCCACACTACCGCTTTCTCTGCTGACATAATCCTGTCCTTGCAGCATTTCAAGAGTTACGGAAGATTCTTTGGCAAGGGGGTGATTTTTTCCACAGACGATCACCAATTCATCTTCACAGATGGGCTCTGCTGTCAGAGCCTCATTTTGGATTGTGCCTTCCACAATGGCCAGATCCACTTTATTATTCAGAACTGCCTGTTCAATTTCAGAGGAGTTTGTTACTGTTACATGAAAACGACAATGTGGAAGTTCTTTTTCCGCTTCGTCTAAAATAGGGTTAATCAGACAGGTTCCGACCGATACGCTGCATCCGATGCGAAGTTCTTTTTGTTCAGCAGCCTGATTCATGGCTGTCTCCATTTGTGTAAAGGAATCCAGTATGTGACGGGAAAAAGAGAGCATAAGCTCTCCTTCTTTTGTCAGATATAGTTTTTGGGACAGACGTTCAAAAAGTTTTACACCATAATGGCGTTCCAGTTCAGAAACGGACTGGCTAATGCTGGGCTGGGAAATGTGCAATATCCTGGCAGCTTTGCTCATGCCGCCGGTATCTGCTACTGTTGTGAAGATCTGTAAATGTCTAAGAGTCATTATGCCACCTCTTTTTCTTTATATAGTCAGAATAAATTCTACATTCCATTTTGAGCGGCGCGTGCCAGACATCTGCAAGATGTCCGGCACGCTCAAGGATTAAGGAATTTAGAGAGTTTGAAGCGGATTTGTCCGTTTTGTTCAGGGGAAGGTCTGTACTCAAACAGCGCCCATGATTGCATAAATTGCAGTTCCCACAACACCGCTTCCAAGAATAATTGCAATAGCGCTGGTTTTGTATTTTCTCAGAAGGTATAAAGCAATTACAAAAATGCCAAGTTCTATCCAGCGGATATTGCCCAGAACAAGTTCTGAGAGTTCGGCCTGGAACAATCCGAGAGTCAGAATAGACACCCCGGCAGAACCGATGAGCGCAACGACAGCTGGCCGCATTGCACCAAGGACAATCTGCACTCCGCTTACGGTACGGTATTTATAATAAAAATGTGCCAGTAAAAGACAGATGCAAAAAGAAGGGATGATACATCCGATGGAACAGAGCAGTACACCTGGAATTCCAGCAATCCGCATACCCACAAAAGTTGCGGAATTGATAGAAATAGGTCCGGGGGTCATTTCAGCGACTGTGATCAGGTCAGAGAATTCTTCCAGGGTCATCAGTCCATAAATATTTACAATCTGTTCCTGGATCAGAGGGATTGCAGCATAACCGCCGCCCACACTGAACATTCCTACCTGGATAAAAGCGAAAAATAATTTTAATAATAGCATCAGGCAATTCCTCCGTTCTGTACATTCTTTTTGTGAAATGATGTTACTGCAAGGTCGATCAAGCCAATACCCAGACAGGTTAAAATGATCAGCATGGCGCTGATGTTCAAAAAGCAGGCAGCGGCAAAGGCAACACACATCATGGCAATATAAAGCACTCTTTTTGTGTGCAGTACATTTTTTGCAAGGTTGATCACGACATCAAAGATAACCGCTGCCACACCGGCACGCATAACCTGTAAAGCAACGCTGATATACGGATTGGTACGAAACTGCTCATAAAACAGAGAAATGACAGATATAATGATCATTGGCGGAAGAATGGTTCCGAGAATCGCAGTCAGAGATCCCATGACTCCGGCAAGACGGTAGCCGATGATGACGGATGCGTTTACCGGAAGCGGACCGGGTGCAGACTGTGTGATGGCGGTTACATCCAGCATTTCGTCCTCTTCCAGCCACTGTAATTCTTCGACATATTTTTTCTTCATCAGCGATACGATGACAAATCCTCCGCCAAAGGTACATGCACTCAGCATGAACATTGATTTAAACAAAACCCATAATTTACTATAATCTTTTTCCATGATTACCTCCACTTTTTCTTTTCCTTCTGTTTCGTAAAAAGTGTAGCATATGGGAGATTATTTGTGAAATACATAAGTCTTATGATACTTATAACTGTTTAATTATATATAATGCGATAAGATTTGTAAATGTTTTGAAACAGGAGGAAGGTAACTATGCTATAATGAGAGTGCTGTGAACAGTTACGACGGAATAAAGAATTTAAGAAGAGGCAGTAGATATGAATAGGGAAGAAGCGGAGAAATATTTATATTGTGCGATGGACATCGGAGAACAACTGTTGATCTGCGGGGCAGAGGTAGGAAGAGTGGAGGATACCATTCGCAGGATCTGTATGGCGTATGGAGCTGTCCGGGTAGACGTATTTTCGATCACATCCAGTATTGTGACTACCATGTACAGAGGGGATATGGAGACTTGTACACAGACAAGGAGAGTATCTGGAATGTCCACGGATCTTCATAAGGTAGACCGGTTAAATCAGCTTTCCAGAAAAATATGCGAGGAAAAGCCTGAGCCGGAAGAAATTAAACAGGCTTTGTATCAGATAAAAAACGAACCAGGGTATTCTTTTTGGAGTCAGGTGTTGATTTATGGATTGGTTTCCGGAGCTTTTTCTGTGTTTTTTGGTGGAGACAGTAAGGATATGTTGGTTTCGGCGGCAATCGGAATCCTTTTGAAGTTTTTGGAATTTTTTGTGAAGAAGAGTGCGGCAAATGGCCTGATCACAGCGCTATTGTGTTCCATGGTAGGAGGATTTCTTTCTAATTTGGCGGTGCTGGCAGGTTTGGGAAGTCATGCGGATCTGATCAGTATTGGAAATGTGATGCTCTTTATTCCAGGTCTGGCATTTACCAATTCTTTAAGGGATATGTTGTCTGGGGATACGATTACAGGACTGATTCGTTTTATGGAATCTATATTGCTGGCAGTGGTAATCGCGCTTGGATTTACCCTTGCGAATTTCTGGTTTTAGGAGGTGGCGTTATGCAGCAGGTGATTCAATTGGCAGCAGCTGCGGCAGGATCTTTTGGTTTTGCAGCATTGTTTAATATTCGTGGAGAAAAACTGGCGATTGCCACTTTTGGAGGATTTTTTTCCTGGGGAGTATATCTTTTTGCCGGGATTTTTACGCAAAATGCCTACTTCTGTGGTTTTGCAGCATCGGTGATGCTGACCTTGTATGCAGAAGGAATGGCCAGAATACACAAAACACCGGTAACTGTTTTTCTGGTTTCCGCAGCCATTCCACTGATTCCGGGGGCGGCTCTGTACCGTTCCATGAATGCGTTGCTGCAGAGACAGTGGGATGTATGTCTTGAAGAATGTATTTATACGCTGATGTTTGCTATCAGCATGTCTGCAGGAATTACGGTAACCACGCTTATATTTCGTAGTATATGGAAAATCGTATATAGACAGAGGAGATTCTAAAAAGCAGAAAAACCCGTTTACAAACCAGATTAAATATGCTACTATTCTTTTATATGAAAAACTCAAAGAAAAAGAGAGTACATGTGCAGACCGCATTACAGAGAAATTCCCGTGGAAGCTGGATCAGAGGATACCGTTTCTTTGCTGAGAGGGATATGCATGGAGCAGATGGAAGATGGCTTTGGAGAGGCGTTGTTGAAAATGACAGTAGGCAGCGACAGGACCGCCTGTTATAGCGGAAAGGTATCTGTGGTCAGAAGTGAAAGATGACCGAGTGTACCTGATGAGGTTTCATGCCGTGAGGCTGAAACGAAAAGAAGTGGTAACACGGGATTATTTCCGTCTTCTCAAAAGAGAAGGCGGATTTTTTTATTTCAGTATTAGGAGGAAATTGAAATGGAAAAACAGAAGTATTATATTACAACAGCCATTGCCTATACTTCGGGGAAACCCCATATCGGCAATACGTATGAAGCAGTTTTGGCAGATGCGATTGCCCGCTATAAAAGACAGCAGGGATATGACGTATTCTTCCAGACAGGAACCGATGAACATGGTCAGAAAATCGAGTTGAAAGCTGCAGAAGCAGGAATCACACCGAAAGAATTTGTAGACAATGTGGCAGGAGAAATCAAAGGAATCTGGGATATGATGAACACTTTCTATGACAAATTTATCCGTACCACAGATGAAGATCATGAAAAACAGGTTCAGAAAATCTTTAAAAAAATGTATGCAAAAGGAGATATTTACAAAGGTCATTACGAAGGAATGTACTGTACACCATGTGAATCTTTCTTTACGGAATCTCAGCTGGTAGACGGAAAATGTCCAGACTGTGGACGTCCTTGCGTTCCGGCAAAAGAAGAAGCATATTTCTTTAAAATGAGCAAATATGCCGACCGTTTGATTGAGCATATCAAGACACATCCGGAATTTATTCAGCCGGAATCCCGTAAAAATGAGATGATGAACAACTTCCTTCTTCCGGGTCTTCAGGATCTTTGTGTATCCAGAACTTCCTTTAAATGGGGAATTCCGGTAGACTTTGATCCGGGTCATGTTGTGTATGTATGGCTGGATGCGCTGACAAACTACATTACAGGAATCGGTTATGACTGCGATGGTGAGAGCAGCGAGCAGTTTTATAAAAACTGGCCGGCAGATCTGCATTTGATCGGTAAGGATATCATTCGTTTCCATACCATTTACTGGCCGATTTTCCTGATGTCTCTGGATCTTCCGCTGCCGAAACAGGTATTTGGACATCCATGGCTGCTTCAGGGTGATGGTAAGATGAGTAAGTCCAAGGGCAATGTGATTTATGCAGACGAGTTGGTAGATTTCTTTGGTGTAGATGCTGTCCGCTACTTTGTTCTTCATGAAATGCCATTTGAAAATGATGGTGTGATCACCTGGGAACTGATGGTGGAAAGACTGAATTCTGAACTGGCCAATACCCTTGGAAACCTGGTAAACCGTACCATTTCCATGTCAAATAAATACTTTGGCGGCGTTGTGGAAAATAAAGAGGTAACAGAGCCGGTAGATGAAGAACTGAAGGCGTTTGCGCTGGCAGTTCCAGGCAAAGTATCCGAAAAAATGGATAAGCTTCGTGTTGCAGATGCTATCACAGAGGTATTCTCTCTGTTTAAACGTCTGAACAAATATATCGATGAGACTATGCCATGGGCGCTTGCAAAAGACGAAGAAAAACAGGATCGTCTTGCTACAGTTCTCTATAATCTGGTAGAGGGAATCTGCATGGGAGCGACTCTTCTGGAATCCTTTATGCCAGACACTACAAAGAGAATTCTGGAGCAGTTAAATGCAAACGAAAGAACTCTGAAAGAACTTAAATCCTTCGGTCTGTATCCATCTGGAAACAAGGTAACTGAGAAACCAGAAATCCTTTTTGCACGTCTGGATGTAAAAGAAGTTCTGGAAAAGGTAGCAGAACGTCATCCGGAACCAAAGGAAGAAAAAGAGGATGAAAATGTGATTGATCTGGAGCCAAAGGCAGAAATTACCTTTGATGATTTTGAAAAACTTCAGTTCCAGGTAGGAGAAATCATTGCATGTGAGGCGGTAAAAAAATCCAAAAAGCTTCTTTGTTCTCAGGTGAAGATTGGAAGCCAGGTACGTCAGATTGTGTCTGGAATCAAGGCACATTACTCTCCGGAAGAGATGGTGGGCAAAAAGGTTATGGTGGTTACCAATCTTAAACCGGCGAAGCTGGCTGGGGTACTCAGTGAAGGTATGATTCTCTGCGCAGAGGATGCAGAGGGAAATTTAGCGCTCATGACTCCGGAAAAAGAAATGCCTGCAGGAGCAGAAATCTGCTGATTAAATTTGTGAAGATATTGTGAAAAACAGATACGAGAATAAATTTAGCCTTGACAAGAATCATGGTTGGCGATTATAGTAAAAGAAATAAAAGGGAGTAGCTGGCACGTAAGTGTTTGCGATGTCGTCAATCTCGACAGGAAAAATTTCTGTCCGTATCGTGATGAAACAGCGAGACTTTTATTGCATGTCTTTGTGCAATAGAAGCCTCGCTTTTGTTGTATCTGAGACAAAATAAAATGCAGAAAGGGTCCTGAATATGAAAACTTATTACAATCAAAGTGCAGAAGAAGTAAGGAAAGAACTGAACGGCGGACTGGAACCATTAAGTGCTGAACAGGTAAGAAAAAATCAGGAAAAGTTCGGTATGAACGAACTGGTAGAAGGAAAGAAAAAAAGCACTCTTCAGATTTTTCTGGAGCAGTTCAAAGATTTCCTGGTTATTATTCTGATTTGTTCCGCAATCATTTCTCTGTTTTTAGGAGAAACGGAAAGCGCAGCAGTTATTCTTGTGGTAATCACCATGAATGCAATTCTGGGGACAGTACAGACTATCAAGGCAGAGCATTCCCTCAACAGTTTGAAGCAGTTGTCTGCTCCAAATGCAAAGGTACTTCGTGATGGGGTAGTTGTAGAAATTCCAAGCAGAGAAGTTACGGTAGGTGATGAAATACATCTGGAAGCCGGAGATTCTGTCCCGGCAGACGGACGAATTGTGGAGATCGCCAGTCTGAAAGTAGATGAAAGTGCATTGACTGGTGAGAGTCTTGGTGTGGAAAAAACCAGTGAGGTTCTGGAAGGAGAACTTGCTCTGGGTGATCGTAAAAATATGGTGTATTCTGGAAGTTTTGTTACTTATGGACGTGCTACCGTTGTGGTAACAGACATTGGAATGAATACAGAGGTAGGAAAGATTGCCAGTCTCCTGAAAAATACATCTGAAAAGAAAACGCCTCTTCAGATGAATCTGGATCAGTTCGGACAGAAACTTTCCATTATTATTCTCGTTTTATGCGCGGCGTTGTTTGGTTTGCAGGTGATCAAAGGCGGAGCTGTTGCAGATGCGTTTTTATTTGCGGTAGCATTGGCAGTTGCTGCGATCCCGGAAGCCTTGAGTTCCATTGTGACGATCGTTCTTGCCTTTGGTACACAGAAGATGGCAAAAGAAGGCGCGATTGTCCGTAAACTTCAGGCAGTAGAGGGTCTGGGAAGCGTTTCCATTATCTGTTCCGATAAGACAGGAACTCTGACACAGAATAAGATGACAGTAGAGCATTATTATCTGGATGGTCAGGATATTCCGGCAGAGCAGATCGATCCACAGAATCCTGTTCATAAGCAGATGCTTCGTTTAAGTATACTTTGTAACGATTCTACCAATATTGACGGACAGGAGATTGGAGATCCTACAGAAACTGCATTGATCAATCTGGGAGATAAACTTGGTGTTCCGGCACAGAGAGTCAGAGGCGTTTATCCGCGATTAAGCGAAATTCCTTTTGACAGTGATCGAAAACTGATGTCTACGCTTCATAATTTAAAAGACGGATGTACCATGATCACCAAGGGCGCTGTAGATGTGATGCTGAACCGGGTGAAATACATTCAGAGAGACGGGAAACTGGTGGAACTTACTCCAGAGGACATGAAGGAGATTGAAGCGGCAAATGAAGGTTTTTCCAGAGAAGGACTTCGTGTTCTGGGTGTAGGATATAAGAAATTTGAAGCTTCGAGAGAGCTGGTTCTGGATGATGAACACGATCTGATCTTCCTTGGTCTGATTGCCATGATGGATCCGCCTCGTGTTGAAAGTGCAGAAGCTGTTGCAGATTGTATCCGCGCAGGAATCAAGCCGATTATGATTACTGGTGACCATAAGGTAACAGCGGCAGCCATTGCCAAAAGAATTGGTATTTTAAAAGATGAATCAGAAGCCTGTGAGGGTGCAGAAATTGATAATTTAAGTGATGAAGAGCTGAAGGATTTTGTAGAACACATTTCTGTATATGCCCGGGTATCACCGGAACATAAGATCCGAATTGTCCGCGCATGGCAGGAAAAAGGCAACATTGTTTCTATGACAGGAGACGGTGTTAATGATGCTCCGGCTTTGAAACAGGCAGATATCGGTGTGGCCATGGGAATTACGGGAACTGAGGTTTCCAAGGATGCTTCCTCTATGATTCTTACAGATGATAATTTTGCAACGATTGTAAAGGCAGTGGAGAACGGACGTAATGTATATGCGAATATTAAGCGTTCCATTCAATTCCTGCTGTCTGGTAACTTTGCAGGAATCCTTGTGGTTCTTCTGTCTTCTCTTTGCGGACTTCCGGTACCTTTTGCACCGGTGCATCTGTTATTTATCAATCTGGTGACAGACAGCCTTCCCGCAATTGCTCTTGGTCTGGAACCGCACAAACATGAGGTGATGAATGAAAAACCAAGACCAATGCATGAGTCTATTTTGACAAAAACCTTCCTTGCCAGAGTGGGAATAGAAGGTGCTGTTATTGGTGCAATGACATTACTGGCTTTCCTGATAGGATATCAGGGAGGAAATGCAAGACTGGCAAGTACCATGGCATTTGGTGTTCTGTGTCTGTCCCGTCTGGTTCATGGATACAACTGTAAAGGGAAAAAACCTATTGTATTCAGCGGTAAGTTCTTTAATAACAAATATATGCAGGGTGCATTTTTGGCAGGCTTTGTACTGTTGACAGCTGTTCTTACAATTCCGGCTCTTCAGGGTATGTTCTCTGTTCAGCCACTGGAATTGAGTCAGCTTTTGACCGTTTATGGTCTGGCATTCCTGAATCTTCCAATCATTCAGCTCTTAAAAGCCATTCGAAAATAAACAGAGCGTTTATCTTGGAAATACAAATTTTCCCCGCCATACATCCTATGATGTACGGGCGGGGATTTTTGTGTTAGAATAGACTTTATAATGCAGAAGGGAAGAGTCCGGGACTGGATTCTCAAAGACAGCGAAAGGGTGAACAGATATGGGTGAGGGATTTACGCATTTTGATGAAAAGGGAAACGCCATTATGGTAGACGTGTCCGGAAAGGCAGTAACCAGCCGTACTGCAGTGGCTACAGGAAGTATCCACGTGGGAAAAGAGATTATGGATGCAGTCACGGCCGGAACGGTAAAGAAAGGAGACGTACTGGGAGTGGCCAGAGTTGCAGGAATTATGGGTGTGAAACGTACTTCCGACCTGGTTCCCATGTGCCATCCTCTTCCTGTGCAGAAATGTTCCATTGACTATGCGCTTCATGAGGAAGAGGGCGTAATACAGGTCTTTTGTACTGTAAAAACAGAAGGAAAAACAGGGGTGGAGATGGAGGCCTTAACAGGTGTTCAGGTGACACTTTTAACTATTTATGATATGTGTAAGGCTATTGATAAACATATGGTGATGTCTGAAATCCATCTGGTAGAAAAAACAGGGGGAAAGAGCGGGGATTTCCGCTTTGAAAAGCTATGATCGATCGTTGTGGAAGAAATATAGATTATCTGCGGATTTCTGTAACAGACCGGTGTAACCTCAGGTGTATTTACTGTATGCCGGAGGAAGGACTTCGTCTGGTGGACTGCTCCAGAATTCTGCGGGAAGAGGAGTTTTTAAGAATCTGCCGTGTAATGGCAGAACTGGGAATCCGGAAGATTAAACTTACTGGAGGGGAACCCCTGGTAAGAGGCGGGATGCCTTCCATGGTAAAACAGATGAAAGAAATTCCGGGAATTGAAAAGGTGACTATGACAACCAACGGGATTCTTCTCAAGGAGCAGATGAAGGAACTGTCAGAAGCAGGTTTGGATGCTTTGAACATTAGTCTGGACACACTGAATCAGGATTGCTATTCCAGGATCACCAGAAGAAATCTTTTGGAAGGAACCCTTGCGGGGATTGAAGAAGCTCTGAAATACCCGGAGATTTCTTTGAAAATCAACTGTGTGCCGCTGGGGATTCCCCAGCAGGATCTGTGTGGAATTGCCGCCTTGGCAAAGGATCATCCGATTCATGTAAGATTTATTGAGATGATGCCCATTGGGCAGGGCAGGGAATTTCGTGGAATGTCGGAGGAAGAGGTGCTTCATCTTCTGGAACAGAAATTTGGAAAACTGGTGCCCTACGAAGGGGAAAAACTGGGAAACGGCCCTTGTCACTATTATAATGTGGAAAATTTCCAGGGGAAAATTGGATTCATTAGTGCAGTAAGCCATAAATTCTGCAGAGAATGCAATCGCATTCGTCTGACTTCCCAGGGATATTTAAAAACCTGTCTCCAGTATACGGCAGGACGTGACCTACGCAGCGTGATTCGTGGAGGCGGTACAGACGAGGAATTAAAAGAGGTAATCCGCGCAGCTCTTGCAGAAAAACCAGATGGTCATGCCTTTCTGGAAAAAGCGCAGAAAGACGATACAGAACAGCTTTGTATGTCACAGATTGGAGGATGAGTATGAAACGAACAGCAATTATCACGTCCAGTGATACAGGATATCGGGGAGAACGAGAAGATTTAAGCGGTCCGGCTGTGAAGGAAATCATGGAGGCTCATGGATACCAGGTGGTTTCTATGGAAATTCTGCCAGACGACAGGGGGATGCTGTCAAAACGAATGGCGGAGATTGCAGACGAGAATCAGGCAGAACTGATTCTTACCACCGGGGGAACCGGATTTTCGCCGAGAGATGTTATGCCAGAAGCCACAGAAGATATTATGGAGCGGAGAGTACCGGGGATTCCAGAGGCTATGCGTGCTTACAGTATGACAATTACCAAGCGCGCGATGTTAAGCAGAGCTGCTGCAGGAATCCGGAAGCAGACCCTGATCATTAATCTTCCGGGAAGTCCCAAGGCTGTAAAGGAAAGCTTGGAATATATTGTGGATGCTCTGGGACATGGGATTGAGATCCTTACCGGAGAAGCATCTGACTGTGCAAGAAAATAAAAAATATAATATATAAGAAAGAAGAGAGAACAATGGGAAAAGTAATCGCTGTTTGTATCAGTGAAAAAAAGGGAACACAGAAAAAAAACGTACACGAAGCGGAATTTGTAGAGGACTGGGGAATCAAAAATGATGCTCATGCAGGAAAGTGGCACCGTCAGGTCAGCCTCCTCTCTCATGATAAAATAGAGGCTTTTCGTGCCAGAGGAGCAGAGGTGGTGGATGGAGCCTTTGGAGAAAACCTTGTGGTAGAAGGGTTTGATTTTGCAGCGCTTCCAGTGGGAACCAGATTCCGCTGCAATGATGTGGTTCTGGAAATGACTCAGATTGGGAAGGAATGTCATCATGGATGCGAAATCTTCAAAAAAATGGGAGAATGTATTATGCCGCGGGAAGGTGTGTTTACCAGAGTGCTTCACGGCGGCGTGATCCGTGAGGGAGATGAACTTGTGATCGAAGAAGGAGAGGCACAATGATCATTGAAACTCACGCACATTATGACGATGAAGCCTTTGACAGCGACAGAGAAGAGCTGTTGAATTCCATGGAAGCTCATGGAATCGGGCTGATTGTAAACTCCTGTGCCTCGATAGATGGTCTTTCGGATACGATTGCTCTTATGGAAAAGTATCCGTTTGTTTATGGGGCAGTGGGAGTTCACCCAGATGATGCGGACAAGATGACGAAGGAAACACTGGAAACAATTCAGACTCTGTCCAGACACGAAAAAGCCGTGGCAATTGGGGAAATTGGACTGGATTATTACTGGCATAAAGAAAAAGAAGAGCACGAAATTCAGCAGAAGATGTTCCAGGCGCAGCTGGATATCGCCCGGGAGGAAAAACTGCCGTTTCTTGTGCACAGCCGGGATGCAGCTGAAGATACGCTTGAAATTGTAAAAAAATACGTCGCAGAGGGAATGTATGGAGGAATCATCCATTGTTTTTCCTACGGAAAAGAGATGGCAAGAGAATATCTGAATATGGGACTTTATCTTGGAATCGGAGGGGTGATTACCTTTAAGAATGGACGGAAGCTGAAAGAAGTGGTGGAATATGCGCCGCTGTCTCAGTTGGTTCTGGAAACAGACAGTCCTTATCTTTCTCCGGAACCAAACCGGGGAAAAAGAAATTCTTCTTTGAACCTTCCTTATGTGGCAGAAGCAATTGGAGCTATTAAGGGCGTTTCCGCGGAAGAAGTGATTGCAGTAACAGAAGCCAATGCGAGAAAGGTGCTGGGGTTGTCTGTTTAAAGAAAAAAAGAAAACGACCTTGAAAACCAGAGAACCTGATTTTTAAGGTCGCTTTTTTATTCTTCTGTGGTCTCGGAAGTTTCTTCCTGGGAAGCAGTCTGGGCATTCTTGGCAGCTTGCTGCTCATAATATTCCCACCAGTGAATAGAATCGGTATCTTCTACAATATTTCCGGTGGTTTTATCAATCATATTTCCTTCCCAGTCAAATTTTACGTTAAGAAGATTGGTTTTGGTGGAAGGCTCTACATTCATGGACATGATCTCGTCAAACTTTTTCTGAAGATTTTCCACAGTGAAGGCTTCTTCGAAATTATAACGGGCGCTATGCTGGGAAGCGAGGTCGTTGGTATAGTCCTCCAGCATATAAGGGCCGTAATCGCCGGTGTCATGGTTATAATGCATGACGAGAGGCTTCACATCCGGAGTCAGGATACGTACGGTGGTAGTGCCCTTTAATACGGTTTTTTCAATGGTGAACTGTGCCATACCCCCGAGAAGCTCTTCAAAATTCTGCTGAGTGGAAACAAAATTTCCCAGAGAATAGAAGATTACCATTTCGTGCCCCTGATCATCCGACATCCGCCCATAAGGCTGCAAAACGTGAGGGTGTCCGCCAATGACTACATTTACCCCCTGCTGCATCAGAAAAGCAGCCCATTGCTTCTCGTATTCAGTGGGCATAAATTCGCCTTCCGTACCCCAGTGGGCAACGAATACGATACAGTCACTGACTTCCTTGGCCCTGGCAATGGAGGCAGCAACCTTACTTTTGTCAAAGATGTCAATCATGTATTCTTTTCCTTCTCCGGCGCCGGAATTGTTGGTGCCGTAGGTATAATCCAGGAAAGCGATTTTAATTCCGTTGACTTCCAGAGTCTTGATAGAATCTGCATCTTCCTGAGTCTCATGGATTCCCAGAACCGGAACGTCAGGATAGTTGTTTTTCCAGAAGTCAAAGGTCTGCTTCATAAAGTCGTAACCATAATCGTCGATGTGATTGGTGGCGGCTTCAATTACATCGAAACCGGCCTTTATAATGGCATCCCCTACCTCTGTGGGGGTGGCAAAAGAAGGATAGGAGCTGACTGCATTGTGATCATTGGTAAGCACAGTCTCCTGATCGATCATGGCGATATCTGCCCCCTGAATTTCATCCAGAACATTGGCGTAGATGTGATCATAGTTCCATTCGCCTGTTTCGTACTGCCCGGACTGGATCAGTGTTCCGTGGTATAGATTGTCCCCCACAGCAATGACGCTGGCGGTGGATACTTTTGGTGTGTTGGCTTCTTCTTCTGCTTTTTTCTTCTGAAGAGCAGCAGCTTCGGCCGCTTCTCTGGCTGGCTTGCGGATCATGTGGTAGTCCAGCTGATGGAAAAGGAGGACCAGAACAGCCAGAACCAGGATGGAGCACAAAAGGCTGATCCTGGAATTGCTTTTTTCCTTATAGTTTAGTGGAATGTTATTATTCTTCTTCATAGTAGATTCCTTTTAAAATGAAAGACATTGTAATTACCTTCAGTATATCAAATTATTGTTGGGAAAGGAAGAATAAAAAATACTTTGTGCGCCAAAGTAAAATCGTGTATAATAAAAGACAGACAGAAAATCGGGACAGAAACACAAAAAAATGATTTCTGCAGGAGCGCAGAAGAATGGAGGTGTCAAATGAACCATTATGAAACGGTGAATGAAGTGCTGGTAAAACTGTTTAATGAAATTATGGATATTGAGGAAAAAGCTCTGATCGTTTCAGAGTTTAAAGATATCTCCGTAAATGATATGCATATTATGGAGGCAATGGGGATTCTGGAGCCCAAGAATATGTCCACAGTGGCAAGATCTCTTTCCATTACGGTGGGGACTCTTACCACAGCCATTAACAATCTGGTTAAGAAGGGGTATGTGGAGCGTGTCAGAAGTCAGGAAGACAGAAGGGTGGTCTTGATCTCTCTTTCCCCAAAGGGAGAACGGGCATACCGTCATCATGCAGCCTTCCATCAGAAAATGGTTATGGCAGTTTTGAAGGATTTAAGTCCGGAGGAAACAGAGTGTCTCACAAGAGCGCTTGGAAAGCTTCAGAAGTTTTTCCGTGGTTATCCGGGAGAAGATCACTGAGAAAACGGGAAAGACCAGGATTCCGGAAAGTGTGGATTATCCAAGTTTGATGTGGATAACTAAAGAAAAAAAGAGAGAACCCATCCTGAAATGTGGATAAGGTTCTCTCTTTTCTTTTGTCCTCTTCTGATTTTACAGGCTGTTTCTTGATTATGAAAAAAAGAAAGAGATATTGTTCAGCTTTAGAAAAAATCTTAATAAAAAGACAGAAAATTAATAAAAAAACAGTTAAATTAGTTTCTTGAAATAAAATATTCTTCTATATTTCAAATATGAAAATGTCAAGGTTTTTTTGGATTATTTTGTCGGATTTTGTATTTTTATGATTTTTTACCAGAACATTTGTTTAAAATTGTCTTTTGTAAATCTGTTCATCCACATGCTTTCCATGTGGATAATGTGGATAACTTTGTGTATAACTTTATTTTACAGGGTTTTCCATAGATTCCTGGTGTGGAAAAATATTGTATGAAAAAGTGTACAATCCACATAGCTCATTATAATTTGTGCAATTTGCCAAATGGGGGTTTTTGGCGCTATTTTACATAGGTTCCCACAGCCACCGGGTGCTGGTAATCGTAGTCAGAAATTTTGATTCCTGTGGCAGCAGTGCTGGCATGAATAATCTTTCCATCGCCAATATAAAGGGCGACATGATTGATGCCGTAATCGCCATAGAAGACCAGATCCCCGATTTCTATGTCTGCTACTTCTTTTTTTGTGGAGGCTTCGCACTGTGCAGAAGCAACTCTGGGAAGCTCATAGCCGAATTCTTTAAATACAGACATAACGAAGCCGGAGCAGTCCGCGCCGTTGGTAAGGCTGGTACCGCCATAGACATAGGGATTTCCTTCAAACTGAAGCGCAAAATCTACAATTTCCTGTCTGTGGGCAAGGCGTTCTTCTTCTGCCTTTTTGGCTGCCTGCGCCGCTTCTCTGGCCGCGTCTGCCGCTTTTTTTCGGATTTCCTTTTCTTTGGCAATTCTTTTGGCAACTGTAACGTCTTCCTGGTATTTCAGGGTTTCTTCCGTGGTTTTTTCCACAAGACCACTGATAAAAGTATTGATAGTTCCGTCAGTTGTTCCATCTGTAAACAGATCGGCAGCTTCTGCCTCGGTATCTGCCAGAACACAGACAGGGGCAGAAACAGTCAGGATGCAGGCACCCAGAAACAGCGCGGTTAATTTTTTTCTCATGATATGATACACTCCTTATTCAGGTTTTTCTTCTTGAATATTACAAAATTATTACAATGTATTACACAATGCTGTATACTATCACAAGAAAATTTGTTTGTCAAATTGCAGGGCATAGAAAAAAGGCATGGCAATTATGCAAAATCACCATACCTTTTAGAAGGGTCTTGTGTTATCTTAGTAAATATTTTTGTACAGAAGTAACCGCATTTGCACCATCAGAGACAGCAGTCACTACCTGGCGCAGGGATTTGGTCCGAATATCCCCTGCGGCAAAGATTCCAGGTGTGCTGGTGATTCCTTCTTCTCCGGCGATGAGATAGCCATTTTCGTCCATTTGCACAATTTCCTGAAACAGACTGGAATTTGGTGTGATTCCCACCGCGATAAATACACCGTCTGTAGGAATCAGACGTTCTTCCGGGGTGTTTTTCTCCTGAATCCGAAGTCCGGTAACCTGCGTTTCTCCTTCAATGGAAAGGGGGATTGCATTCCAGACCATTTCCACGTTTTCGCAGGCAAAGAGACGATCCTGAAGAACTTTATCTGCCCGGAGTTCCTCTCTTCTGTGTACCACATAAACCTTTTTGCAGATGCGGGAGAGGAAAATTGCATCTTCTACAGCTACATTGCCCCCTCCGATTACCACGGTTGTCTGATCTTTGAAAAAAGCGCCGTCACAGGTGGCACAATAGGAAACTCCCATACCGCCAAATTCTTCTTCTCCTGGAATCTGGAGTTTTCTGTGAGCAGCGCCCAGAGCAGCGAGAATGGTCTTGGTATGGTATTCGTGTTTCTTGGTGCGGACAATTTTATGATCGCCGGCATCTTCTATGGAAAGAACATTTTCTCTTACCGGGGAAATTCCCAGTCGTTTGGCATGCGCGCCCATGGCTTCGCCAAGCTCCATTCCGGTGACTCCTGGTATTCCAGGGTAATTATCCACTTCATAGGTGTCTGTGATCTGGCCTCCAGTTACAAATTTCTTATCCAGCCACAGCGTGTTAAGCTTTGCTCTTGCCGCATAAATAGCAGCGCTGATTCCAGCAGGACCGGCTCCTAGAATAATAAGATCAAATAATTCTGACATAACGACCTCCTTTTTGCCTTAAGCAGCATTCTGGTTTCATGATAGCATACAATGTGATTTTTTCCAATAAGATAGTAAAAATGTAAGGATAAGGAAAGAAGAGGTATGTTCTTAAAACCTGCAAAGTGGAAAAAGCCCCTGAGAATCGTTCTTCTGCTGTGTCTGGTTCTTTTTCTGGGGGCGGGAATGGGATTTCTTACCAATCATGTTTGGTCTGAAAATGGGAGGTTTGAAGCTTTTACAGAGGAAATTTTTCAACGGGAGGTCACCGGCAGTACCCTGACGCTGCATTATGCCCTGGCGGAACCGGAAAAGCATGGAATTAAGCGTCCTGCGCCAGGGCTTGGAACCATGAATACAGACTGGGAAAAAAGGTATCAATCCTGTCTGAATGACGAAAATCGTCTGAAAGAATTTTCTTATCAGAAACTGTCAAAGGAAAATCGTCTGGTTTTTGATCTGCTGCTTCTTTATTTTCACACACAACGTTCCCTGGGAAGCAATGGGATTCTGGAAGAACCTCTGGGACCAAGTCTTGGCATACAGGCGCAGCTTCCCATTCTTCTGGCAGAGTATGCCTTTTATGAGAAACAGGATATCGTGGATTATCTGAAACTTTTATCATCCATCCGTCCTTATTTTCAAAGTATCCTGGAGTTTGAGGAAGAAAAAGCAAAGGAAGGCTGCTTTATGAGTGATACTACCCTGGACCGGATTCTGGATCAATGCAGCGCCTTTGTGAAAAATCCGGAGGACAATTATATGCAGGAGATCTTTGAAAAGAAGATTGCAGATTATGGAAGGTTCTCAAAAAAAGAGCAGGAAAAATTAAAGGACTGCCACAGGAAGATTTTGACAGAGCAGGTACTGCCTGCTTACGAAGATTTGATACAGGGTCTGAAGAAACTGCGGGGTCTGGGAAAAACCAGTCGGGGGCTGGCATACTTTAAAGGGGGGCGCCAGTATTACCTTTATCTGCTTCAAAGTCAGGTGGGAACCTATGTGCCGGTGGAAAAAATGGAGCAGAGGTTAACCAGTCAGCTTTTATCGGACAGCCGTATGATAAACCTTATGCTTCGGGAACAGCCGTCTCTCTTGGACCAGGTAACCAGAGGGGTGGAACTGACGAAAACCAGGCCGGAGGAAATTCTGGAGTTTCTTTCTGAACAGATACAAAAAGACTTTCCCCCTCTGAAAAAAGTGGATTATGAGGTGAGATATGTTCATTCCTCCATGGAGGAATTTTTATGTCCGGCCTTTTATCTCACACCGCCTCTGGATAAGGGAAGCCCCAACGTAATCTACTTAAACCGTTCTGGAGCATCTTCAAGTCTGGAACTTTTTACTACGCTGGCTCACGAAGGTTTTCCGGGACATCTCTATCAGACGATGTTCTTTGGACAGATGAAACCGGCAGATATCCGGTATCTTTTGTCCTGCACCGGATACGTGGAGGGGTGGGCAACATATATAGAAGCCTATGGCTATATGTATGCAGCCGCCTGTATGGAGGAGGAAGCGGCGGCAGATATTGCCCGCATTGCCTGGCTGAATCGGAGTGTAAATCTTTGTCTTTACGCTCTTATGGATATTGGAATTCATTACCGGGGATGGGATGCGGCTCGGACAGCCGCTTTTTTGAAGGGGTTTGGAATCAAAGATGCAAAGGTAGTACAGGAAATTTTCCAGTATATTGTGGAGACGCCTGCAAACTACCTGAAATATTACTGGGGTTATTTAAGTCTTCTGGATTTGAAATCAGAGTACGAAAAGAAATTGGGCGAGGAATTTGATATCCGGAAATTCCACCAAAAACTTCTTGAGGCGGGGCCAGTTGCGTTTCCTGTTCTGGAAAAGTATATGAGACAGGAATTTGCCGGAGAAAAGGGGGAAGAAAAGGACAAAAGAAAAACTGCCGGTACATCTGTAATGACCGGCAGCGAGTTTATTCCTGTGCCTGCTTCATGCGCTTGATCACCTTTAAACGGGTAAATTCTTCACGCTCTTTTTCTTCCAGTGCATTCTGGATATCTTTTGAAAGGGCTTCAAATTTGGGAATGGTGATGTTTTTCAGCGCGTTGGCACGTTTCTGTGTTTTTTTGATATTGGCAGCAAGACGAATCGCAGCATTTTCCACCATGGAAAGGCGGATGGAAAGCTCTTTCACCTTTTCAAAGGCGGCCTTGGCTTCGTCCAGGGACATTTTGGTGCTGTAGTAAGCGTATGTGGGAATGTTGCTGGTTTTATCATATTCTACCAGGGGAATCTCTGTACCCATAACGCTTCTCGTCTTGATGCGGATGGAATTCTCAATGGGAACAGTATAGGCAATCTGCTCTACAAAAGCAATTCCGAGCTCCATATTGGCTTTCTGGAGCGCGGCATAAGCCATACGGAAGGTTACATCGATCTGCGCCTGGATATCCTTGGCCTGATCAATAAGTTCCATTAGTTCCCGGATGAGAATATTCCGCTTCTTATCCATCAGCTCATATCCCTGGCGGGAAAGAGCCAGGGAATTTTTGGCAAGTATCAGGTTTCCCTTGGTGGGAAAGGTATTTGGATCCATACAATCACCTCTTTCCTGTTAGCGGACTGTTTCGCGATAGTATTTGTTCAGGATTTTGGTGTCAATACGATCCAGCTCTTCCTTAGGAAGAAGACCAAGAAGTTCCCAGCCTTTGTCAAGGGTTTCTGTGATGCTGCGGTTTTCTGTTTCGGTCTGGCCCACAAATTCTGCTTCAAAGGCTTTACCGAATACCAGATACTGCTTGTCCAGAGGAGAAAGCTCATCTTCACCGATAACAGAAGCCAGAGCCCGGGCATCGCCTACCTTGGCATAGCAAGAGAAAAGCTGGTTGGCTACATCCTGATGATCCTCTCTGGTAAAGCCCTCACCAATACCGTCCTTCATCAGTCGGGAGAGAGAAGGCAGAACATTGATTGGCGGGTAGATTGCCTGTCCGTGAAGGGCACGATCCAGAACAATCTGTCCCTCTGTGATATATCCGGTGAGGTCAGGGATCGGATGGGTAATATCATCATTTGGCATGGTCAGAATTGGAATCTGTGTTACAGAACCAGTTCCTCCCTGTACGATTCCGGCGCGCTCATAAAGGGTTGCCAGTTCACTGTACAGATAACCAGGATATCCTTTTCTGGAAGGAATCTCACCCTTGGAAGAAGAAACTTCACGCATGGCTTCGCAGAAGGAGGTGATATCGGTCAGGATTACCAGGATGTGCATTCCTTTTTCAAAAGCCAGATATTCTGCGGCGGTCAGAGCAATCTTTGGTGTCAGCAGACGTTCTACCACTGGGTCATTTGCCAGATTCAGGAACATAACTACATGATCAGAAGCGCCGCTTTCTTCAAAGGTACGGCGGAAAAATTCAGCAACATCGTATTTGACACCCATGGCTGCAAATACAATAGCAAAATTTTCGTCAGAGTCGCTTCCAAGAGAAGCCTGCTGTACGATCTGAGCTGCCAGCTTGTCATGGGGAAGTCCGTTTCCTGAGAAGATCGGCAGCTTCTGACCGCGAATCAGAGTGGTGAGCCCATCAATAGCGGAGATACCGGTGTTAATGTAGTTTCTGGGGTATTCTCTGGTGACTGGATTCAGAGGAAGCCCGTTGATGTTCAGGCTTATCTCAGGAGAAATTTCTCCCAGTCCGTCAATGGGCTGTCCGATTCCGTTAAAGGTACGTCCCAGGATTTCCGGAGAAAGACCAATCTCCATGGGATGTCCGGTAAGGCGTGTGTGGGTGTTTCCCAGGGACATGTTGTCTGTTCCTTCAAAAACCTGGATCACAGCCTTGTCTTCATAAATTTCAATGATACGGCCAATCTTTTCTGTTCCGTCGTCCATGCGGAATTCTACGATTTCTTCATAGGAGGCGTGTTTCACTCCCTCCAGGACCACGAGAGGGCCGTTTATTTCGCTTAAACCTAAATATTCAATTGCCATATAAACCAATCCTCCTTATCAGCCGTTGCGTTCTAATACGTTGTTGTAGAAGGTATCAATGTCCTTCTGATACTGTTCAAACTGTTCCAGATCATTGTTTGGAACGTCATATTTAATAGAAATAATACGTTCAAAAATGTTGTCTTCTTTCAGTACGGAAACCGGCATTCCCCGGTTGACCAGAGCTCTGGATTTCTTATAGAGGTACAGGATGGTTTCCATCATCAGGAACTGTTTTTTCATAGGAACACAGGTATCCTGGTCATGGAAGGCATTCTGCTGAAGGAAGCCCAGACGGATGACACGGGCGATTTCCAGTGTCAGTTTCTGGTCATCTGGAAGTACATCGCTTCCGATCAGCTTTACAATTTCCATTAAGGAACTTTCCTGGTTTAAGATAGCCATAATCTGGTTTCGGTCGGAGACGAATTTCGGAGAAACATTCTGACGGTACCAGGGGCTTAAATCCTCCAGGTATTCACTGTAGCTGGTGAGCCAGTGGATTGCCGGGAAGTGACGGGCATATGCCAGAGATTTATCCAATCCCCAGAAACAGCGGACAAAACGTTTGGTGTTCTGTGTAACTGGTTCGGAGAAGTCACCGCCCTGTGGAGAAACAGCGCCGATGATGGACACAGAGCCTTCTGTTCCGTTTAAGTTCTGCATCATGCCGGCTCTCTCATAAAAGGCAGACAGCTTGGAGGCCAGATAAGCAGGGAAACCTTCTTCTGCAGGCATTTCCTCCAGACGTCCGGAAAGTTCACGAAGCGCCTCTGCCCAACGGGAAGTGGAATCTGCCATGATTGCCACGTCATAACCCATATCACGGTAATATTCTGCCAGAGTAACACCGGTATAGATAGATGCCTCACGAGCTGCCACTGGCATGTTGGAGGTGTTGGCAATCAGGGTGGTACGGTCCATCATCAGGTTGCCGGATTTGGGGTCGATCAGCTTGCTGAAATCCTCCAGAACCTGTGTCATTTCGTTTCCACGCTCTCCGCAGCCGATATAAATAATGATATCTGCGTCAGACCATTTGGCGATCTGGTGCTGTGTCATGGTTTTTCCAGTTCCGAATCCGCCTGGGATGGCAGCGGTTCCTCCTTTTGCAATGGGGAACAGGGTATCCAGGATACGCTGCCCGGTAACAAGAGGAACGCTGGCGGGAAAACGCATATGGGTAGGGCGGGGAATACGGATGGGCCATTTCTGAGCCAGACTTAAATCCCTGGTAGTTCCATCTGGGAGCTGCAGGGTAACAATGGGCTCCAGAATGGTGTAAGCGCCGTCTGGCGCAGCTTTGATTACAGTTCCTTCCGGGATATTGGGAGGAACCATGGACTTGTGTACAATGGAAAGGGTTTCCTGTGTCTCAGCGATAATTGTGCCGGGTCCTACGTTATCCCCTTCTTTTACAGTAAGATGTACGTCCCATTTTTTTTCTGTGTCCAGAGAATCTACACTGACACCTCTGGAAATATATTTGCCGGAAGATTTGGCAATCTCTTCCAGTGGACGCTGAATACCGTCAAAAATGTTATGGATGATTCCAGGGCCAAGAAGTACAGAGAGAGCGTCTCCCGTCCCGGTTACGGTTTCACCGGGACGAAGACCAGTTGTTTCCTCGAAGACCTGAACGGTTGTCATGCCCTTTTTCAGACCAATGACTTCACCTACCAGATTTTCTTTTCCCACATAAACCATCTCGGAGATTTTGAAACCACAGTCACCCTTTAAGTAGATGACAGGTCCGTTGATCCCATAAATAATTCCTGTTTTATGCATGGTGTGGTCCTCCGTCAAATGTAAATTCTTTGTATAATGCCTGGAAGTTTCCAAGGAAGGAGTTGTCGATGAGAATATTTTTTGTGGGAATGGTAGCTTTTATGCCCCCCATAAAGTTCTCTTTTGATACCTGAATGGGAAATCCGGTACGTTGGCTTAATGCCTGTACCCGATCTGTTTCTTCGGAAGAAAGATAAATCTGAAGTTCATCCTCACCGGCAAAATCCCGGGCTTCCTGGATCTTTTTGCAGAGATAGTCTTCATACTCCGGTGCCAGCATAAATGCTTCCAGATGTTGTTTGACTTCTGCAAAGAGGGAGTCCTTTAATTCGTTCTGCTTTTTTGTCCAGTTACGTTTCATGGTAATCTGCTGAGTGGAGAGCGCTTTGTTTACTTCGCGCTTTGCATTTTCTGTTTCAGCTTTGATTTCAGCTTCTGCCTGAGCAAGAGCTGTTTGTTTATGTTTTTCCAGCATATCGGAAAGAGTCTTTTTATGTTCTTCGATCTCTTTGGAGGCGTCGTCCCTGGCTTCTTCCACGGATGCGTCATAAAAATGCTGTAATTTTTCATCAATTGTCATATGATCACCTGCCTATAGTTTTAATCCGATTGCCTCATTTACATATGAAGTAATAAAATCTGGTTTGCGTCCAGTACCGTGTCTGTCAGGAATTTCAATAATCAGAGGTGTTTTGTGATGGAGTTTGACTTCGTCCACAAGTTCGGGAAATTCTCTGCCGAATTTTTCCGTGAGGAGAACAATGCCGATCTCCTTGTTGGAAAAAGCGGTCTGAAGCGCTTCGCGAAGTTCTTCCCGTTCATGGACAACCACACCTTCCACACCTGCCAGCCGCATTCCTGTGTAGGTATCGATATTGTCGCTGATTAAAAACATCTGCATCTTATAACTGTCCCAGGATCATGAAGGAAATGATCAGACCATAAAGAGCAACACCTTCGGCAAGACCTACGAAAATCAGGGATTTACCAAGGATGCTCTGGTCTTCGCTGATGGCACCAAGAGCAGCACTTGCCGCGCTGGCAACGGCAATACCACCACCAATACAGGAAAGACCGGTTACCAGTGCAGCTGCAATGTAACCAAGACCGGTAGCAAGACCACTTTCAGCACCGGCAGCAGCCTGTACGTTGCTTCCGCCTGCGAACATAACGGCGATGGCTACCAACATGGTTCCAAAGAAGAAAAAGGCGTTGAGTCCAATGGTAGTTTTATAACGGCCACGGTTCTTTTCTCCAAGGAGATAGTAGCCAAAAGGAAGGATAATGCTTAATACCAGTGCAATTGCAAGTACGATTTGAGTAATAACTGTCATAATAAATGACCTCCTTATATTGTATGATTGAATGTAATGTCTGCGGCATAAAAGAGCAGACAATATTTATTTTGAGCGGAAAGGCTCAAATTTTCTTCCGGTTCCTTTATAGAAACGGCTGAAAATCTCATAATATTCCAGACGAAGCACCTGGATACCTACGATCAGACCTTCCATACCACAGACAAAAAGGTTGCCCAGAATGACCACAGGCCAGCTGATGCTTCCGCTTTCTGCACCTGCCAGCATGAGAACTACTTCCATCATAGCAGCATGACTGACAGCGAAGGCTCCGATTCGCACAAAGGAAAGTGTATTGGAAAAGTAACTCAGCAGAACTTCAAACATTTCAAAGAAGCCCTGTACAATAAACATTCCTTTTTGTTTCGGCATGATTTCCGCTTTTTTCTCCACCAGATTGGTGAGTGGCTCTTTGAAAAAGATGATGAGCAGCGGAAGGACAAACATGATACATAATACAATGGTTCCCGGAAGTTTCTTGCCGGAAACAAACAAAGCGATCACAGCAACAGCAGAGCCGTAGAAAACAAGTCCGGCAACTGCGTTGGTATCAAACCAGGTTTTTTCCACATCTTTGGCTCGATAGGAATTGATAATGTTAAAGATCATACAAAGAAGAATGAGGAACATACCAAACCCTATGGCAATAACAAACACGGTATTCAGCTTTCCAATGAAAGGAACCGTTGTCATAGCTTCCATTGGGCGAAGCCAGAGAGCCGGAATCACATCTTCAAATCCGAAAATACTTCCGAACATAAAACCAAAGAAGGTAGAGAATATACCGGCGCAGCTGATGATTCCTGCCAGATCAATCTTTTTGAATTTATACAGGAGAAATCCGCCGATAAACAGCAGAAGTCCCTGGCCCACATCTCCAAACATGGCTCCGAAAATAAAGGAGTAGGTAATAGCAACGAACCAGGTAGGGTCCATTTCTCCATAGGCGGGCAGGCCGTACATTTTGATATACATTTCAAAAGGTTTGAAAAGCTTTGGATTTTTCAGTTTGGTAGGGGGCTTTTTGGAGATGGCAGTGCTTTCGTCTTCCATAAGACAGAAGATGCGTTTGTCCTCCTTGATGTCTTCGCGGAATGCTTTGGCATCGGTTTCGCTCATCCAACCGCAAAGGATGTAGAATACATCATGTTCGCCCTTGGTACAGGCTGCCAGCCTGCGGACATCGAAGTTACGGGAAAGCTTTTCAATGGCAGTTTTTGCTGTTGTGATATTCTCGGAATTATCAGCAAGAAATTGTTTCCAGGCCGCTTTGTTGTCTTCTCGCTTCTGGTGAAGTTCCCGATGTCTGGCATCGAGACGTTCAAAAGCAACTTTGGCTGTACCTTCGTAAGCGTCTGGGATAAAAATCTGTTCAAAATGCATGGAAGAATAAACGGCATGAATCTTATGTGTCTGGCGATGGGGTACAAAATACAGGCCATACACATACTGGTCATCTTCCTCACATTTGATAAAAAGCGTGTCCAGATTCGCATAAATGTATTTTTCAAATTTATGAAAATACTGTTTTTCAATTCTTCCAAACCGATAATGAATATATTCAAATTTCAGAATAGAAGAAACATCGTAGTCCAGATTTTTGAAGGGACGGATAATCTTCAGAGAGTCGGTAACTGTGGTATGCTCCTTTTCAATTTCCTCCCGTTCCTCACGGATCTTTTCCGCCTTCGCCTGGATACTTCGGATCAGGGCAAGAGCTTCTTCAATAGACACCTCTTTTGGCGGTGTCTTTTCCGGGTTGTCCAATTCCTCGTAGAAGCCGTTGATGGTAGAAAGGGCTTCTTTATAGGGATTGATTTCCAAAAATGGCGTCAGATTTGTGACTTCCGTTAATTCTGACAGAGCATTTTCCAGGTGGATTTCGTATTTGGATAAATACGTATTTACCACTCGGTCAATATCCGTTTTTGGCCCGGTGATGCTTAAAAATTTCATTTTTTCAATCACAGTAAATACCTCCGGGTATTAGTTGTTGCGAATATAGCGCATTGCTTCGTCTGGTGAGACGCCGTAACGCACACATTCGATTGCAATGGTTAGACGGTTTACTTCATGTTCCTTATGATAGAGATAGGAATAAAGAACAGCTACGGAATAAGGATCCTTTCGGGCTTCCTTTTCCAGAATATCTCGAAGAATACAGTTATAAAATTCCTCCAGATTGAGAGTGGTCAGCTGATCATATTTCTTTCCATAATAAGTTTTACTGAAGATCTGTCGGGATTCCTCGTAAGAACCGGCTTCTACAAGAGCATTCAGTTCTTCCTTTTTCAGATGGTAATTCATGGGAATCAGCAGTGCATAAATGTCTGCCGGAGCCATCTGGAAGTATCGTTTGGAACGATGGATGAACTGAAGATTCAGCAGGTCAAATTTTTCGCCGTAGGCCATGGTAATCTCAGCCAGATCGTTGCCCTTGAACATTTTTTTGCGCACATTCCAGATCTGGGTAAAATAATAAAGGTCTAATGCCATGCCGTAGTCAAACAACAAAGCATTTTCATGCTCCAGAATGTGAGACAGCGGCAGATAAAACTCATTTCCCTTCAGGGCGTTGATAAATTCTTCCATGGTGCTGCAGGCAGCCAGGCGATCCAGATCCAGTTTGGAGTGGAGACGGAAAAAATCTCTGTAGGGAGAAAGATCCAAAGGATTTGTATTCCGATGGTCGAAAAGATTAGTCATCAGTTCTTTCAGAACGCGGATCTCATATCTCTTTGAGTACAGCTCCAGAAAACGTCTTTGTTTTGGATTGGCGAAATGATAGACTCGGGAAAAATTTCTGAAGATGGATTTTTTCAGAAGTTTTTCTATGTCACCACGATGCAGGGCGTTTTCGTCCAGGGAAGACCAGACGCTGGAATATTCAGGAGTCCGTTTCAAATATGCTACCACCTGGGGGACATTGGGGAGCTGAATAATTTCCGAGAGCTGTTCTTCTGTGACAAGTTTACTCTGCATGGCGCGGATTTTGGTGGTAAGTCCGCTATAAGAGAGGACACTTCCCATTTTCATCACTTCCTTTCCTTTATGATTTGGGTTCTCGCTTTTATAGAAAAAGCTTCTGCATTCTGTAACAGATACAGAAAATCAATGCCGGATTGTCAAACCGGGAATCCGGGAATCAACGCTCCAGCAATTGATGAAACAAGTCTCTGGAAAGGCATTCATGGTTCTTTTCGTAATAAGAATCTAACGCAGCAAAAGCCTGCTCCGTATCGTTGCGAAGCAAGGCGAGCTGTTTGTCTTTGTCTTTTTCCAGGTCGGCGCGGATCTGCTGTATTTTTGCATTGGTTTTGGCTTCCAGTTCGGAATCGAAGGTTTTGCATTGCTGCTCCATTTCAGAAGAAAGCTGATTCTTTGTCTGGTCGGCCTCTTCTTTGATGTGCTTGGCAGTGATTTCGATTTCGGCTAACTTACTTAGTATTTGTTCCATCTGCACCCTCCTTTTTAATATGTTTTCTTTGATTCGGTACATATAATACACCCAATACATGAAAAATACCAACATAAAATGAAAAAAATTTGTGAACATTGTTTCCGACTAATGGTCGAAGAAGAATTACAGAAAGACGAAAAAGGCTGTTTGGGCGTATTGGATAGGTTTTTACTGGATTTTTCTTGCCAGAAAAATGGAAACCATGTATAGTATTCTTGATTGTCCTTATATAAAGTATTGACAAAAAAGCGGAGGATATTATGAGATTAAGAAATATACCAGGAGCGAAGGACGCTATTTTGGAAAGCCAGTTCGTGATTCAAAAGCCAAAGGAAAAAAAAGGAAAATGGGAAACTGTTTTTCCGGAAAAACAGCCGATTCATATTGAGGTCGGTATGGGAAAAGGAAGATTTCTGATGGATATGGCAAAGTTTCATCCGGAAATCAATTATGTGGGAATTGAAATGTATGACAGCGTGCTTCTTCGTGCGCTGCAAAAAATGGAAGAAAAGGCGGAAGCAGGAGAGACACTTTCCAACTTGTATTTTATGAGGATTGATGCCCGGGAACTCCCGGAAATTTTTGAAAAAGGAGAAGTGGGGAAAATATACCTGAATTTTTCCGATCCGTGGCCGAAAGCGCGCCATGCTAAGCGCAGGCTCACTTCCAGAGAATTTCTTGCCAGATATAAGGAAATCCTGAAAGAAGACGGGAACGTGGAATTCAAAACGGATAACCGGGATTTATTTGATTTTTCGCTGGAAGAAGTACAGGAAGCAGGATGGGAACTTATGGGATATACCTTTGATCTTCACAAGGAAGAGAAGATGATGGAGGGAAACGTAATGACAGAATATGAAGAAAAGTTTTCTTCTATGGGAAACCCCATTTGTAAGCTGATCTGCAGACCATAATGAAAGGCCGGTGTCAGACTCTGCACAGAGTCTGACACCGGCTTTTGTAATGACGGTATTTCAGAGAACAGACGTATTTATATAGGAAGAAAAATTTTGTGTCAGCCAGAGAAAGACGGGCATATACTGAAGTATAAAAGATGGGGAAAACCTTAGTTTGAAAGAAATTTCCAGTTATTCATTTCGGATGCCTGGGGAGGTGGGCTTTTGAAACGAAATAAGCAGCTTCAATCTCTGCTGACACAGTTTGGGTATGAACATCGAAAGTTGGATGGTCAGTTTGCAAAAATTCAAAAAAATGCGGAAGAATTAAGTAAGATTCTCAATGAAATGGCGCCGTCTCGTGGGAAAAAACAAGAAAAATAAAAAAAAATAAAAAAATTATAAAAAAATCCTTGACTTTTGTATAGGGTATCGCTTATAATATCCCTTGCGTCGAGGAAATACAGACAAAACTAAATAAGCGCCTTTAGCTCAGTTGGTAGAGCACCTGACTCTTAATCAGGGTGTCCAGGGTTCGAACCCCTGAAGGCGCATAGAAAAGCACTGTTTTTGCGGACAACGTGATTGCCGCGGGAGCGGTGTTTTTTGATTTTTGCCAATAACAGAAAATCAGGGTGTCCAGAAAAAAGAGAAAGGACATATAGCTTCTGCCCTTATGGGAATATTCCCATAAGGGCAGAAGGTGTCTATGGATATTTTTTGAAAAAAACAGGATCAAGTTGATATATATCAGTATTTAGAAGTTGAGATTGCTGAGCAAGATGAATATACATTCTGGTAACTGTATAATCAGAATGTCCCATAAGAAGGCGAAGCATCTCAATATTTCCACCACCACAAATATAAGAAGTAGCGAAAGTATGACGGCACAAGTGAGGATAAATTCGATTCACACCGGATTTCACTTTGATTCGAGCAAAAAGCTGCTTAATTACATTATGATTAATAGCAGTCTGACCTTTCATCTGTAAAAAAACAAATGATTTTCCAGGAAGATTTGTATAATTCCTATATACGACACAATATTTCATTAAATTAACTTTTAGTCTGGGACAAAGAATAACAAGGCGAGTTTTCGCACCTTTTCCTTTATATATCTGAATGATATTTTTATCAAAAAGCAGATCACAAAATCTAAGATTGATAACTTCCGAAGAACGGAGCCCAGCATCCAACATAATATGAAAAATACACCAATTTCTAAGTCCAAGCTCTGTTTTAAGATTAAAAATACGATCAATATCGCGTACTTCATTCTGATAAAGAGGGATAATCTCACCAGAATCTTGTTTAGGAAGTTTCACTCTATAAGTGAAATCAATATCTGAATAGTCATTCTCCTTGCAAAATCGAGCGAAAACTTTAATTGATCTGGCATAAGTACGAATGCTAGTTGCAGATAAGGGTTCATTTGATGGAAGAAGAAAAGGATGTTGATAAAATTTAGGCCTTTTTCTCAAATATTTAATATAGTTTGAAAAGATCTCTCTTGTAATTTCTGTACATTTTATTTCAACCACAGACTTACCAAAGCAATCAGAACAATAATTAAAAAAATTAGTCAAATTTTCCTCATAGTACAATAGCGTTTTTGCAGAACAAGAAGTTTCTCTGTCTGCCATAAAAATATGATATGCTTGTTGTAATGAAATTTCCATGTAAACCTCCTTTGTATCTCATTTTTTCTGCAGTAAGTTCCGGATCAGAAAGCTGCAGCCTTTAAAGTGAGATACACATTTTTGCTTGAACAATC
>SAMEA3387494__coassemble_1937_pt1 | contig 34287 bp, 31 predicted proteins | sample SAMEA3387494__metabat2_low_PE_043 | metagenome-assembled genome bin SAMEA3387494 (sample SAMEA3387494) | Felis catus | biome: Faeces | place: United Kingdom | collected 2012
GCAGTGGACGAATCTCTCATGGGATATTCAAATTTATAGTTGACAGGAAAAAAACAGGTTGATATAATGTCAGCATGAACAAAGGCGTTCTTTCTAAGGGGATATACCCTTGGGAAGTGCGCCTTTTTCCTTTTATAGAACCGTTTTTCTGTTAAGGAGAAGCATGCAGCCGTCAGATGCGGAATTATTGGATGAGGAGAGAAGACCATGGAACAAGATATGAAAGAAAAAATATTAGCCCTTGCAGAGGAAGAAGATGTGGAATTTATTCGTCTTCAGTTTACCGATATGTTTGGAACGTTGAAAAACATTGCAATTACAGCCAGAGAACTGGAAAGAGCGCTGAACCGGGAAATTCTGGTGGATGGAAGTGCTATTTCCGGTATTAAGGATACAAAAGAAACGGATCTGTATCTGGAGCCTGATCCGGATACCTTTGTCATTCTTCCATGGAGACCTCAGCAGGGGAAGGTGGCGCGAATGATCTGTGATCTGTATTGTCCAGATGGAACCCCGTATCTTTGCAGTTCCCGCTATCTTCTGGAAAAGGTTGCCAGGGAAGCGGAAGAGGAAGGATATCATTGCTATATTGATCCGGAATGCGAATTTTTCCTGTTTCATTGTGATGACAATGGAATGCCCACAACCCTTAGCCATGAGCAGGCAGGCTATCTGGATATGAGTCCTCTGGATCTGGGAGAAAATGCCCGCCGGGACATGGTTCTTACCCTGGAAGAAATGGGAATTGAGGTGGAATCCTCCCACCATGAGAAAGCCCCGGCCCAGCATGAGATTGATTTTCGCTATGGGGAAGCCAGACAAATGGCAGACCGGATAATGACCTTTAAGATGGCAGTACGGATCATTGCCAAACGTCATGGCCTTCATGCGACTTTTATGCCCAAGCCAAAAACAGATGTCAACGGTTCTGGAATGCATATCCATTTTTCCCTGTTTAAGGATGGAAAAAATGTATTTGAAAATCAGGAGAACCCCAAAGAACTCAGTGAGGAAGCCTATTACTTTGTGGGAGGTCTTCTGGCTCACAGCAAAGAGATGGCTCTGATCACCAATCCTCTGGTGAATTCTTATAAACGTCTGGTTCCAGGATATGAGGCACCCACAGAACTGACCTGGACGAAGAACAATCAGAATTCCCTTGTGCGGATTCCCGTTCCCAGGGGAGCAGATACGAAGATCGAACTTCGCAGTCCCGATGCATCCTCCAATCCTTATCTTGTTTTTGCGATATGTCTTGCAGCCGGTCTGGATGGAATCCGGCGTAAGCTATATCCCACCAGATCCTCCAACCGTTCTCTTTCTGAACCGGAGCTTCAGGCAATGAAAATAGAAAATCTTCCCTGTAATATGAAGGAAGCAATGGATGATTTTGAAAAAAGCAGCTGGATGCAGGAGCTTCTGGGAAAAGAATTTTTTCACAAGTATCTGGAAGCAAAGAAAAAGGAATGGAAACAGTATACAACACAGGTAACTGACTGGGAACTTCAGCAGTATCTTTACCGGATCTGAAGACGATGGAAGAAATCTTTGGAATAGAAATAAAAAAACAGTTGAGGGGTGTCAGAAATGGGCAGCATTATAATCGCATTGCCGAAAATTGAAGATGCAAAAAAGATCCGTACCATTTTGGTAAAACACGGTTTTTCCGTGGCAGGCATCTGTAACACAGGTTCCAATGCTCTTGCCAATATTTCTGAACTGGGCGAGGGGGTGCTGATCTGCAGCGGCCGGCTTCTGGATATGAATTATCAGGAACTGATGGAATATATGCCGGAGGAATTTCAACTGCTGCTTCTTGGCTCCAGACCAGTGATCCAGGACGCCCCATCCTGGGTACTTACCGTAGAAATCCCCCTTCGGGTTTCCGATCTGATCAATACGGTGCATATGATTCTGACACAGCAGGAGAGCCGACGGAAAAAAAGAAAGAAAAAGCCAAAACCCCGTTCGGAAAAGGAGCAAAATTATATTTCCAATGCAAAGATGATGCTGATGCAGAGAAATCACCTAAGTGAGGAAGAAGCATTCCGCTATATTCAGAAATGCAGCATGGATTCCGGAACCAATATGGTGGAAACCGCGCAGATGCTTCTGCGTCTCTTTTATGAAGAAATCTGAAAAATACATATTTGATTTGGGATTACAATGGTGTAATCAGATATCCAATCCTGGCCTACCCGGGTGTATAGGGGTAGACCGGGATTTTTTTATTGATTAGGAAAACAGTATATTTGGAAAGGATGAGGAAGATGAAATGGATTGATGGTACATGGGAGAAAGCTCTCTCTTCATGGGAGGAGCTTCTGCAGGAGGAACTTCCTGGCAGGGAGGTTTCCATAGACGGAGCAATTCACAGCATCCGAAATATGGGAGAGGTGATGTTTGTAATCTTAAGAAAAAAAGAGGGACTGTTTCAGACCGTTTTTGATAATCCAAGAGAAAACCCTTATGCCCATGGGCTGAAGGAGGGCATGACAGTGGAAATTTCCGGAAACCTACGGGAAGAGAAAAGGGCGCCCTATGGACGGGAAATTCAGATTCAGCACCTTACTGTTTTGTCCGCACCGGCAGCACCTCTTCCCATGGCAATCGATAAATGGGAACTTCACACCTCGTTGGAGGCCAAATTAAACCAGAGATCTGTTTCCCTTCGGAACATAAAGGAACGAGCCCGTTTCAGAATTCAGGAAGGACTGGTACGTGCCTTTCGGGATTATCTGTATCAGCAGGGATTTACAGAAATCCATACCCCAAAAATCGGAGCCAGAGGTGCAGAAGGCGGGGCCAATCTGTTTCGTCTTTCTTATTTTCATAAGCCCGCGGTCCTGGCGCAGAGCCCTCAGTTTTACAAACAGATGATGGTAGGTGTATTTGACCGGGTATTTGAAACGGGACCTGTGTTCCGGGCAGAAAAACATAATACAAAACGACATTTAAACGAGTATACCAGTCTGGATTTTGAGATGGGCTACATAGAAGATTTCCAGGAAATCATGGCTATGGAAACGGGGTTCCTTCAATATGCAGAAAAACTTCTGGAGCAGGAATATGAAAAAGAACTTTCCATATTAAAAGTGACACTTCCTGATGTGTCCAGGATTCCAACAGTCAGCTTTTCCAAAGCCAAGGAACTGGTAGCGGAAAAATATCAGAGAAGAATCCGTAATCCCTATGATCTGGAGCCGGAAGAGGAACAGCTCATTGGCAGATATTTTAAGGAAGAATATGGCGCGGATTTTGTGTTTGTTACCCATTATCCTTCCAAAAAACGCCCCTTTTATGCTATGGATGATCCAAAGGATCCCCGTTATACACAAAGCTTTGATCTTTTGTTTCATGGCCTGGAAGTTACCACAGGAGGGCAGAGAATCCATGATTATAAGACGCTGATCAATAAGATCAGGGACCGGGGAATGGAAACCCAGGGAATGGAACAGTATCTGGATACCTTTAAATACGGAATGCCTCCCCATGGCGGGCTTGGAATTGGACTGGAACGTCTTACCATGATGCTTCTGGGAGAGGAAAATGTAAGGGAAGCCTGTCTGTTCCCAAGAGATCTTGGCAGACTGGAACCGTAAACATTCAGAAAAAACAGATACTGAGGTGAGAAAAATGGAAAGAATATCAGATGAAATCATAGAAAATGTTTGTATCTTATCCAAACTTTCCCTGGATGAGCAGGAACGAAAAAAAGCCAGGGAAGAGATGCAGAAGATGTTGGATTATGTAGAGAAACTTTCAGAATTGGATACTCATGATGTGGAGCCTCTGTCACATCTGTTTGCAGATGGCAATGTGTTTCGGGAGGATGTGGTGACCAACAAAGATCTAAGCAGAGAGATGTTGGCCAACGCCCCAAAAAAGAAAGAGGGACAGTATCTGGTTCCCAAAACCATTATCTGAGAAGAACATGCTTCCCTTTAAGAGAGAGACCTGGGAAGGAGAATGCTTGAAGAATCTGAAAGACAGGCAGGAGGATGAAAATGGACTTAGGACAAATGACAGCTCTTCAGCTTTCCAGAAAAATCCGGCAGAAACAGATCGGTGTTCTGGACGGGGTGAAAGAGGTTTTTACACAGATTGACAAAAAAGAAAAGAAAATCCAGGCATATCTGGATCTCTATAGAAAAGAAGCCTTTGAAAGGGCCAGAGAAGTAGAAAAAGGAATCCGGGAAGGACGGTATCCGGGACCTCTGGCAGGGGTTCCCATTGCAGTTAAGGACAATATCTGTATTCAGGGAAAAAGAACCACCTGCGCATCCAGAATTCTGGAACAGTTTATACCTCCCTACCAGGCCGAGGTCATAGACCGTCTGGAACAGGCGGGGATGATCCTCATTGGTAAGACAAATATGGATGAGTTTGCCATGGGCAGTACCACAGAAACCTCTGCTTTTCAGATCACCAGGAATCCCTGGAACTTAGAGCATGTTCCAGGGGGTTCCTCAGGGGGATCCTGTGCGGCGGTAGCGGCAGGAGAGGCATATCTTGCCCTTGGCTCAGATACGGGAGGTTCCATCCGGCAGCCCAGTGCATTTTGTGGCGTTACAGGTCTTAAGCCCACATATGGAACAGTTTCCCGGTATGGATTAATTGCCTATGCCTCCTCTCTGGATCAGATCGGCCCCATTGGAAAGGATACCGAGGACGTTTATGCTCTTTTGCAGGTACTTGCCGGAAGGGATGCAAAGGACAGCACCTCTTTGAACCGAAGTGACCTGGAACTTCCTATGGAAGAAAAAAAACATGTTCGGGGAATGAAGTTTGCGGTTCCCAGAGAATTTCTGGCAGACGGTTTGTCTCCGGAGGTAAAGGACGCATTTATGAAGAGCCTGAAAGTTCTCACCCAGCAGGGGGCAATCATTGATTTTATCTCTCTGAAAACTGCAGAATACCTGATTCCTGCTTATTATCTTATTGCCAGCGCAGAGGCAAGCTCCAATCTGGAACGGTTTGACGGCGTAAAATACGGATATCGGGCGGATACCTTCCAGGATCTTCATGATATGTACAAAAAAACAAGGACAGAAGGCTTCGGAGAAGAGGTAAAACGAAGGATTATGCTGGGAACCTTTGTGTTAAGCTCCGGATATTACGATGCTTATTATTTAAAAGCCTTAAAGACCCGGGCGCGTATCAGGGAAGAGTTTCAGCAGATCTTTCAGGACTATGATGTGGTATTATCCCCATCTGCGCCCTACACAGCGCCAAGGATCGGAGAAAGCCTGAAGGATCCACTTTCCATGTATCTGGGAGATATTTATACAGTGGCTGTAAATCTCTGTGGTTTACCGGGAATTTCCCTCCCCTGTGGAATGGATCAAAAGGGGCTGCCCATTGGCCTTCAGATGGTGAGCGGCTGCTTTATGGAGAAAAAACTGTATCGGGCAGCAAAAATCTTTGAACTGGCCGGGAAAGAGGAAACAAAACTGAGAAAAGGAGGAATGGCAGTATGAAAACTTATGAAACTGTGATCGGTCTGGAAGTACATGTGGAGCTGGCTACGAAGACCAAGATTTTCTGCGGCTGTTCCACAGAATTTGGAGGAAAACCAAACACTCACACCTGCCCGGTATGTACCGGAATGCCAGGTTCTCTCCCAGTGCTGAATAAAAAGGTGGTGGAACTGGCTTTGAAAGCTGGCATTGCTGCCAACTGCAAAATTCATCAGGACTGCAAATTTGACCGGAAAAATTACTTTTATCCGGATAATCCTCAGAATTATCAGATTTCCCAGCTATATCTCCCAATTTGCTACGACGGATATCTGATGATTGATACCCCGGCAGGAGAAAAAAAGATCGGAATTCACGAAATGCATATGGAAGAGGATGCAGGAAAACTGATCCACGATGAATGGGAGGACTGCTCGCTGGTGGATTATAACCGAAGCGGGGTTCCCTTAATTGAGATAGTTTCGGAACCGGATATGCAAAACAGTGAAGAGGTAATCGCATATCTGGAGAAACTTCGCTGTATGATGCAGTATCTAGGAGTTTCTGACTGTAAACTCCAGGAAGGCTCCATGCGGGCAGATGTGAACCTTTCTGTCCGGGAAGCAGGCAGTTCCCGTTTGGGAACCAGAACAGAAATGAAAAACCTTAATTCTTTCAAGGCCATTGCAAGAGCCATCGAAGGAGAACGGGAACGCCAGATTGAACTTCTGGAAGCAGGACATCCGGTGATTCAGGAAACCCGCCGCTGGGATGACAATAAGGAAACCTCCTTTGCCATGCGCTCCAAGGAGGATGCCAAGGATTACCGGTATTTTCCAGATCCGGATCTTCCTCCGGTACACATATCCCATGGGTGGATTCAGGAATTGAAGGAGAATCAGCCAGAGCTTCGAGAAGAAAAAGTGAAGCGGTATCAGGAAGAATATGGTCTTCCGGCTTATGATGCCAGACTTCTCACAGAATCCAGAAGACTGGCAGAACTGTTTGAGGAAACAGTCCGCCTGTCCGGAAATCCCAAAACCGTTTCCAACTGGTTTATGGGAGAGGTTCTCCGGCTTATGAAGGAGCATGCCATAGAACCGGAAGCGCTTTGTTTCGGTCCTGCCCATCTGGCAAAGCTTCTTGCCATGGAAGAAAAAGGAGAACTGACTCATCGGAATGCAAAAAAAGTATTTCTGAAGGTCTTTGAGACAGATGCAGATCCAGATGCCTGCGCCAGAGAAATGGGGCTGAAGATTGTGGAAGACCAGGCGTTATTAGAAAAGACCATTCTGGAGATCCTGGACAGAAATCCAGAACCCCTTTCCCAGCTCCTTGACGGAAAAGAAAAGGTATTTGGCTTCTTTGTGGGTCAGGTGATACGGGAACTGAAGGGGAAGGCGCGGCCAGAGGCAGTACAGGAAGCTCTGAAGCAGGAGATCAGCAAGAGAAAAGAAATGGAATAGGAGAAAATGTTATGTTAACAATAAATAAAAATTATTTAAAATTGCCGGGAAGTTATCTCTTTTCTACCATCGCCCAAAAAGTGGCGGCTTATAAAGAAGCAAACCCTCAGGCTGAAGTGATCCGCCTGGGAATCGGGGATGTGACCCAGCCTCTGGCCCCGGCCATTCTTTCGGCTCTTCATCACGCAGTGGATGAAATGGGACATGAGGAAACCTTTCATGGTTATGCTCCGGACCTTGGCTATGAATTTCTTCGGAAGGCTATTGCAGACAATGATTATAAAAAACGGGGATGTGCCATTTCTCCTGATGAAATCTTCGTTTCTGACGGAGCCAAAAGTGACTCTGGCAACATTCAGGAAATTTTTGGCCTGGAGAACCGGGTGGCAGTTTGTGACCCGGTGTATCCGGTCTATGTGGATACCAATGTAATGGCAGGACGTACAGGAAACTACCGCCCGGAAGGGGAATGTTTTGATGGAGTGATCTATATGCCATGCCGTGAAGAAAACGGATTTCTTCCTGAAATTCCAGAAGAGGAACCAGATTTGATCTATCTCTGCTTCCCAAACAACCCAAGCGGAGCTGCTATTTCCAGGGAAGGTCTTCAGGAATGGGTGGATTATGCCAACAGGATTGGAGCCGTGATCATTTATGACGCAGCCTATGAAGCATATATCACTCAGGAAGGAATTCCCCACAGCATTTATGAGTGTCAGGGAGCAGAAACCTGTGCCATAGAGCTTAGAAGTTTCTCCAAAAATGCAGGCTTTACCGGGGTACGTCTGGGCTTTACCGTGGTTCCAAAAGCCCTTGTCCGGGACGGCGTTTCTCTTCACAGCCTCTGGGCGAGACGTCATGGAACCAAATTTAACGGCGCTCCCTACATTGTCCAGCGGGCCGGGGAGGCGGTGTATTCTCCGGAAGGAAAGGCACAGTTAGAAGAGCAGATTGCATATTACATGAGAAATGCCAGGGTGATTTACCAGGGATTAAAGGAGGCAGGATATTCCGTATCCGGCGGGGTGAACGCTCCCTATATCTGGCTGAAAACCCCGGACCATATGAGCTCCTGGGAATTTTTCGATGTTCTTTTGAATCAGGCAAAGGTAGTGGGAACTCCTGGCTCAGGTTTTGGAGCAGCCGGAGAGGGATACTTCCGACTTACTGCCTTTGGAACTTATGAAAACACCATAGAAGCTATGAAACGAATTGCTGCGCTTTAGAGCGCAGCTTTTTTCTACAGTTTTTTCGTTGCTAGAACCGGATTTTTGACGTATAATAAGAACAAAAATACTAGGAGCAGACATAATGAAAGAGACAGTTAAGAAATTACTTTCCTTTATAGAAGAAAGCCCCACGGCATTTCATGCTGTGGCGGAAATGAAAAAACGATTTCTGGAAGCGGGATTTTTGGAGCTGAAGGAAGAAGATCACTGGGAATTAAAGGCAGGCGGCAATTATTTTGTGACAAGAAACAGTTCTGCCCTGCTTGCTTTTTCCATTCCCCAAACCCTGCCCATGAAATTTCATATTATGGCCAGTCACAGCGACTCTCCTGCCTTTAAGATTAAGGAGAATCCGGAGATCGTTGTGGAAAATGCGTATGTGAAGCTGAATGTGGAACCCTATGGGGGAATGCTGATGGCGCCCTGGTTTGACCGTCCCCTATCCGTGGCTGGAAGAATTGTGATAGAAGAAGAGGGAGAACTGAAGGAGCGGCTGCTCTGTGTGAACCGGGATCTTCTTATGATTCCCAGTCTGGCCATTCACATGAACCGGGAGGCAAATAAAGGCTATGCGTACCAGGCGCAGAAGGATCTTCTTCCCCTTTATGGAACGGCAGAAGCCAGGGATACTTTCTGGGATGTGATCGCGGAGGCTGGCGGTGTGGAAAAAGAAAACATTCTGGGACACGATCTGTTCTTGTACAACCGTATGCCGGGAACGGTCTGGGGCGCAGACGATGGGTTTGTGTCTTGCGGAAGGCTGGATGATCTGCAGTGTGCCTTTGCATCCATGGAAGGCTTTCTGTCCGCAGAAAGAAAAGATTCCATAGGAATCCACTGTGTATTAGATAATGAAGAAGTGGGCAGTACTACGAAACAGGGAGCAGCATCGACCTTCCTTTTGGACACGCTTCTTCGGATCAACAGCGGATTGGGCAGAAGCTATGAGGAGTATCTGAGAACCCTTGCAGGAAGTTTTATGATCTCCGCAGACAATGCGCATGCCATACACCCCAACCATACGGACGTGGCAGATCCGGTGAATCGTCCGGTGCTCAACCAGGGGATTGTCATTAAGTTCAACGCCAATCAGAAGTATTGTACCGATGCATTAAGCGCTGCCAGATTCAGACAGCTTTGCGCCAGAGCAGAAGTTCCGGTACAGACCTTTACCAATCGTTCTGATATTGCCGGCGGATCTACCTTAGGAAATATTGCCAATACTCAGGTAGCTGTTTCTTCTGTGGATATTGGTCTGCCCCAGCTGGCGATGCATTCTCCTTATGAGACTGCAGGTACCAAGGATACCTGGTATTTGATTCAGGCAGCAAGGGAGTTTTTCAGATGAAAGCAGTATTTTTTGATGCAGACGGTACCGTCTGTGATATACAAAAGGGAGTTCCCAAAAGCGCAAAGGATGCCATCCGCCGTCTGGTAGCCAATGGGCATCAGGCGTGGCTGTGCACCGGGAGAAGCAGGGCATTTGTACCAGGTTACCTGGAAGAGATTCCGTTTACCGGTATGATCAGCGCCTGTGGAGCCACCATAGAAAAAGACGGAAAAAGACTTTTTAACCGGGAAATGTCTCCGGAAATTGCAGCGCTTTCTGTGCGGACTCTTCGGAAATACGGTTTGGTTCCTGTTATGGAGGGAGCAGACTATATGTATTATGACAAAGATGAATATACCAGAGAAGTCAACTGGTACCGGGATCTGATCACAGAGGCATTGGGAGAAAAATGGCGTCCCATCCGGGGATACGAATCGGTAATGCAGATCAATAAGATCAGCGCAAAGATGCAGCCTGGCTGCAATGCAGAGCAGGCATGTCTGGAGCTGTCGCCTTATTATGATGTGATTCGTCATGAGAACAACGATTTTGTGGGAACCACCATAGAGCTGATTCCCAAGGGCTTCAACAAAGCGGTGGGAATTGCCGCCGTGTGTCAGCTGTTCCAGATTCCCTGGGAGGATACCGTGGTATTTGGAGACAGCAACAATGATCTGTCTATGTTTGCGTATGCAGCCACAAAGGTTGCCATGGGAAATGCGTCCCAGAAGATCAAGGAATTAGCGGATTTTGTAACTACGGATATGTTTCATTATGGAATTTTAAACGGCCTGACTACCTTAGGCCTCATATAAAAAACAGAAGGGAGAAGGGAAATGCTGTTATTTTTAGAATACCCGAAATGCACCACCTGCAAAAAAGCAAAGAAATGGCTGGAGGAACAGGGGGTGGACTTTACAGACCGGCACATTGTGGAAGAGAATCCTACGGAAGAGGAACTGGGGGAATGGATCAAACGAAGCGGTCTTCCCATGAAGCGTTTTTTTAATACCAGTGGAATGAAATACCGGGAGCTGGGATTGAAGGACAAGTTGGGAGAAATGACAGAGGAAGAGCAGCGAAAGCTTTTGTCCACCGATGGGATGCTGGTGAAACGTCCTCTTCTTGTGTCAGAGGAATTTGTACTGCCGGGATTTAAGGAGGCAGACTGGAAGGAAGCCCTGCATATTCAATAGGAGGTGCTTTCAGGCAAAATCAGATGCATGAAAAATTAAAATAAAATTATATGAAAGTGAGGGTATCACATGAAAACTCTGGAATTAAGAAAAAATTTTTACTGGGCTGGAATCGTGGATGATTCTCTTCGTGTTTTTGACATTATCATGTACACAGAATTCGGCACCACCTACAATTCTTATGTCTGGAAAGCAGGAGACAAAACAGTTTTATTTGAAACTGCAAAAGTGAAATTTTTCGACGAATATCTGGACAAATTAAAAGAAGTCATTGATGTAACAAAAATTGACTATCTGGTTGTGGAACATACAGAACCGGACCATGCCGGAAGTATTGAGAAACTTTTGGAGTACAGTCCCCAGATGAAGATTGTGGCAACAGGATGTGCCATCAGCTTCCTGAAGGAAATTGTAAATCATGATTTCTGTTCCATCGCAGTAAAGGACAATCAGACTATGGAAATCGGCGGAAAAACCCTTCGTTTCCTCATTGTCCCCAACCTTCACTGGCCGGATACCATGTACACATATATTGAGGAAGAACAGATTCTGGTAACCTGTGACTCCTTCGGCTCTCACTATGGTTTTCATGACGTGCTGGCAAGCAAGGTAACCGATCATGAAGGCTATATGCGCGCTACCAAATACTACTTTGACTGTATCATCGGACCATTTAAGCCTTATATGTTAAAAGCCCTTTCTCGTGTGCGGGAACTGGATGTATCCATGATCTGCCCTGGTCATGGACCGGTAATCGATGAAAAAATTGACTTTATGTACAACACCTATGAAGACTGGTGTAGCGTAGTCAACCCCAACCAGAAAAAGACTGTGATCATTCCTTATGTAAGCGCTTATGGCTATACCGAGCAGCTTGCAAAAGAAATTGAACGGGGTATTAAGGACAGTGGCGACATTGATGTGCGCGCTTATGATATGGTAACTGCAGATCAGGGAAAGGTACTGGAAGAACTGGGATTTGCAGACGGAATTCTGTTTGGAACGCCTACCATTGTGGGTGAAGCCTTAAAACCCATCTGGGATCTGACCACTTCTATTTTTGCCGGTACCCACGGCGGTAAGCTGGCAAGTGCGTTCGGAAGTTATGGTTGGAGTGGCGAGGGTGTTCCTCACATTATTGAACGTCTGAAACAGCTCCGGATGCGTGTGGTAGACGGCTTAAGAATCCGTTTCAAACCAAGTGAAAACAACCTTCTGGACGCTTATGAATATGGATACAATTTCGGTTGTCTCCTTCTGGAAAAAGAAAATCCGAAAAAAGCAGGCAAGGGCGCCCGTACGCTGGTGAAATGCCTGGTATGTGGAGAAATTTTCGATTCTTCTCTGGAAATTTGTCCAGTATGTGGCGTGGGAAAAGAAAACTTTATCCCGGTTGAAGAAGAAACCTCTGATTTTTCCAGAGATTCCAAGGATTTCTATGTGATTCTGGGAAATGGTGCAGCAGGTTTAAGCGCAGCCAAAGCCATCCGTCAAAGAGATAAAACCGGTTCCGTTGTGATGATCTCCAACGAACCTTATGCTACCTATAATCGTCCAATGCTGACCAAATCCATGGTTTCCGAGATGGATGCAGAAGAAATTGCAGTGGAACCGGCTTCCTGGTATGAAGAAAACCAGATTCACCAGCTTCTGGAAAAAGAAGTGAAGGCCATCCATGCGCCGGAAAAAGAAGTGGAGCTGGCAGATGGAACAAAATTAAAATATACCAAGCTGATTTATGCCCTTGGATCAGAATGCTTCATTCCGCCTATTCCAGGTGCAGATAAGCCAGAGGTTGTGGCAATCCGCCGTATGACAGATATCCAAAAAATTGAGAAGCTGATGAAGGATATCCAGAATGTGGTAGTGATTGGAGGCGGTGTTCTTGGTCTGGAAGCAGCCTGGGAAATGAAAAAAGCCAAAAAAGAAGTGACTGTTCTGGAACTGGCTCCTCAGATCATGGGACGTCAGCTGGATGCAGGAGCCAGCGAAATGCTTACCTCCATCAGTGAGGGATGCGGCATTTCCATTCATACAGGTGTGCAGATTGCTTCCATCGAAGGCGATGGCCATGTAACAGGAGTCGCTTTAAGCGATGGAACCGTATATCCGGCACAGCTGGTGATTGTTTCTGCCGGGGTTCGTGCCAATACTGCACTTGCAGGAGGCGCAGGGGCAGAAATCAATCGTGGCATTGTAGTAAACGAAAAAATGGAAACCAGTGTGGAAGATATCTATGCATGTGGAGACTGCGCAGAATATGAAGGTATTAACTATGCCATCTGGCCTCAGGCTCTGGAGCAGGGTAAGGTAGCGGGAGCCAATGCAGCAGGAGAGGCCCTTTCCTATACCACTGTTTCCGCAGGACTTTCCTTCCACGGAATGAATACCGGTCTGTATGCCATTGGCGATAATGGAAAGAATCCAAATCTGATCTACAAGACTGTGGAATTTAAGGATATGGGAAGAAAACAGTATGAAAAATACTATTTCCTGAACAATCGCCTCTGTGGTGTGATTCTGATTGGAGATACCAGTAAGATGGCCTCTGTAACAGAAGCAATCGAAAAAAAGAAAACCTTCAAAGAGTTATTTGCCAATGATTAATTTTCAGGAATATCAGGAGGAACTCCTTCATTTAAGAAGAACCTTTCATCAGTATCCGGAACTGGCGTTAAAGGAAGAAAAAACATCTGCCTTTATCCGGGATTATATGGAGAAGCTGGGGTATGTGCTTACCCCGGTTCCTCCCACCGGATGGATGGCAGAACTTCCGTCGCTGCAGGAGAAGAAAAAACAGATCCTTTTCCGGGCGGAGATGGATGCCCTGCCTATCTCTGAGCAGACAGAACTTCCTTATGCCTCTGTTCATCCGGGAGTGATGCATGCCTGCGGACATGATGCCATTCTATCTACTGCGTTGATCGTAGCAAAAATACTGGCCCGGCAGAAAGAGACCTTTCCGGCAGGTGTCCGGTTTTTGTTTGAGCCTGCTGAGGAGATTGGCGAAGGCGCGAAGCGAATGCTAAAATCCGGCGCCATAAAAGAGGGAGAAAATCCCATCTTTCTTATGTTTCATTTTGCGCCGGATGGCTGTGAGGGAATGGCCATCCACCGGGGACAGGCTTCCGCCATGATCAGTGGGATGCGGATTCTGGTTCAGGGCAGATCCAGCCACTGGTGCGAAGCAGAAAAGGGTATTGACAGCATTTATGCGGCGGCTCTTGTGGTACAGGCTATGGAAAAACTGAACCGAACTTATCCCCGCAGGGGTCCCTGTCTCACAGGAGCTGGAACCATTCACGGAGGAGCATACCCCAACATCATTGCAGATGAAGTGATTCTGGAGGGAAATATCCGCGCCTGTTACGAAGAAGACTTTTATGGGCTGAGGGACGGACTTACAGCGGCATTTCAGGAAATCGAAAAAGAAACAGGTGCCAGGATTTCCATGACCTTTCCCAAGGAGCCAGTGCTTCCCTTTGCCAATGATGACCGCCTGGTGGATTTGGGAATCCAGGCAGGAAAACAGGAGTTTCAGGAACGTTTTGTCCTGGAAGGAGAAGAGGAGCTGTTTCTGGCCGGAGACAATGCCTATCGCTATTTTCTCAAAAGCCGGGGACTGTTTCTGGTGTTTTTGGCGGGCATGGGACAGGAAGGATATCCCCTTCACCATCCCAAATTCCTTCTGGATGAAAGTATGCTGATTCGAGCGGTAAGAACCTTATGGGATTTGCTGGAGCGCATCGGCAGAGAGGAAGAAGACAATGGCAACCATTAAAGATATTGCAAGAGAGGCCGGGGTAAGTTTTACCACGGTCTCTAATGTCATACATGGAAATACAAAAAGGGTATCCCCGGCAACTGTGGAGAAGATTCAGAAGATTATGAAGGAGCTCCATTACGTTCCCAATATGGGGGCAAGAATGCTGGCCGGCAATCAGTCCCGGATCATAGGCGTTGTGGCCAGAGATCTGACGGAACCAGGCAGGGAAGGGATTCAGAGCCCTTTTATGGCGGAAATTCTTGGCGCCATGGAAAAGGAGATCCGAAAACACAATTATTATATGATGCTCTGCTTCTCCAATTCTGTGGAGGAGATGGAGCATCTTTTGAATACCTGGAATGTGGACGGTGTGGTGACTGTGAGTCTTGGAACGGCAGTAAGTAAACGCCTGGGAGAAGTGATCAAGGTTCCGGCAGTCTTTACAGACTGTTATTTTCAGGAAAAAGAGAACTATTACAATGTGGGTACCATGGATGAAGAGGGCGCGTTTGCCATCACCTCGTATTTGATCCAGCAGGGTCATGAGAAACTTCTGTTTCTTTCAGATGTGGATCGGAAGCAAAATCCTGCAGATCTGGAAAATGTGGGGCGGATGCGGGAACTGGGATTCCTTCGTGCCCTGAAGGCGGCAGGAATCCCCCGTGGAGAGGAAGGGATTCTTTTCTGTTCCAACCAAAAAAATGAAAAAGAAGCCCTGTTTCAGCAGGTGGCAAAACGAAAAGGGGAAGTTACCGCTCTTGTATTCTGTAACGATTACTTTGCCATGGAGGGAATGGATTACTTCCGCCATCACAACATCCGGATTCCAGAAGATTTTTCCATCACAGGTTTTGATGATATTGATATGGCAAGGCTGTCTGTCCCCAGATTGACTACGGTCCATCAGGGTGTCAGCGAAAAGGGACGGCTTGCCATACAAAAATTAATTCATCTGATTGAAAAACAGCCGCAGCCTTTGGAAAAGGACAGTCGAATTCCCGTGGAACTGGTGATTCGGGAGTCTGTAAAAAAACTTTCATAAGTTTAACGCAAAACCATTGACATTTCCTGGATTCGTGCTATGATGCACATAGAAAGTTTAACGTAAAACCTAAAGAAAGGAAGGAAAGAAAAAATGGAAAAGGCATGGTGGAAGGAAGCCGTTGTATACCAGATATATCCAAGAAGTTTTATGGACAGCAACGGAGACGGAATTGGTGATCTCAATGGAATTACAGAAAAAATGGGTTATTTAGAGAAGCTGGGCATTGATGTAATCTGGCTTTCTCCTGTTTATGAATCTCCCAATGATGACAACGGATACGACATCAGCAATTATCAGGGAATTATGAAGGATTTTGGAACCATGGAGGATTTTGACCGGATGCTGGCATCTGCACATGCCCATGGCATTAAAATTGTTATGGACCTGGTGGTCAATCACACCTCCGATGAACATCCCTGGTTTGTAGAAAGCCGGAAATCCAGAGAAAATCCTTATCGGGATTACTATTTCTGGAGGGAAGGCAAGGATGGAAAGGAACCTAATAACTGGGGTTCCTGCTTCTCCGGTTCTGCATGGCAGTATGACGAGGAAACCCAGATGTATTATCTGCATCTGTTCTCCAAAAAACAGCCGGACTTAAACTGGGACAATCCAGCAGTGCGTGAAGAAGTATTTTCCATGATGGACTGGTGGTGTCAGAAGGGAATCGACGGATTCCGTATGGATGTAATTTCCATGATCTCCAAGGTTCCAGGTCTTCCAGATGGGAAGGCAGGAGACAGCGGCCGGGGAGATTTCGGCCCTTATGTATGTAACGGTCCCCATGTACACGAATATCTCCAGGAGATGAATCAGAAGGTTCTCTCCAAATATGACCTTCTCACAGTGGGAGAATGCTCTGGTGTGACCGTGGAAGAGGCAAAAAAATATGCCTCTCTGGATGGCAGTGAATTAAGTATGGTTTTCCAGTTTGAACATATGGATCTGGATGGAGGGGAAACCTCAAAATGGTGTGACCGTAAAATTGATCTGGTGGAATTGAAGAAGGTTCTGAGTAAATGGCAGGTTTCTCTGGAGGGAAAGGCGTGGAACAGCCTTTACTGGTGCAACCATGATCAGCCAAGAATGCTTTCCCGTCTGGGAAATGATTCTCCGGAATACAGGGAGTTATCCGGAAAGATGCTGGCAACCTGTCTTCATATGATGCAGGGAACGCCTTATGTGTATCAGGGAGAAGAACTGGGAATGACCAATGTACCTTTTGAAACCATGGAGGATTTCCGGGATATTGAAAGCATCAATGCTTACCGTGAACTGGTAGGCCAGGGAGTTCTGGATGGAGAAACAATGATGAAGTATCTTCGTTACAAGAGCCGTGACAATGCCAGAACCCCGGTGCAGTGGAGTGACGAAAAGAATGCAGGCTTTACCACAGGAACTCCCTGGATTATGGTCAATCCCAATTATAGAGAAATCAATGCAAAGGAACAGCTTTCCAGAGAAGATTCCATGTTCTATTATTATCAGAAGCTCATTGCCCTGCGTCATGAGATGGATTTGATCGTATATGGAAGCTATCAGCTGCTTCTTCCGGAAGATCCGGCTATTTTTGCGTACACAAGAACTCTGGGAGAAGAAAAACTTCTGGTGGTATGTAATTTCAGTGAGGAATCCCAGCAGTTCCTTCTGCCAGAGGAATTTCACGGCAGAGAGGGAAGGCTTCTGATTTCCAATTATCAGCAGGAAGCAAGGGGGGAAAAACAGACTCTTCGTCCTTATGAAACCTTTGTTTATGCATACGGTGTGTGAGCCTTCTGAAATAAAATCCGTTATTTTCAAAAAAGATAGGTATTCCTCATTTTCTTCAAATGTGATATGATACAGACACTACAACCGGGTGCAGAGCGCCTGGAACACCACAGATGGAGGAAGACAAATGAAATATGGAAAAATACGAATTGAAGACGGCTATCTGGTATTCACCAGACATATGATGATCAACAGTCTTCCCTGTAAGGATATCATGTGGGCTTATATGCGCCGGGAAAGCGGAGACGACATTGCGCAGAAACAGCTGATTTCCAATTATCTGGTGATTGTTACCAGAAGAAGGAAACGCTATAAATTTGATATGACAGAGCGGGAAATCAAGGACTGTATGCTTCTTCTGAAAGCGCTGAATCCGGAAATGGCTATTGGATTTCCCAAAGGCGGCAGGCTGGCAATGCAAAGCCTTCCCAATACCAGGGATCTGGGGGCGCTTATGACAGAAGATGGCCGTCATATCCTTCCCCGGAGACTCCTTAGAAGCGGCGCTCTGTACCATCTGTCTCTGGCAGATCAGGAGCTTTTTACAGAAGGCTATCGTCTTTCCACCGTGATTGATTATCGATCTGGAATAGAACGGAAAAGACAGCCGGATACAATTATGCCTGGGGTGGAGTATTTTCACATTCCCATTCTGGATGAAGAGAGTACCCAGAATTATTCGGACCAGAACCTGATGGATGTGCTTCTTAACGAGCACCTGGATGATGATTTTATGCTGAAACAGTATAAGAGCTTCATTGGAGATCAGTATTCAGTAAAACAGTTTGCCCGTTTTATGGATGTGCTTCTGGATTGTCAGGAAGGCGCGGTGCTCTGGCACTGTGATATGGGAAAAGACCGGACCGGGGTGGGAACAGCCCTTCTGTTAAGTGTTCTTGGGGTTCCCAGAGAAGGAATTATGGAGGATTTCCTCCGGACCAATTTTTACCTGGAAACGGAACTGGAGTATATGCTTCGCCTTATGGAAGCGAAGACCATTGTGGATGCGGGCAAATTAGAAAATATCCGGGCTTTATACCGGGTGAAGCCAGAGTATCTGGAAGCGGTCTTTGAGTTCATCGAAAAGGAATATGGCTCCATGGAACGGTTTATCCGCCGGGCGTTGTACCTTACTCCAAAAGCGGTGGAAGATCTGAGAAATAAGTACCTGATTTGATATTTTTGAAAATTGTTAAAAAAATAACCCCCCTACGGGCTTGTAGGGGGGATTTTTGCAGTTTATAATACAACCATGATATCCGCTTGGGAAAAAGCGGATTTGTACAATACTAAAGTCGACATTTGGTAAATAACAAACGAAGGAGTATTTTTAAATGAAAACAAAAAAAGTGATGGGTCTGCTTTGTGCAGCTTTTCTCACAGCTTCTCTTTGGAATACAGGAGCTCTTTCCGTTTATGCAGGGGCAGAAGATGCTTCCGTTGTTGTGACCATGCCTCCAAGCTCTGAGCCTGCTTCCGGATTTGATCCGGCATTTGGATGGGGCGCAGGAGAACATGTTCATGAACCGCTGATTCAGAGTACCCTGGTGCGTACCACCAGCGATATGGGAATTGAGAATGATCTGGCAACGGAATACAGCTGCAGCGAGGACGGAATGGTCTGGACTGTAAAACTTCGTGATGATGTGAAATTCACAGATGGAGAGGCCCTGACTGCTTCTGACGTTGCATTTACTTATAACAACTGCCGTGACAACAGTTCTGTGAATGATTTCACAATGCTGAAGGAGGCTGTGGCAGTGGACGATACCACTGTCGAATTTCATATGAATGAACCTTATTCCATCTGGCCCTATACCATGGCCATTGTGGGCATTGTTCCAGAACATGCCTATGGGGAGGATTACGGACAGAATCCCATTGGTTCCGGCAGATATATTATGAAACAGTGGGATAAGGGACAGCAGGTGATTTTTGAAGCCAATCCGGACTATTACGGAGAAGCGCCTAAGATGAAGAAACTTACCGTCCTCTTTATGGAAGAGGATGCAGCGCTGGCAGCAGCTATGGCAGGTCAGATAGATGTGGCGCATACAGCTGCTTCCTACAGCGATCAGGAAGTCGACGGATATGAATTATTAAGTGTGGCCAGCGTAGACAACCGCGGTTTTAACCTTCCCTGCACTCAGCCGGAAGAAAAAGACGGTGTAACTGTGGGAAATTCCCTTACAGCAGATGTCAACGTAAGACGGGCAATTAATCTTGCCATTGATCGTCAGGAAATGATCGATCATGTGTTAAACGGACATGGTACCATTGCTTACAGCGTTTGTGACAAAATGCCATGGTACAATGAGGAGGCGGTAACCGAATATAATCTGGAGGAAGCGAAAAAACTTATGGAGGAAGCCGGCTGGACAGAAGGAAAGGATGGCATCCGGGAAAAGGATGGAGAAAAAGCAGCCTTTACATTAATGTTCAGCAACGGAGACTCCGTTCGTCAGGCTCTGGCAGAGGATACCTCCAACCAGCTGAAGGAACTGGGAATCGAAGTAAAAACAGAAGGTGTAGGCTGGGATGTGGCTTATGACCGCGCACAGTCAGAACCCCTGATGTGGGGATGGGGGGCACACACCCCAATGGAACTTTACAATATCTACCATACCATGAAGGACACCGGTCTGGCACAGTATTCTCCATATGCAAACGAAACCGTGGATCAATACATGGACGAAGCGCTTAAGAGCAGTGATCTGGAAGCCTCCTATGAACTTTGGAAAAAAGCTCAGTGGGACGGTACCACAGGAATTACCCAGGAAGGAGACATTCCCTGGATCTGGCTGTGCAACATCGATCATCTTTATTTCGTTCACGATGGACTCACAGTAGCCGAGCAGAAGATTCATCCTCATGGCCATGGCTGGTCCATTGTAAATAATATTGACGAATGGGAATGGGAGTAAAACATTCATGAAGCGTAGCCTAATATTTGCAGGAAAAAACATGGTACGGATGCTCTTGCTTCTGTTTGCAGTAAGCATTGTCACCTTCGCCCTGGTATCCGCCTCCCCCATTGACCCTCTCCAGGCCAATGTGGGGCAGGCAGCCCTGGGCTCCATGAGCGAAACACAAAAAGAAAAGCTGAGATCCTACTGGGGTGTGGACGCACCCCCGGTGGAACGCTATGTAAACTGGGCAAAGGACGCAGTGAGGGGGGATTTTGGAACCTCCCTCCTTTATCGTCAGCCAGTAGGCAAGGTGATCAGCGTAAAATTATCAAATTCCCTGTTTCTGATGGGACTTGCCTGGATAATCTCCGGGCTTTTGGGCTTTATTCTGGGGGTACTGGCCGGAGTATTTAAGGGAAGACCCATTGATAAGGCGATTAAGGGGTATTCTCTTGTGATCGCAAGTACACCAGCTTTCTGGCTGGCTTTGCTGCTTTTGATCGTTTTCAGCGTATGCCTGAAGCTTCTTCCCATTGGATTAAGCGTTCCCATTGGAGTGGAAGCCAGCGGCGTGACCTTTTTGGACCGGGTGCGTCACGCCATTCTTCCCGCAGTTACCTTGAGCATTACCGGTATTTCCAATATTGCCCTTCATACAAGGGAAAAAATGATCGATATCATGGAAAGCGACTATGTTCTTTTTGCAAGAGCCAGGGGAGAAAGCCTGTGGAGCATTGTGCGTCATCACGGATTGCGGAATGTGCTGCTTCCTGCCATGACCCTGCAGTTTGCCTCCATCAGCGAGATTATCGGCGGTTCTGTACTGGTAGAACAGGTCTTCTCTTATCCAGGACTGGGACAGGCTGCGGTGGCTGCAGGAACTGGAAGTGATGTTCCCCTTCTTTTGGGGATTACCCTGATTACTGCAGCTATGGTGTTTGCCGGAAATCTGATTGCCAACCTTTTGTATGGGGTAGTGGATCCCCGTATGCGGAAGGGAGGCGCCCGCTCATGAAAAGAGGAAAGATGAATCAGAGACAAAAAGCCAAACTTCTTCTGGCTTTCTCTATTATATTTCTGGCTTCCGTGGCCATTTCCGGACAGCTTTGTCACGATGCAGCCATGGTAACCGACTTTTCCAGAAAAAATCTTTCTCCCTGCCTTGCGTATCCTTTTGGTACAGACTGGCTGGGGCGAAATATGTTTTATCGGACGCTTACCGGGTTGTCCATTAGTATTCTGATTGGAATCGGCGCCGCAGGCGTCAGCGCGCTTATGGCCCTTCTTCTGGGGCTGGCAGCTGCAACCCTGGGGAAAAAAGCAGATTCGATTGTGACTTTTCTTATTGACATGGTTATGGGGATTCCTCATATTCTTCTGATCCTTTTGATTTCTTATGCCATGGGCAAGGGACTGAAGGGTGTTATCATCGGTGTGGCTCTTTCACACTGGACTTCCCTGGCAAGACTGATCAGGGGGGAAGTGATGCAGCTGAAGCAGAGTGAATACATACAGATTGCAGAAAGACTGGGACACAGCCGTATCAAGATTGCGGTTAAGCATATGCTTCCCCATTTGCTGCCTCAGTTTCTGGTGGGACTGGTGTTGATGTTTCCCCATGCCATTCTCCATGAATCCAGCATTACCTTCCTGGGCTTTGGTCTGTCCACAGAACAGCCGGCCATTGGCGTGATTCTGTCTGAAAGCATGAAATATCTCATTATGGGAAAATGGTGGCTTGCGCTGTTTCCTGGTTTGATGCTGGTGCTGACGGTGGTTCTTTTTGATCTGGGAGGCACCGCCCTTCGCAGGATTCTGGACCCCAACAGTGTGCACCAATAGGAGAAAGGAAAGATTATGAGTTGTACAGATAAAAGACATATTCTGGAAATTGATGAACTGTCGGTTTCCTTTTCCCAATACGAAAACAGTCGGAGCAGCCGTCAGATTGATCTTGCGGTAATCTCCAAACTGTCCGTATCGGTACATGAGGGAGAGATCGTGGCAGTGGTAGGTTCCAGCGGATCAGGAAAAAGCCTTCTTGCCCATGCTATTCTGGACCTGCTTCCTTATAATGCAAAGGTGGAGGGCGACATGTATTTTGATGGGGAACTTCTGGACCGGGAGCGTATTGGACGTCTCCGGGGAAGGGAGATTGCCTTTGTTCCCCAAAGTACCAATTACCTGGACCCTCTGATGCCAGTGGGAATGCAGGTAAGAGGAAGCAGAAAAGATGATTCTATCCGGAAAAAGCAGCAGGAACTGTTTCGCAGATATGGTCTGGAGGCAGATGTGGATGAAAAATACCCCTTTGAATGTTCCGGAGGAATGACCCGACGTGTCCTTCTGACCTCAGCACTGATGGGCAATCCGGAACTGATCATTGCCGATGAACCCACACCGGGAATGGATCTTGAACTTGCCAAAAAGTCTATGGAAGACTTTCGGAATTTCGCAGATGAGGGAAAAGGAGTGCTTTTGATTACCCATGATATTGAGCTTGCGTTGGAGGTGGCAGACCGGATTGCCGTCTTCTATGCGGGGACTACGGTGGAGGAAGCGCTGGTGTCTGATTTTAAATCAGAGGATACGCTGCGTCATCCATACACAAAGGCCTTGTGGAGAGCGCTGCCTCAAAATGGGTTTCAACCCCTCCCAGGGGTTCAGCCATATGTTAAGGAAATGCCCAAGGGCTGTCCCTTTGGACCAAGGTGTAGCAAATACAGCCAGGAATGCCAGGGAGAAATCCCCATGCAGAGAGTGGGATGCGGCACAGTACGGTGTGTCAAATACAAAGGAGAACCTCTTTCTGTAACGGAACATCATCACCATCCAAGGGAGAAGGGGGAACAGAAATGATACTGGAAGGGAAGAATCTCACCTTTGCCTATGAAAAAAAAGAAGGGGAAGTATTCCGGGATGTGAATCTTCAGGTGGAAAGTCACGAAAAAGTGGCCATATTAGGCCCCAGTGGATTTGGAAAAACTACACTATGCAAAATTCTTTCCGGATATCTGACCCCATTATCCGGAGAAGTTCTCCTGGATGGAAAACCATTGCCAAAGAGAGGCTACTGTCCGGTTCAGATGATCTGGCAGCATCCCGAACGCGCGGTAAATCCCCGGCTTCGTATGCGTGATACCCTGGCTGACGGGCGAGACATCGCTCCCCGGATAATCAAAGAACTGGGAATTGAAGAGGACTGGATGAACCGTTATCCCCAGGAGCTTTCCGGCGGAGAACTTCAGAGATTTTGCATTGCCAGAGCGCTTGGACGGGATACCCGGTTTCTCATCGCCGATGAGATCAGTACCATGCTGGATCTGATTACCCAGAGTCAGATCTGGAACTTTCTTTTAAAGGAGGTTACTGAGCGGGAAATCGGTCTGATCGTGGTTTCCCACAGCGAGCCTCTTCTGAAAAGAGTGACAGAACGAAGAATCCGATTTTAAAGAGAGACAAACAGGTGACAGTCTGGAAAGAACTGCCACCTTTTTTCTTTGAAAAAGAATTTCTGATTGACAAAATCTTTTAACTTGCTATAATGGTAAACATATAAGGATTTATTAGTTTAAAGAGTGAAAGCAGGTGAAGTATGCAAAAGAGAATTTTATCTTTGCTGGTAGACAATACAGCAGGTGTTTTGAGCCGTATTTCCGGTTTGTTCAGTCGCCGCGGATATAACATTGACAGCCTTTCAGTAGGTGTAACGGCAGATGAGAGATTTTCCAGAATGACCGTGGTGTGCAGCGGAGATGCGTTGATTCTGGAGCAGATCACCAAGCAGCTTGCCAAGCTTGTGGATGTTCGCGATATTAAGGTTCTGGAACCGGAAGACAGCGTCAGCCGGGAGCTTGTTCTTGCCAAGGTGGCAGCGAAACCCGAACAGCGACAGGGCATTATCTCCATAGCCGATATTTTCCGGGCTAAGGTGATCGATGTCAGCAAGGATTCCCTTGTGATTGAAATGACAGGAACCAAGAGCAAGCTGGAAGCTTTTATTGATCTTCTGGATGATTATGAGATCCTGGAATTGGCCAGAACCGGTATCACCGGTCTTTCCAGAGGCGCCCACGATGTCCGCTATCTTTAAGTGAGAGTGGGGAATGTTTGCAAGGGAGCAATCCTTTACATAAATTATTATGAAAAAATTTAAACAAAAACTAGGAGGAAACAGAAATGGCAAATCGGATTTTTTATCAGGAAGACTGTAATTTAAGTTTATTAGATGGAAAGACAATTGCGATTATTGGTTACGGAAGCCAGGGCCACGCGCACGCATTAAACGCAAAAGAATCCGGATGTAACGTAATCATTGGCCTGTATGAAGGAAGCAAATCCTGGAAGAGAGCAGAAGAGCAGGGATTTGAAGTTTATACAGCAGCAGAAGCAGCGAAGAAAGCAGATATCATTATGATTCTGATCAATGATGAGAAACAGGCTGCTCTTTACAAAAAAGATATTGAGCCAAATCTGGAAGAGGGCAATATGCTGATGTTTGCCCATGGCTTTAACATCCACTTTGGATGCATCGTACCTCCGAAATTCGTTGATGTAACGATGATTGCTCCAAAGGGACCGGGACATACAGTAAGAAGCGAATATCAGGCAGGAAAAGGTGTACCTTGTCTGGTTGCTGTTGAGCAGGATGCATCCGGTAAGGCACTGGATACTGCACTGGCTTATGCACTGGCAATCGGAGGCGCAAGAGCAGGTGTACTGGAGACAACCTTCCGTACAGAAACAGAAACAGACCTTTTCGGTGAGCAGGCTGTTCTTTGCGGCGGTGTCTGCGCATTGATGCAGGCAGGCTTTGAAACTCTGGTAGAAGCTGGCTATGACCCAAGAAATGCATACTTTGAATGTATCCATGAAATGAAACTCATCGTGGATCTGATCTATCAGTCCGGTTTTGGCGGAATGAGATATTCCATCTCTAACACAGCAGAATATGGCGACTATATCACAGGACCGAAGATCATTACAGAAGAAACCAAGAAGACCATGAAGAAGATTCTGGCAGATATCCAGGATGGTACCTTTGCAAAAGATTTCCTTCTGGATATGTCCTCCGCAGGAAGCCAGGTACACTTCAGAGCTATGAGAAAGAAAGCAGCAGAACATCCGGCAGAAATCGTTGGCGAAGAAGTTCGTAAACTTTACAGCTGGAATGGAGAAGAGAAGCTGATCAACAACTAATTACGAAACCATTGGAAATGCTCCGCAATTGCGGAGCATTTTTTTGCGTACAGAAGGAAATCAGTCAAAAAGAAAAGAATGAAGAAGAGGCTGTTCCTCTTCGTTTTTTCGACAGACATAACCAATATCCCGGCTGGGAAAGGTACAGCCCATGGGAACCTCCAGAAGTGTTCCGCTGGCTAATTCTGTTTTTACAAACTCTCTGGTGACACAGGCAACTCCCATTCCGATTTCTGCAAACTGAATGAGAAGCTCCATGGAGGAGACTTCCAGAATATGAGAAAGCTTCAGTTCATGCTCCTTTAACACGCCATCGACAAGCTGACGGGTGATGTTATCTTCATCCAGAAGCATAAAGGTGGCTGTCTGCGCCAGGTTTTCCCCTGGATAAAAGTCCTGAAGGGATTTCAGGTATTGGCTGGTGGAAACGAAGGTATCCTGGATTTTTTGTACTGGAAAAAAGGAATAGCCTGGAAGCTTCCTGGGCTTTCCAATGAGTCCAAGATCAATCTGGCCCTGCTCCAGAAGCTGAAGGGTCTGGTAGGAGGATTGGCATGAAATGGTGATACGCACATTGGGATGCTGGGAAATATAAGTTTTCAGTCTGGGAAGAAGAATGTATTTGCTCAAAGTGGAGCTGGCTCCAATCCGGAGTCTGGGAATTTCACCGAAACGATGATGGAGCAGTTCCTCTTCTCCCTGGGACAAAAGAGCAAAGGCTTCTTTTACTTTGAGGTACAGAGCCTTACCGGCTGGTGTGAGACTGACGCCTCTGGAATTCCGTTTAAAAAGAGAAGTTTCCAGATTTTCCTCCAGTTTTTGGATGGAGCGGCTGATGGCCGGCTGACTGACGTACAACTCCTTGGCTGCCTGGGAAAGACTGCCGCACTTGGCTACCGTATAAAACACATGATAGAGGGAAAGATTTTCCTGCATAAAAGCCTCCGATCTGAACCACGGCCTGTTTGGGTAGGGATTCCGTGGGTGGTTTGCTATAACTGATAGTTATAATAAGTATCAATAATATGTATTAGTATTATAACAGAAACTGTGATAAAATGACACTATAAAATTTTACCGCTTTAATACGAATCTTTAGTAGGAGTGAAATAGATGAGGAGGAATTAAGAATGGGAATGACAATGACACAGAAAATACTGGCAGCTCATGCCGGATTGGATCATGTGGAAGCAGGACAACTGATCGAGGCAGATCTGGATCTTGTTCTTGGAAATGATATTACCTCTCCGGTAGCCATTCATGAGATGGACAAAATGACGGTGGATACCGTGTTTGATAAAGATAAGGTTGCACTGGTTATGGACCACTTTATCCCAAATAAGGATATCAAATCAGCAGAACACTGTAAATGTGTGCGGGAATTTGCCTGTAAGCATGAAATTACCAATTACTTTGACGTGGGTGAGATGGGGATTGAGCATGCCCTTCTTCCGGAAAAGGGACTGACTGTGGCAGGAGATGTAATTATCGGCGCAGATTCTCATACCTGTACCTATGGAGCTTTGGGCGCATTTTCCACAGGTGTGGGAAGTACGGATATGGCTGCCGGCATGGCTACGGGAAAAGCATGGTTTAAGGTACCTTCTGCCATTCGCTTCCGTCTGGTGGGCAAGCCAAGAAAATGGGTCAGCGGAAAAGATGTGATCTTACATATCATTGGAATGATCGGGGTAGACGGGGCTCTTTATAAATCTATGGAATTTGTAGGAGATGGAATCAAGAACCTGACCATGGATGATCGTTTTACCATTGCCAATATGGCAATTGAAGCAGGTGGCAAGAATGGAATCTTCCCGGTAGACGAGGTGGCTATTGCCTATATGAAGGAGCATTCCAAACGACCATATAAAATCTTTGAAGCGGATGAAGATGCAGAATATGAGGCGGAATACACCATTGATCTTAGCACCTTAGAGCCAACGATTGCCTTTCCTCATCTGCCGGAAAATACCAGAACCATTCAGGAAATCACCCAGCCGGTAACCGTGGATCAGGCAGTGATCGGTTCCTGTACCAACGGACGGATGGATGACCTTCGGGTTGCAGCGGAGATTCTTAAGGGACGCAAGGTAAAAAAAGGAGTTCGCTGTATTGTGATTCCTGCAACTCAGTCCATCTATCTTCAGGCAATGGAAGAAGGACTTCTGAAAATCTTTATTGAAGCAGGAGCAGTGGTCAGCACACCTACCTGTGGTCCCTGTCTGGGAGGATATATGGGAATCCTGGCAGCAGGAGAACGGTGTATTTCCACAACCAACCGAAACTTTGTAGGCCGTATGGGACACGTGGAATCAGAAGTGTATCTGGCAAGTCCGGCAGTGGCTGCTGCAAGTGCAGTAACCGGAAAAATTTCTGCACCGGTTGAATTGGGATTATAAGGAGGAATGGAAAATGCAGGCAAAAGGCAGAGTATTTAAATATGGAGACAATGTAGATACAGACGTAATTATACCGGCTCGTTATCTGAATTCCTCAGATCCGGCAGAACTGGCAACACACTGTATGGAGGATATTGACCAGGATTTTGTTAAAAAGGTACACAAAGGAGACCTCATTGTTGCAGACAAAAACTTTGGCTGCGGTTCCTCAAGAGAGCATGCGCCCATTGCCATCAAAGCCTCTGGCGTAAGCTGTGTCATTGCAGAAACCTTTGCCAGAATCTTTTACCGCAATGCCATCAACATTGGTCTTCCCATCATTGAATGTCCAGAGGCTAGCAGAGGCATTGATGATGGAGATGAGGTGGAAGTGGATTTTGACACAGGAATGATCTACAACCGTACCAAGGGAACACAGTTCCAGGGACAGGCATTTCCGGAGTTTATGCAGAAAATTATTCAGGCAGAAGGCCTGGTAAACTATATTAACCGTCAGCACTGATTTATGGTGAAAGGTCTGTACTGAAATTGTCGGATTTTTATTGACAAAACCGTAGGAAAATAGTAGAATCTCCAGATAAGGGATATAAAATATCCAGTTTCTGTGACTGGAAAAAAGGGGAATTTCACTATCCCAGGGAGATGGTTCATCTTTTTGGACTTCCCGGGGAAGTGGTTCGGGAGCCCCTTCGTTACTGGAAAGAAATTATACATCCAGATGACTGGATGTATTTTTATCAGTCCAATATAGAGATTGGAGAAAAGGGGAAGGATTCTCATTCTGTAGAATTTCGTGCGCGGACGGTTCAGGGAGAATACATCTGGATGCGATGCAGAGGAAATCTGATCCGGGACTGTGAAGGAAATCCGGAGTTGTTTGCAGGAATTATCCAGCGTATGGGCAGACAAAACAAGATTGATCCCGTGACTCAGCTTTTTAATTTTCAGGAATTTTTAAATACCATTCGGACTTATATTTCCACCAAGCAGGTGGAACATTTCGGGATTATGATTCTGGATATTGATAACTTTCGTCTGATCAATGAAATGTACAGCCGGGAGATGGGAGACAATGTTCTTCGTACAGTATCCAGATTTATTCAGGCCATGCTCCCGGAAAACGCAGCCCTGTACCGGCTGGATAAGGATCGTATGGGAATTCTGGCAGGATATGTGACTAAATGTGAAATGTTGGATCTGTACCAGCGGATTCAGAAGATGCTTCTTCAGATCACGGAATGGAGAGCATATGGATTTAAGGTGGAAGTATCTGTCGGTTGTTCCGGTTATCCTCAGGATGGATGTATGGTAAATGAACTGCTTCAGTATGCAGAGTATGCCCTTCTGGATGCCAAGAAAAAAGGAAAAAATACTATTTCCTTCTTTAATGAGAGCATGCTGAGACAGAAGAAACGTTCTCTTGAACTGATCCGAATGCTGAGAACAGCCATTGATCAGGATTTTCAGGGATTTTATCTTCTGTATCAGCCGCAGATTGACGGAAAAGGAAAGCATATCAAAGGCGTGGAAGCGCTGGCCCGTTTTCAGGATGAAGAGGGAGTTCCAGTTGCTGTGACAGAATTTCTTCCGATTCTGGAAGAACATGGAATGATCGTTCCCTTTGGCAAGTGGGTTGCCAGGACAGCAATGCAAAATGGAAAAAATGGCTTGTCAGGAACCCGGATTTTAAGGTGAGTATCAATGCCTCGGCTTTGCAGCTGATGCAGGCGGACTTTGCCAGTGATATTCTCCGTATTGCTGAAGAAGAGGGCTTTCCCTACAAGAATCTTATTGTGGAGCTGACAGAAAGCTGCGCAGTAGAAAATCTTAATATTTTTATGGATAATTTTCTGTATCTTCGTCAAATGGGGGTTCATGTTGCCATGGACGATTTCGGAACAGGATATTCTTCCTTACAGATGCTTAAGGATACCCCTGTAGATGTGGTGAAAATTGATCGAAGCTTTGTGGCGGAAATCGGCAGCAGCGAATTCCATAAAACTTTTATTTCTTTTGTGGTTTCCATCTGTCATACTGTGGGAATTCAGGTATGTCTAGAAGGTGTGGAGACACAGGAAGAGTTTGACCTTGTTAAAAATATGCAACTGGATTACATCCAGGGATATTTTTTCGGACGTCCCATGGAGAAAGAGAAAATCACAGAAATACTGCAGTAAAACAAAGCACAAAGGAGTGGAAGTTCCTTTGTGCTTTATTTTTTATCTTAATGTCTTCAGAAGTTCTCTAAGGCTTTCTTCAGTCATGTGTGAATGTATTTCTCCGTCAATCAGAAGATTTGGAGAAGTCTTGCAGTGCTTCAGACAGTTCTGTGTGGTAAGAAGAATCTTTTTATCACTGGATAGTCCGGAAGCATCGGTTTGCAGTTCCTTTTTTAAGAACTGCAGCAAACGCAATCCGTCTTTTTTTCCACAGCGTTCTCCGGTACACGCCACAATCTTATGTTTATAAGGCGCCAGCTTCAGGGTAGAAGAAAACTTTACCAGGCAATTTAAAACCGTTGTCTTAATCTTTCTTGCCTGGGCTGCCCGTTCCAGCAGATCCTGGGACAAAAATCCAGTTACCTCCTGCAGTTCCTCTAGCATTAATCGGTAATTTTCCTGATCTCCAGGTTGTGTTTCATAATAGGAAAGGATTTCCTCGATCTGTTTTTCTTGTTCCTGATATCCCATGTGATTTTCTCCTTTCATTGATTTCGTACGAATTGGATAAATTTTCAAAAAAACAGTTGCAATTTCATAAGAACTTTGCTATAATACAATCCATCGGGGTATGGCGTAGCTTGGTAGCGCGCACGGCTGGGGGCCGTGAGGTCGCAGGTTCAAATCCTGTTGCCCCGATGTTAAAAGTGCTGTATTTACGGCACTTTTTTTTATCTTCGGATTGATACTTGCCGGTCTCTGTTGGCGCAGGGGCCGGTTTTTCAATTTGACAAATATTTATCCTTGACATATAATATACTTAGCAAGACAACTGGAGAGATGGTCGTACCCCATCCGCTCCGGGAAGATTTAAAATCTAGTTACAAAAGTAGTCGCCAATCTTGACCAGAGACAGGGCGGCTACTTTTTATTTTTCATATTCAGGATGGATACGATTAAGCTTGCAACTGCAATGATAATCATAAACTCTTCGTATGTACTCATAATTACCACCCCTTCCGTAAGACCTCCGGATTAGGTGGAAACACGCCCTCCCAGTTGCCTGGGTAAGTATATTATATTGTCAAGGTATGGACACTGTTGGCAGAGGGGCAGCTTTTATTTGGTTAAATTAAAAGCACTTGCTGCAAGGTGTGTAACGATGTGCCTTCGCATAAGATAAATCTACTTTTCTGGCTCTATTGGGATTCATTCTGCCACAGTTTGGTATCTTATGGTATTTGTTCCCTGTGGCTGAGAGCCAAACTGTATTTTGCGTTTTTGCCTTGACTGTAAGTTTGCATTTATAAGAAACTCCATTTATTTTTGCTGTAATAAACGTAGTTCCTGCTTTCTTTGCGGTAACCTTTCCGGTTTTGCTTACGGTAGCAATGGATTTGTTGCTGGAATACCATTTTGCTTTGCGTGTGGTTCCAGAAAGTTTTAATTGATATTTTTGTCCTTTGGTAAGAACCAGAGAAGTACGGTTTAATTTAATAGTTGTTTTTCGACTTTGAGTCAGAGTTACGCTATTTTTTGTGTTTGTATTGATGGCTGTTATAGTAGTTGCTTCTACCGGAACATAGGTATATGCCGGAGCAGTAAGCAACATAAATATTGCAAGTATCAAAGAAAGTAAGCGTTTGTTCTTTTAGAATGTGCTGTTTTTTTTGATCGTTCCTCAACCAAATCAGATTTTGAGATTCCGAAGTAATTTACCATAAGTTCTATATATTATTTGCCATTATCTCCTTATTTCCTAAATTGCTCATTTGCGCACCTCCTTTGATTGTATTATACGGTGATTCCGAAAAAAATCAATAAAAACGAAAAAAATTTGGAAAAACCATTGATTGGTCGGAGTAGGAGAGTGGAAGAATGAAATGAATACGAGGACGGTAACCGGAAAACAATAACATCTATATCTTGGATGGAGTTTGGCAAACTGCAAGAAGAACGGATGGTTGAAGTTTATAATTTATATTCCATTTCTTGTATTGTTCGAGAAAGAGAACTATAATGTACTCTGTGAGGTGCGAAATGGACTATATGACATTGAAAGAGGCCGCCGGCTTGATGGCCGGACAAAACAAGGAAAGGAGCAAAAGCATGAGTAATATATTACTTCTTGAAGATGACTTGAGCCTGATTAATGGGCTTTCTTTTGCGTTCAAAAAACAAGGATTTGAATTAGTTGTTGCCAGAACCCTCAAAGAAGCAGATCGTTTGTGGGTGGATGGAAAATATGATTTGCTGGTGCTTGATGTATCCCTGCCGGATGGCACCGGATTTGAATTTTGCAAAAAAGTGCGGCAAGTTTCCAAAGTCCCTATCATTTTTTTGACGGCGGCAGATGAAGAAATGAACATTATCATGGGGTTGGACATTGGTGGAGATGATTATATTACAAAACCGTTTAAGCTGGGAGTGTTAGTATCCAGAGTAAATGCACTGCTTCGTCGGGCAAAAGATTTCAGTTCCGTAGATACACAACTGGAATCCAACGGAATGAAAGTGCTTTTGTTGCAAGGGCAGGCTTTTAAGAATGGAAAGCTATTAGATTTGACTGCCGCAGAATATAAGTTGCTGTGTCTGTTTATGAGAAATCCGAACATGGTACTTACCAAAGAAAAAATTTTAGATAAGCTATGGGACTGCGATGGGAATTATATTGACAGCAGTACCCTTACCGTATATATGAGGCGGCTGCGTATAAAGATCGAGGATAATCCGAGTGAACCGCAAATGCTCCTGACAGTTCGGGGAATGGGATACAAATGGAATGTGATCCAGTGAGGTGTCCTATGAAAATATTTGCAAACAAAGAAATCAAAAAATTGTTTCTTGCAGTATTCGTTATTTGGGTAGCCTCTCTTCTGTTGATACAAGGGCTCTTATGGTTGTGCTATCAGCGGTTTTCTTTGTTTCTATTGCTTGTTTTCGCATTGGCAGGAGGAGCGATATTGGCGGTGGATTGTTCTTATTTCAAAAAGCAAAATCAAGTCATGGAGCAGGCGGTATCACAGCTTCAAGCGTATCTTGACGGCGATCACAATGCCCGTATTGAATGTGATGAGGAAGGCGAGTTATATCGGTTGTTTCATACTGTCAATTCCATGGCCGCTGTCTTAAATGCTCACGCAGATAACGAACTCCGGGAAAAGGAATTTTTGAAAAATACAATCTCTGATATTTCCCATCAACTGAAAACACCGCTGGCTGCTTTGAATATTTATAATGGTCTGCTTCAAGACGGGGATATGGAACCTGGTGCGGTAAAAGAAGTTGCTGGTTTATCCGAACAGGAACTTGACCGCATTGAAATACTGGTGCAAAACTTACTCAAGATTACAAAACTGGATGCCGGGGCCATTGTGTTGGAAAAGACCACAGAGAATGTGGCGGATATGATGCGGGATATTGAACTGCATTTTGCATATAGAGCCAGACAGGAAAAGAAGAAAATCATTCTGTCTGGCTCGGATCATCTTTCTCTTTTCTGTGATCGTGATTGGCTGTCTGAGGCAATCGACAATATTGTGAAAAATGCGTTTGACCATACGGAAAGTGGTGCTGTCATTGGCATTACATGGAAGGAGTTGCCATCAGGTATTCAAATTGTGGTAAAGGACAATGGATGCGGCATCCACCCGGAAGATATACACCATATTTTCAAGCGTTTTTATCGCAGCCGTTTTTCAAAAGATACACAGGGCATCGGTCTGGGCCTTCCCCTTGCGAAAGCAGTCATTGAAGCACATGGAGGAGCAATCGAGGTAGACAGCGAATTGGGCAGAGGGACAAGTTTTACGATGAATTTTCTGATTCCTACAAATTTGTAGGATGATTGTAGGGTTACAGTAATATTTCAGTGCTATTCTTTCAATCGTAGACAGGAAATGAAGCTTACCTGTCTACATCGCAAGAACATAAGAAAGAGGTGTTTGCACTATGAATTTATTAGATGTCAGGAATATTTGTAAGACCTATGGCAGCGGTGAAACTGCTGTAAAAGCGCTTAGGAATGTTAGCTTTTCTGTTCCTAAGGGAGAATATGTGGCAATCGTCGGAGAATCTGGTTCGGGCAAAAGCACACTGCTGAATATGATCGGTGCGCTGGATATGCCAACTTCGGGAAAGGTACTGATTGATGGTAAGGACATTTTTTCCATGAATGACCGAAAACTGACGGTATTTCGACGCAGGAATATTGGCTTTATCTTTCAGGCGTTTAACCTTATCCCAGAGTTGACGGTGGAACAAAATATGATTTTTCCGCTGCTGCTGGATTATCAAAAGCCAGACAAGAGATATTTGGAGGAACTGCTGACGGTTTTGAATTTGAAAGATCGTCGTAATC
>SAMEA3387494__coassemble_1945_pt1 | contig 33875 bp, 35 predicted proteins | sample SAMEA3387494__metabat2_low_PE_043 | metagenome-assembled genome bin SAMEA3387494 (sample SAMEA3387494) | Felis catus | biome: Faeces | place: United Kingdom | collected 2012
ATTATAGACATATTTATCTTTATTTTTATTATTTTTTTGTATATTTTTACATAACAGGAGGTTTTTATGAACATCAATGACGCGCTTCGCTATCTGAATATAGGGCTTCCGGAAGATATTCTCCGACTGAAACTGGCCGGAGATCTGAAAGAGGCGATCCGGCTGATGGATCTGCGGCTGAATCACACACAGCTTCCCTTCTCTCTTCGGCAGTGTCTTATTGCCCAGCGGGAAATCTGTCTACGTCTTCCCAAAGAATTTCCCTACACAAAAAAAGAAGCACTGAAGCTGGTACAGGATCACATTCCGGATTTTACTGAAGAAGAATTTGACCAGCGTGTGGACGCCCGCAAAATCAATTGGATTTATCTTGACGGAGAAAAACATTATTTTGCCCGATTTTTTGATACCATGATGAAAACAGACGCATCCATTGCTTCACGAATCGTTCGCTATCTTCCCGGAGATGAAATTCCCAATGACAATGCAAGCCGTCCGGCTCTTCTCGACGACAGCATGCATGCGTTAAAAGAAAAGGGAACAGTCACAAACCATATTCGTATCCGTGCTTCCATAAGAATTAAGGATGATGCTTTTGTTCCCGGAATGAAAGTCCTTGTTCACCTTCCCATTCCTGCTAACTGTACCCAGCAAAGAAACATCTCCATAGAAAAGACCGAACCTTCCGGTGGAATTCCTGCTGATCTGGATGTCCCCCAGAGAACAATCTGCTGGAAAGAAACCATGGAAGAAAATCATCCTTTTGTTGTGGAATACTCTTATACCCATACAGCTCGCTACAGGGATGCCTATCACCTTTCCATTGAGGAACTTTCCGAAAACAGTACCCCGCTTACGGAAGATGAAAAACGAAAATACACCTGTGAAGAGGCTCCTCATATCAGCTTCACTCCATATATTCGCGATCTTGCAGAGAGCCTGACACAAGGGCTTCAAAATCCCCTGGAAAAAGCGCGGGCCTTTTATGACTTTATTACTACAAACATGAATTATACCTTTATGCCTGAGTATTTCCTTCTGGAAAATATTTCAGAATCCTGTGCAAGAAATGAAACCGGAGACTGCGGTGTATTTGCACTTTTATTTATTACTCTGTGTAGATGCGCCGGTATTCCAGCCTGCTGGGAGAGCGGTCTTTGCGCCGAACCTGATTTCTGCGGCTGTCACGATTGGGCGCGTTTTTACATAGAAGGAGCTGGATGGTTCTATGCCGATCCTTCCTTTGGCGTAGGTGCCAACCGTATTGGAAATGAAGAACGGCGGCGTTATTATTTTGGAAATCTGGACACTTACCGTATGGTGGCTAATCGCGCTTTTCAGGCGGATCTTACCCCTCCCAAAAAGCATTGGCGCGCCGATCCCTATGACAATCAGGTTGGTGAAATTGAAACCGAAGAGCGTGGTCTTCTCTATACAGAATTTGAACACAGACAGGAAATCCTCCAATGCACAAAAATCACCCCAGATGATATAGCACAGAGAATATCCTGAACCATAAAAAATGCTCCCTTTCAGGCGCCTACGTGAAAAGGGAGCATTTTTTCTTTGTTCATTTCTTAAATATCCTTTGATACTCTTTTGCTGCAAACTGCTCAACAGACTGTTCCAGTTCCTCATACTTTCGGATCAAATCTTGTCCTGCTTCCGTTACCTCTGCTTTGCCCCCGGTTTTTCCTCCTGGCTGTCGCCTTACCAGGGCAAGCCCGGTTTCCTCTTCTGCTGTCCGTATCATGTTCCAGACCTTGCTGTAAGAAATTCCGGATTTTTCACTGGCTTCCCGCACAGCACCCAGGGCATCAATCTGTCGCAGAAGGGTCACCATCCCTGGGCCAAAGTAAGGCTTCGTATGCGCCAGTCTTACCTTTACCTGAACCCGATCCAGATTCTCATGATACGCTTCCGCCGCTTCTTTTTGAATCTCACCATTATAAACCGGCGCTATGGTTCCCTGGTCACTGATGTCCACATACACCGGCTTCTGGGGCAGGGAATGAAGAACCCCCCGCAGTCCGTCTTTTCCCTCATATGTTAAAATCCTCGAAAAAAGAGCCTGATCCACAAGAATAGGATGTCCTCCTTTTCGATTATAGGAAGGGATTACCGCCAATGCCTGTTTTTCAAGGAGACGTTCCACGGTTTCTTTTTTAAAAAAGGGAACGTCCACCGGACAGATAAACGCTCTGCTGCACCGTTCTTTCAAGTAAAGCAATCCTATTTTTACGGAATCCAGCATTTCTGCACAGGAATCTTCTCTGTTCTGTAAAAAAGTGATTCCAAAGCCTTTCAGTTCCTTTTTCAGCTGTTCATCCTGCTTTCCTATCACCAGAACAATCTCTTTGATTCCTGCCCGTTGAAAGCTCACCACAACATGCTTGACCAGACTCATTCCCTTCACCTCCTGCAATGCAGAAGAACCTCCGTTACGCGAGCCTGTCCCGGCTGCAGTGATCACAGCACCTGTTACACATTCTTTTTCTTCTTTTCCCATAGAAAACATCCTTCTGATTTATTCATATCGATCTGCAAAACAAACCCTTTTTAATCCCAGAAGCTTTGCCGCTCCGGCTGCACTTGTCCCATAAAACAGGACTTCCGGCTTAATATCCAGGTAATCTGCCATGGTACCATTGCAAATGGTACTTCCTGTACAGAGAATCAGTTCCCCATAGGAATTCCTGATTTCGTCCTTCACCGCTTCTCCATCCTCCACCAGAACTCCATAGCGTACCTGTCCCACATTCGCCGGATTCAAATCCAATACGCGAACTTCGTAAGGACTTTTGGCCAGCATTTCCAGAAGAGCCGGCTGATATCCAATCAGGGCAATCCGCTTTACCTTGGGATAATTTTTTTTCAAATATTCTTCCATATCTCCTGCGCACCATTCCGGTCCATCTGTTCTGCAGTGAACCGTTCCCTTACACAATCCAAGATAAGCCATCACTGCATTCAACGCTGCAATAAAAATGCTGCGTTCATGGGGATTTCCCTGAATATCCAGTTCCAGGATTTCCCCTAAGGTTCCCTCAAAAAAAACAGGAGACTCTGTAAATGCCTGTCCACGAACTCCTTTATATACTGCCTGGATCATCACATCTTTTCCGGCCAGAATAGGAAAATCTTTTCGTTTTGTTGTTCCAATGGCTTCTTCTGGCGCCAACGCCCGGCAGGAAACAGAAAGAACCTCCTCTTCACCGCCATATTCTTTCAGAACCGCCTGAAACTTATCTTTTAATGTCCCATATAATTGTTCCTTTGTCATCATTCCTTTATTCCTTTCCAAGAAACTCTCTTACCTCTTCGTCCCAATCTGTTGTAAACAGTTTATCACTTTCTACGATTCCGCGCAAACGTCCTCCATACAAAACCCCAATTCGCTCTGCCAGAATTTCTGCCTCCTGAAAATCGTGGGTTACAAACACAATGGTACAGAGAAAATCCTTATGAATTTTTTGGATCAGAGCATATAGCTTTTGTTTCGTAGAAGGATCCAGAGCGCAAAAAGGCTCATCCAGAAGGAGAAGCTTCGGCTCTGTCACCAATGCCCTGGCCAGAGCCACTCTCTGCTGTTCGCCCCCGCTTAAGGTAGAGGGATACTGGTCAAGCACAGAAGTAATTTCCAATTCTGCCGCCATATGCTCCACCTGAAGCTTCCGTTCTTTTTTTCGGATTTTTTTCCAACGCAGTCCATAAGCGATATTTTCCCTTGCTGTCATATGAGGAAACAGACTATAATCCTGATAAAGATACCCAATCTGTCTCTCATGGAGGGGATAACCGCTCATATCTTTTCCCTCCAGCAGAACCTCTCCGGTTCTGATCTGATGAAATCCGGCAATGCTTTCCAAAAGCATGGTTTTTCCCGAACCATTTTTCCCAATAATTGCCAAAATCTCTCCAGGAAATACATGAAATGAAATATTTTCCAACAAAAAATTGCCTTTTTTCATGGAAAGGCCACAGATTTCCATAAGTGGAGAATTTGAAGTTTTGTCAGGCATTTTCCTGTGCATATCGATTCCTCCTCCTGTCCATCCTTGTGATCCTGTTGGATATCAAAAGGGCCGCAGCCGCAAGAAGCAGCAATAGAAAAGCGCTGGCCAGCGCGCCCTCCAGATTATTGGTACTCACATTTAAGTAAATATTTCCAGGCAGTGTTTCTGTCTTCATCCTTGTCACTCCCACAAGCATCAGTGTAGCCCCAAATTCCCCAAGCGCTCTTGACCAGATGAGGATAAATGCACTGACCAAAGCATTTTTACAGAGTGGAAGCAAAATGGTATAAAATCGCTGAAAGGGTGTCGCTCCCAGCAAACCTGCCACAGCTTCCTGTTTGCTGTCCACACTTTGAAAGGCCTGTGTTACCAATTTAATCCCAAAGGGAAGATTCACTGCCAATTGGGCAAGAACAATCCCATTCTGATTGAAAACCACTGGGAACCCAGCTTCCTTAAGAGCCTTGCCCATAGGGGAAGAAAACAGGATCAAAAGACTAAGTCCCAACACAATGTAGGGAAGAGTCATCGTCAATTCCAGTAAGATCTCAATCATTCCCCGAAAGGGAATTTTTATATGAGTCAGAATATATGCGGTGGGAACTGCAAATATAAAGCATCCCAAAGAAGAGATCAGCGCTGTTTTCATACTCAAAAACAGCGCAAAGATCGTTTCCTTTTCCCGGAGATGCTCCGGCAGAACAGAAAAACCGCGAATCGCAATCAGCAATACTGTCCCGCCTACAAAACAGACAACTGCCAGCATAAGGATCAGACAGATTCCTGTAAATAAATCCGGTTTTCTTTTTTTCATTTTACCAGCTCATATCCATAAGAGGTCCAAATATCTGCAACTTCTTCTGTTTCCAGAAATTCCGAAAACAGATCCCCTGCTTTGGAGTTTTCCTGGAAGTTCAGTCTTCCTGCGGGAATGGTTTTTATATAAACATCCAAATCGGCGGTATCACAGATCTCAATTCCTTCTGCTTCTGCATTTTCTTTCCAGATGATGGCCGCATCTGCCTCTCCCATGGAAACAACCGTAGCAAGCTGTGGAGCTGTGGTAGTTGTTGCTGCGATGGTTACCTGATCGGTAATCTGAAAATCCTCAAATGCTTTTTTTGCAATTTTTCCTATGGGAGTAGATTCGGGATCTCCGATTACTGTCTGAATGTCTTCTCCTGCAAGATCCTTTATCCCTTTGATTTCTTTTTCATTTCCTTCCGCTACTACCAGTACCGGAATATGCTTCACCAGATCCACACTTTTGGCAACATATTCTTCTACCGGCTTTAATTCTTCTGCTGAACCTGCAATAAAAAAGTCTCCTTCCCTGGATTCTTTCATCTGCGTCTGAATCTGCGCCGCATTTGCAAATGTCACATTCATTTCACATCCCGTTTCTTCTCCAAATGCATCTGCGATTTCCTGAAATGGCTTCTGCATTCCGGCGCCGCAATAAATCAGAAGCGTCTCTCCGGAAAGCGTCTTCTCCTTGGCGCTCTTCTCTGCATAAACCGGAACCGCTGCCAAAGATACACTTAAAACTCCTGCCAAACATAACATTCTGCTTTTTTTCATCGTGATGAAAATCCTCCTTTTCTTTTCCCAAATGCTCACGCTTGTTACCGATTATTTTTTAAAAATAACTCGATATCTAAACTACATTATAAGAACTATCTGAACTTTCGTCAATCTCTTTTTCTTGCGTCAATGTACAAAAAAAGAGCAAATCCCTCAATTCCTGAGAAACTTGCTCCGCATACATATGGACGCATCCTTGATTTACATTTATAAAAGCTGTACACAGACTCCCACCAGGTTTTTGCCAAGATGAGCAGCAAGAGCACAGCCCAGCTCTGTTTCAAGAACCGGAACCTCTTTTCCAATCTCACCTAAAATTTCCTGTTTCAGATCCTCTACCATTTCCGGGCAGCCGCCATTGGCAAAATATAGCCGATAGTTCTGATGTGTTCCAATATGTTCCAATGCCTGCTCCTTTAATCGGTTCATGCGTTTCTTTCTTCCTCTTACCTTTTCTACCGGTGAAATGACACCGTTTTCATCAAAGGAAAGAATGGGCATGATATTCAGAAGATTTCCGGCAAAAGCTGTGGCTTTTCCAATTCGGCCGTTTTTCTGAAGAAATTCCAGTGTATCAATTCCAAAGCATGGAAAGGTGTTTTTTTGCAGTTCTTCCAAACGAGCTGGAATTCCCGTCCAATCCAGGCTTCCTGCCTCTACCTCTTCCATTATTTCCACCAGAAGAGCTCCCTCTGCCAGACTGGCCATCTTAGAATCAAACACCAGACATTCCAGCTGTTCACACTCTTCACACAAAAGCCGGCACAGATTCCAGGTTCCGGAAATTGCAGAAGACATGGTGAACATGACTGCCTTTCTGTATCCTTTTTTTAACACACTGGTAAATACCTCTTCTACCATTGCGCCAGTGGGAAGAGATGTGGTAGGAACCTCTCCTCTGCTCTGATGCTCATAAACCGTTTCCGCTGAAATATCCATTCCATCCCGATATTCCTTTCCCTCACAGGAAACCAGAACCGGAAGTACAAATACGTTTTCTTTTTCCTGAATCTCTTTTGGCAGATCTGCACAGGAATCTGCGATAAATGCTATTTTTTCACTCATTTCTTTCATCCTCTCCAATTTCTATGAATCTCATGGCAGCGTTACAACAAATTCGCTGCCTCCATACTCTCTGTTTTTTACCTCTATGGTTCCATGATTCAAATCCAGAATCCGCCGAACCAGTGCAAGGCCAAGACCATTTCCCTCTGCTCTGTGGGAACCGTCTGACTGATAAAACTTGTCAAACATTCGATTTTTCACCTCTGGCGTAATTCCCGGGCCATCATCTGCAACAGAAAAACGGATCTTTTGCCCTTCTTTTTTCAGGGAAACCTGAATCCTCCCTTTTTCCGGGCTGAATTTGATGGCATTGTCCAGAAGATTGATCCAGATATGCATCAGCAGTCCTTCGTTCCCGGTATAGCAGATATTTTCCATATCCACCTGAAAATCCATTTCTTTCTCTGTCCATTTTGGTTCCAGAGCAAGGATTGCCTGACGGATCTGTTCGTCCAGCCGATAAGTTTCTTTTTTCATGGGAATATTCTGATTTTCCAGTCTGGACAGGAGAAGAATATTTCCAACCAGATCCGAAAGTCTCCTGGTATTAAAAAGAATTTTATCAATACATTCTTCCTGTTCCATGGAAAGCTCATCCCCCTGCAAAAGAGTGGTGTATCCTTCAATGGCACTGATGGGAGTTTTGATTTCATGGGATACATTAGATACGAAATCTGTCTGCAAAAGCTCTGTTGCCCGAAGCTCCTCTGTCATAATATTAAAGCTTTTATATGATTCCTGGATTTCATGAACACGGCTTGTGGTTTCCAGTTTTCCGGTAAAATCTCCTTCTGACACCCTGGACATAGCCTGACTCAATTCTGTGATGGGAGCCAGGATTTTTCCATTCAAAAAAGCGGTCACAATTCCGGAAATCAATGTGTTGAAAATCAGAAGCCAGCCAAGAGCGGGAATACTTCTTGGTATATTAAAAAAATAATCAAGCACTGCAAAAAGGGTCGCAGAAAGGATCAGGGAAAGTACCAGCGCAATCCAGATTACCGCTGTAAGGTGGGAACCGATTTTCAACCCTTTTTCTTTTTTTCTTTTCCTCATTTTTTCACCACCTTATATCCAATCCCGCGCATGGTAACAATTTCCATATCCGAATTGTTTCTAAGGCGTTCTCGCAGTCTTCCAATGTGTACCTCTATGGTATGGGGATCTGTCTCCACCTCATACCCCCACACATCATCCATGATCTGCTGCTTGGTATAGGTTCTCCCTGGAGATGCGGCCAGCTTATACAAGATCTGAAATTCTTTTTTGGGAAGCTCCTGGCTTCCTGTGGAATCTGTGACTGTCAGTGTATCAAAATTTAATTCCGTCATTCCAATGGTCATTTTTCGCTCACTTATGATCTGCGCTCTCCGCAAAAGAGCGCCCACACGCAACAGCATCTCATTGACATTTACCGGTTTTACCATATAGTCGTCACTTCCGGAAAGAAATCCCTGGCGCATATCATCAAAATTGCTTTTTGCCGTAATCATCAGAACCGGGGTATGAATCCCTGCTGCCCGAAGCTCTGAAACCAGCTCATATCCATCCATCACCGGCATCATAATATCTGTAATGATCAGATCGATATATTCCTTTCCCAGAAGCTCCAGCGCCTCTTTTCCATCTGATGCACACAGCACATCGTATCCATGCTTTTTTAACACCTTTTCAAAAAGATGACATAATTCCCGGTCATCTTCTGCAATTAATATTTTAAACATCCATTTTTCCTTCCTATACTCTTTTCCCGCTATCAAAAATAACAGCCCTTACTCAACTTTACCTCAACAAATCTCTGGAAATCCCAAAAAATCATAAAAATCCCATCCGTTTCTCCTGCTTTTTAGAAACGGGATGGGATTTCTGCCATTATCCTTTTGGCTGATATCGCATATCGGAAACATGATACACGGTAATAAACGCCTGTGGATCGTGATAGTTCATATAATTCATCAGCTTCTGATATTCCCCTTTATCCACAATCGTAATAATTTCATTTCGTTTTTCCATATTGTATGCGCCCACAGACTCATAAATGGTTGCGCCGCTGTGAAGGTCATGTATGATAAACTCTCTCAGTTCCTTTTCCTTTTTTGTGATGATGCACACACGACGCTTGATGTTATGGTCAAAGATAAAATGATCCAGAACCATTCCATTGAAATAAGTTCCCAGGATACTTAACACCACTGTCTTTTTGTCATAAACCAGTGCCGAGGAAAGCGCAACACACATACCGGATAGAGACATGGCCTTTCCCAGTTCCATATGTAGATATTTGTTCATAATCTTAGCTACAATATCCAGCCCTCCGGAAGAAGCATTCCGGTTAAACAGAATACTCAGTCCCACACTGACCACCAGAATGTAGCAAAGCACATCCAGCTCCTGACTGTTGGTAATGGAACCTGTATCGGGAAACAGATTTTCAAACAAACCGATAAAAACCGGCAGAAGAATGCTGGTATATACGGTTTTTGCCCCAAATTCTTTTCCGCAGGTAAAAAAACCAATGATCAGAAGTATCACATTCAAAATCATGGTGATCGCAGAAAGAGACAGGGGAACAAAATTGGAAAGCACCATTCCCAGGCCGGAAATACTGCTGACAGAAGCTCTGCTTGGAACCAGAAAAAAATACACTGCTGCTGCAATAATGGCCACTGCTACAGTTAGAATCGCCCCTTCCTTCCAGATTTCTTTATAATTGATCTGCTTATTCATTTGATTGCCGCTCCTATTCTCCAAAAACTGAAATTTTACAAAACAGATTGTTTTTATCCATCTGTTTGATTGAAAAAAAACTCAGGCGGCAAATGCTTGTCACCTGAGCTTTTCCTGTAAAATTACGGATTGAGGTTCTTCTTATAATCCAATGAAATCTGTAATTTCATTATTGATCACATAGTATGCGCCATTTTCTTCTGGTTTGATATATACCTTTAAATCTTCAAGTTCTTCTAATTTCTTGCCCATCTCGTCTGTCCAGATTTTTTTGATATTCTCAACCACATCCTTTGCATAAACCTCTTTACCCCAGAACTGAATGTATACTTCGGTATTTGGCGCTGCAGCTTTTTTTGCAGCAGTCTTTCTGGTTGTTGTCTTTCTGGTGGTGGTTTTCGCAGCTGTTGTTTTTCTGGTTGTTGTCTTTTTAGCGGCTGCTTTTTCGGTTGTTTTGGCTTCTTCTTTTACAGGAGCCTCCACTGGGGTTTTTGCAGGAGCCTCTTTCACGGTAGATGTTTTTGCAGTGGTAGTAGTCACAGGTTCTGCTTTGGTTGTTGTTTTCTTTGTAGCCATTGTATAGCCTCCTTACAAGGTGAAAAAATAATTTACGACATTAGGATACTACGTTTTTCGCTGTTTTGCAAGGTTTTATTTCTGTACATTCCCCTTTTACAGTCCTAAATTCTCCAGGTTTTCTTCCCTGTAGGACTGTAGCTGCTCCCGAAGGAAACGATTTTGGGGAAGGCTTAAATCCTCATCCAACGCAAGAATTTCCGCTGCTGCTTCACTTGCCTGTTTCAAAACAGAAGCATCCCGATAAATATCTGCCAGCTTAAATTCCATCTGCCCGCTCTGGCGAATTCCAAAAAGATCTCCAGGTCCCCGAAGTTTTAAATCTTCTCCTGCAATAAAAAAACCATCGTTGGATTTGTTCAGGATCTCTAGACGCTTCGAGGTGGCTTCTCCCTCACTTCCCTGCATAAAAATACAGTAAGACTGGTGTTCTCCACGCCCTACACGGCCACGGAGCTGATGCAGCTGCGCCAGTCCGAACCGCTCTGCATTCTCCACCATCATAACCGTGGCATTGGGTACATTCACTCCCACCTCCACCACAGTCGTGGATACCAGAATGGAAATTTCTCCGGCTGCAAACTGCTCCATAATCCGATTCTTTTCCTTTGGTTTCATTTTTCCATGGAGACAGCCAACGGAAATCTCCCCGTGAAAAACTTCTTTTAAATGGGCAGAATAATCCAGAACATTTTCTCCATCCATACCTTCGCTTTCTTCTACCATGGGGCAGATCACATAAACCTGTCTTCCCTCCTGTACCTGACGTTCCATAAACCGGTAGGCCTTGGGACGATACGAGGTATCCACCACACAGTTTTTGATGGGCAGACGTCTGGCTGGAAGTTCATCTATAATGGAAATATCCAGATCTCCGTACAAAATGATCGCAAGGGTTCTGGGAATGGGCGTTGCGCTCATAACCAGCACATTGGGTGGATTTCCCATGGTGGTCAGCGCCTCTCTCTGACGTACGCCAAACCGGTGCTGTTCATCTGTAATTACAAGCGCCAGTTTTTTGTATGAAACTGCTTCCTGAATCAGGGCATGGGTTCCAATAACGATCAAAGCCTCCCCAGATGCGATTCTGGCATAAAGCTCCCGTTTTTCTTTCGCCGTATTGGAACCGGTAAGCAGTACCGTTTCATAACTCAGCCCCTGCTCTTCCATCAGCTTTTGAAACCCTTCATAATGCTGACGGGCCAATACCTCTGTGGGCACCATGAGCGCAGACTGATATCCATTTTCCGCCGTCATGATCATAGCAAGAAATGCAAGAATGGTCTTTCCGCTTCCCACATCTCCCTGCACCAGACGGGACATAAGAGCCTGACTCCTTAAATCCCTTTCAATCTCATGCCAGGTGTTCATCTGGGCATTGGTGAGCTTGTAAGGAAGATTTTCGATTACCTGCTCCGTTGTCCAGGTCTGTTTCATGGGAAAGGTATTTTCCGCGGTTTCTGTTTTTTCTTTCAGCATCTGAACAGCCAGAACAAAAAGAAGAAATTCATCAAAAACCAGTCTCTGTCTGGCAAGAAGAAGCTGCTGCTGATTCTCTGGAAAATGAATTCCCTCCAGTGCATAATTATAATCCGCCAGATGATATCGTTCCTTCAGATCTTCGGGAAGATATTCTCTTTTCAAAGACTGCTCTTCCAGCACCAGATGCAACAGCTTCACAATGGTCTTATTAGATAAGCCTGCAGTCAGGCTGTACACCGGCTGCAGGCTGTGAAGGATTTCCTCATAAGCGGCAAGTGTGAAAATTTCCGGGTGTTCCATGGTAAGTCTGCCCTGTTTTTTCACAATTCTGCCCCGAAAGACAAAATGGCTGCCGCGTTTCAGCATATTTCTAAGATATGGCATATGAAACCAGACAACAGACAAACTGCCGCTTCCATCGGAAACCGTGGTGGTAATCACCTGTTTGCTTCTGCCCTGACTTACATATACCGGAGAGGAAACCACAGCAGAGACGGATTTGGTCATGCCTTCTGCAAGACTTCTGATCTCTGACGGTTCCTCATATGTTTCATAATCTCGGGGATAATAATGAAGCAGATCTTCCATGGAGAAAACACCGATCTTTTCAAACAGCTTCTCCGTTTTTTCTCCGACCCCCTTCAGTTCCCTCAGATTTCCCTTCATAAAAATCCCTTTCTCTCCGGATGCTTATTCCACGGAAACCACATAATAATAAATTGGCTGTCCGCCCATGTTCAGTTCCACTTCACAATCCGGATAAGCTTCTTCCAGACGGGATGCAAGTTCTTCTGCTTCTTCTTCCGGAATATCCACACCATAATAGACACTGATCACTTCTGCGTCTTCATCCATCATGGCTTCCACTGTATCCATGGCAACTTCCTCACGCTTCTTGCCTACTGCGAGCATGCCATGGTCACCGATTCCCATGATATCCCCCTCATGGATCTCTTTGTCATCAATTCTGGTATCTCGAACTGCATAAGTAATCTGACCGGTTTTAACCTTGGCAATGGCTTCCTCCATACCCCGGGCATTTTCTGCGGAATCCTTTTCCGGAACAAAGCTGATCAGCGCTGTAATTCCCTGGGGAATGGTCTTGGTAGGAATTACAATGATCTCTTTATCCTCGGTAAGATCTCTGGCCTGGTTGGCTGCCAGAATAATGTTCTTGTTGTTCGGGAAGATATAAATCGTTTTGGCATTGACCTTATCAATGGCATTTAACATATCTTCTGTACTTGGATTCATGGTCTGACCGCCTTCGATGAGGTAATCCACACCAAGCTCCTTGAAAATCTCTGTAAGTCCGTTACCCGCTGATACGGAAATAAAACCAACCTCCTTGGGGGGCTCGTTCTTAAGCGCCTCCTGCTCCTGAGCTTCCTGTTCTTTCGCCAGTTTCTCCGCATCCTTGATGAGCTTCTCCTGATGTTCTTCTCTCATGTTGTCAATCTTCATGCGGGAAAGAGCGCCATAGGTCAGCGCCCGTTCAATGGCCTCTCCTGGATGGTTGGTGTGTACATGTACCTTCACGATTTCATCATCTGCCACCAGTACAATGGAATCACCGATGGACATCAGGAATTTCTTAAATTCGTGTTCTTCCTCTTCCGGCATTTCTTTTTCCAGAAGAATGATAAATTCGGTACAGTATCCAAATTTAATATCTGCTTCTGCCTGAGGAGAAATCTTGGTCACAGCCGGACCGGAGCTCTTCTCAAATGCAGAATAATCAATTTCTTTGCCAAGATAACCGTCTATTGCGCCACGGAATACTTCCAGAAGTCCCTGTCCGCCGGAATCCACCACACCTGCTTCTTTGAGAACCGGGAGCATTTCCGGTGTTCTCTTCAGTGTTTCTTCCGCATGAGCAAATACTTCCGCAAAAAAGGCCTCCAGACTCTCTGCCTCTTCTGCAATTTCCACTGCCTTGGAAGCAGCCTCCCTGGCAACTGTCAAAATAGTACCTTCCTTGGGCTTCATAACTGCCTTGTAAGCAGTTTCTACACCCTTCTCCATAGCTGCAGCAATTGCCTCTGCATCCAGCTCATTTAATTTTCTGACCCCTCTTGTAAATCCACGAAGAAGCTGAGATAAAATAACGCCGGAATTTCCCCTTGCTCCACGCAGGGAACCGGAAGAAATGGCCTTAGCCAATGTCTCCATATCCGGATCTGAAAGGGCGCTGACTTCTGCGGCTGCTGACATGATTGTCAGAGTCATATTGGTTCCTGTATCGCCATCCGGCACCGGAAATACATTCAACTCGTTAATCCATTCTTTTTTGGCTTCCAGGTTCTTAGCTCCTGCCAGAAACATTCTGGAAAGTAATTTGGCATCTATGGTCTTTCTATTCACCACTGGTTCCTCCTCTAATCTTAATCTATGGTGCGTACGCCTTCTACAAAAATATTGATCTTATCGATCTCCAGTCCTGTAAAGGCTTCAACCTTATATTTGACATTGCTTACAAGATTGTCCGCAATCGTGCTGATATTCACACCGTATGACACGATAACATGGAAATCCAGGCGAATTTTATTATCTTCTGTAATTGTAACGCTAATGCCATGCTGCAGACTCTCTCTGCGGAGAAGCTTCACAAGGCCGTCCTTCATGCTGACTGCAGCCATGCCTATGATTCCGAAGCATTCCACTGCAACACTTCCTGCATAAGTCGCGATCACATCGGTTTCGATCACGATCTGACCAAGTCCTGAATCTATACGTCCATTCATATGGTTTCCCTCCATTTATTCACAGTATGTAGATATTATACCCTCTTTTTCCGGAAAAAGAAATATGATTTTGAGAATTACTCAATTTTTGAGATTTCAGAAAGGTTCTATTTTGCTGGATTTTTCAAAAATGCGATTTTATTTTTACAATTTTCCTTTTTTTGCTTGCAAAAGCCTATTTCATCTGTTAAAATAAAATACGTTGAAAAAAAGCGTCAAGGAGGTGCTATCATGGCTAAATGCGCAATTTGTGAAAAAAGTGCTCATTTCGGAAACAATGTGAGTCATTCCCATAGAAGATCCAATAAGATGTGGAAATCCAACGTAAAATCCGTTAAAGTTAAGACTGCAAACGGCGGAGCAAAGAAGATGTATGTATGTACTTCTTGCTTAAGATCCGGCAAAGTAGAAAGAGCGTAAGTAGCACTTACCAGCCCTCGCAGAAGATGCGGGGGTTCTTTTTTTGCCTGTATATCAGCGCTGTTATAATTTCAGAGGCAGATGTGAAGGAAATTTTCCTGTATCACACCTGCCTCTGAAGCTTTCTTATCTGCAAAACAAATGGTAACCGCACAACAGGCAGACAGCTGACGCAATAACCAGGATCACATTCTCTGCGATCATAAGTCCGATCACCATTCCAATTCCTATACAAAACAGCATAAACCCCAAAAGCCGTCCCATACTCTGTCAGCCCCGTCTCTTTGGTTTATTCTATTTTATGCAAAAACTCCCTGTCTATGCATAAAAACACTGCTGCTTTTTATTCTTCCGTTGCCTGATCTCCATCTGCTGCGGCTGCATTCTTTGAGGAAAAACGGTTTACAAAATCCGGAACCATATCCAGTACCTTAGTCAATCCATCTTGATTCTTAATATTCACAAGCTTGGTGGTTCCATCCTGAATTACCAGAACCGCGCTTGGCGTTACCTTACCGGTCATACCACCGCCGCCGTTGTTCTTATTCTGTCCGCTGAATGCGCCTGCGCCCATGCCAAAGGTCACATCAACCAGAGGAAGGACAATGGTATCTCCAATATGGATTGCCTCACCCACAACTGTTTTTGCGGAAATGAAGCTGTCCATTCCTTTAAACAATGAGTTTACTGTGTCGTTAAAATTGTTTTCGTTTGCCATAGTCTTAATCCTCCTTATATTTCCATCGGTTGATCGTGTATTTGATATCTTTGTTAAAATATATTGCAAGTGCAGCTTTTACAAAAACAATGCCATAAACCCTTCCACGAAAGGAGACCTCTCCTTCCAGAACGTTTCTCCCCTCAAACAAAGGCTGAATCTCTATCGCGTTTTTATGGAAAGGCATGGTCATCCCAAGAATGGCCAGCGCCGCACCTGTCAGAGAAGGGTCCTCACTGCCAAAGGTAAGCGTACCCTGAATTTTTGTTGGAAACACATGTTTCAGAAGCTTCCAGAGGGTTGTTCGTGACAACCGGATGGCTTCCTGAATCCTCTCATTGAAAAAAAAAGCCTTCCACCAGTCTATTTTAGCATAGATCGACTGGATTGTTAACGTCCATTTCCTGAAAGTCCCTCTTAGTTTTTCCAGAAATCCCTGTATTTTATTCCTGAAAGAAAACTTCCTCTGGGGCTTCTCAAAGCCATGGCTCTCCGCCCCTTCTTTTTGGGATGGTTCTTCCAGATTTTTTTGTTGTTCTGACAACGTTTTCTGCTTCTCAGGTTGTTCCGGGAACAGTGGTTCTTCTGATATCGGTTCCGCCGGCGTTGGCTTCACCGATGTTCTCTCTTTTGTCTCTTCCTGACTCTTCCCCTTCTTTTTTTCTTTTTTCTTCTGTAAATCCAGAGGAAAACCAAGAATCCGAATCTCCTGCCACAGCTTTCCCTCTTTTCTTCCAATAACGAAGGCAATTCCATGAAACAGCCAGCTGACACAGGCTTCTCCTTCCATCATTGAGAAATCCGGCGTATGCTTCACCAACTCTGCCCGGTAGCGAACAGGACAAAACAGAAGAAGAAGGATCACCGCTGCCAGGATACCCAGAAGAATTCCCACAAGGATCAGTATGCACTTGAGAATCATCCATAAAATATGTAACATGCGCTCACCTGTTTTTTATATATTCTTCAACTTCAAAAGAACCGGTTTCCTGGTAGATTTCTTCTATGATCTGGCGAACCAGCTCCATGGCTTCCGCCTTTCCTCTGGCCATTCCCACAACCTGCGGGCAAAAGCCCATGGCCCGCTTCTGCAGAAGGACAACCGAGGGCAGGATTTCCAGAAGGTTATGGGGATTGTCAGATAAAGTTATCAGGTAAATTCCCGGTGTTGCCTTGCCTGCTTCTATCTTCCTTCGGATCTTATAAGGTTCCTTTATACTTTCTCCCAGATAATATCTGTCCAGCCATTTCATCATTTCTATCCACCATACTTCCAAAACGGGTTCTTATTTCTTATGAAGAGCATTCCCATTTCTCCTAAAATCTAAACAGGGCTGCGTAAAAACACAGCCCTATTTCTCTCATTTCTTTCAATATCTGCGCTGTTTTCCCCAAAGGCCGGCGCTTCTGAGTTCCAGGTATTCCTGATACGCCTTCTCCACGATCTGCTTCTCATTGGAAAACCGAAGCAGATGATAGATCTCGTGAAATTTGTAGTATCCGGAGTCCACGAAATACTCCTCCCTCTGAGGTTTACTATGATAATTATCCGCCGTCATCAGATACCAGTGGACTTCTTTGCTGACCATGTCCTCTGGAACTGTAAAATTGTATTGACTTCTGCCAATATATTTCACGATGGAAGCCCGTACATCTGCTTCCTCCCGCACTTCCCGGAGTGCGGTTTCCTGATGAGTCTCGCCCTCTTCCACGGTTCCCTTGGGCAATACCCACCCTTCATAACGGTTCTTGTAAGATTTATAAAGTGCCAGTATCTTACCTCGATGAATTACCACACCGCCACAGCTCGTTGCCTCTATCATTTCGCAATCCCTCCTGTTATGCGTGTGTTCAGTTACTGCTTCCAGTAGCTGTTTCAATCTAAACTACATACAGTATACCTCTTTTTCAGAAAACTGGCAACAAAAAATCCAGTCCATTCCAAACATTAATTATAGTAATATGCATCAAAAAGCTGTGCGGCAATGGGAACGGCCGCTTCACTTCCGGTTCCTCCGTTTTCTACGATCACTGCCACTGCCAGATCTGGCGCGTCTACATTGGAATACCCCACAAACCAGGAATGACTGGAACCACTTTCATCAAATTCTGCAGAACCGGTCTTTCCCGCAGCAGTATATCCTCTTCCACTAAGCGCAGAAGCAGTACCGTAATCCACAACATTTTTCATTAATTTTCCCAACACATTGGCCTCGTTGGTGGTAATCAGCCTTTTGTATACCTCCGGCTCTGTTTCCTTTACTGGATCTCCGTTGTTGTTTACCACAGAATCAATGAGGTAGGGTTTCATAAGCACACCGCCGTTGGCAATGGCGCTGGTAATCAGAGCCATATGTGCCGGAGAAACCAACGTATTTCCCTGTCCAATAGCAGTCTGCATCACCAGAGGCGTCCCAGAAGATCCATCCAGAGAAAAGCTGCTCTTTTTATAAGAGGTCAGAGGAAGTTTCCTGTTAAACAAAAGATCCTCGCTGGTCTTACGGATAGAGGCCCCTCCCAGGGCTGTTCCCATATCGGCAAAAGCACAGTTGCAGGAACTGGCAAAAGCTGAATAGAAATCCTCCTGACCATGCACCGTTCCATTGTAGCACTGAATGGTATGCTCATCCATGGTAATGCTTCCCTGGCAAAGGTAGGAATATCCCTCCAGGGTTTTCCTGGTACGGAAATAATCCAAAGCAGTTACAATCTTAAAGGTGGAACCAGGAGGATATTGTCCCATGGTGGCTCGGTTCAAAAGACTGCTGTTTGTCTCATCGTTGATAAGATATTCCCAGTTTTCATCCAGATTATTGGGGTCAAAATCCGGTTTACTTACCATGACCAGAATTTTTCCGGTGGAAGGCTCCATGGCAAACACCGCTCCCCTCCGGTCTCCAAGAGCCTGATATGCAGTTACCTGAAGATTGGCATTTAAGGTTGTATTCACCGTATCTCCCATGTTTTTCTGATCCCGAAACTCATTTTTCATCTGTTCCAGGAAAAAAGCATGGGATGTGAGAAGCTGGAAATTGGCTTCTGATTCCAATCCGCTTTTTCCGTGGGAGTCAAATCCAATGGCATGAGAAAAGATATTTTCGTAAGGATAGTATCTCTCTTCTGTACCATCTTCATACACATTGGTGGTCGCTAACACTTCCCCATCCGAAGAAACAATGTCCCCCCGGATTACACGATCCGAAAACGTATCCTGCCTGGTGTTATAGGGACTGTTGATAAACTCTTCACTTTTTACTCCATTAAAATAAATCACATACCCGATGAGGCTGATGAAAATTGCCACAAAAAACCAGGAGACAAAAGTGTATTCCCGATTTCGGGCACGTTTTTTCTTTTTAATTTCGCGCTCTCTGACCTTGCGCTCTTTCTCCAGCTCTTTGGGCTGCCGCTTTTCTATGTCTCTCAATTTCTTCGTCCTCGTCTTCTCTTAAAATATATAAGCCCTGGATAATGGCTAACATCAAAATGGTACTCATGACAGAACTGCCTCCATAGCTGACCAGAGGCAGCGTTACTCCTGTCATGGGAATAAACTTGGTTGCACCGCCAATGGTGAGAAATACCTGAAAGGCATATTCCGTTCCAAGACCAAGGGCGATGAGCTTATAAAACGGGTTCTTGATCTGCAGGGCAATGTTGACGATCATCAGGAAAAAACTCATGCATACAAGAATCAGGCAAATGGCAAAAATAACTCCCAGTTCCTCACAGATCGCGCTGAAAATAAAGTCGTTTTTTACCACCGGAATCACTTCAGGAGAACCCTGACACAATCCCATGCCAAACCATCCTCCTGTTCCAATGGCAAACAAAGACTGGACGATCTGATATCCCTCATTCTGGTAAACCGCCAGGGGATCTCTCCAGGCGCTTACTCTCTGGCGCACATGTCCAAAAAGGAAGTAGGCAACTATGGAGCCAAGGCTTCCTGCTGCCAATCCAAGTCCCAGATAAGCGGCTTTCTTTGTGGATACATAAATCATCACCAGATAGGCGGCAAAGAAGATGACTGCGCTTCCCAGGTCTCTGGAAAGAACCAGAATTCCCACATGCATTCCTGCCACTACCGTGGCAATTACTACTTTTTTGAAGGTGATATCCCGATACAGATACGCAGCCATAAAAAATACAAAAGTAATCTTAATGGCCTCAGAGGGCTGAATTCCCATCAAAGACAGCTTGGCTCCGTAACTGGTGGCTGCCAGAACCAGAACAGCTCCCAGAAGGATAACACCCACTCCCGCATAAATCCAGGTGAGTTTTGATAAAAATTTCATTTTACGGATCATCACCGGAATCACCAAAGCGATGACACTGGCTGCCGAAGCAATCAGAAGCTGTCGGGTAGCCGTCTTAATGTCCAGTCTGCACAGCATAATAAAGCCCACGCTTAATAGCATACACATATTGTTCAAAAGAAGCATGGATGCTTTTTTATAAAAAATACGGTACAGAATCTGGATCGCTGCAAAAAACACCATCATTTCTATATAGAAGGTGATGACCTCAAACTTCTCGGTCTTCAGATAGATCACAAGAAATGCCGTGAAATCCATAAAGAAAATCAGCATCAGCTGTTTTCGCAGCAGTTCGTTTTTTTCTTCTTCGTCCTGACGGCGCACCATATAAAAACAGTGAAAGGTATAAACCACCATCAGGGTAAGAATGATGTACTTGGATAATTCAACAATTACATTAATCATACGCCTTACTCGGCTCCTCTTTTAAAATGGCCCTTCGTAAATTCCCGGTCAAAGGGTTCCTGATTATGAAGATATACATGTAAAAATTCCTGTAAGATTTCCCCGGTCCGGGTCCCGTCCTCCATTGTAAACGCCAGCCGTAATGCTCTTGCGCCAAGAGCCTTTACCTGCTCCCGTTCTCGAAGCAGCCCATAAGGGATACTGTTATAAATGATATTATAACAATACTCTTTGCTGCCTGTATTTTTGATTTTCCAGGGATAGCAATGGCAAACGCTGGGAAACTCTTTCTCATAACGGTCTTTTAAAACGGCCTGCTTCTCTCCCCGATCACATCCTTCTGTGTTCTTTCTCACACACTGGGCAGAGAGCATCAGCGGAAGATATCCATAGATTAAAAGCTCGCTGTTTCCATTGACCCGGTGACGCAGTTCCTTCTCATTCAATTCCAGAGGAATGGTATTTCGCAGAATTCCCTGTTCTGCCCAGAATGCCTGTGCCTCATCATTCCAGGTATAGAGAGAATGATCCAGCACACAAAGGGAGGCAAGTCCCTGCTTGGCTGCCATGGCAAAGGATTCCAGATTTCTCACCAGAAGACCCTTCATTCCCATCTGAATCCATGTCTTCACCTGTTCCCAGTATCCCTTTGGCGCCATCCCCCTTGTCATATGCGGAAGGGAAAGATAATATTCTCTTCCTGGAAGGAGTCCCTGCTCCATGGTCTTCTTCATCACATCAAAAGGAAGATAAATACCCTGAAGCTCCGCACAGCGTTCTGCTGCCCTGGCCTGTTCTTCCGTCTCACAGGAAACATAAATGGAAAGAGGTCCCTGATACTTCGGTTCTCCTGGAACATTGGAAAAGGCCGGTGATGGACTGCTCTTTCTGCGCTGCTTGTCTACAAGCGCTTCTGCCAGCTGCTCCAAAGCCTCCCTGCGCAGATCATTTAATGCCTTCATAGGCACAAAAATTCTGTCATCCATCTGTATTTCCAGGGCTTCCCAGGCAAATTCTGTATTTCCCAGCTTATTCATCTGCTGACGAATCCGCTCTTCCTCTAAGGGCTGGCTTTTGGCAAATTCCACCTGTCCCCCCACTGCCGTTACCTGCTCTCCTCTGCAGGATACTTCCAGTATAGCAGGACTTTCCGGGAAAAGTATTAAATTCCCGTGAATTTTTTCTTTTCTTTTTCTAATCTCAGGCATAACATCCCCGGTCTTTTTCTCATTGGAAAATGCCATCATGGAAGGCCCGTTGTGTTGAACATAATATCCCTGACAGGAACCTCCTCTGTTAAAAAGTTCCAGAAGACTGGTTTTGTCTTTTTCTTCTACACGATAATTCTCTGCTCCATTTTTCAGAAGAAGATCCAGATATTTCCGGTACATGGCTGTCACACCAGCTGTATACCTGGGCTGTTTCATTCGTCCCTCGATCTTTAAGGAGGTAACTCCCGCCTCAATGATCTCTGGTAAAAGATCTATGGTACAGATATCCTTCAGGCTCAGAGGACAAAAATCTCTGCTCTGTTTTTTCTTTTTCCGGGAAGCGCCCACTTCATAAGGAAGGCGGCAGGTCTGAGCACAACGGCCCCGGTTTCCGCTTCGTCCTCCCAAAAGACTGCTCATGAGACATTGCCCGGAATAAGAATAACAAAGCGCCCCATGGATAAAGGCTTCGATCTCAATGGAGCTTGCCTGATGCATTGCAGCCAGTTCTTTCAAGGACAGTTCCCTGGCTGCCACTACCCGGTCTGCTCCCTGTTCTTCAAGAAAAACCATGCCATCCGGTCCGGTTACAGTCATCTGGGTACTGGCATGGATATGGAGTCCTGGAAAATTTTTTCTGACAAACTGCAGCACCCCATAATCCTGCACGATCACCGCATCCAGACCCGCCTCATAAAACGGTACCAGATATTCATACAGCTGTTCCTTTAATTCCCGGTTCTTTAAAAGCGTATTGACTGTAAGATACAGCTTTTTCCCATGGACATGCGCTGTTTCAATGGCCCGGATCAGTTCCTCCCGGTCAAAATTCTGTGCATAAGCCCTTGCGCCAAACGCGGAACCACCCACATAAAAAGCATCTGCTCCTGCGCCCAGAGCCGCCTCAAATGCCTCATAGGAGCCTGCCGGCGCAAGAAGTTCTATTTTTTGTTTTTTCAAATGATTCCCTCCTAGTCTTAAATTCATTCCCTGTAAAGTAAAAAGAAGGATCACCGAAGCAATCCTCCTCTGACGGTACTTATTTCAGTATCTCGTCCAGTTCTTTCTCCAATTCGTTTATCTTACCTTCCAGAAGGCTCTTTTGCTCCGATACTTCCCGCTCTCTCTTCTGTGCCTCCTCAATCTGCATTTTCAGAGAAATCAGTTCATGTTTCAGATCATACATCTCCTGATCCTTCTGCTGCAGATCCTGTTCAAAAATCTCTGCCTGTTTCTTCGCCTTAAAATAATCATCTGTAATATTCAAACTGAGCAGTGTATGTTTCGTTTCCATGGGCTGCCTGGAATATCCCGGCATCTCACTTAACTCAGAGATTTTATTATTCATATAGGATGCAACCTTCTGAAAATACTCCTCAGATTCATATCCGCCCAGAGTAATGATCTTTCCTCCGATGATTACTTGTGCTGTGTTCTTGATTGCCATAGTACAAGCCTCCTGTAACTTACTTATCTATGCTCGGGCCGTTTTTCCTGCTTCGGCTCGGTACTATTTCTATTATAATCGAATTTTGTAGAAAAGTATAGAATAATTTAAAAAATTATGCAATCCTTCTTTTTTTCTTTATTCTCCAGGCTTTTCGTATCCCAAATGAGCATAAGCAAAGGCAGAGGCCATACGCCCTCTTGGGGTCCGGTTCAAAAATCCGTTCTGAAGAAGATACGGCTCATATACATCCTCCAAGGTACCGGAATCCTCTCCTATGGCAGCTGCCAGTGTTTCCAGACCTACCGGTCCTCCGTTAAAGTTTACAATCAGTGTTTTCAGGATTCTCCGGTCAATCTTGTCCAGTCCATACTGATCCACCTCCAGAAGATCCAGCGCGAACACCGCTACCTCATAGGTGATCTTTCCATCGTATTTTACCTGGGCAAAATCCCGCACACGCTTCAAAAGCCGGTTGGCAAGACGAGGCGTTCCTCTGGAACGTTTGGCAATCTCAGAGGCGCCCTTGGGATCAATTTCCACCCCCAGCACCTGGGCAGAACGAAGAACAATCGTTGTCAGTTCCTTCTGGTTATAAAATTCCAGATGGTGCATCACCCCAAATCGGTCACGTAGGGGAGCAGACAAAAGTCCAGCCCTTGTGGTAGCTCCCACCAGAGTAAATTTCGGCAGATCCAGGCGGATGGAACGGGCGGAAGCCCCCTTCCCGATCATAATATCAATGGCAAAGTCTTCCATGGCCGGATACAAAACCTCTTCCACCTGGCGGTTCAGACGATGAATCTCATCCACAAAAAGAATGTCGCCCTCCTGAAGATTGTTTAAAATAGCTGCCATTTCCCCTGGTTTTTCAATGGCCGGTCCGGATGTCACTTTCATGTGTACCCCCATCTCATTGGCAATGATGCCGGAGAGTGTGGTTTTTCCCAGTCCCGGAGGGCCATAAAAAAGCACATGATCCAGGGCATCATGTCTCTGTCTGGCCGCTTCAATATATATTTTCAGAGTTCGTTTTGTTTTTTCCTGTCCAATGTATTCCTCCAGCGTCTGGGGACGCAGATTCCCTTCCAGGGAAAAATCTTCCTCTGTCACATCTGTGGTTATGATTCTTTTTTCCATGCTTTCTTTCCCCCGGGTATTCTCACATATTCTTCAGAGCAGCCTTTAAGATAGCCTCCACATCACCTGGATCTACCTCAGTCACCTGACGAACTGCACGAAGGGCATCGGTATTGCTGTAACCCAGCGCAACCAGAGCTTCCACTGCCTCCTGATGACCGTCTCTGCTCTCTGACTCTGCAAATGCCATTCCCTCTTCCTGCTCGTGCTTCAGCTTTAACTCGAATGCATCTTCCAGCTTCAGCTTGTCCTTCAATTCCAGAATCAGCTTCTGCGCAGTCTTCTTCCCGATCCCAGGCGCCTTGGAAATAGTCTTCACATCCTCGGAAAGCACAGCAAACCGAAGCTCATCCGGTGTAATCCCGGACAGGATTCCAAGAGCAGCCTTGGGACCCACGCCATTGACCCCAAGAAGAAGACGGAACATATTCAAATCATCTCTGGATAAAAATCCAAAGAGCTGCATGGCATCCTCCCGCACCTGAAAATATGTATGGATCTTCACCGTATCCCCGATATGGGAAAGACGGTCCAGAGCTGCGCCTGTCATATAGATCTCATACCCCATACTTCCAGTATCCAGAATAACGGAATGTTCTGTAAGTTCTGCTATCTTGCCTCGTACAAATGATATCATCTATTCTCTCCTGTTTTCTTACACTTTTCCAATCTCGCTCCTGACATCATACCATACCCACCGGCAAAAAGCAAACATCTATTCGATAGCTTCTTACCATATCCCAAAATCCGGAATCCGTTTTCTTACCTCTTCCACCAGAAAACCAATCCCAAAGCCGGTTACCGTACCTGCCACAAGAAGTACAGGAAGGTAATAAACCAGACTAAAATTTTCCACGATCAGCATCGCTATAAGAAGCTGTCCCATATTATGTGTCACCCCGCCTATGGTGCTGACTCCCACAAGAGACAATCTTCCAAACCGCTTTAGAAGTGTCATGACAAAGAGGCTGAGAAGCGCTCCTGCAAGACTGTAAGCAATACTGAATAAATTTCCAAACAGAAATCCAATGGCAAAAACACGAACCACGGACACAAAAAATGCTTCCTTCCAGGTAAACTGGTACAGAACAAATACCACGGCCAGATTGGCCAGTCCCAGCTTAACCCCCGGTACTGTAACAAACACCGGAAGCAGCGTCTCCACATAGCCAAGAATCATGGCCAACGCAGTCAAAAGTCCCAGATATGCCGTTTTCTTATGCATCTATGTTCTCCTCTTTCTCCTGCCTTCTTCCAAAAGCCACCACATCCTGCGGTTTGGTATCAGAAGTGCCTGTTTCTTCAATCACCACACGGTTTGGAAGGCAGACAATAGTTCCTCCTGTTCCATCCAGCGCTTTCTGATGCACACAAAGCTGATCCGGACAATCCGCCTGGATCATTTTTGCTTTTCCATCTTTGATCTCACATATATTGGTGGTTCCAATCTCTATTACCTGGGGTTCTTCCAGAGAATATTCTCCATATACCTCTCCATCCACGGTGATCCGGATGGTGTGTTTTTCCCCTGCTTTGGTTCCCCAAAGAAAGAGCCAGGCCAGCAAAGCCACACACAGAAAACTCCCTGCCAGAATCAAATCCTTTTTTTTCATATCATTCCTCCATTTTCATGGGTATCATAGCACAGAGTTTCCAAAAAGAAAAGGGAGGATTTCTCCTCCCTCCTGTAAAATCAGGTTTCTTTTTGTTTTTATGTAGAAATAATGCCTCTTGGACAGACTTCCTGACAGGCTCCACAGCCGGTACACTTATCATAATCAATGTGCGCGCAGAAATCTGTCACCGTAATCGCACCGTTTTCACAGGTCTTTTCGCATTTCTTACAGCCGATACATCCAACATCACAGGCAGCGGTAACTGCCTTGCCCTTGGCATGGGAACTGCAGCCTACAAATACCATCTGTTCATAAGGAACCAATTCAATTAAGTGCTTGGGACATTTGGCTACACATTTTCCACAGGCTTTGCAGTTTTCTTTGTCCACCACTGCCACTCCGTTTACAATGTGGATGGCATCAAAAGGACAGACCTGCACACAGCTTCCAAATCCCAGACATCCATAATCACAGGCTTTTGCGCCGCCTCCTGGGACAAAGGTCATCATCTCACAGTTTTCCACGCCCGTATAAGCGTAATTGTTTCTTGTTTTGTCACAGGTTCCGGTACATTTCACATAAGCAACCTGGCGGGCAGTTTCCACTACCTCTTGACCCATGATTCCTGCGATCACCTTGCCCACTGCATCGCCGCCTACGGGACATCCGTTTACCGGAGCCTCCCCTTTGGCAATGGCTGCTGCCAGTCCATCACAGCCTGGAAATCCACAGCCGCCGCAGTTATTTCCCGGCAGAGCCTCCCGGACAGCCACTTCCTTTTCGTCCACCTCTACGGCGAACTTCTTTCCCGCAACTCCAAGAAAGATTCCTATAAAGAGGCCGACTGCCGCAACCACTAATGTTGCAATAAGTATTGCCTGAATATTCATCCTATGTGCCTCCTTTTATTTGATCAATCCGGAAAATCCGAAAAATGCAATGGCCATCAGTCCTGCTGTCAGAAGAACAATGGGGAATCCCTGAAATGCCTTGGGAATATCGTTGTATTCGATTTTTTCCCGGAGTCCCGCCATAAGGACGATGGAAATGGTAAAGCCGGCTGCCGTTGCAAAACCGTTGATGGTACCTTCCAGGATGTTGTATTCATTCTGCACGTTCAGAATCGCAACACCTAATACCGCACAGTTGGTAGTGATCAGCGGCAGATATACACCCAGCGCCTGATACAGCGGAGGCATAGCTTTCTTCAGGAACATTTCCACAAACTGTACCAGCGCGGCAATGATCAAAATAAATACAATTGTCTGAAGATATTCCAGATTCAAAGGAACCAGAATAAACTGATATACCAGACTGGTAACAAAGGAGGACAGCGTAATAACAAAGATTACTGCGCCTCCCATACCTGCTGCTGTCTCGATTTTTTTGGAGACTCCAAGGAAGGGACATAAGCCCAGGAACTGACTCAGCACCACATTATTAACCAGAGCAGCTCCAATACCGATCAGTAATAATTCCTTCATGATGCCTTACCTCCTTTCCCCTTGCACAGACTGTTTCCACAGGATGCACAGGAACCGCCGCAGGCATCAGGATTGCTGGGATCAATCCCCCGCTTGGCTGCGCCTAACTTAAATTTGTTCTGAATCGCAGATAAAAATGCCAGAACAAAGAAAGCGCCAGGAGCCAGAATAAAGATGGTAATGGGCTCGTATCCGGCCTTTCCTGCCATTTCATCTGCCAGAGGAAGAATCTGATATCCAAACAGCTGTCCGGCGCCTAATAACTCACGTACTGCGCCGATACAGGTAATACTTAACGTAAAGCCAAGTCCCATACCAATTCCATCAAAAAGGGAAGGAATGGGAGGATTTTTGGAGGCATATGCCTCTGCACGTCCAAGAATGATACAGTTTACCACGATCAGAGGAATATAAATTCCCAATGCCGCATACAGACCGGGGATAAAACCCTGGAGAAGCAGCTGCACAATGGTAACAAAGGATGCCACAACTACAATATAAGCAGGCATACGTACTGTATCCGGAATAAATTTTCTAAGAAGAGAAATCATCAAATTGGAGGCTGCCAGAATCACTGTCGTGGTCAGACCCATACCAATACCGTTTACCGCTGAGGTGGTAACTGCAAGAGTGGGACACATTCCGAGCATCAGTACAAATGTGGGATTCTCTTTAATAATTCCATTTTTTAGTCGTTCTGCCGGTGAATTCGCTTTCATCTTTTAGTTTCCTCCTTTCAGATACCGGAATGCACACAATCCGGCATTTACGCCATTGGTCATGGCATTGGTGGTGATGGTGGCACCACTTAAAGCCTGAATTTCATTCTCATTTTGGACTCCGTTTTTTGTGTAAACAAACTGCTCCACCTTTTTCTCCTGAAACTGGCCTTTAAATCCATCGGTATCTGCTTTCATACCCAGACCAGCTGTTTCACTGATGGAAAGAATGGAAATTCCGTTTAAGGTTCCATCCATCTGTACACCCATGGCAAATTGGATGTCCCCTCCATAGCCTTCGGAAGTGGTCACCGTAAATACATAGCCCATTTCCTCACCGGAAGCATCCAGCGCACCCATAGCCTCATCAACGCTCTGAGCTCCATAGCCATTTTCTTCCAAATATGCGTCCAGAGCCTCTGTCCCTTCTTCTCCAAGGGAAATCTCACCAAAGCTGTCTGCATCGGCAAAAACTGCCTGATATGCTTCTTCCTTGGCCTTTAATTTCTGCTGTGCAATAGGCTCTGCCGTAATGTCCTGAACCACACCAAGGGCAAGACCTGCAATCAGCGTAATCACCGTAATGGCAATGGTATCTTTTATAATACGGTTTTTCATGCTTTTTTCCCTCCTTTTCCGAATGCGGTAGGACGAGTTACCCGCTCAATCAGCGGAACAAGCAGATTACAGAAAATAATGGCATAGGAAACACCTTCTGCCGAACCGCCGAAAAGACGGAATATCGCGGTGAGAATACCAAGACAGCATCCATATACCAGCTGTCCTTTTGGGGTGATGGGTGTGGTAACATAATCAGTTGCCATAAACCAGGCTCCCAGCATCAGTCCGCCTCCAAAGAGGTGACTCAGAAAGTATCCCCCCTGAAAGCCCATGCCTGAGAACAGCATATAAAGGATTACAAATATTGAAAAGCTGCCAATATAAGTAAGGGGTACTTTGAGATCGATGACTTTAAAAATCAGAAGAATTGCCGCACCGATCAGAATCGCAAGGGCAGAAGTCTCACCAATGGTTCCCTGTACATTTCCAAAAAACAGATTCCACACAGGAACCGATCCCTCTCCAAAACCGTTGGCCTTCAAAGCAGCCAGCGGTGTAGCTCCGGAAACCGTATCCACCACGCCTCTGAAGTTTTCTGATACAGCAAAATCTGTCATTCGCCCTGCAAAGGAAATCATCAGGAAACATCTTCCTGCCAGCGCCGGGTTCATAAAGTTCTGACCCAGACCGCCGAAAAGCTGTTTTACTACAATAATAGCAAACGCACTTCCCAGAACAGGCATCCACAGCGGAATGGACACCGGCATATTCAAAGCCAGTAAAAGTCCGGTCACCGCTGCACTGAAATCACCAATGGTATTTTTCTTGTGCATCAGCCGATCGTACAGCCATTCAAGGCCCACACTGGAAGCCACTGAAATCAGCACAATCAAAAGCGCTCGAAAACCAAAATTATAAATTCCAAAAAGTGTGGCAGGAAGCAGCGCAAGAACCACCAGCTGCATAATCCTGCTGGTACTCATCTTATCCCGTACATGGGGATTTGACGATACATGATACATTTGATCCATTTTCCATATCCCCCTTATTTTTTCTTTCGTGCGGCAAGCACCATCTTACGCATGGACTTGATACTCTGTGTCAAAGGTCGCTTCGCCGGACAGATATAGCTGCAGCATCCGCATTCGCAGCATTCCATTCCGTCAAACTTCTGGAAGTTTTCCATGTCTCCATGTTCTGCAAATGTAGCCAGACGCGCCGGCAGAACATGACCGGGACAGACACTGACACACCGGCCGCAGTTGATACATGCGGTCTGTACAGCCTCTACCACCGGATCCTTTTTCAGGGAAAGGAAAGCCGAGGTAGTTTTTATACATGGAACCTTCAGATCGTACATGGAAAAGCCCATCATAGGTCCGCCGGAGATTACCTTTTCCGGTTCACCGGTAAAGCCTCCCGCTGCCTGAATCAGCTCCTCCATATTGGTTCCCAGAAGCACATTGAAATTTCTGCAGGTTTTTATGGCATCTCCGGTAACTGTAACCACACGGCGCATAACCGGACGACCCAAAAGTACGGCCTTGTAAATGGCCACTACCGTATCCACATTGTCAACCACACAGCCCACATCCGCAGGAAGCATAGAAGAATTGATTTCCCGTCCGGTAGCCGCATAAATCAGGCTGCGTTCACCGCCCTGGGGATACTTGGTCAGCAGCTCCTTCACTTCCATTCGTGGAATGTCCTTTACAAGCTTGTTCAGCTTCTCAATACAGTCTGGCTTGTTGTCTTCGATACATATGTAACCTTTTGCATTTGGAAAGAGAGTCAGCATGACACGAAGCCCTTCCACCAGTTTCTCCGGTTCTTCTATCATTCTGCGGTAATCACTGGTAAGATACGGTTCGCATTCTGCGCCGTTTACCAGCACATATTCGATCTTTTCCGGCTCCTTGGGAGCAAGCTTCACGTGGGTAGGAAACCCTGCGCCGCCCATACCCACTACACCGCCTTCCTGAATACGCTTTAGGATTTCTTCCGGCGTAAGCGTTTCCAGAGCTGCCGGCGTAAATTCTGTTTCCTCATACTGCTGGTCATTCTCAATGATGATGGATTTCACCATGGTGCCAGTGGCAGTCAGACGAGGTTCGATTCCCTTCACCGTTCCGGATACCGATGCATGGATCGGTGACGAAACAAAGCCTCCTGCCTCTGCAATCTTCTGTCCGGCAAGAACACGATCTCCCTTCTCTACCACAGGAACGGCCGGCGCCCCAATGTGCTGTGAAAGCGGGTACACCATCTCCCCCTTCGGAAGATATTTTTCAATTGGACAATTCTTGGACAATTCCTTGCCGTCATAAGGATGAATGCCACCCTTAAAGGTTAAAAGTCCCATATATATGTTTCCCTCCTTTATCCAAAGCCCCGAAAGGCTGTTTGTACCTGTTTATTCGTTGGAATGCTTTTTGTTTTTTCTTTCTTTATGGATGCGGTAGCCACGGTTCAGATTGGGATAAGACCGCACAAAACGATGAATGTTGTGCCCGAAACGCTTGGAAACTGCTTCTTTACGAAGCTCCAGCTCTCTGGAAAGCTCGGCCCTTACTGCAATACGCTTGGCATCCATTTCTTTGATTAGTTCAATGTCTTCCAGACGATTTTTCAGATGATCTCTGGTCACCCCTCTGGACTCTGCCCAAATTCTCATTTTTTCACTGGCATTCAGAAGGAATTCACTCTGAAGTTCATCCAGCATCTGCTCCCAGGCTGGAATCCGTTCATGAAGATGAAAGGCTGCTGCTGCAGAATAAGCAAAGTCTATCACATAGCCTCCCAGAAACATCACCACACCTGTTTTTCCCACCCAGGACGGGTACAGGGAAACCAGGGAACTCACCACAGGATGAATGATCCGGAACAAAGCTACGGCAAATACACCCCAGCCCAGGGATACTCCCAGGCAGATCCTTCCCTGAAAATTAAATTTCTGATCACTGTAGTCCCACCAGGAAGTATGAAAAATACTTTCCATCAGAACTGCTGTTACATATTCCAGTGCAGTGGCAACGACCACACCGCCTACATAGAGAAAGAAAAGATTCTGTTCCACTGGTTTCAGGATCAGGTAAACAGCAACGGCCCCAAATCCATATATGGTGCAAAACGGTCCGTTGATAAAACCACGGTTTACAAACTTCCCTTTTCGGATGGAAACATAACCTGTTTCCCAAACCCATCCCAGAAAGCTGTACAGAATAAACCAGTTCAAAATATGGTAAACATCTTCTCCCAGAATGCAGATTTCCCACATAAGTCTTCACCCTTTTCTGTCAGATTCTTGATTCCGCTTCTGGATTACAGTATGATTTCTGCACACAAACAGAATTGAAATCTATGTTAATACTATACCTCTTTTTAGGAAAAAATTCACTACCCAATTCTAAAAAATTTGTGTATAATTAGATACAATCCAGGAAAGGAAAAAATTTCACATGATTGTTAAAAAAATGCCTATTTTACAAGGGTTTCCAGACTTTGAGACCGTTAAATTTTTGTCTATTTCAGCTTTAAAAACACCGGATTTTCGTCCTGTTTTTTATGACATTGAAACCACCGGACTATCACGAAATTCCACTTTTCTCTATCTCATCGGTGCTGCTGTCTATGAAGAAAATTCCTGGCAGCTTTTTCAGTGGATGGCCAGTGACGAGTCAGAAGAAAAAGAACTACTCTGTGCTTTTTCCGAATTTCTGAAAAATTACACCTGTACCATCCAGTACAATGGCGACCGGTTTGACCAGCCTTATCTGGAAGCCCGCTACGCCTTATATGGACTGCCCTCTCCTTTTGAGGAGCTGGAATCCATGGATCTTTATCAAAGACTGAAAATCTGCCAGCCTCTGCTGAAGCTCCCCCGCATGAAGCAGGCAGATCTGGAAGTTCTTCTGAAAGTTCCTCCCAGGCTGTTTTCCGATGGCAAGGAATGCATCCGCCAGTATCTGACCTACACCAAAACACAGGATTCCCATTTAAAAGACATTCTTCTGGGACATAATCTGGAAGATGTACTAGGTCTGGGGTATTTGCTTCCCCTCCTGACCCTTACCGCCCTTTATGAAGGAAATTACACGCCCTCCCATGCCCAGTTAAGAGATGATCATCTGATGGCCGTTCTTCTCCTTCCCGCAGCCCTTCCTTTTCCTGTTTCCAATGGAAACGAAAATTTTTATATTTCTGTCAGTGAAAAGGAGGCCCGCCTTCTGATTCCCACAGTTAATGGACGTCTGAAGCAGTATTACAGCAACTACAAAGACTACGTTTATCTTCCCGGAGAAGATACGGCACTTCCCAAAGCTCTGGCCACAGGGCTTTCCAGGGAGCAGAAACGCCCGGCCCGGCCAGAAACCTGTTATACCTGGTTTTCCTGTACAGAAGGTTTTCTTTCCTCCCCGGAACAGCAGATGCATTACTTCTCCCACTCTCTGCCTCAGCTTTTGAAAACTCTGAAAAAAATGTAGCTTTTACTAACCATACAAAAAAGGATACCGCCCTACGGCAGTATCCTTTTTTGTATGGTTTTATATCATTCTGTGATTATTCTTCTACAGGAGCTTCTTCTGCTTCTTCTGTTGCAGCAATAGGCTCTAATGCTTTCATGCTCAGGCTGATCTTCTTGTCTTCACCATTGAAGTCAACAACCTTTGCTTCGATTTCCTGTCCAATTGCAAGTACATCTGCAGGTTTTGCAACGTGCTCTCTGGAAATCTGAGATACATGAAGAAGTGCATCTACACCAGGAGCCAGTTCTACAAATGCGCCAAAGTCTGTCATACGTGCAACCTTACCGGATACCACGTTGCCAACTGCAAATTTCTCTGCTGCTGTAAGCCATGGATTCTCTTCCGGGAATTTCAGAGAAAGAGCAATCTTGTCTCCGTTGATCTCTTTGATGAGAACCTTTACTTCATCGCCTACGTTGAAGACTTTCTTCGGATTTTCTACTCTGCCCCAGGACATTTCGGAAATATGAAGAAGACCATCTGCGCCTCCAAGATCGATGAATGCACCGAAATCTGTTACATTCTTCACAACACCTGTTACTGTATCGCCAGCATGGATTCTCTCCATTAATTCTTTCTGCTTCTCAGCCTTCTCAGCCAGAAGAAGCTGCTTGCGGTTACCGATGATACGGCGTCTTCTTGGGTTAAATTCTGTGATAACAAATTCAATTTCCTGATCTGCATATTTGGACAGGTCTTTTTCGTATGTGTCGGATACCAGGCTTGCAGGAATGAATACTCTTGCTTCCTCTACGTTGACACATAAACCGCCGTCCAGCACCTGTGTTACAGGAGCCTTTAATACTTCCTGTGTTTCAAATGCTTCTTCCAGACGTTTGTTGCCTTTTTCTGCAGCCAGTCTCTTATAAGTTAAGATTACCTGACCTTCTCCGTCGTTTACCTTCAGGACCTTAGCTTCCATGGTATCGCCAGGATGTACAACGTCTGCAAGTACCACAGAGGCATCATTAGAGTATTCGCTCTTCGTGATAATACCGTCTGCTTTATAGCCGATATTCAGGATGATTTCATCTTCTTTTACATCGATGACAGTACCCTGTACGATCTCTCCATTTCTGATAGTTTTTACGGAATCTTCCAGCATCTGTTCAAAA
>SAMEA3387494__coassemble_1958_pt1 | contig 32442 bp, 25 predicted proteins | sample SAMEA3387494__metabat2_low_PE_043 | metagenome-assembled genome bin SAMEA3387494 (sample SAMEA3387494) | Felis catus | biome: Faeces | place: United Kingdom | collected 2012
CCTGGATGGGCAAGACTTCGAGGACAGGAATCGGGTTGTTCTTTAAATAAAGTCAGTCTTTTGGCAAGAAAACTGACCAGTGTTTCTGCACAGGTAACCACCAAGGTTGATTTTACACCTTTGAGTTATCAGCATACAGCCGGATTGATCCTTTATTATGATAACATGAACTTTATCTATCTGTATAAATATTACAGCGATACCTTACAACATAGCGCCCTGTCAGTCCTTCAGGTGGAAAATGGAGAAAAAAGAGAGTACAGCGATTTCAGGACATTTGTGGAGGATGGTCAGGAAATTTATATGCGCTTGAAAATCAGAGGAAGAGAATCTCAGTTCCAGTGGTGTCTGGATGGAGAAAACTATAGGAATATTGGTCCCTGTTTTGATACCAGTAAATTCTCTGATGAATATTCACAGTTTGGAGAGTTTACCGGGGCTTTTGTGGGTATTACCTGTGGAGATCGGATGATGCATTCTCATACCGCAGATTTTGATTTCTTTGACTACCAGGCAGATGAAAAGGCAGCAGTAAAATAGAGGGGAAGTTTTTATGGCAAAAAAAAATAGAACCGATCAGGGGTGTGAATCTGGGAAACTGGCTTGTGCTGGAAAAATGGATGAGTCCGGCTCTGTTTGAGGGAACAGATGCAGAGGATGAATACTGGCTGCCCAGACAGCTTTCCAGAGAGGTTTATGAGGCAAGGATAAAGATTCATCGTTCAGAGTATATTACAGAAAGAGATTTTGTTACCATCAAAAGAATGGGAATGAATACCGTACGTATTCCGGTACCTTACTTTGTATTTGGAGACAGAGAGCCATTTCTTGGCTGCGTGAAGGAACTGGACCGGGCATTTAACTGGGCAGAAACCTACGGCCTGAAAATTCTCCTGGATCTTCATACGGCGCCATTGGGACAGAATGGATTTGATAACGGAGGAATCTGTGGTGTATGCAAATGGTCTCAAAGTCCAGAGGAGATTGAATTTGTCCTTTCCGTCCTGGAACGTCTGGGAGAACGTTATGGAAAGCGAAAAGGGCTCTGGGGAATTGAAGTGTTGAATGAGCCCATTACAGAACATGCATGGCAGTTATTTGATGTTCCAAACCGTTATCCGGCCAGAGACAAAGAAATGGCAGAGGGCTCTGCGCCTAATACATTGGAATTTTTGAAAGAGTTCTATGGGAAGGCATATGAACGTCTGAGAAAGTTCCTTCCGGAAGAAAAATATGTGGTGATCCATGATGGGTTTGAACTGTTGGCATGGAAAGATTTTATGCAGGAAGAATCCTATGTCAATGTGGTTCTGGACACCCATCAGTATCTGATGATGGCAGAGTCTGAGGGCTGTGAACAAAGCCTGGAAGGATATCTCTCCTATATTAAAACACATTATGAGGCGCAGGTACAGGAAATGGCAGAGTATTTTCCTGTGATCTGTGGAGAATGGTGTCTTTTTAATTCTCTTGCCTGCGGATGCGATACCAAGGGCGGACAAAGTGTATTAAATGGAATGGAAGGCAGCGAAACAGAAACGCTGAGCAGAGAGGAGAAGAAGGAGATTTATCGTGCTGTGGCTAAGGCACAGCTTCAGGCCTGGGAAAAAGGCGGCGGATATTTTTACTGTAGTTATAAACTTCTGACCGATACAGTAAATGAGCCAGGTTGGATTGGATGGGATAGCTGGGATTTTGGAAGATGTATGGATTTCGGATGGTTTCCAGAAGAAAAAACACCGTTTTAAAAGGAGAATAAAAGGAGAACATCAGCTTGCACCAGAAAGTATTTTATGTTACACTAATTGAATAAAAAACAAGAACAAATGAAAGAAAGGAGCGCACAATGTACTGGAAAACACCGGAAATTCAACTGGAAAATGGTTGCAAAATGGCTGTTTACGGGGATAGTGCGCTCTTTTTTAAGATTGTGGATAAGAAGTAAACAGAAGATTTTTTACCGTATTTATCCATATATGAGCAGCTATCTCCTTGATCAACGATGAAAAAAGTTTGATAAAGGAGATTTTTTTATGCAGAAATTTAATATGAAAAAGCAAATCAGACATTTATATGGAATGACAGCCATCGGTTATTTTCAGATTGCCGGAGCATCCTGGGTGGCGCTCCTTGCAGCAAGAGGCTTTTCTCTTCTTGAAATCGGTGTTCTGGAAAGCATGTTTCACATGGTCAGTATGTGCTTTGAAATTCCGTCAGGTGCCGTGGCGGATGTATTTGGACGAAAAAAGACGCTGCTTATGAGCTGGTGCGTTTGTTTTCTCTCCAACATTCTTATGATTTTTTCAGAGGGATTCTGGTCTGTTGCCCTGGCAATTGGATTTAGTGCGTTCAGTTATAATCTGTCCTCAGGGACAAGAGAAGCGTTGGCTTATGACAGTCTGAAGTATGCGGGACAGGAGGCCTCTTATGATCATTATGCATCCACAGATATGGTGGCGTTCAGACTTAGCAGATCAACGGCAACCTTATGTGCAGGACTGGCGCTGATTCTGGGATATCAAATGGCATATACAGTAGATCTGGTCTTTTGTACAGGAGCAATCCTCCTTACATATGGACTTATCGAAGTGGGTGTTCAGGGACAGGAGAAAGAGAAAAAGGAAGGTGTGGCAGAAAGATTCAAGGCCGTGATGGAAGAAAGCGTCCACTTTCTGATTGCAAACAAAAAAGCCAGAAGGATTATGGTAGTCAATGCTCTGGTTGGTTCCGTGGCAACGTTGGTTTTGTTTTTTCTGCAGGCGAAGCTGCCAATGACGGATCTGCCCTCATCCTTATTGGACCCAGCATTATTCCTGATGGAACTTGGCGCAGTTCTTGGGGCAAAACTGGTGGCTCATGTTCCCAAGTGCAGATACAGAGAATTGGTGAGTTTTAGTCTGATCGGTGTGGGATGTGCTTTTGCCTTGACTTTTTCCAGGAAAGCAGGATTCATGATCGCAGGAGGCTTTCTGGGAGCCCTTGCAGATGATTTTCTGGAAGTAAAAACAGACGTGATCTTGAATGAAATGATCCCGTCAGAACAAAGAGCAACCCTGGTTTCTGTGAATTTTTTTCTGTTTTCTGTAGTGATGATTGGAATGTCCACATTTATGGGAGCTGTGATGTCGTAAAAATAAAAAATTTTTGTTACCTGGGTTGATTTTTTACGATATATAAAGTGAATGGAAATTTCTTTTCAAAAGGTACCTGAAAAAATAACCTGGGAGGATGAGCGATAGATGAACGACGATGAAATCATATCCTTGTTTGAAGCAAGGAAGGAGTACGGGATTCAGGCGTTAAGCGAAAAATATCATGCCTACTGCTATAAGATTGCCTGGAATCTTCTCACCAATAACGAAGATACAGAGGAATGTCTAAACGATACCTGGTTTGCAGTCTGGTCTTTGATACCGCCAAAGCGGCCTGCAGTGCTTTCGCATTTTTGTGGAAAAATTACAAGAAATTTGAGTATTGACCGTTTGCGTAAAAAATATGCGCACAGGAGACCAGATGCGCACCAAATGGATATTCTGGGAGAAATGGATCAGCTAAGCGTTACCTATACCATAGACGATCAGCTGGCAGAAAAAGAACTGATGGAAATCATCAATGACTTTTTGGGAGAAATGGATGCGAAGGACAGGGATATTTTTGTGAGAAGATATTGGTTCTTGGATTCTGTTTCTGCCATCTCAAAAAGGCATGGTATGTCAGTGGGAAGTGTGAAAATGAATCTGTATCGAAGCAGAAAGAAACTGTTAAAGGTGTTGAAAAAGGAAGGGAGATATTCATGAAAAGATTCGATTTCTCTAAAGAATTTGGAAATATTGACGGGAAATATATCAGAGAAGCGGAAGGAAAATGGAGTGAAAAAAAGAGTACCAGGGTATCTTCCTTTTGGAGTAAACTGGCAGCAGCCTGTGTGATTCTGACTTTGCTTGTTACTGTTTTTTCCAATGATAAAGTACAGGCGGCACTTAAAAAAATAACCTTATCCATAGGAGAGACTTTAGGATTTCAGAGGGAAATAGAATCTTATACGGAGATTTTAAATACATCCAGAACCGATCAGAATCTGGCTGCCACTCTGAAAGAGGTGATATTAGATGAAGGAGTTCTGCTGGCAGAAGTACATTTGGAACAGGTAAATTCCGGGAAAAATCAAAAGGAGGAATCCCAGAACAGCCAGAATTTTTATGCGATTGGGATGGAAATTGACAGTGAAAAAACAACTGTTAATGGTCAAAAGCTGGATACTTATGGGAGTGGAACGTACCTTCCCTATCTGGCAGAGGATTTGCTCAGTGAAAATATAGAGGAGAAACAATACGACTGTGTGTTGGAGTCACGCTTTTCTCCTTCCTTAAATCTTAATGAAAATCCAGAGATACATCTTGTACTTAGCGCTATAAAAACAGATGAACTGGAATTGAAAACAGTTGCTGAATTTTCCTTTGATTTCAGGATTTCACGTGAAGAAATCATAAAGCAGACGCTTCATAAAAAGCCTGCAAATGTTTCTATCCGTGCAGAAGAAGGGGAAGTAATATTAAAAGAAATTACAGTAAACAAATTGCAAAGTATTATTTCAGCAGAAATTTCTAATAATTTCTTTCAAAATTATGATGTGGAATTACGGGGAACTGACAGCAAGGGAAATCCATTAAGTTACGAATGGAGAGCAGACGGAGCAGATGACTGTCACGGAAGTTTTCAGACCAGTTTCTGGGGAATATATGAAAAGGATCAGGATGGGAATGTGAAGGATCAATATTTAGGGGTACCTGCTATGGACTGCGAGTATTTGGATTTACAGCTTTATGTAAGAAAACATGACGATGAAGGAGAGAGAATAGAAGAGGACGATGGTGAATATATCATTGAGGAAGAATTTTCTTCTGAAATAGAGGAGGAACTGCAATGGAACGCAGTGGGAGAAAAAATCAGGGTTTCACTCATAGGCTAAAAATCTTCTGATTCTATATATATCTTGATTTGTATATGTGTGGAAGCGGTTAGTCTTAGGACTGATCGCTTTTTCCATATAAAAAATGATTGATTTATGTGCATGATTGGGAAAAAGGGACACCACATCAGGGACAGCGAAAAGTACCATCTAAAGATGGTGTAAAAAAATAAAAAAATTAGCACTCAACTCTTGACAGTGCTAACAGAACGTGTTATATTTCGACTAGAACAAGGAAATGAATCTTTTACGTGTTGTCGATATAAGGAGGAACGCCTATGAATATCAGTAAATTTACACAGAAATCCATCCAGGCAGTTCAGAATCTGGAGAAGGTTGCTTATGAATATGGCAATCAGGAAGTGGAGCAGGAGCATCTTCTGTATGCCCTTCTTACTCAGGAAGACAGCCTGATTCTTAAGCTGATTGAGAAGATGGAGATCAATAAGGAATATTTTATCCAGACCGTACAGAATGCGTTGGATGCCAAAGTGAAGGTATCCGGAGGAGATCTTCGGTTTGGACAGTATTTGAATAAAGCGCTGGTCAGTGCAGAGGATGAGGCCCGCGCCATGGGAGATGAATACGTTTCTGTGGAGCATTTGTTTTTATCTTTGCTCCATCAGCCAAGTCCCAGCATGAAGAAAATCTTTCAGGAATTTGGCATTACCAGAGAACGTTTTCTCCAGGCACTTTTTACAGTGCGGGGAAATCAGAGGGTAGTCAGTGACAATCCGGAAACTACCTATGATACGTTAAATAAATACGGAGAAGATCTGGTGGAAAAAGCCCGTAACCAGAAACTGGACCCGGTGATCGGCCGTGATGCAGAAATCCGTAATATTGTCCGTATTCTGTCCAGAAAGACTAAGAATAATCCCGTACTTATTGGTGAGCCTGGTGTGGGTAAGACAGCAGCCATTGAGGGATTGGCGCAGAGAATTGTAGCCGGGGACGTACCAGAGGGCTTAAAAAACAAAAAAATCTTTGCCCTGGATATGGGAGCTCTGGTGGCCGGCGCCAAGTACCGCGGTGAGTTTGAGGAACGTCTCAAAGCAGTGCTGGAAGAAGTGAAGAAAAGCGAAGGAAATATTATTCTTTTCATTGATGAGCTGCACCTGATCGTGGGAGCAGGAAAGACAGACGGCGCCATGGATGCCGGAAATATGCTGAAACCAATGCTGGCAAGAGGTGAGCTGCACTGCATCGGCGCGACCACCCTAGATGAATACCGTCAGTATATTGAAAAGGATGCGGCTCTGGAACGTCGTTTCCAGCCAGTCCTTGTGGATGAACCTACTGTGGAGGATACCATTTCCATTCTTCGTGGTCTGAAAGAACGCTATGAAGTGTTTCATGGTGTTAAAATTACAGACAGCGCTCTGGTTGCAGCAGCGACTTTGTCACACCGTTATATTACAGACCGTTTTCTTCCGGATAAGGCCATTGACCTGGTGGATGAGGCCTGTGCTCTCATTAAGACGGAACTGGATTCCATGCCCACAGAGTTGGATGAGCAGAGAAGAAAGATTATGCAGCTGGAAATTGAAGAGTCTGCCCTGAAGAAGGAAACAGATCATTTGAGTCAGGAACGTCTTGCGGATCTTCAGAAAGAGCTGGCAGATCTTCGTGACAGTTTTAATATCCAGAAGGCACAGTGGGATAATGAGAAGCATTCTGTGGAAAAACTCCAGAAGCTGCGTGAGCAGATTGAGGATATTAATAAGCAGATTCAGAGAGCAAAGCAGAACTATGATCTGGAAAAAGCAGCAGAGCTTCAGTATGGAGAACTGCCAAGATTACAGCAGCAGCTGGAAATTGAAGAGCGGAATGTAAAGGAAAGCGACAGGAAGCTGGTGCATGAAGCCGTAACAGACGATGAAATTGCAAAAATCATATCCCGATGGACAGGAATTCCTGTAACAAAGCTGACAGAAGGGGAACGTACCAAGCTGTTGAGTCTGGAAGACCAGCTCCACCAGAGGGTAATCGGACAGGAAGAAGGGGTGCGAAGAGTCACCGATGCCATCCTTCGGTCTAAGGCAGGAATTAAGGATCCCACAAAACCCATTGGCTCCTTCCTGTTCCTTGGTCCAACTGGTGTAGGTAAGACGGAACTGGCCAAAACACTGGCAGAAAATCTCTTTGATGATGAAACCAACATGGTTCGTATTGATATGAGTGAATACATGGAGAAATATTCCGTATCCAGACTCATTGGAGCGCCTCCTGGATATGTGGGATACGAGGAAGGCGGACAGCTTACAGAAGCAGTGCGCCGGAAACCTTACAGTGTAGTGCTTTTTGATGAAATTGAAAAGGCTCATCCCGATGTCTTTAACGTACTCCTTCAGGTACTGGATGATGGACGGATCACAGATTCCCAGGGTCGGACCGTGGACTTTAAGAATACCATTCTTATTATGACCTCCAACATTGGTTCTTCCTATCTTCTGGATGGAATCGATGAATCGGGAGAAATCAAACCAGAAGCAGAACAGTTGGTAATGAATGACCTGAGAAACCATTTCCGTCCGGAATTTTTGAACCGTCTGGATGAAATAATTCTGTTTAAACCCTTGACAAAAGACAATATTGGTAACATAGTAGACTTGCTGGTAAAAGACCTGAATAAACGTCTGGGAGATCAGGAGCTTTCTCTGGAACTGACAGAAAACGCCAAAGCACAGGTGATTGAGGAGGGATATGATCCGGTATACGGCGCCCGTCCCCTGAAACGTTATCTGCAGAAGTATGTGGAAACTCTTACGGCAAGAAGAATCCTTTCCGGAGAGGTGCATACAGGGGATACCATTGTTCTGGATGTGGAAAACGGGGAGTTTATCACCAAGATCAAAGATAAAGGATGAAAAACAGATGATACCCAAAGACCCGGTGATGCTGCTGAGTTATGTGAATACTCAGCTCAGGGATTATTATGATTCTCTGGAAGCGCTTTGCACCTGCAGAGGGCTTAAAAAGAAAGAACTGGTAGAAAAAATGGAATCTATTGATTATTTCTACGATGAAAAAACAAATCAGTTTATCTGACATAAGGAAAGCGAATAGTAATCTATTCGTGTGCGGAAACAGACCGTCTCATGAGAGAAATTTCATGAGGCGGTTTTTTTGATTGGGAAAGTGGTACATTCTGTACTAACTTTCCCAATCAAAAAAACGCTCCGCGAGGATGCGACCAGATGCATGCGGAATATGACTGCCTATGGCAGTCTGCATCTGGCGCGCAAAGCGGAACAAGTCACTCAAGGATTGAGGGAGTTCGAGGGGGACTTGTCCGCTTTTTTTGAAAAATGTGTGAACTGCACAAAAAACAATTGACTATATTATGCATAATGCTTAATATAATTAGATAGGCTAAATAAAAAAGGAGTGAGGAAATGCATCACTGGGAACAGGAAAAAAACAAAGAACCTTCTCTTCAGGCTCTTTATATGGAGATAAACCGTAGATATGCAAAGAAGTGCCTGTATCAGATGGAGCAGTTTGGAATTTATCCGGGACAGATCCCGGTCTTGAAGTTATTGAAGGAAAAGGACGGAAGAAGCCAGAAGGAGTTAGCGCAACTGATGCATGTCAAGCCGCCTACCATCCATGTGATGATCCAGAGACTGGAAAAGGCAGAGATGGTATGCAGGAGACAGGATGAAATGGATCAGCGGGTTTCCAGAATTTATCTTACTGAGAGAGGAAGAGAACTGCTTGCACAGGCCATGGAAACGATTCGGGAAAATGAGAAGGTGTTGTTTGGTAATTTTAGCGAGGAGGAACTTACTCTGATTCGCAGCTTTTTTCAGAAGATTCTGGTAAATATTGAGGAACTGCCAGGGACGGAAAAAGAGACAGAGGGTTCCGGCAACTGCTGTTCAATATAAGGATGGCAGGAGAAGACAGAGAAAGTCTTGAAAAATAGTAGAAAAGAGGAATGGATTTTATGCGGAAGGTAATGAAATATTTAAAAAAATCAACCGGATATATTGTCCTGATCGTAGCGCTTTTGTTCTTGCAGGCATATTGCGATCTTTCTCTTCCGGATTACACGTCAAAAATTGTAAATGTGGGAATCCAGCAACAGGGAATTGAGGATGGTGTACCGGAAAAAATCAGGGTTTCTACCATGGAGCAGCTGGAAATGCTGATGGAAGAGAAGGAGAGAAAAAGGATAGAAGATCAGTACGAAAAAGACGGGGAAATCTACGTTCTGAAAAAGGACGTTTCCAGGGAAGAGAGGGAAGGATTGAACCAGATCTTCTGCAAACCTATGCTGGTTCTTTCGGCATTGACCAGTGAGGGAGAGGAAAGCCAGGAAATCCGAACTCAGATGGGAATTCCCGAAGGGGTGAATCCTGTGGAAATCTTAAATCAGATGCCAGAAGAACAGAGGAAAAAAATGACAGAAGAGCTGGATGGAAAGCTGACAGATATGCCGGAGTCCATTCTCAGTCAGTCGGCAGTGGCCTTTGTCCGCGGAGAGTATGAAGCCATGGGAGAAGATGTGGATGGAATCCAGATGCGCTATATCAGTCTATCGGGATTTCGTATGCTGCTTATGGCACTGGTGATTATGCTGGCATCCATCTGCGTCACCTATCTTTCTGCCAGGGTGGCGGCTTTGATGGGACACGATATGCGAAATGCCGTTTACCGAAAAGTTATGGGATTTTCCAGCAATGAATACCATAAGTTTTCCACGGCCTCTTTGATTACCCGATGTACCAATGACGTGCAGCAGGTACAGATGACTATGGCAATGATGTTTCGTGTGGTTCTTTATGCGCCCATTCTTGGAATTGGAGGCGTGATCCGTGTGCTTCAGACGGATGCTTCCATGACATGGATTCTTGGCGTTGCGGTGGTGCTGATCCTGCTTGTGATTGTCGTATTGTTCCAGATTGCCATGCCGAAATTTACAAAGCTTCAGACATTGATTGACCGTCTGAATCTGGTTACCAGAGAAATTCTCACAGGCATTCCGGTAATCCGGGCATTCAGTCGGGAAAAACATGAAGAGGAACGATTTGAAAAGGCAAATATGGATCTTACAAAAACCAATCTGTTTGTCAATCGGTGCATGACTTTTATGATGCCCACAATGATGTTGATTATGAACGGTATTTCTGTTTTGATTCTTTATAATGGTTCTTATGCGGTGGATAACGGAACCATGCAGGTGGGAAATGTGATGGCATTTATTCAGTACGCGATGCAGATTATCATGTCCTTCCTGATGATTACAGCGATGTCCATTATGCTTCCAAGAGCCAATGTAGCCGCTCTTCGTATTGGGGAAGTCCTTGATACAGAAGAAACCATCCGGGATCCGGAAACTCCTGTATCCAAAAAGACCGAACAGAAGGGAACCGTGGAATTTGACCATGTATCCTTTGCCTATCCTGATGCAGGAGAAAATGTTTTGACAGATATCAGCTTTTGCGTAAAGCCAGGTCAGACTGTTGCAGTAATCGGAAGTACGGGAAGTGGAAAAAGTACACTTTTGAACCTGATTCCCAGATTCTATGATGTAACAGAAGGAAGTGTGCGGGTGGACGGCGTAGATGTGAGGAAGATGAGTCAGAAGGAATTAAGAGACTGCCTTGGCTATGTTCCCCAAAAGGGAGTTCTGTTTTCAGGAACCATTGATTCCAATATCCGTTATGGAAAAAGGGATATTTCCACGGAGGAAGTAGAAACTGCTGCAAAGGTAGCCCAGGCCGCAGAATTTATTGAAGCAAAGGATCGAACATATCAGTCTTCCATTTCACAGGGAGGAACCAATGTATCCGGAGGTCAGAAACAACGTTTGTCCATTGCAAGAGCCATAGCCAAAAAACCGGAGATTTTTCTGTTTGACGATAGCTTTTCCGCTTTGGACTTTAAAACAGACCGCGCCCTGCGTCAGCAGTTAAAAGAACACACAAAAGAAGCCACTACGATCATTGTGGCCCAGAGGATCAGCACCATTCTTCATGCAGATCAGATTCTGGTTCTGGATGAGGGAAAAATGGCTGGAATCGGAACGCATAAGGAGCTTTTGAAGCATTGTGAGGTGTATCGCCAGATCGCCATGTCTCAGTTGTCAGAGGAGGAATTAAGGGATGAGTGAGAAGAATAGAAGAGGCCACATGGGAGGACATGGAGCTGCTATGGGCCGGGGAGAAAAGGCTAAGGATTTCAAGGGTTCCATGGGAAAACTGTTCCGGTATATGGGACGGTATAAATTCCGTTTTGCACTGATGTTTCTTTTTGCAGTAGCCGGTACCGCATTCAATATTGTAGGTCCGAAAATTCTTGGAAAGGCAACCACAGAATTATTCGAGGGACTGGTTTCCAAGGTGAAGGGAACCGGAGGAATCGATTTTGAAAAAATTGGAATGATCCTTCTCTTTACCTTAGGCTTATATCTGGTAAGCTCCTGTTTTTCCTACATTCAGGGATTTGTGATGACAGGGATTTCCAATGATGTGACGTATCATCTGCGAAAGGATATTTCCCAGAAGTTTCATCGGCTGCCTATGAATTACTATGAAAGCAGAACCAATGGAGAGATTTTGTCCCGTGTGACCAATGATGTGGATACGCTGCAAATGAGCCTGAACCAGAGCATGACTCAGCTGATCACTTCCGTGACCACGTTGATCGGTGTACTGGTGATGATGCTGTCCATTAATGTCTGGATGACGCTGGTGGCGCTTTTTGTTCTTCCAGTTTCCATGGTAATTATCAATCAGGTGATGAAACGTTCCCAGAAGTATTTCCGGGACCAGCAGAAATACCTGGGAGAAGTAAATGGACAGATTGAGGAAAATTTTGGTGGACATCAGGTGGTAAAAGTGTTTAACAAAGAAAATGATGTGGTAGAAACTTTTGAAAAGGACAATCAGAAATTGTATGAATCTGCATGGAAATCTCAGTTCTTTTCGGGAATGATGATGCCGGTGATGCAGTTTGTGGGAAATTTAGGTTATGTGATGGTTGCTTTTCTTGGGGGATACTTTACCATCAAGGGCAGCATTCAGGTGGGAGATATTCAGTCCTTCTTCCAGTATATCCGTAATTTTACCCAGCCGATTCAGCAGATTGCCCAGGTTACCAATCTTCTCCAGTCTTCCGCAGCGGCGTCTGAACGTGTTTTTGAATTTCTGGAAGAACCGGAAGAAGAATTGAACACAGACAGTACTCTGGACATTCAGGGACTTTCCGGTGATGTGAAGTTTTCACACGTGGAATTTGGATATCATCCGGAGCAGATCATTGTCCATGACTTTTCCGCAGAAGTAAAGGATGGACAGAAGATTGCCATTGTGGGACCCACCGGCGCGGGAAAAACAACCATGGTAAAGCTTCTGATGCGCTTTTATGATGTAAACGGAGGCTCCATTCAGGTGGATGGGCATGATATCCGGGAATTTAAAAGAAGCCAGCTTCGGGAAATGTTTGGAATGGTGCTGCAGGATACCTGGCTGTTTTCTGGAACCATTATGGAAAACATCCGCTATGGAAGGCTGGATGCAACAGATGAAGAGGTTATCCGCGCGGCAAAGGCTGCTCATATTCACAATTTTATCATGCAGCAGCCAGGAGGATACCAGATGGTACTGGATGAAGAAACCAGCAATGTTTCCCAGGGACAGAAACAGCTTCTTACTATTGCCCGCGCCATTCTTGCAGATAACCGGATTCTGATTCTGGATGAGGCCACTTCTTCTGTGGATACCAGAACAGAGGTACAGATTCAGAAGGCAATGGATAATCTGATGAAAGGACGTACCAGTTTTGTCATTGCCCACCGTCTTTCCACCATCAAGGATGCAGATCTGATTCTTGTGATGAAGGATGGCGATATTATAGAGCAGGGAACCCATGAGTCGCTTCTTGAACAGAATGGGTTTTATGCAGAACTTTATAACAGCCAGTTTGAAAAAGTGGGAGCCTGACTATACATTTCCGGCTGTTTGGGATATAATAGTCAGAAATAACCTTAAGGAGGAACCTATGATCGTTACGGCAGCATCGTCAGCAGAAGAAATGAAGAAAAAAAATGGAAAAGAGTATCTTCCTTATATTATAGAACAGCTGAAATGCAGAATTGGGGAACTGGAACTTTCTCTGGAAGAAGGACAGAAGGAAATCGAAGGGATGCATGAGTATTACTGGGAAAATTACACTGAGATGGACCAGTATGGATATGAAGAATTTGACAATCGTCAGGCCTTGTTTCAGCAGGTCAATGCCAACCAGGAAAATCAGAAACTTTGTCATCGTTTCCGGAAAATGCTGGATTCCCCTTTTTTCGGACGGGTGGATTTTGTGTATGAAGGAGAGGAGGAAGCCGAATGCTTTTATATTGGCATTGGAAATTTCGCCCGGAAGACCGGGAGCCTTCCTCTGATTTATGACTGGAGAGCGCCGGTCAGCGGACTGTTTTATGACTATGACAAAGGACCGGCTTCCTACCTGGCGCCGGTGGGAGAACTCACTGGTGAGATTGTATCCAAATGGCAGTATAAGATCCGAAAGGGAAAAATGCTGTATGAATTTCAAAGCGACATTAAGATTGATGATGAAATTCTCAAGGCAGAGCTGGGAAGCCGGGGAGAGGTACAGTTAAAAAATATTGTCCGAACCATCCAGCGGGAACAGAATGCCATTATTCGAAATACCAGGGATCGGATTCTGGTAATTCAGGGAGCAGCAGGGAGCGGAAAAACTTCCGTGGCTCTCCATCGGATCGCTTATCTCCTCTATCATGACAGAGAGCATCTGAAATCCTCCAACATTTTGATCCTCTCTCCCAACAGTGTGTTTTCAGATTATATTTCTCACATTCTTCCGGAACTGGGAGAAGAAAACATCAGAGAGATGAGCTTCGATCTGTTTGCCTATCGGCAGTTAAAGGATACGGCAGCAGACTGCGAAGACCGTTATGATCAGATTGAGCGCTGCCTGCGTCATCCCAGGAAACAGGAGAGTTTCCAGATGAAACAGTCAGAAGAATTTCTGAATCAGCTGGAGGCATTTATTCTCTGCCTGGAAGATGACCTGATGCAGTTTCGGGATGTGGAGTACAGAGGCTATCAGAAAACTGAGGCAGAGATCATCCGCCTGTTCTACTTTAAATTTATGGAAATTCCGCTGCTTTCCCGGATGGAGGCAGTGGCCGAATATTTTATTGATGAAGTGGAGACACTAAGGGACAGAGATCTGCCGCCGGAGGATCGGGAGATGATCCTGGAAAAGTTCCAGAAGATGTATGAAACCAGAGATTTTTATGTGTTGTATAACCGTTTCCTCAAGCAAGAGGGATATCGTACTCTTCCCAATAAACCGTTGGAAAAAAGAAAAATCCCCTATGAAGATGTGTATCCCATTCTGTATCTGAAATATCGGTTACAGACGCAGAAGGGGCATAGCGGGATCAAACATCTGGTAGTGGATGAGATGCAGGATTATTCCAGACTTCAATATCTTCTCTTAAATCAGATGTTTTCCTGCAAAATGACCATTCTGGGAGACAAGGCTCAGACCATGGAGGATAAGGAACAGGATGTAACCGCATTTCTTCCCCAGATTTTTGGAAGAGATACCAGAAGAATCGTTATGAACAAAAGCTATCGAAATACGGTGGAGATTGCTTCTTATGCCAACAAACTGGCTGGAATTACAGAGATGGAGCTGTTTGACCGTCATGGACTTCCGGTACAGGAACGAAAAGTATCTGGGATTTCTGAGGCATTGAAGGAGGTAGTCAAAGCCTGCCGGCTGTCCCCGGATGGATTTGAGACAGGAGTGGTGATTCTTCCCAGTGAAGGGCAGGCTCTGGCGGCTTATGAGTGCCTCAAGGAGCTTCTGAAGGAGCAGGGCTTTGATACGGAACATAAGCTGTCGTATCTGGATCGCAACAGTTCCAATTTCCAAAAAGGGCTGACAGTAACCACCTTTTATCTGGCAAAGGGACTGGAATTTGATCAGGTATTTGCCCTGTTTCCGGAGAAGGATACATCACCTCTTCTGAAACAGGGAAAATATATTGCGGCAACACGGGCGCTTCATGAATTGTATATGTATGAGCTTTTGTAGGGGAAAAAACAAATTACAGATGCAAATCAGAAAAGTAGTATCATAAGAGAAAACTGAAATTTTATTGACAGGTATTTAATAAAATTGTAAAATATCATATAAGGGACTGTAGATAAGAAATTAAGGAGGATACTATGAAGAACAAAAAATTAGTGGCAATCTTAGCCTTGACACTTTCTCTTTCCGGAGTTTTGTCGGCATGTGGATTTGGCGGGGGAGATAAGCCGGACGAAGTTGTGGAAACAACCCCCACACCGGAACCGACGAAAGCGCCTAAGGCATCCGTAACCCCATCACCCAATGCCCAATCGACTGTTTATACATCCAAGGATAAGACCTTATCCATTGAACTGCCTGACGCTACCTGGTCTTACAAGAATGATGAGACAAACATGGTAAGCTTTGAATCCCCAGAGCAGGGCAAACTTCTGATCCTTCACGGGAATGATATGAGTACCGTTGTAATTCCCAATACTCAGGATATGGCTGTGACTCTGGAACAGGCATCAGATATGACCCAGGGAACAGATTTTGAGATTCAGGATTATAAGGCAGAGAATATTGACGGCGTAGGTGTGTATTCCTATGTGACCAAGATTCTGAATAAGGAAAAGGGCGGCGGATATTCTTATGTAGTAAATAAATATTTTGCCAATGATGAGGAATTTTACAGCCTCACCGGTTCTGTTAAATCAGACAGCGCCGATGTTCTGGCTAAGGTACAGAAATCCATCAATTCCTTCAAGATTCTGGGAGATTCTACTTTGAAGGCTGCAGCAGGTAAGGCTTCTGGCAATACCCAGACAGATGGAGCCAACGGAGAGGGAACCACCCAGGGAGGCGCTGCAGGAGAAACTGGTACAGAGGGAACCGTTCAGGGAGGTACATCAGAAGGCGGTACCACAACTTCTCAGGGAAGCAGTGAAGGTACAGGAGATACTTCCGGCAATTATTCCGGCGGTGGACTGACTGCAGAGCAGGTTCTGGCAGATACCACACAGAGCAGAACCATCTATCGTAATTCTGATGGACGTCCGCTGGTAATTTACTCAGACGGAACCGGAAACAACTGGTCAGATGAAGATGGAAACACCTATGACTTTGCAAACGATGAAGATGTTTATGACCAGGATGGTGTGGATTACTACTATCATGGAGAAGCCGGAGATGTATATTTCATGCCGGTAGAATAACGAAAGATTCTGTTGTTTCTATGCAGAAAAGCCGCGGTTTGATACTGCGGCTTTCTCTTTGCATCTTCCTGTGACCTGTGATACAATGAAAACCACAAAAAGTCACCGGGAAAAAGTGACAGGGAGTACAGAACGAGGAGGAAGATCATGGAAGCATATGAAGAATTCGCAAGAGTTTATGATATGTTCATGGATAATGTGGAATACGAAAACTGGGCGCAATATTTAAAAGAGCGTCTGAGAGAATACGGAATTGAGGATGGGCTGGTTCTGGAACTGGGATGTGGAACCGGAACAATGACAGAACTCCTTTCAGAAGCCGGTTATGATATGATCGGTGTGGACAATTCTGAGGAAATGCTCTCAGAAGCTATGGAAAAAAGAGTGGAATCCGGACATGACATTTTGTATCTTTTGCAGGATATGCAGGAATTTGAATTGTATGGTACGGTACGCGCAGTGGTGAGCGTATGTGACAGTCTGAATTATGTAACAGAAGAGGAGGAACTCCTTCAGGTATTTCGTCTTGTGAATAATTATCTGGATCCAGAAGGAATTTTTCTGTTTGATATGAATACGCGGTATAAATATGAAGAACTGCTGGGAGATACCACCATTGCAGAGAACCGGGAGGATGGCAGTTTTATCTGGGAAAATACCTTTGATCCGGGAAGCGGGATCAATGAATATGCCCTGACGCTGTTCCTTCAAAGAGAAGACGGATTATATGAAAAAAGTGAGGAAATCCATTACCAGAGAGCCTACTCGCTGGAAAGAATCAAAGAGCTGCTTTTAGAAGCCGGACTGGAGCTTTTGGCTGTTTATGATGCCTATACCCTTTCTCCGGTACGTCCAGACAGCGAAAGAGTAACCGTTTTGGCAAGGGAACATGGAAAAAGCAGCGCAGAATAAAAAAGAACAAAAGGAAGATTCCCCAAAAAAGGGATGATCAGGAGGATTTTATGAGTGATTATATTGTAAGAGCAATGGCTGCAGGCAGACAGATTCGTGCCTTCGCAGCAGTAACGACAGAAACTGTGGAAACCGCAAGAAAAAACCATAACACCAGTCCTGTGGCAACCGCTGCCCTGGGACGTCTTCTTACCGGAGGCGCAATGATGGGAGTGATGATGAAGGGCGAGAAGGACATTCTTACACTTCAGATTCATGCAGGCGGCCCTCTGAATGGAATCACTGTGACTGCAGATTCCATGGGAAGAGTCAAAGGTTATGTGGGAAATCCCAACGTCTGCATTCCGGCAAATGCCAAGGGCAAACTGGATGTGGCCGGCGCCGTGGGTGTGGGATTTATGAATGTGATCAAAGACATGGGACTGAAGGAGCCATATATGGGACAGGTAGCGCTTCAGACCAGTGAAATTGCAGAGGATCTGACTTATTATTTTGTCACAAGTGAACAGGTGCCTTCTGCTGTGGGACTGGGTGTTCTGATGAACAAAGATAACACCGTCCGTCAGGCTGGCGGATTTATTGTACAGCTGATGCCTTTTGCAGAGGAGTCTGTGATTGCCAGACTGGAGGAAAACGTACAGAAAATTACTTCTGTGACTTCTCTTCTGGAAGAAGGGCATACTCCGGAAAGTCTTCTGGAAAGGGTACTGGAAGGCTTTGATGTGGAAATCAATGATACCGTTCCCACAGAGTTTTACTGTAACTGCAGTAAGGAACGTGTTGAAAAAGCGTTGATCAGTATCGGAAGAAAAGACTTAAACGAACTGATCCAGGAAGGCAAGGATGTGGAAATGAACTGCCATTTCTGTAACACAAACTATGTATTTTCTGTGGAAGAGCTGAAGGAAATCCTGCGCAGATGTAAATAAAACAGCGGGAAACAGCAGCAAAGAAAGGATGGGCCTATGAGACAGGGATTTATCAAAACAGCAGCAGCCACTCCAAAGATCGTGGTTGCAGACTGTAAGGCAAATGGAGAAGAAATTCTCCGACTGGTGAGAGAAATGGCAAAGGAACATGCAAAGCTCATGGTGTTTCCAGAACTTTGTATCACTGGATATACCTGTGGAGATCTGTTCTCCCAGAGATGTCTGATTGAAAGCGCATGGGAAACTGTTCTGCACATTGCAAAAGAAACGGAAGAAGTGGATGCGCTGATTTTTATAGGAGCGCCGGTACGTTATAAGGGAAAACTATATAACACAGCCATTGCTCTTAACCGGGGAAACATTCTGGGAATTGTACCCAAATGCCATTTGCCAAATTACGGGGAATTTTATGAGCAGAGAAACTTTACTTCTGGACAGGACGGTGATGTTTCCTGGCTGGAAACAGAGGAAAATGAAATTCCTTTTGGAAACGGATTTTACTTTGCTTCCGATGAAATACCGGAACTGACTGTGGCAGCAGAAATCTGTGAGGATCTCTGGGTACCCATGCCTCCAAGCATTCAGCATGCGTTAAACGGTGCACATATTATTGTAAATCTTTCTGCCAGCAATGAGATGGTAGGAAAGACTGCTTATCGCAGAAATCTGATAAAAGGACAGTCTGCCCGTCTGGTCTGCGGATATGTATATGCCAATGCCGGTGAAGGGGAATCTACCCAGGATCTGGTTTTCGGAGGACAGAATCTCATTGCAGAAAATGGAACCATTCTTTCAGAATGCAAGAGCTTTTCCAATGAAATCATCTATGGGGAAATTGATGTACAGAAACTTGCAGATGAACGAAGACGGCTGACCACCTTCCCTCCCGCAGAAGAGGTTATGACCATTCCTTTCCATGTGGAAGTGGAAAAAACCAGCCTTACCAGGAAATTTGCAAGGCTTCCCTTTGTTCCTTCAGATGAGGCGGAAAGAAACCAGCGCTGTGAAGAGATTCTGCAAATTCAGGCCATGGGACTGAAAAAACGAATGGAGCATATTCACTGTGAAAAGGCGATGGTAGGCTTGTCCGGGGGTCTGGATTCCACGCTTGCCCTGCTTGTGATTGCCCGTACCTTTGACCGGATGGGGCTGGATCGGGGAAATATCCACTGTGTGACCATGCCATGTTTTGGAACCACAGACCGTACCTATCAGAATGCGTGTCAGTTAAGCCGTGAGCTTGGTACAAAACTCAGCGAGATCAATATAAAAGAAGCGGTGAACGTGCATTTTCGTGATATTGGCCACGACAGCCAGGTTCATGATGTAACTTATGAAAACAGTCAGGCCAGAGAGCGTACCCAGATCCTCATGGATCTTTCCAATCAGGAGGGTTCGATCCTGGTGGGAACAGGAGATCTTTCTGAACTGGCTCTTGGATGGGCAACTTATAATGGGGATCATATGTCCATGTATGGCGTTAATGGTTCTGTTCCCAAAACCCTGGTGCGTCATCTGGTACGCTATTATGCAGATACCTGTGGAGAAGAGGCTTTAAAGGCCGTTCTTCTGGATATTCTGGATACACCGGTAAGTCCGGAATTGCTGCCGCCGGAAGAAAACGGTGAGATTGCTCAGAAGACAGAAGATCTGGTGGGACCCTATGAGCTCCATGATTTTTATTTGTATTATATGCTCCGGGCCGGTTTTGAGCCGAAAAAGATTTACCGAATCGCCTGCGAGACCTTTGAGGGTATTTATGACAGGGAAACCCTATATAAATGGCTGAAGAAATTTTACTGGAGATTTTTCAGCCAGCAGTTCAAACGCTCCTGTCTCCCAGACGGCCCAAAGGTGGGAAGTGTAGCAGTGTCTCCAAGGGGAGATCTCCGTATGCCAAGTGATGCCAGTGTAAGGATCTGGCTGGAGCAGCTGGAAGAATTGGAAAAATAAAAATAAGAAAGGCTGTGGAGCACAGAAAATCCTGCTTCACAGCCTTTTTGCCATGTCAGAGACATAAAGAATGTTATTGGCCGGCTCTGGCTTTGTTAAGGGCTTCTGTAATGGCATTCAGAAGCATCTGGGAAGTGTATTTCTGATCGGGGGAATAGGTAAGTCCTTCCAGGGACTGAGAGGTGTAGATCTGTGCAGCAAGAGAGTCCAGGGCCGGTTCCATGAGGGGAAACATGGCAGCGGTACTCTCGCTTAAATTATTCAGATGTATGGACTGAATCCGGTCAGCATCCACAGTGACTTCCACATCAAAGGTGTTGTCATTGAGGCGGATAGAAGACCGGTAAATGCCAGGGACATACGTCTGCGCTTGGGAAGTGGAAGCAGTGGTTGCTTTTCCCGGGCCAAACATAAAAAAAACAAGAATGCCCAGAATCAGGGCAAGAACCAGAAAAATAACCGTATAGATCACTTCTTTCATATGTAACACGATGATTTTGGTTTTGGAACTCATGGTACGCGCCTCCTGGTTTACTTTCTATATCCTATTAGTAAAAATGGAAAAATATGACTGGGAAAATCAGACAGGTTCTGTTTTTTTGTTCCGAAAGACGGTTTTATGGTATACTGAGAAAAAGAAAACAAGGATGGAGGGAGCTATGTCGCTACAGTTTATCATTGGAAGCTCCGGAGTGGGAAAATCCCACTTCGCTTATGAAGAGATGATCCAGAAATCTCTGAGAAATCCAAAAAAGAATTATTATGTGATTGTACCGGAGCAGTTTACCATGCAGACGCAGAAAACACTGGTGGAAATGCATCCGGGCAAGGGAATCCTGAATATAGATATTTTAAGTTTTGAACGTCTTGCTTACCGGGTATTTGAAGAAGTGGGAGGAGACAGCCTCCGTCTCCTTGAAGAAACTGGAAAAAGTATGGTTTTGCGAAAGGTAGCCCAGGAGCATCAGAAGGAGCTTCCTTATCTGGGCAGTCAGATCAAAAAGCCTGGTTGTCTCAATGAAGTGAAATCCATGGTATCAGAGTTCCTTCAATACGAAGTGCATGAGGAAGAACTTCGGGATATGGTGGAGCAGGCCAGAGAAAAGACTTTGCTCTACCAGAAGATGCGGGATGTAGAGGTGCTTTATCAGGGCTTTCTGGAGTATCTTAAGGGGCATTACCTTACGGGAGAAGAGGTTATGGATGTGCTGGCGAAGCTGCTTCCATTTTCTGCCCGTCTCAGAGAAAGCGAGCTGTTGCTGGATGGATATACTGGTTTTACCCCCATTCAGATTAAGGTGATCGGGGAACTTTTAAATATCTGTGATAAAGTTATGGTTACGGTGACCATGGACAGCGGAGAGAATCCTTTTCGTCTGGGGAAACCCCATCAGCTGTTTTATATGAGCCGAAAAATGATTCATACGCTGTCTGGTCTTACGAAGAAACTGGAGGAACCGGTACTTTTAAAGGAACATGACCGTTCCCGCTTTGCAAAGGCGCCGGAACTTGCTTTTCTGGAACATCATCTCTTTCGTTACCGTCGGGCTGTATACGAACCGGAACCAGAACAGCTTAAAATTTTTTCAGCAGGAAACCCCAGGGAGGAACTTCTGGAAGTGGCAAGAAGAATTCGGTTTCTGGTACGGGAGAAGAATTTTCGCTATGGAGAGATTGCAGTAATTACAGGCAATCTGGAGGAATATGGAAGTCTGGCCAGAGGTGTTTTTCAGGAGGCGGAGATTCCCTGCTTCCTGGATGAAAAGCATACGATTCTGATGAATCCCTTTGTGGAATATATCCGGTCTGCCATTGAGATGGTGGTGATGGGCTTTTCTTATGAAAGTGTGTTCCGCTATCTTCGCTGCGGTATGTCCGATGTGACAAGAAGCCAGACAGATCAGTTGGAAAATTATGTGCTTGCCCTTGGCATACGGGGGTACAAAAAATGGGAGGAGCGTTGGGTGCGTGTTTCCCGGGGAATGAAACCGGAAGAAATACAGATGCTCAATGAGATCCGTGAGATTTTTATAGAGGAAATCCAGCTGCTTGCCCATGGATTTTCCAAAGGAAATCAGACTGTGGAGGAATATTGCCGCTGTCTGTATGAATTTATTGTGAAAAGCCGGATTCAGGAGAAATTAAAAGAACGGGAAGAATTTTTTGCCAGCCAGGGAGACAAGGCCATGGAGAAGGAATATGCTCAGATTTATGGCATTGTTATGGAGCTCCTGGACAAGATGGTGGAAATTCTGGGGGCTGAGGTGGTGTCCAAAAGAGAATTTCTTCAGCTTCTGGAAACCGGACTTACTGAGGCTAAGGTGGCGCTGATTCCCCCAAGTATGGATCAGGTTCTGATGGGAGATATGGAACGTACCCGTTTAAAGGATATCCGGGCTTTGTTTTTCGTGGGGGTGAATGAAGGTAACATTCCTAAAAATACGGAGTCCGGAGGGCTTCTTACGGAAATGGACCGGGAGTTTTTTGATCAACAGGGGATGGAACTTGCTCCGGGACCTAAGGAACTTTTGCAAATGCAAAGGTTTTATCTGTATTTAAATCTCACCAAACCCAGTGAACGGTTGTGCCTGTCCTACTGCGTAACCAATGGAAAAGGGGAAGCCCAGGCGCCGGCTTATCTGATCCATTCCATCCGGAAACTTTTTCCAGGATTAATGGTGGAAATCTCCGGAGAGGACAAAGATCCCATGCATCGGCTGGAGACGCCAAGGATTGGCATGGATTATTTTCTGGACAAGCTTTCCAGTGAGGATGGGATTTCAGATCCATTGTTTCAGGAATTGTATTCCTGGTATCTTAATCACCCGGAATACAAGGAAACCGTGAAATCACTGATAGATGCAGCGTTTGTGAGAAGACCTGCGGATGCCATTAGTAAAAGTGTGGCAAAGGCTCTTTATGGAGAAATTTCTCCCTACAGCGCTACAAGACTGGAACGGTTTGCTGCCTGTGCTTTTGCGCATTTTCTCCAGTATGGTTTGAAGGTGACTGAACGGGCAGAATATGAATTTCGGGCCATGGATATGGGAAATGTTATGCATCAGACTCTGGAACGGTTTGCCGTGGAACTGCGTAAGCAGGGGCTGAAGTGGGCTGAGCTTGCAGAGGAGCAGCGAAATGAACTGATTGACCAGTGCCTGGAGGAAGTGGCGGCAGATTACGGTAATACCATTCTGAAAAGCAATGCCAGAAATTCCTATATGATTCAGCGGACCAGGAGAATTCTGCACAGAACGGCCTGGGCCCTTCAGGAACAGCTGAAGCAGGGGGAATTTGAACCTGAGGGCTTTGAGGTGGCATTTGGAGGCGGACGTATTGACCGCCTGGATACTTATGAAACGGATCAAAAGGTATATGTTAAGATTATTGATTATAAGACGGGGAATACTTCCTTTGATCTGGTGGCTCTGTATCATGGACTGCAGCTGCAGCTGATGGTTTATCTGGACGCAGCTCTCATAGCAGAAAAAAGAAAGCATCCCCACAAGGAAGTGGAGCCGGCGGGAATCTTTTATTATAACATCAAAGACCCCATGATCCAGGAAAACATCCAGGCAGATGTGGAACAGGTGCGTCAGAAGCTTCTAAGGGAACTGAAAATGAACGGACTGGTTCAGGCAGATATGGAACTGGCTGGAAAAATGGATGAAAGTCTGGTTTCGCTTCCAGTTTCCAGAAACAAGGACGGAAGCTTCAGAAGGGGATCGTCAGTTGCAACCAGGGAACAGTTTGGACTTCTTCATACCTATATCAAAAAAAAGATTGCCTGTATCCAGGAGGAAATTTGCTCTGGAGAAGTACAGGCAAGACCCTATGAACTGGGCAGGCAGAATGCCTGTACCTACTGTCCTTATCAGAGCATCTGTGTATTTGACAAAAAAATTCCAGGATATGAGTATCGCAGATTGAAGGCATTTTCCGACGACGAGATATGGAAAGAACTGGCAAAGGAGGTACCGTGATATGGCCATGACATGGACAAAAGATCAGGAGAAGGTCATTGCCTTAAGAAATCGGAATATCCTGGTAAGCGCAGCGGCTGGCTCAGGAAAGACGGCTGTTCTGGTACAGCGTATTTTAAGTAAGATTACGGACCCTGTACATCCTGTGGATATTGACCGTCTCTTGATCATGACCTTTACAAGAGCAGCAGCAGGAGAAATGCGGGAGCGAATTGCAGATGCGTTGGAACAGGCGCTCTATGAAGATCCGGACAACGAACATCTTCAAAGGCAGACCACTCTGATTCATGGAGCGCAAATTACCACCATTGACGGATTTTGTGCTTATGTGATCCGCAACTATTTTCACCTCATTGATCTGGACCCCGGATACCGGACAGGAGATGAAGGGGAACTGAAGCTTTTGAGAGAGGATGTGCTGGCAGAGCTTCTGGAGGATGCTTATGCCTCCGGTGAAAAGGAGTTTCTTCAGTTTGTGGAATGCTATGCGCCTGGAAAGTCCGACGAAGAATTAAAGGACTGGATTTTAAAGGTATATGAAGGGGCAATGAGCCATCCGTATCCGGAGAAATGGCTGGAGGAGTGTGTTTCTGTTTATAAAAAGAAAACACCGGAAGAGTTTCGGAATCAGCCCTGGATGCAGCAGGTGTGGCAGACTGCAGAAGAAGGGTTGTTTCAGGCAGAAAGCCTGGTGAGAGAGAGCCTGAAAATCTGCGAAGAAGAGTGTGGACCCTGGCATTACGAAGAAGCATTGCAAAAGGATTTCCTTTTTCTCAGGGAATTGGAAAAAACAGTGAAAAGCAGGGAGTATGACCAGATGGCTGCCCTTTTGAGTAACCCCTCTTTTGCCAGATTGTCCGCAAAAAAAACACCGGAGGTAGAGCCGGAACTGAAAGAACAGGTAAAACTTCTTCGGGAAGAAGAAAAAACCATATTGAAGGAAATGGGGGAACGGTATTTTCCCTGCAAGGAAGAAGATCTTCTTTTACAGACAGAATACTGTGAAGGTCCCATTAAAACGCTGGTGGGGCTTACAAAAGCCTTTATGGAACGCTTTGCGCAGAAAAAAAGGGAAAAAAATCTGCTGGATTTTACGGATATGGAACATTTTGCCCTGAAAATCTTGATGAATACAGAGGAAGAGGGAAAAGTTCATCTTAGCCAGGCTGCCAGGGAACTGTCAGAAAAATATGAAGAAGTTTTAGTGGATGAATACCAGGACAGCAACCTGGTGCAGGAAATGATTACCAACTGTGTATCCGGCTGGGTAAATCAGAAAAAAAATATTTTTATGGTGGGCGATGTAAAGCAGAGTATTTACCGGTTCCGTCTGGCGCGGCCGGAACTCTTTATGGAAAAATACAGAACCTATACAAAAGAAGAAAGTCTGGAACAGCGCATTGATCTTCATAAAAACTTCCGAAGCCGTCCCCAGGTTCTGGCAAGTGTCAATTATCTTTTCCGGCAGCTTATGGGAGAAGATCTGGGAGGTATTGTGTATGATGAGGCGGCGGCCCTTTATCCAGGTGCAGAATTTCCTAAAGCCCAGGAACCAAAAGATGTTGATACGGAAATTCTTATGATTGAAAAGGATCAGGATGAGGAATTTTTGGAAGAGCTTGGAGAAAATGAGAGAGAGATAGAGGCTTTGGCTGTTGCACAGCGCATTCTGGAACTGGTAAAAACCGGGACTGTGCTGGATAAGGAGACTGGCGGCTATCGTCCGGTAGAATATGGAGATATTGCTGTGTTGCTTCGGACTGCGTCTGGATGGGCAGAAACCTTCGGGGAAGTATTTGCCTCCAAGGGGATTCCCTCTTATACCACATCCAGAACCGGATATTTTTCTGCCCGTGAGGTGGTTACCATTCTGAATTTTCTTCGGGTATGTGACAATCCTCTCCAGGACATTCCCCTTACCGGAGTGCTGTATTCTCCCATTGTGGGTTGCACTTCTCAGGAACTTGGACTTGTGCGGGAAAAAGAAGAAAAAGAACTTTTATTTTTGAGCGTAGTAAGGTATCATGAAGAAAACAGGGAAGCAGAGGACAAGGAAAGGGCAGATCTCTGGAAAAAACTGGATGGTTTTCTGGAACTTCTTTCAAAACTTCGTGATCTGGCTGCCTATACTCCTGTACATCAGCTGATTATGGTGATTCTGGAAGAGACTGGATATGGCAGTTATGCAAGAGCCATGCCAGATGGAGAACAGCGCAGCACTAATCTCCAGATGCTGGTGGAAAAAGCCATGGAATACGAAAAGACCAGTTATCGAGGATTGTTTAATTTTATCCGTTATATCGAAAGCCTGCAGAAATACCAGGTGGATTTCGGAGAAGTGAATCTTTCGGGGAACGGCCAGTCTTCCGTTCAGATTATGACCATCCATAAGAGCAAGGGTCTGGAATTTCCCATTGTTTTTGTATCCGGGATGGGGAAACAGTTTAACTTCCAGGATATCAATGCCAGACTTCTGATCCATCCGGAAATGGGATTTGGAACAGATGTGATTTTACCAGGGAAGCGAATCATCGCTGCCTCACTCCAAAAGCAGATGATCCGAAAAGCCCTTCTGAAGGAAAGTCTGGGGGAAGAACTCCGTGTGCTGTACGTGGCGCTTACCAGAGCAAAGGAAAAGCTGATCATCACCGGAGCAGTCTCTGGTCTTGAGAAGCAGGTACGGGAGGTTTTTCGCTATCGAAACCGCCAGGAGGCGCTTTTGCCGCTGAGCGTACGAATGAAAGCCAGAACCTACTGGTCTTTTCTCCTGCCTGCTTTGGCAGCACATCCATGTATGGAGGCGTTATATGACCGATTCGGTCTTTTGTACCATAAGGGAGGCGGTGGTTCCTGGGCTGGAGAGGAACCAGTTGGTTTCTGCCTCAGAGTCATTGGTCCCACAGAGCTTACCGGAGAGGATATTTTGATTCAGACAGAAACGCAGATCCGGGAGGAAACGCTCAAAAACTGGGATGCGTCCAGAGTGTATGAAGAAAGCGTTCATAAGGAAATACAAAAGCGCTTTGCATTTACTTATCCATATGGATATCTGAAGGAGCTTCCGGTGAAGGTCAGTGTTTCGGAACTGAAAAAGAGAAACCATGTGCCTGAGGAAAGAGAAGATGCAATGTTTATGGAAGCAGATGTGATTCCCTGGATTCCTTCTTTTATCTCAAAAGAGGAGGGTCATGTAACTGGCGCAGCCAGGGGAACCGCTTATCATCGGGTGATGGAATGCCTGGATTACAGCGAGGCAGCTTCAAAGGATGAAGTGAAGGCGCAGCTTCAAAGGATGAAGGAGTCGGAGCTTTTGACGCAGGAGGAAGCAGCCTGTATTTCCCCAAGGGCTGTTGTTACGTTTGTCCAGTCAGACCTGGGCAAGCGGATGAAGGAAGCGTTTCTTCGGAAGGAATTGTTCCGGGAACAGCCGTTTGTCATTTCCAGATCCGCCCGGGAAATTGATCCGGACTGGCCGGAAGAAGAGTCTGTTCTGGTACAGGGAATTATAGATGCCTATTTCATGGAAGGGGAAGAGATGATTCTGGTGGATTACAAAACAGATCGAATTAGGCCAGGAGAGGAAGAGAAGCTGATCCAGCGGTACCATACCCAGCTGGAGGATTATCAGGAAGCGCTGGAGCGGATGACCGGTAAAAAAGTCAAAGAAAAGGTTATTTATTCCTTTGCTCTGAATGAGCCGGTCTGGTTGACAGAATAAGAAAGGTGAGGGATGATTATGATATACACAGGGCTTACAAACAAGGCAATGAAATTTTCATACAGGGCTCATCACGGGCAGACAGATAGCAGTGGAGTTCCCTATGTGTTTCATCCCTTTCATCTGGCAGAACAAATGTCGGATGAGTTGTCCGTCTGTGTGGCATTGCTTCATGATGTGGTGGAGGATACTTCCGTGACCATGGAAGAGCTGGAACAGGAATTTCCCAAAGAGGTGACAGAGGCTGTCCGGCTTTTGACCCGAAAAAAAGAAATGCCGTATCTGGATTATATTCGCCCCATCAGAGAAAATCCTCTTGCCAGAAAGGTGAAACTGGCAGATCTGGAACATAATCTGGATGACAGTCGATTAACAAACTGCAAAAGCATCACAGAAGAAAAAAGAAAAGCCTGGAGAGAACGTTATCAGAAGGCAAAGGCCATTCTTCTGGAAGAAAAATAATAGAGCAGAGAAAATCCCGCAGAGGAGAGTTTACACTCTCCAACCTGCGGGATATTTGTTTTTCAGGGTCTGATTGACCAGTTTGCCGAATCCAAGGGGATAGCCTTCTGCACAAAGAAGGTGCCAGCCCTTTTTCTGAGCGCTTTCTCCTGGTTCTATAAGGAGGGTTTCTCCTTTCAAATAACGTGTCAGGCGTTCATCCTGGGCAGAAAGGGAAATGACAGAGGTCACGTCTTCTTTATGAAGAGCCAGCGCAAGGGGCTGGGAGGGTTCAAAGCGGTTTTTCTTCAAGTCACCCAGATACAGGCCATTCCGGATAAAGTTCAGACCACGGAAATCCGTTCGGACCATAGGCAGGTAATAGAGTTTGTCGCCTCTGGTTTCTACACGGCTGAAATCAAAGGGCTTTCCGCCAAGGGTTTTGAGACCAATCTCCTGAAAAAAGGCCTCCAGCCATTTGCGGGCGTTGGCGTCTGGCTTGGGAGCGGAACGGAAAGAAGAGGAGGGAATCTCTTCTCCCTTTTTTTGCAGGAGGCAAAGAAAGTGTCCTTCTCCATTGAGATGATGGGGGAACATGCGAAGCGCCTTAGTAAGGGAGGGATCGCCGTTGCCCCAGGCAGGGTTTCCACTGGAAAATCCAGGATATTGCTTCAGGGGAAGGAGTTCCATATCTTCCCGGTTTTCCAGAAGGAAGGAGATGGTACCTTCGTCTTCTTCCGGCGCAAAGGTGCAGGTGGAATACAGAAGGAGTCCCCCGGGGCGGAGCATATCGGCGGCCTGCAGAATCAGTTCCCTTTGGATTTCAGAGAGCTGATGGGATTTTTCCGGTGTCCAGTCTCTGGCAAGCGCCTCTTCCTTGCGGAACATACCTTCTCCGGAGCAGGGAGCATCCAGCATGATTTTGTCAAAAAATCCCGGGAAACGTTCCAGAAGTTTAGAGGGTGTTTCGCTGGTGACAAAAACATTGGAGATTCCAAAAAGCTCCAGGTTTCGGAGGAGCGCACGTGCCCTTGTGGGACTGATATCGTTGGCCAGAAGGAGTCCCTCTCCGTGGAGACGGGAACCAAGTTCCGTAGCCTTTCCTCCAGGAGCTGCACAGAGATCCAGAACCAGATCTCCAGGTTCAATGGGAAGAAAGGCGCCGGGAGTCATGGCGCTGGGTTCCTGAAGGTAATAAACTCCGGCCTGATAAAGAGGGCAGCGGGAAGGCCGTACTTCCTCAGAATAAAAATATCCGTTGGGAATCCATGGGATTCTCTGGACAGGGAAGGGAACGATCTGTTCAAATGCCTCACAGGTGATTTTATCTGTATTTACACGAAGCCCGAAGGTACGGGGATTCTCATAGCTTTCAAGAAATGCCTCATACTCATCTCCCAGCATTTCCTGCATCCGGCAGAGAAATGCCTGTGGGAGTCTGGTGTTTGCAGTTTGTTTCATGGTGCCTGTTCACTCCTTATTGCGTTTTTTTCAATTATAAGGGATAAAAAAATATTTCTAAATAGTATTGACAAAACTATATTATATGACGTATAGTATTATTAACAAAACAATATTAGGCGGACGATAATAATACAGAAACAAGAATACAGAATAAGGAGTGATCCCATGGTATTTAATACAGGAGCAGCCCTGTTGGATGCGATTGTTCTGGCAGTCGTCTCTTTAGATAAGGAAGGAACATACGGATATAAGATTACCCAGGATGTCCGGGGGGTACTGGATGTATCAGAATCCACATTGTATCCGGTGTTGAGACGATTGCAGAAGGATGACTGTCTGGAGGTTTATGACCAGGAATATGCTGGTAGAAATCGCAGATACTATAAGCTGACGGAGAAGGGAGCTGCGCAGCTGAACCTGTATAAGGTAGAGTGGAAGAATTATTCCACGAAGATTTCTAAAGTGTTCGAGGGAGGAATATAAAATATGAACAGAACACAGTTTTTGGAGCAGCTGGAGAAACTGCTTTTGGATATTCCGGAAGCGGAGAGGCAGGAAGCGCTGGACTATTACGAGAACTATTTTGAAGATGCTGGAGCAGATAAGGAGGATGCAGTGATCCGGGAACTGGGCAGTCCAGGGAAGGTAGCTGCCATCATTAAGGCTGATCTGAAAGAGAGCAGCCAGGACTATGCAGAATATACAGAACGAGGATATCAGGATAGCCGGAATGTGGAGACACAGATGCCGGATCTGTATTCTTCTGATGCTTCTGGTGAGAATACGAAGGAAGAGTCGGATCGGGAGAAGAGAGCCAGATGGAGAGCCAAGCGAGGTTATCATCCGGAACAGAAGAAGAGCAATGGACCTATGATTTTGACAATTATTCTTCTGGTGTTCTTTTCTCCGTTTCTGGCAGGGGCATTAGGCGGTGTACTGGGAGTACTCTTATGTATTGTGTTTCTTCCCTTTATTCTGGTTTTTGGACTGGGAGCAGCAGTTTTTGCGCTGGCAGTAGGGGGAGTGTTCTGCCTGGTAACAGGAATTGGAGCATGTGCAGCTTATCCGGCCATTGGAATGCTTACCATTGGAATTGGATGTCTGATGCTTGCTGTTGGGATTCTGGCGCTGCTGGCTCTGATTCAGATTGCATGGAAGCTGCTTCCCATGCTCCTTCGCAAGACAACAGATTTTTGTAGTCAATTATTAAACCGACAGAGAAAGGATGGTGCAAAAATATGAAGAAATTCAACAAAGTAATGCTGATCATGGCAGGTGTTCTTGGTGTAACAGGAGTTGGTCTTTCCATCAGTGGCGTGGCAATGGGAGCGACGCTGGAAGGTGTGGAAATGGTAAATGATGTGCGTTCTCGTCTGGGTCAGGTAAAAACAGATCTTGTGGCGCTGGACTGGGATGACGAGGATGACTGGGACGATGAGGATGACTGGGATGATGACGACCACAGAGTGCGGAGAAGAGATGGTTCTGGAAACGGTCAGGGAAATTGTGTAAATCAGGGAACCACAGAAGAGGGAAAACGGTTCTATGAATTCAATCATCCACAGGAACTTGATGTGGAACTGCGCGCAGATGAACTGATCCTGGAGGAATATGAGGGAGAATTGGTCCGGGTGGAAGTTGCCAATGACGATGAGGAAAATGTAACAATCAGCTGCAGCAGTCAGGAACTGGAGATTAAAAGCAGCAAGATTGCTCAGGATCGAATTGTGACCATCTATTATCCCACAGGAAGTGAATTCCAGAAGGTGAGTCTGGGAGTGGATATGGGAAATATCCTTCTGATCAGCGACCTCACAGCAGCAGAGCTTGACCTGTCTGCAGGAGCTGGGAATATCGAAAACGAAGGAACACTGACAGCCAGGGAAATCGACATCGAGGTTGGCGCTGGCGGCATAGAACTCACAGACGTAGACGGGGACAGAATTGATGGGGAATGTGCAGCAGGAGAACTGATCCTGGAGCTGGCAGGAAGAGAAAGCGATTACAGTTACCAGTTGGAGTGCGGCATGGGAAATATTTTGATCAATGGAGAAGAGTACAGTTCCATAGCTGGAGAAAAGACAGTAAGAAATCCAGATTCTATCAGAACCATGAATCTGGAATGTGGAATGGGAACCATTGAAGTGGATTTTCAGGAAGAATAACCGGAATCAGAAAGAAGGAAAAATATGAGAAACAAACGGTTATATAAATCAAGTGTAAACTATATGCTTTGCGGAGTGTGTGGAGGAATTGCAGAATATTTTGATGTGGACCCCACGCTGATTCGCCTGGGATGGGTGATCCTATCCTGCTTTGGAGGAGCTGGTATCTGGGCTTATATCATTGCTGCCGTTATTATGCCCAAATAAATTTCAAAAGACAATCTGGTATAAGAAGAGGGGAAAGTGTTCATACTCCAGAGGAAATGAAAAAAGGAGTGTGAATGGCTTGAACCGAGACAAAGAAGTAGAGGCATATTTAAAGGATGAATTGTCCAAAGAAGAAAAAATGAAGTACGAAATCGCGGAAGAACTTGGACTTTTGGACCAAGTGCTAAAGGGAGGCTGGAGAAGTCTTTCCGCCAAGGAGACTGGTCGCATTGGTGGTCTGATGACTCGAAGAAAAAAGAAAACCACAACGTAAAAAAAAGAAAAAATATCAAACGGCATTGTCAGGATTATGTTTCAGACAATGCCGTTTTGTGATATACTAAAAGAAAAAAGGAGTAAGTTTGAAACAAAGAGGTAGTGGATAGAGAATAAATTTGAGCATCACAATTAAG